>Ga0080064_1000406_pt1 | contig 116023 bp, 111 predicted proteins | sample Subgrocontami54m_FD_69260 | JGI IMG/M metagenome (GOLD analysis project Ga0080064, IMG submission 69260) | Subsurface groundwater microbial communities from S. Glens Falls, New York, USA - GMW46 contaminated, 5.4 m (SPADES assembly) (version 2) ...
GAGGTGGCTCAACCCCCCCCCCCCCCCCCCCCCCCCCCCCGGGGGGGGGGGGAAAAAAAAACACCCCCCCCCCCCCCGGGGGGGGGGGGGACAAGCCCCGCCGATGGCAGTCCCGATGGCAAACATCCCCGCCGTTCCCGGCAGTCCACGAGTCGCTTTCGGCTGCCTGTGAAACAGCATCTGGGTCGCGGCGAAGAACAGGAACCCGGTGAAGAATACCGCAAGCGTGCGCGTCGGCACGAAGCCTGCGATGAGCGCCGCGGCGAACGACCCGGCGACGATGCCGGGCGCCATCGCCCGCGCGATCGGCCAATCCACGCCGCCATGGGCATGATGCGCGCGCACGCTCGCGATCGACGTGAATACGATCGTCGCAATCCCGGTCGCGAGCGAAAGGTGCATGATCTGCGCGACGGGAAAGCCCTTGGCGGTGAAAATGAATACGAGCGCCGGCACCATCACCATGCCGCCGCCGATGCCAAGCAACCCGGCGAGGAAACCGACCGCAGCGCCGGTCAGCAGGTAGGCCCACCACCAATCCATCGGCGCTAGGGTACAGGGGAACCCAGGTTCCCCCGTCACCCCCTCCTAGCGGTGCTGGCGCGCGGTTGAGCGGCCATTCGAAGCCCGTTCGAGGCCGCCGCGCGCCTCACCGGACGCGCAACAGGTGATCGACCAATTCGGCAAAGCCGGTGCCGGCCGCCGCGCGCGTCACGTACTTGGGAGAGGCGCCCAGACGCCCGTCGAACCGCGCAACGTTGGCGACCCCCACCGAGTGGCGGAAAAACGCAAACATCGGCGCGTCGTTGGGCGAGTCCCCGGCGAACGCGAAATGCGCGTTGTCGCGATCGAGATCGACTCCGAAGCGCCCGGCGAACAGCCTGCGAGTCATGACAAGCTTGTCGTAGTCGCCGAACCAGCCGTTGACGTGAATCGAGCTGATTTTCGCGGTGAGACCCTCCTTGCGCATCAGCTCCGCGATGCGTTCCGCCGCTTCGAGCGGAAGCGCGGGCACGTCCTCGCAGTAGTCGATCGCGAGATCGGTCTCGCGGTACGGTTGGTCTGAAGCGAGCGCGCTCCCCGGCACCGCGTCGAGGATCCGCCGGGCGATTTCGCGGAGACGCTCGCGCCGCTCGGCACGCAAGGCTTCGGGGTCGTGAAAGCACCTGAGCAGGCGCCCTTCGCAGCGCTGGAAATACAGGGCGCCGTTTTCCCCCACGACGGCGTCGGCCGGCCACAGCCGCGCAATCTGGTCGCACCACCCTGCGGGGCGCCCGGTGACGGGCACGACGAGTTTCCCGGCCTCGTGCAACCGCTGCATCGCTAGGTACGCCTCGGCCCCGAGCCGGCCGTCGGTGGTCAGCGTGTCGTCGATGTCGAAGAGCAATCCGCGGATCTCCCGCGCGTCCCAGTCTCGAAGCGGCAGCATCATGCGGCCAGCCGCGCGGCGACGCGCGCGCGCTCGGATTCCGTCATCCGCAATCCCGTCTTCGAGCGCCGCCAGAGAACGTCTTCGGCGGTCCGGGCCCATTCGTGCTCGACGAAATGGCGCAGCTCGCGCTCGTGCAGCCCGGCGCCGTAATGCTCGCCGAGCTCACCGTCGCCGATCACCTGGATCGCGCGCGCGCCGTGGCGCCGGAAAATCCCACCCAAAGTCTCGCGCGGCAGTTGCGGGAACCGGGCAAACAAGGTTGCGCGGGCGGCATCGCGGCCCTCGCCGCCGAACTCGCTCCCCGGCAGCGACCGGCTCGCCGTCCACGCCGGTTTCATCGCGGGAAAGAACGGAGCGAGCTGTTGCATCGCGTGCTCGGCCAGCATTCGGTAGGTCGTGATCTTGCCGCCGAAGACCGAGAGCACCGGCGCTGCCTGCGCCGGCGCGTCCAGCCGCAGCGTGTAGTCTCGCGTGACCGAGGAAGGATCGCTGGTGCCGTCGTCGTACAGTGGCCGCACGCCCGCATAGCTCCAGAGGACCTCGGCGGCCGAAACGGAGCGCCTCAGGTAGCGGTTCACCGCGCGGCACAGATACTCGATTTCCGCCGCACTCGCCACGGGCCGCTCCGCATCAGGCACCTCTTCATCAGTCGTGCCGACCAGGGTGTAACGGTCTTCGTAGGGAATCATGAACACGACACGGCGATCGTCGTTCTGCAGCAGAAACGCATGCTGGCCCGGATAGAGCTGCGGCAGGACGATATGACTCCCCTTCACCAGTCGCACCGAATCCCGCGACGGCTGGCCGAGGTGGCGATTGAGCACTTCCTTGACCCAGGGTCCCGCAGCATTGACCACTGCGCGAGCCTGAACCAGGGCGCCGTTCGACAGTTTCGCGTGCCAGATTCCTTCCTGCCTGCGCGCTTCGACGCAGGCGGTCCGCGTCAGCACGACCGCGCCCGACTCGCGCGCGCAGAGGGCGTTGGCGAGCACGAGTCGCGCGTCGTCGACGCGGCAGTCGGAATACTCGAAGCCATGCCGGAACTGCGGTTTCAGTGCCTCCGCCAATGGTCCACGATCGATCCGCACGCCGTGCGAGCCCGGGAGCGACCGCCTTGGCGAACGCGGCGCCTTGACCCAGCGGCCGAGATGGTCGTACAGGAACAGGCCGGCGCGGATCATCCAGCGGGGCCTCAATTCCGGGACGTGCGGCATGATGAAGCGCGCCGGCCAGACGAGGTGGCGCGCGGTCGAAAGCAGAACTTCGCGCTCGGCAAGCGCTTCCGCGACGAGCCGGAACTCGAAGTGCTCGAGATAGCGCAAGCCTCCATGGATGAGTTTCGAGGAGCACGACGAAGTGGCGCTCGCGAGGTCGTCCATCTCCACGAGCATCACGGACAGTCCGCGTCCTGCCGCATCGCGCGCGATGCCCGCGCCGTTGATGCCGCCGCCGATGATCAGCAGGTCGACCGTTCCGCCAGGAAGTTGCTGCGCTTGCAAGCTGCGGATTATAGGTCCACGCCAGGCGAATTTTTGAGCGATGCCGTGAATGCGACGCCGCTTCCATCCGGCAGGTTTTCGGCCTTCAGACCGCCGCCGTGGAATTCCGCAATCAGCCGCGCCACGTACAAGCCCAGCCCGAGATGCGGATTGTCGCCTGCACGCGCCGTGCGCGCCGAGACCATCGACTCGAACAAGGACTCGCGGATCGCCTCCGGCAGCCTCGCACCGTGGTTCGTGACGCTGAGCCTGCCTTCGGCGTCCAAAGCGATGCCGATGACCGTTCCGGGTTCATGGAAATCCACCGCGTTTTCGACCAGTTTGTCGAGCATCTGCGCGATCAGGTCGGCACTGCCTTCCAGCATCACCGGCCCGTGCGGCAGCGCGAGGTCGAACCTCGCCTGTCGGTATGCGGTGCGATAACCCTCGGTGCATCCCTGCACCACCTGAATCGCGTCGAATCGCTCGTTCGTGGCGGAAGAAAGGCTTTGTTCGAGCCGGCTCGCTTCGGTCATGCGAGCCAGGATCGTGGAGAGCCGCGCCAATCCCTCGTCGGCGCGCGCCGCGTACACGAGCATCTCCTCGTTGCTGCGCGCCGCGCGCAGGTTTTCCAGCGACGAGCGGACGACGGCGATCGGAGTGCGCAATTCGTGCGACAGCCGGCCGGCCAGTTCCTCCAGATAGGCGCTGTAGCGGCGCATCCTTCCGAGCGCGGTCGTGAAGCTTCGCGACAGATCGCCGATTTCGTCCGCCGAGTCCGATCCCGTCACGAGCTGCGCCACGCGCCCGCGCGCATCGATTGCGGCCTCGGCCTCGTCGCGCAATCGGGTGATGCGGTTGGAAATCCGGGTTGCGAACCACAACAGCACCGCAGTGACCAGTGCAAAAGTCGCCAGTGTCACGATCAGAAGCCGTTCCAGAGCCTGCGTCGTGAGCGAGGCGATGCGATTGGTGGTTTCCTCGACGACCACCGCCCCCACGACCTGGTCGCCGACCCAGATCGGATGCGCGGCAGAGACGATTCGCGCGCGGCTGTCGCGCGTATTGCGGGTGCGTGCGCCCGCGGCGCCCTGCAGGGCGGAGGCGACCTCGCGGCCGGCGCCGATCGCCTCGTCCGCGATGGCTTCGTCGAAATCCTCGGTCGGAGCGCCGATCAACCAGCCGAGCGCCCGCTGCACGGGGCCCTGCGCGACCAGATCGGTGCGATGCAACGATCCGGCAAGCGCCAGCACCCGGTAGTCGCGGCTCACCACCCAGATGCGCGAACTCGCCCGCGCGACCCCTTTCAGGATGGCGCCGATTTCTTCGTTCGCGGTCTGCCCGCGCGCCGCTTCGTCGCTCTCGCCGAGCAACGAGGTGCCGTCGCGAAGTCGCTTCAGTTCCCGTTCGGCTTCGCGGCGCAGCGCCGACTCGTCGCTCGTACGGTACTCCAGCAGCCCCGGTCGATCGTGCAGCGCCGTGGCCACCGCGCGCGCGGTCGCGCCGAGCGCGGCTTCCTGCGCGGCGAGAAGAAATCGCTCGGTCTCGCGCACGTAAAGGTAACCGGCCCACGGCAGCGCAAGCAGGACCGTGGCGACGAGCCCGAGTTTCGAGCGCAGCGTCAGGCGCATCGGCTCAGCCCTTCCAGCGGTAACCCATCCCGTACACGGTCTCGATCGAGTCGAAGGCCGGATCGACGGCGACGAACTTGCTTCGCACCCGCTTGACGTGCGAGGTCACGGTGGCATCGTCCACGACCAGCTCGGCGTCGCGCATCAGTTGATCGCGATTCTTCACGTGGCCCGGATGGCGCGCGAGCGAATGCACCACCCAGAACTCGGTCAGCGTCAGGTCGACCCGGCTGCCCTGCCAGTGCGCGCTGAAGCGCTTGAGGTCGAGTTCGAGCTGGCCGCGGACGACGCGTTCTTCCACCGGCTGCGCCTCCTGCAACGCCTCGACGCGGCGAAACAGCGCACCGACGCGCGCGAGCAACTGCGGCAGGCTCGCGTCCTTCGTGACGTAGTCGTCGGCGCCGATGCGCAGCCCCGAAACGACGTCGAAATCCGAATCGCGGGCGCTGAGAAAGACGATCGGCAGTTGTGCAGAAAGGGCGCGCAACTCCCTGCACAGCGCGAATCCGCCTTCCGGGTCCTCGCCGAGGCCGATGTCGATGATCGCCAGGTCGGGAAGTCGGACCCGAAACGCTTCCAGCGCGCCGCGACGGCCGTCGTAGGCGGAGACTTCGTAGCCCTGGCGGCGGAGCGCCTCGGCGTAGTTGGCGCGGATTGCCGGTTCGTCCTCGACCAGCGCGATTCTGCGGGGCATGAAACGACTATACCGGAACGCGTGGCGTCATATTTGCTGCATCTTTCTCCCGCGGTCTGTCACATTTCCCGCCCGCGAGGTGCGCATTCGAGGTCTCAAATCGGAGTCAGGATCTCGGAGGCCAGGATGAGCAGATTTCGAATTTTCGCGGTGGAGCTTGCAACCCAGGTCGCCCTGGCTCTGGCGATCGGCCTGAGCGTGAGTCTGGTCCTCGCCGGTGCCACGTTGGTTCTGGCGGGTGACGCGGTGAACGATTCGAATCCTGCGCGACCGGCGCAAGCCTCGAAGGCTCGGCCATGAAGCGCGATTCCGCTTACGGCGATGTCGCGCTCGGAATCGAATCCGCCATGCCTTCCGGTTTTCGGATGCCGCGCTCGGCGGCGCCGGCCGGCTGGCGCTCGCGAATCCTCATTCGGATCCGCCGGATCGCGCGTCGCGTGGTTTTGCACAATCGTCTGCGCCCCTCGAGGCGCTAGAGAACCGCGGCGGGGGCGGCGCCAGGCAGGAAAGGAGGTCGGGAGAATCGCGCCGGTCGCCGCCCGCCGCTTCGGCATGCGCTTGCGCGCGGGCGGCGAAGCGGCTGAAATCGGGCGCATGGGCACCGATCTCACGCTGGTCATCGGCAACAAGAACTACTCATCCTGGTCGATGCGCCCTTGGGTCGCGCTGCGTGCCGCGGGCGTCGAATTCCGCGAGCGCCAGTTGAAATTCGAGTCGCAGGACTGGGCGGACCACATCGGCGCGCTGTCGCCCTCGGGAATGGTGCCGGTGTTGTGGGAGGGAGAACCCGGGCGTGGATTCGCCACGTGGGACACGCTCGCGATCATCGAGCGTGCAAACGAGCTTTTCCCGGGGCGCGGACTGTGGCCGGCGAACGCCTTGGCGCGCGCGCGGGCGCGTTCGATGTGCGCAGAGATGCACGCCGGGTTTCGCGCACTGCGCAATGCCATGCCGATGAACATCCGCGGGCGGTACCCGGGCAAGGGGATGAACGCGGAGGTCGCCCGCGACATCGCTCGCATCAAGGACCTCTGGGTGGACGCAAGGACGCGCTTTGGGGACGAGGGGCCGTATCTGTTCGGCAAGTGCTCGGCCGCGGACGCTTACTTTGCGCCTGTCGCGCTGCGGTTCGTGGCCTATGGGGTCACGCTCGACGGCGCGGCGAACGATTACCATCGGGCGGTGCTCGAACTGCCGGCGGTCGCGGAGTGGTGCGCGGCGGCGATGCGCGAAACCGAGTTCGTCGCCGCAGACGAACCGTACGCGCCGTCGCGTTGATCCCGACGATGGGACCGCTCTCCGGAATCCGCGTACTCGAGTTCGAAGCCATCGGGCCGGGCCCTTTCTGCGGAATGATGCTTGCGGACATGGGGGCGGACGTTCTGTTGGTCGATCGCCCCAACGATCCGCAACTCGGGTTGGGGCGCGATCGCTGGTTCGACGTCATGCTGCGGGGGCGGCGGTCAGTGACGCTCGATCTCAAGTCGGCGGACGGCGTCGAGGCGGCACTGAGGCTCGCCTCGCGTGCGGATGCGCTGATCGAAGGGTTCCGTCCCGGCGTCATGGAACGACTCGGGCTTGGACCCGACACGGTGCTGGCGCGCAGCCCAAAGCTGGTTTACGGACGGATGACCGGCTGGGGGCAGGATGGCCCGCTCGCGCAGCGCGCCGGACACGACATCAACTACATCGCGCTCACCGGAATCCTTCACGCGATCGGGCGCGCCGACGGCGCGCCGGTTCCGCCGCTGAACCTGGTGGGGGATTTCGGGGGCGGCGGAATGCTGCTTGCGTTCGGTGTCGCGTGCGCGCTGCTCGAAGCACGCCGCTCGGGGAAGGGGCAGGTGGTGGACGCGGCCATGGTCGACGGCGCGTCGCTGCTCTCGGCGATGTTCTGGGGAATGCTCGCGGCCCGGCGCTGGAGCGAGACGCGCGGCGCCAACCTGCTCGATTCGGGCGCGCCCTGGTACGACGTGTATCAGACTCAGGATGGGAAATTCGTCGCGATCGGCGCCATCGAGCCCAAGTTCTACGCCGAGCTGCTCGAACGTCTCGGACTGGATGCAGGGACGCTGCCCGCGCAGCACGACCGCAACGGCTGGCCGGAGCTGCGCCGGCGGTTTATGGAATCGTTCCGTTCGAAAACGCGCGACGAGTGGAGCGCCGTGTTCGAGGGCTCCGACGCCTGCTTCGCTCCGGTGCTCACGTTTTCCGAAGCCCGGGGGAACGATCACAATGCCGCCCGGAAGGCGTTCGTCGAATCGGGCAAGGTCGTACAACCGGCGCCGGCGCCGCGTTTCTCGCGCACTCCGGGCGCGATTCGCAACTCACCGCCTGAGCGAGGCGGCCACGGTCGCGACGCGCTCGAGGACTGGGGGTTTTCGAGCGGGGAAATCGAGCAGCTCGCAGCGCTCGGCTGCGCCGCAGCGCCTAGCGCTTCCTGAGCCTGCGGATCGCGGCCAGTTGTGCGGCGAGCATCGCCAGCTCGCCCTCGACGACCGCGATTTCCTGCTTGTCCTTGGCGCTGCGCCGCGCTTCCTCGGCCTTGCGGATCGCTTCGTTCGCCTTGGCTTCGTCCAGATCGTGGCCGCGGATCGCCGTATCGGCGAGCACCGTGATGAGTTTCGGCTGGATCTCGAGGATGCCACCGGCGACGAAGATCAGCTGCTCCTCGCCCCCGCCCGCGGGCCGGATGCGCAGCGCGCCGGGCTTGATGCGGGTGATAAGCGGCGTATGCCGGGGATAGATGCCCAGTTCGCCCGCCTCGCCCGGGAGGACGACGAATTCCGCCTCGCCGGAGAAGATCGACTCTTCGGCGCTGACGACGTCGACGTGGATGGTGGCAGCCATTACTGCAGCGTCTTCGCCTTCTCGAATGCTTCCTCGATCGCGCCGACCATGTAGAACGCCTGCTCGGGCAGGTGGTCGCACTCGCCGGCGACGATCATCTTGAAACCCTTGATCGTGTCCTTGAGCGACACGTACTTGCCTTCGGTCCCGGTGAAGTTGCGCGCCACGGTGAACGGTTGCGAGAGGAAGCGCTGGATCTTGCGCGCCCGGGCCACGGCGAGCTTGTCTTCTGGGGACAGCTCGTCCATGCCGAGGATCGCGATGATGTCGCGCAGCTCCTTGTAGCGCTGCAGCGTCGCCTGCACCGAGCGTGTCGTGTTGTAGTGCTCTTCGCCGATCGTGTTGGGATCGACCTGGCGCGAAGTCGAATCGAGCGGATCGACCGCCGGATAAATGCCGAGCGACGCAATGTCCCGGGAAAGCACGACGGTGGCGTCGAGGTGGCCGAAGGTCGTCGCGGGCGAAGGGTCGGTCAAGTCGTCGGCCGGCACGTAGATTGCCTGCACCGAGGTGATCGAGCCGGTCTTGGTCGAGGTGATGCGCTCCTGCAGACGCCCCATCTCTTCGGCGAGCGTCGGCTGGTAGCCCACCGCAGAAGGCATCCGCCCGAGGAGCGCCGAAACTTCCGTCCCGGCGAGCGTGAAGCGGTAGATGTTGTCGATGAACAGCAGCACGTCGCGGCCCTCGTCGCGGAAATGCTCGGCCATCGTGAGTCCGCTCAGGCCTACGCGCAGGCGGTTGCCCGGCGGCTCGTTCATCTGCCCGAACACCATCGCGACCTTCGACTCGGTGATGTTCTTCAGATTGATGACCTCGGCGTCGATCATCTCGTGATAGAAGTCGTTGCCCTCGCGCGTGCGCTCGCCGACGCCGGCGAACACCGACAGTCCCGAGTGCTGCGTGGCGATGTTGTTGATCAGTTCGAGCATGTTCACGGTCTTGCCCACGCCGGCGCCACCGAACAGTCCGATCTTGCCGCCCTTGGCAAACGGGCAGATCAGGTCGATCACCTTGATTCCGGTCTCGAGCAGCTCGACCGAGGGCGAGAGCTCGTCGAACTTCGGCGCGATCCGGTGGATCGAGCGCCGTTCCTCGGTCTGGATCGGGCCTGCCTCGTCGATCGGCCGGCCGAGCACGTCCATGATCCGGCCGAGCGTGCCCTTGCCAACGGGCACCGAGATCGGCCGGCCGCTGCTCGCCACCTTCATGCCGCGGCGCAGGCCGTCGGAGGAGCCCATAGCGATGCAGCGCACCACGCCGTCGCCGAGCTGCTGCTCGACTTCGAAGGTGAGCCCTTTTTCCACGAAGCCGGCGTCCGGGCTGTCCTCTAGGACGAGCGCCTCGTACACCTTGGGCATCTGGTCGCGCGGAAACTCGATGTCGATCACCGCGCCGATGGTTTGGACGATCGTGCCTGCTGCTTGTGCCATGTCGTTTTCCTAGCTCTAGACGGCGGCTGCGCCGCCGACGATTTCTGAAAGCTCTTTGGTGATCCCCGCCTGGCGGTTCTTGTTGTAGACCAGGGTCAGTTCGTCGATCAGCGTTTCGGCGTTGTCGGAAGCGGCCTTCATCGCCACCATCCGCGCCGATTGCTCCGACGACATGTTCTCGGCGACCGCCTGGTAGACGATCGCTTCGATGTAGCGCGTCATCACCTGATTGAGTACGCTCTTCGCGTCCGGCTCGTAGATGTAGTCCCACACCGTTTCCGGCGCCCCGAGCCGATCCCCGGCCAGCGGCAACAACTGTTCCACGACTGGCTCCTGCTTCATCGTGTTGATGAAGCGGTTGTAGGCGATCAGCAGCCGGTCGAACCGATCCTCGGTATAGCCGTCGAGCATCACCTTGATCGCACCGAGCAGCTTGTCCATTTGCGGGCGGTCGCCCAACTGAACCGCCTGCGACACGATGTTCGCGCCCAGCCGCTGCATGAAGCCGAGGCCCTTGTTGCCGATGCAGCAGACTTCGGTCTCCTCGCCTTCGGACTGCCACTGCTTGTACTGCCCCAGGACGAGCCGCAGGAGATTGCTGTTCAACGCGCCGCAGAGGCCCTTGTCGGTCGTGATGACGATCAGTCCGATGCGCTGCACGCTGTCGCGCGCCACCAGAAACGGATGCCGGTACTCGGGATTGGCGTGGCTGATGTGCGCGGCGACCGTCCGGATCCTCTCGCCATAGGGCCGCGCCATGCGCATGCGCTCCTGCGCCTTGCGCATTTTGGACGCGGCGACCATTTCCATCGCCTTGGTGATCTTCCGGGTGTTCTGCACACTCCGGATCTTCAGCCGAATTTCCTTGGTTCCAGGCATGTCGCTCGAAACGGGTCGAGGAGAACCGCGGTTCCCCCGTCACCTTCTCCTAGTAGCTTCCGTTTTTCTTCCAGTCCTCGATCGCCTGCTTGAGGGCCTTTTCGTCGTCTCCGGAAAGATCCTTCTTTTCCTCCATGCGGCCGACGAGATCGGGATATTTGCCCTTCATGTAATCACGCATCGAACGCTCGGCGGCGAGCGCCTTTTTCACGTCGACGTCGTCGAAAAAGCCGTTGTTGACGCCGAACAGCGTGACCGCCATTTCCCAGACCTGCAGCGGGTGATACTGCGGCTGCTTCATGAGTTCCGTGACGAGGCGCCCTCGCTCGAGCTGTTTGCGCGTCACTTCGTCCAGGTCGGAGGCGAACTGCGCGAACGCCGCGAGTTCGCGGTACTGCGCGAGCGCCAGGCGCACGCCGCCGCCCGTGTCGCGGCGCTTCATGATCTTGGTCTGCGCGTTGCCGCCGACCCTCGATACCGAAATTCCCGCGTTGATGGCCGGCCGGATGCCGGCGTTGAACAGGTCGGTCTCGAGGAAGATCTGCCCGTCGGTGATCGAAATGACGTTGGTCGGCACGAACGCGGTCACGTCGCCCGCCTGCGTTTCGATGATCGGCAGCGCGGTCAGCGAACCGGTCTTTCCCTTTACCGCGCCGTTGGTGAAACGCTCTACGTATTCCTCGTTGACCCGCGCCGCGCGTTCCAGAAGGCGCGAATGCAGGTAGAAGACGTCGCCGGGGTAAGCTTCGCGGCCCGGGGGTCGCCGAAGAAGCAGCGAGACCTGGCGGTAGGCCCAGGCCTGCTTGGTCAGATCGTCATAGATGATGAGTGCATCCTGTCCACGGTCGCGGAAATACTCGCCCATCGTGCAGCCGGAATACGGCGCGATGTACTGCATGGCCGCGGACTCGGATGCGGAGGCAGCCACGACGATGGTGTAGCCCATCGCGTCGTGTTCCTCCAGCTTCCTGACCACGTTGACGATGGTCGAGGCCTTCTGCCCGATGGCGACGTAAACGCAGATCAGGTCCTTGCCCTTCTGGTTGATGATCGTGTCGATGGCAACCGCGGTCTTGCCCGTTTGCCGGTCGCCGATGATCAGTTCCCGCTGCCCGCGTCCGACGGGGACCATGGCGTCGATCGATTTCAGCCCGGTCTGTACCGGCTGCGACACCGACTTGCGCCAGATGACCCCCGGCGCGACCTTCTCGATGACGTCGGTTTCCTTGGCGTTCACCGGACCTTTGCCGTCGATCGGCGCACCGAGGGAATCCACCACCCGGCCCAGGAGTTCCGGGCCGACGGGCACGGAAAGGATCCGCCCCGTGCATTTCACCGTGTCGCCCTCGGTGATGTGCTCGTAGGCTCCCAGAATCACCGCGCCCACCGAGTCGCGTTCGAGATTCAGCGCAAGACCGAAGGTGTCGCGCGGAAATTCGAGCATCTCGCCCTGCATCACGTCGGACAGGCCGTGGATGCGGCAGATGCCGTCCGTGACCGACACCACCGTGCCCTGGGTGCGCATTTCCATGCCGGCATCCAGGTTCTGGATCCGGCTCCTGATCAAATCCGAGATTTCGGACGGGTTGAGTTGCATGACTGCTCCTGGAATCCGCTATGCCTTGAGTGCCTGCTCGAGCGCGCCAAGCTGCGCGCGCACCGAACCGTCGATGACTTTGTCGCCGAGAACCACCTTCACGCCGCCGAGCAGCTCCCGGTCGAGGCTGACGCGCGCCTTCACGCTGCGGCCCATTTTGCGCTCCAGGCCCGCGACCAGGTCGGCGACCTGTGCCGCGTCGAGTTCGAAAGCGCTGACGATCTCGGCTTCGATCACCCCTTCGCGTTCGTTCCTGAGCGCTTCGAACTGCGCCCGAATCTCGCCCACGACGTCGAGACGCCCATTCTCGGCGAGCAGGCGAACGAAATTCTCCGCTTCGCCCGAGAGCCTGCCTGCCAGGATCGCGATGATCAGTCCGGCGAGTTTGGCGGCGGACAGGTTCGGATCGCGGATCGCACGTCCGATGCGCCCATCGGCCGCGACTGCGGAAAGATCGGCCAGCGACGTCGACCACTGCGCAAGCTCGCCTTGCTCGTCAGCCAACTTGAAGGCGGCTTCGGCGTAGGGCCGGGCGATCGTGCTGGGCTCTGCCATGTCTACAGTTGGCGCTTGATGCGATCGAGCAGTTCGGCATGCGCGCGGACGTCGATTTCCCGACGCAGGATCTGCTCTGCGCCCGCGACCGCGAGCGAAGCGACCTGCTCGCGCAGCTGTTCTCGCGCCCGCTGCACTTCCTGGTCGATCTCCGAGCGGGCGGCGATTTTCTCTCTTGCGCCCTCTTCCTTGGCCGCCACCTTCGCCTCCTCGATCATCTGCACGGCGCGTTTTTCGGCCTGGCCGACGATGTCCGCCGACCGGTCACGCGCGGCCCGGATCGCGTCATCTGCCTGCCGCGTCGAGGTCTGGAGCGCACGCTGGCCCTGCTCGGCGGCGGCGAGCCCGTCGGCGATGGTCTTCTGGCGCGTCTCGATCGCGCGCAGCATGTGCGGCCAGACGACCTTCACGGTGAACAAGATGAACGCCGCAAAAGCGAGCATCTGAGCGAGCAGCGTGAGGTTGAAGCTCATGCGTATCTCCCTTGCGGTGAACGGTCCGCAGCGCCGGGACTAGCGGAACGGCGTCGCCAACGGACTGGCAAAGGCGAAGAACATCGCGATGCCAAGGCCGATGATGAACGAGGCGTCGATCAGGCCAAGCAGCAGGAACACCTTTCCCTGCAGGGAATTGGTGAGTTCGGGCTGACGCGCGGCGGCCTCCAGGAAGCGGCTGCACATGATGCCGACGCCGATGCAGGCGCCGGCCGCGCCCAGCCCGACCATCAACCCGATGCCGATGCCGGTGTAGGCCTGGACCATTGCTAGCAACTGGAGTTTTTCCATATCAATTTCCTTTCACGGGCGAAACTGGTTGGTCGGATCCGATTCAGTGATGTTCATGTGCCATCGAGAGGTAGACGACGGTCAACATCATGAAGATGTACGCCTGCAGCAGAACGATGAGGATGTGGAAGATCGCCCAGCCGAGGCCCAGCAGGAAACCGAAGAAGGTCCCGACCAGCCCGGTAGCGGCCCATAGCCACAGCAAAAAAAACAGGATCTCGCCAGCGTAAATGTTGCCGAACAACCGCAGCGAGTGTGACAACGTCTTCGACACGTACTCGACCATGTTGAAGAGAAAATTCGCAGGCCACAGCAGCGCGTTCTTGCCGAACGGAGAGCAGAACAGCTCGTGGATCCAGCCGCCCAGTCCCTTCGCCGAAATGGCGAAATAGATCGACAGCAGCAGGACCGAAATCGACAGGGCGAAGGTGGCGTTGACGTCGGCCGTCGGTACGGGTCGCCATTCCTCAAAGCCAAGAAGGTGAAGGACCCCGGAAACGACGTCCACGGGCAGCCAATCCATCGCGTTCATCAGCGTTACCCAGACGAACACCGTGAGCGCCGTGGGCGCGATGAACTTGTTGCGGTCCCCATGGTGGAACAATCCCTTCACCTGCTCGTCCACGAACTCGATCAGCAGTTCGACGAACGCCTGGCGCCGGTTCGGCACGCCCGAGGTTGCGCCCCTGACCACCCACCAGATCAGCCCCAAGCCGAGAATACCCAGCACGACCGAGGTGACGACGGTATCGACGTTGAGCGTCCAGAACTCGCCCTCGCCGAGCGGAACCCGGTAAAAGCTGAGGTGGTGCTGGATGTAATCCGTGGCGTTGAATTCTTTGCCGGCTGTCATTCGTTCAGTCGTAATCACGCACCAAAAGCGCCTTGAAAAACAACAGGACCGTCGCGAAGAACGATCCGAAAAACGCCAGCATGACGACGCGCTCGTAGGTCGCCAGCACCAGCCACAGCAGAACGACGATCAGGCCGATCTTGATCGCCTCGGCCAGCAACGCCCAACTCAAAACCCCGGCCGCGGATCGCGCCTTCGCGTTCGACGCCACCAGCGCCGAAGCACCAAAGGCGAACACGCTGACCGTGCCCCCGAGGGCCGACGACAGCGCGCCGTGCGGCCCGGCGAAGATACCGCCGGCAAGGACAAGCATCGCGGTCGCGATGACCTGCCAGCGTAGAACCGTGCGAAACGGCTTCGTCAGGACGACGGGGCTGGCGTTCATGCACCCCGTCTCGCGAAAAGCCGCGCGATTATAGATTTCGTTTGCACAGCGGTCAATTTGCGGCATCGCAACAGCAGCATCCTCCACCCTCAGCCAAGACGCTCGATCAGCTGATCCAGGTGCTGCAGGTTCGAATAGTGCAAGACAAGTCTCCCGCGTCCCTTGGCGCTTTGAACGATTTCCACGGTCGTGCCGAGCCGGTCTGACAGTTCCTCCTCGAGTCGCGCGGTATCGCGGTCGCGCGCTCGCGGTTTCTTTCCCGAGCCGCCCCGCAGCCATCGTTTGGCGAGCGCTTCGGCTTCGCGCGCCGACAGGCCGCGGGCCACGACCCGTTGCGCCGCCTCGATCTGGCGGGCGCCCTCCAACGCGAGCAAGGCCCGCGCATGCCCCATGTCCAGCGCGTGGTTCAGCAGCATCTCCTGAACGGGCTTGGTCAATTTGAGCAAGCGCAACAAATTCGAAGTTGCGCTGCGCGAACGTCCAACCGCGTCCGCGGCCTGCTCATGCGTCATTGCGAATTCGTCCACCAGCCGCTGCAATCCGTTTGCCTCCTCGATCGGATTGAGGTCCTCGCGCTGAATGTTCTCGATCAGCGCCATCACGAGCGCCGATTCGTCCGGAACCTCGCGCACCAGCGCCGGGATCTCGTTTAACCCGGCGAGTTGCGCGGCACGCCACCGGCGCTCCCCGGCAATGAGTTCGTAGGCGCCCGCGCCGACCGGCCGCACCAGTACGGGCTGCATCAGCCCCTGGGCGCGAATCGACCCCGCCAGCTCGGCCAGCGCGCTTTCATCCATTCGACTGCGCGGCTGATAGCGCCCGGGCGTGATCGCGTGCACCGGCAGCGTCGTAGATCGCTCCTTCGATGTGCCGTCGGTCTCACCCAGCAGCGCGTCGAGCCCGCGTCCCAGCCCCTTCGGTTTGATCATTAACCCTCTCCTGCCGCCATCAGTTCATCGGCCAGCGCCAAATAGGCGATCGCGCCCTTTGCACCTTCGTCCCAGACCACTGCGGGCGCGCCATAGCTGGGCGCTTCCGCCAATCTCACGTTGCGCGGCACCCGCGTACGAAACACCTTCGCACCGAAATGATCCTCCAGCTGCTGCGACACCTGCTGCGAAAGCGTGTTTCGCGGGTCGTACATCGTGCGCAGGAGGCCGGCGATTTCGAGTTGCGGATTCAGATGGCCCCTGACGCGCCGGATCGTATCGACGAGATCCGAAAGCCCTTCGAGCGCGTAGTACTCGCACTGCATCGGAATCAGGACCGCCTGCGCGGCGACCAGCCCGTTGACCGTGAGCAACGACAGCGACGGCGGGCAATCGATCAGGATCTCGGCGTACTGCGATGCGATCGTCGCAAGCGCGCCGCGCAGCCGGCTTTCCCGATTCGGCAATTCCACCAGCTCGATCTCGGCGCCCGCCAATTCCCGATTCGCCGGCAGGAGATCGAAGCCGCCGCTTTCCGAATGCACCCGGATCTGCGCGACCTCGCCCAGTCCGAGCAGCACGTGATACACGGTGCGCGCGAGGGACCGTTTTTCGATCCCGCTGCCCATCGTTGCGTTGCCCTGCGGGTCGAGGTCGACCAGCAGGACCTTGCGGCCCGCGCGCGCGAGAGCCGCGGCGAGATTGACTGACGTCGTCGTCTTGCCGACCCCACCCTTTTGATTGGCGACCGCCAGAATCCGCGTCATCGTCCCGCCACGCTGCACAGAACGAGGTGGCGCTCGGCTTCGAGAACAGGAACGTTCAGCCTGCGCACGTCGTGGCAATCGCACCACGACGGAACCCGAGCCAGCTCCTTTTCGGGGCGGGTTCCCTTCATCGCGGCCAAAACGCCGCCGGGCGCAAGCAGATGCCGGCACGCTGCGACGAACTCGCGCAACTCGGAAAAGCCGCGGCAGATGACGACATCGAAAGGCTCTGCCGGCTTCCAGGATTCCACCCGTCCGGCGTGCACTTGCGCGTTGTCCAACTTCAGTTCGATGACTGCCTGCCGCAGAAACGCGGCCTTCTTCTCGTTCGCGTCGTTCAACGCAACAGCGCGCTCGGGCTGGGCGATGGCGATCGGAATCCCGGGCAAACCCGCGCCCGATCCGATGTCCGCCAGCCGGCCCGGAGGCAGATGTTGGATCACCGCCAGCGAATCGAGCAGATGGTGGCTCACCATCGCGACCGGATCCCTCACCGCGGTGAGATTGAACACCCGATTCCATTTTTTCATCAGGGCGAGAAATGCGACCAGCTGCGTGAGCGCGGCGCGGGGGAGCGAAAGCCCCAATGCTCGACTACCGTCGGCCAGGATCGCTTCGGCGCTCATGCCGCCCTGCCTTTCTCGCGCTGGAATCTCTTCAGATGCACGAGAAGCAGCGAGATCGCCGCGGGAGTGACGCCCGAAATTCGACCCGCCTGACCGATCGTCTCCGGCCGGAAGCGCTGCAGTTTCTGCCTGACCTCCGACGAAAGACCCTGCACATCGGCGTAATCGATTTCTCGAGGGATCGGCGTGGATGTCTGAGCGGCTTGGCGCGCAACCTCCTGCCGCTGGCGATCGATGTAGCCCTCGTACTTGGCCTGGATCTCTACCTGTTCTGTCACCGATGGCTCGTCTATTGCCTTGAATTCAGTATCAATTTCTGAGAGTAAGCGATAACTCACATTCGGTCGCTTGAGAATTTCGGAAAGCGTGTACTCGCGCTCCAGTGGGCGTCCCAGATGTTTGATGCAGGCTTCCAGGGACGCAACCGTAGGTCCGATCCGAGTCGATCGCAGCCGCTCGGTCTCTCTGTCGATGCGATCGCGCTTTCGGGCAAACGCCCCCCACCGCTGGTCGTCGACCAACCCAAGCTGCCTACCGATTTCTGTCAGGCGCAGATCCGCGTTGTCCTCCCTCAGCATTAGACGGAATTCCGCGCGGCTCGTGAACATCCGGTAGGGTTCCGATACGCCGCGAGTTACGAGGTCGTCGACGAGGACGCCGAGATAAGCCTCGTCACGCCCTGGACACCACGGTGGCCTCCCTTGGGCCTGTAGCGCTGCATTGACGCCAGCCAGCAACCCCTGTGCAGCCGCCTCTTCATAGCCTGTAGTACCGTTGATCTGCCCGGCGAAAAACAGCCCTTCGATCGCCTTCGTCTCGAGACTCGACTTCAGTCCGCGCGGATCGAAATAGTCGTATTCGATGGCATATCCGGGACGCAGAAGATGGGCCCGCTCCAGCCCCTTCATCGACCGGACGAGCGCGACTTGAACGTCGAACGGCAAGCTCGTCGAAATGCCGTTCGGGTAGATTTCGTCGGTGTCCAAACCTTCGGGTTCCAGGAACACCTGATGGCCGGATTTCGCCGCGAACCGATGAACCTTGTCTTCGATCGAGGGACAGTACCGCGGACCGACGCCTTTGATGACCCCGGTGAACATCGGCGATCGTCCGAGCGCCGAGCGGATGACGTCGTGGGTAGCCGGGTTCGTGTGCGTGATCCAGCACGGCACCTGCCTCGGGTGCATCGCTCGGTTCCCGAGAAACGAGAACACGGGCTCCGGCAGGTCCCCAGGTTGTGCGGTCAACTCCGAGAAGTCGATCGTCTTGCCGTCTAGCCTTGGAGGCGTCCCGGTTTTCAGCCGCCCTGCCGGAAGCTGCAATTCGCGCAGACGGGACGCGAGCGCGGTCGCGGCGGGATCCCCGGCTCGGCCCGCCTGGTAGTTCTCGAGCCCGACGTGGACCCGCCCCGCGAGAAACGTCCCGGCGGTCAGCACGACCGCGCGACCGCGTATCCGGATTCCCAGTTGCGTGATCACGCCGGAAATCCGGTCATTGCGCAGAACGATATCGTCGACGGCCTGCTGAAAAATACTTAGATTCTTCTGCCCCTCCAACTGACGGCGGATCGCCCCTTTGTAAAGAACGCGATCGACCTGCGCCCGGGTCGCCCGGACCGCCGGACCTTTGGACGAATTGAGAATGCGAAACTGAATCCCTGCGCTGTCCGTCGCAAGCGCCATGACGCCGCCAAGGGCGTCGATCTCCTTGACCAGATGCCCCTTGCCGATCCCTCCGATGGAGGGGTTGCAGGACATCTGGCCCAGGGTCTCGATGCTGTGCGTCACCAGCAAGGTGCTGCAACCCATTCGAGCGGAGGCGAGCGCGGCCTCGGTTCCAGCGTGACCGCCACCGATGACGACGACGTCGAATTCAGACGGAAAGTCCATGGGCTGGTTCATCGGGGCGCGACATGATACGCGATGGTTTCACGTGAAACCAAGGCCCTCGAACCCATCCCAGAAAGGTTTCAGGTGGAACCTCCCGCATTTTCTTTGTTGCAATGCAGCATTCAACCTGTGTGGGACAATGCCGCGCTTTTTCTGCCCGCCGATGCTGTCCCTCGCCCGATACGCCGACCTGCTTGACGATCGTGACCTGCGAAGGACGGTGACCGCGTCGGTCATCGGACGCCTGCCGATCGGCGTCACGGGACTCTCCATCCTGTTGCTGGCTCAAGGCGGCACGGGATCCTTTGCCCAGGGCGGCATCATGGCCGCCGCCTACGTCGTCGGCCTCGCCTGCGTAGCGCCGTGGATGGGGCGCGTGATCGATCGTTCGGGTCCGCGATCGGTGCTTCGCATTTGCGCAATCGCATTCCCCTCCGCGCTCATCGCCCTGGTGCTCGCAATTGAACTTCAGGCACCGAGGCCGCTCGCGTGGCTGTTCGCGTTCGCCGCAGGCGCTGGGTTCCCGCCGATCACCGTTTGCATGCGAACCCTCTTTCGACAAAAGCTCGGCGACAATCCGTTGTTGAGCGCAGCGTACTCGCTGGAATCGGTGCTGATCGAGCTGATTTTCATAGTCGGGCCGATCCTCGTCGCGGTGCTGATCGCGATTGCTTCGCCCCCGATTCCGGTCCTGTTTGCCGCCGCTTGTGGCACGGCCGGAACGTGGCTCTTTCTTCGCTCGCCAGCGCTCCGGCGCTGGCACATCGAAGCGCGAACTCCCACCGGTCTCCTCGGCCCGCTAGCGGCGCCTAAATTTCTCCTCCTCCTGTCCATCGTCTTCGGTTACGCAGGCGCCTTCGGGTTGATTGAGATCGGCGTCGCCGGCTATGCCTCCAGCATCGGCCATCCGGCGCTCACGGGCGTACTACTTTCTCTGATGAGCGTCGGTAGCGCGTTGGGAGGGCTCGCATACGGAAGCCGAAACTGGCGTCCTCCGCTGCCGCGTCAGTTTGCGCTCACTCTCGCCTTGATTGGCGTTGGCGTGGGTTCGCTGGCGGTGGCGGCGAACCCGTGGTTGTTTGCCGGACTGGGTTTCGTCGCCGGACTCGTCATGGCGCCGGCGCTCACGATTCAGTCGATGCTGGTTGCGAGAATCGCGATTCAGACGCACTCGGCCGAGGCGTTCACGTGGTCCTCCACCGGCCTATTGTCCGGAGTGGGTCTCGGGATGGCCGCGGGCGGATGGATCATTGAGCGCTGGGGCTGGAGTTGGACCTTTGGCCTTGCGTGCGTCGCGGCGCTCGGCGCGAGCATCGCGGCGCTGGCCCTTCGTCTGCGCGATTGACGGGCTTCGGGCCTGCTGGATTCGAATCGCCTTGCTGCGGCCTGCCTACGCGGTGAGCGAAGAAACCATTCGGGCGCGCAACCGCTCGAGTTCGCCGGGCAACTGCGGCCCGATTCTCCGAAAAAGCGTTTCGTGCGAGCTCAATTCCTCGGTCCAGCCCGAAGCGTCGACGCACGACAGTTCGGCATACTTTTGCGATCCGAAGTTCTCCAGTCCGGTCCAGGTCAGATCCTCGAATCGCGGCATCAGTCCGAGCGGCGAGGAGTGCGCCTGCGCGCGCCCATGGCAGCGCTCGACGATCCACGAAAGGACGCGCATGTTCTCGGAGAATCCGGGCCAGAGGAATTTGCCGTTCGCATCCTTGCGAAACCAGTTGACGCGAAAAATCCTGGGCGCATGTTTCACGGTCTTGCCGATTCTGAGCCAGTGCGCGAAGTAATCTCCCATGTGATACCCGCAAAAGGCGAGCATCGCCATCGGATCGCTGCGCACCACGCCGACCTTGCCGGTGATCGCCGCGGTGGTCTCCGATCCGAGGGTCGCGCCCAGGTAAACCCCGTCCTCCCAGCCCGCGGATTCGACCACTAACGGAATCGTGGACGACCGCCCCCCGCCGAAGATGAATGCGGAGATCGGCACCCCGCCCGGGTCCTCCCATTTCGGGTCGATCGAAGGGCATTGTGCCGCCGCGACGGTGAAACGTGCATTCGGATGCGCTGCGGGCCGTCCACACCCCGGGGCCCATTCTCTGCCCTGCCAGTCGATCAATTTGGCGGGCGCTTCGCGCGTCATCTCTTCCCACCACACGTCGCCCTCCGGGGTCATCGCGACGTTGGTGAAGATCACGTTGGCGGCAAGCGATTTCATCGCATTCGGATTGGTCGCCTCCGAAGTGCCAGGCGCTACACCGAAGAATCCGGCCTCCGGATTGATGGCGTAGAAACGACCGTCCTGGCCTGGTTTGATCCAGGCGATGTCCTCTCCGATCGTCGTGACCTTCCACCCCTTGAAGGAGGAAGGCGGAATCAACATCGCGAAATTGGTCTTGCCGCAGGCCGACGGAAAAGCCGCGGTGACGTAGGTCTTTTCTCCCTGCGGCGACTCGACGCCAAGCACCAGCATGTGCTCTGCAAGCCAACCCTGGTCCCGCGCCATCACCGAGGCGATGCGCAACGCGAGGCATTTCTTTCCCAGCAGGGCGTTGCCGCCGTAACCCGAACCGAACGACCAGATCTCGCGCGTCTCTGGAAAGTGAACGATCCATTTCTCCCTTTCGTTGCACGGCCACGCAACGTCCTTTGCACCGGGCGGCAGCGGCGCGCCGACCGAGTGCACGCAAGGAATGAAGTCGCCGTCGTCGCCAAGCCACTCGGCCACCGCACGCCCCATGCGCGTCATGATGCGCATGTTCACTACCACGTAGGCGGAGTCCGTGATTTCGATCCCGATCTGCGCGATGTGCGATCCGATCGGCCCCATCGAAAACGGCACGACGTAGAGCGTTCGCCCGCGCATGCAACCCTCGAACAGCCGCTCGAGCGTGGCACGCATTTCCTGCGGTTCGATCCAGTTGTTGGTCGGTCCCGCGCCCTCCTTGCGTTCGCTGCAGATGAAGGTGCGATCCTCCATTCGCGCCACGTCGGAGGGGTTGGAGCGCGCGAGAAAACTGCTCGGCCGGAGTCGCTCGTTCAGCCGGATGAAGGTTCCGGCGTCCACCAGGTCGTTGCACAGGCGGTCATATTCCTCCTGCGAACCGTCGCACCACACCACGCGCTCGGGCTGCGTGCGCCGCGCAACGCTGGCGACCCATTGTCTGAGGTCCGCGTGCCGCACCCAGTCCGGTGCGTTCGAGAACTCGCAAGGTGCGGACGACGCGCTGGTCATTGGATCGGGCCCTCGAATGCAAGACGGCCCGTTGCTGGGTCGGGCCTCGGGAAGAATTTTATTTTTTGAATTCTACTCCCCGGTCCCAGCGATAGGAATTCGCGGAAATCAAGGATTGCGCATCGAGCGAAACGCGCCGGGAAGCGTTCACTTCCCGATGCAGAAGCGCGCAAAGATCTCGCCCAGCAGGTCTTCAGTGGTGAACTCCCCCGTGATTTCCGAGAGTGCCGCCTGCGCCAGCCGCAATTCCTCGGCCAGGAGTTCCCACCGATCCGTATGCTCGGTCGCCGACTCGAGATGGCGGCGGGCGCGCGCCAGGGCGCGCAGATGCCGCTCGCGGGCGAGGTACACGGTTTCGCCGTGGGTGTGCCATCCGGCGGCACGCAACACCGCGCCGCGTAACCCCTCGAGCCCCGCGCCCGTCTTCGCCGAAACGCGCAGCGACGCCGGCGACTCGGGGAAGACGGGCATCGAACCGGCGGGCACCAGATCGCTCTTGTTGAGTACCTGGATCTTGCGGCAATCGGGCGGCAAATCCGCCTGAAGCAAGCGGTCATCCGGCAGGAAACCGGCCGACGCATCGAGTACGAGCAGCACGACGTCCGCCTGCGCCAGTTCCTTTCGCGTGCGTTCGATACCGAGGCGCTCGATTTCATCGCGCGACTCGCGCAGTCCCGCCGTGTCGATGATGTTGATTGGCACCCCTTCGATCAGAATCGTCTCGCGCAGCGCGTCGCGCGTCGTTCCAGGCACCGCGGTCACGATGGCGCGGTCTTCTCCCGCGAGACGGTTGAGCAGGCTCGATTTGCCGACGTTCGGGCGGCCCGTCAGAACCACATTGACGCCGCTGCGAAGCAGACTTCCCTCCCGGCTCCGCGCCAATACATCCTCCAGCGCCCTGCGCAGTGCCTCGAGCCGAGCCCGGGAGTCCTCGCGATGCAGCGCATCGATCTCGTCTTCGGGAAAATCGAGCATCGCCTCGATCAGCGCGCGCAACTCGGTGAGCGATTCGACCAACGCATGGATGGCAGCGGAAAATTCGCCCCGCAGCGAACGCAGCGCGGAACGCGCCGCCTCCCGGCTCGAGGCATCGATCAGATCGGCGACTCCTTCGGCCTGCGCAAGATCGAGCCGCTCGTTCAGAAACGCGCGCTGCGTGAACTCGCCCGGTTGTGCGAGCCGCGCGCCCGCGTCGAGAAACGCATTGAGCACTTCCCGCATCACCACGGGACCGCCGTGACCCTGGAATTCGAGCACCGGTTCTCCGGTGTACGAGTGCGGCGCCTCGAAGTAGAGCGCGATGCCTTCGTCGAGCGCCGCGCCCTGCCCGTCACGCGCAGTACACAGGCCCGCGTGCCTCGCCGCGGGGATTCTTCCCAGTACGGCGCGTGCCAGCGCCGGTGCCGCGGGCCCGGAGATGCGCACCACGCCGATGCCGCCGCGTCCCGGTGGGGTCGCTATGGCTGCAATCGTGTCGGTGGCGCAGGGCCGGCCCGAGTCTCCAGGATCAGCGCTTGGCATGGGCAGGCCTGCCGCGATCGAACATGCGCTGAATCTGCCACTGCTGAAGGATTGAAAGGATGTTGTTCACCAGCCAGTACAGCACGAGGCCGGCCGGGAAGAAAAAGAAGAACACGCTGAATACGTACGGCATGAACTGCATCACCTTCGCTTGCACCGGATCGGGCGGCGTCGGGTTCATGCGCGTCTGCAGCACCATGGTGATGGTCATGAGCACGGGCAGCACGTAATACGGATCCAGCGCGGACAGATCGTGAATCCAGAGAATGAAGGGCGCGTGCCGCAACTCGATCGCCGCGAGCAGCACCCAGTACAGGGAAATGAACACCGGAATCTGCACCAGGATCGGAAAACAGCCGCCGAGCGGATTGATTTTTTCCGTCTTGTACAGCTCCATCATTGCCTGGTTCATCTTGGCGCGATCGTGCGCGTAGGTCTCGCGGATCTTCGTCAGCCGGGGCGTGATCAGTTTCATCTTCGCCATCGACTTGTAGCTCGCCGCGGAGAGCGGGAAGAACACCAGCTTGATCAGCACGGTGAGAAGGATGATCGCGACGCCCCAGTTGCCGCTCAGTCCATGCAGCATCTCGAGCAGCCAGAACAGCGGCTGCGCGATCACCGTGAGCCAGCCGTAATCGACCACCAGCGGCAGGTTTCTGTCCGCCGCCTCGAGGCGCCGTTGCTCCTGCGGACCGACGTAGAGCGGCACCGACACCACGCTTGCTGCACCGGGGGCGAGTATCCCCGCCGGCAACACCACACGTGCCGCGTAGCTGCCGTCTTGCCGGCGTTCGATGACGAATTCGCGCGCGACGCCCTGCGCCGGCACCCATGCCGACACGAAATAGTGCTGAACGTACGCGAGCCACCCGTCCGGTGCCTGGCGAACGTAGTCCGCCTTGCCCTTGTCGATATCGGAGTACTGAACCTTCGTGTACTTGTGCTCGGCGGTGAACTGGGCGAATCCGGTAAAGCTCTGGGCGCCGAAACTGCTCGCGACCGAGTTGCCGGTGGAGACTTCCTTGCCGTCATGGGTGAGCTGGAAATAGGTATGGACCGTCGCCGGGGCGGCACCGTCGTTGCGCACCGCAAGCGTTACGTCGACCAGATAGCTGTTGCGTTTGAACACATAGGTCTTTTCGACCCCGATTCCGTCGCGCCCCTGCGCCTGCAGCGTCAGTCGAATCTCGGGCTGTCCCTGTCCCAGCACCCTTTCCCCTGGAACCGCGCTCCAGAGGCTGCGGTGATTCGGCCCAGCTTCGCCGGTCAATCCACTTTGCGCCTCGTAGTGTCGCTCGGGCTGGAGCAGGACGAAATTCTTCGAGATGTCGTTGGCGTCCTTGTGCTTGAGAAGTTCCACGCGACGCAGGCTGCCGCCGAGCGTATCGATCTCGGCGGCGAGAACATCCGTCTGCACCCGGATGCGTTCGCCGGCGCCGCTCGGCGCTGCCGCAGCCGGAACCGATGCCGCGCCGGGCTGCGGTGCCGGCGCCACCATCGGAGAGGGCGTAGGCACTGCGCCAGGGGTCTTCGCAGCGGTCGTCGCGGGTTGCGGAGCCGGGCGCTGTTCCTTCTGCCACGCATCCCAAAGCAGCAGCAGCGAGAAGCTGAAGACGAAAAACAGGATGAGTCTCTGAGTATCCATGAGTCGAGGTCCGCGATTACCGCTCGGAACGGGGCTCGGGTACCGGGTCAACCCCGCCAGGCTGCCACGGCCCGCACCGGCAAAGCCGGCGCGTCGCGAGCCAGCCGCCACGAAACAGCCCATGTCGCAGGAGCGCCTCTTCGGCGTAGGCAGAGCAGGACGGATAGAAGCGGCAGGATGGCCCAAGCATCGGGCTCACGCCGTAGCGGTATAGCCGCAGCAACCAGCGCAACAGGCGGGTCATTTGACGAACTTCGAAAAAAGCGAACGCAACCTGGAAATCATCGCAGCCCCTGGTTTGCAATCGTAAGCCGGCCGCACCAGCAGATCGACAGCCCCCAACCCCTCCTGTTCAAGCCGGAAGGCCTCGCGTACGCATCGCTTGATCGCGTTGCGCCGCGTAGCCCGTGGCGAATGCCTGCGCGTCACCAGAATTCCGAGACGCGGCGGGCCGGAACTGCGACGGGAATGGAAAAACGTAAATCCAGCTAAGGTTTTGCGGTGTCCGCTTTGCAGCAGGCGCTCGAAATCCGCGCTCTCGGTCAGCCGACGGCCATCTCCCAATCCGAAACGCGCCGGCCTTGCGCGCCCAGACACGCGCCGCGAAACCTAGACCGCGAGGCGCTTGCGGCCCTTCGCGCGTCGCGCGCGCAGCACCGCGCGCCCGGCGCGCGAACGACTGCGCACCAGAAACCCGTGCCGCCGTGCACGCCGCGTCTTCGAAGGCTGGTAGGTTCTCTTCATGGATCGTTTCGCTCGAAAAGCGCGGTATTAGATCCCGCCGTGCGTAACGTTGTCAAATCGCACGCAGGCGGCATCCGCAGTTGTGGATAACTCTCGCGCGACCGGGTAGAATTTGGTCATCCGCGCTGCAGCTTGAAGATGCCGCAGCGACCCTCCTGAAACCGCGCGATCCGCCACGACGATGCATAGCCTCTGGGATGCCTGCCTGCGCCGCCTGGAGCAGGAACTGCCGGCGCAACAGTTCGCGACCTGGATACGGCCACTCACGCTCGAAGTGAATCCTGGGGAGCCCGGGACCATCGTCCTGCTCGCGCCGAACCGCTTCATTCTCGACCTCGTCAAGGAGCGATTTGCCGCCCGCATCGAGCAGGCGGCAACAGAAGTTGGGGGGCGGACGCTGGCGCTCAGACTCGCGCTGGCACGGCCTGCCTCAACGCCGGTTCGCCCGCAGGCGAGGGGGGGGGCTCCGGAGGTCGCGCCGGCGCAGCACCTGGAGCGCGCCCGACTCAATCCCACGCTGACCTTCGATACGTACGTCACCGGAAAGGCCAACCAGTTGGCGCGCGCCGCGGCGGTGCAAGTCGCTGAGAACCCGGGGATCTCGTACAACCCCTTGTTCATCTACGGTGGCGTCGGACTCGGCAAGACGCACTTGATCCAGTCGATCGGCAACGCCGTCGCGACCCAGCGCTCGCAGGCCCGCATTCGCTACATCCATGCCGAGCAGTACGTGACCGATGTGGTGCGCGCCTACCAGCAAAAATCGTTTGACGAATTCAAGCGCTATTACCACTCGCTCGACCTGCTGCTGATCGACGACATCCAGTTCTTTTCCAACAAGGATCGGACGCAAGAGGAATTCTTCTACGCATTCAATGCCCTGGTCGAGGCGCGCAAGCAGATCGTGATCACCTGCGACACCTACCCGAAGGAGATCGTCGGCATGCAGGAACGCCTCATCTCGCGATTCGGCTGGGGACTGACGGTGGCGATCGAGGCGCCAGAGCTCGAAATGCGCGTGGCGATCATTCTCAAGAAGGCCGAAGCCGAGGGCGTTCTGCTTGACGAGGAAATCGCGTTCTTCATCGCCAAGCACGTCCGCTCCAACGTGCGCGAACTCGAGGGCGCTCTCAAAAAGGTTCTCGCGTTCGCCAAGTTCGCGGCCCGCGATTTATCCCTCGATCTGGCGCGCGAAGCGCTGCGCGACATCCTCAACGTCGCGAACCGCCAGATCACCGTCGAAGGCATCCAGAAAGCGGTCGCCGATTACTTCAAAATCAAGTCCTCCGACATGCATTCGAAGCGGCGAACGCGCAACATCGCGCGGCCCCGGCAGGTTGCGATGGCGCTCGCCAAGGACCTCACGCAGATGAGTCTTCCGGAAATCGGCGAGGCCTTCGGCAATCGAGATCACACGACGGTTCTGCATGCCTGCCGCACGGTCGCGATGCTTCGCCAGAAGGACCAGTCGCTGAACCGCGACTACCACGTGCTCGAACAGACCTTGAAGGGATGAGCGCCGTGTTGATGAACCTGTGGGGGGCGCTGGGGCGGATTGTGCATAACCCGAATTGCGGCGAATGCGTCGAAAACGGCCCACAACGCTGCACAGCCGCGTCCACAGGATGCGCACCGGATTCGGGCGGGCTAACCTCCTGCGCGAAAGCGTTTTTCCCAGTTATACCGGAGTTGCCGTTCCTTTATTAGTTGTTATTAGTTGTATATACGAAAGGAACAACAATGGTTCTAGTCAAGACAAAACGCGATCAGCTGCTTGGTCCGCTTTCGGCCGTCTGCGGAATCATCGAACGACGCCATACGCTGCCGATCCTGTCCAACGTGCTGATCGAGCGCCAGGGTTCCTCGGTGACGTTTCTCGCCACGGACATCGAAATCCAGATCACGGCGCGCGCGGAACTCGATCCTTCTTCGGAAACCAGATCCGTGACGGTCGGGGCACGGAAACTGGTCGAGATCCTGCGCGCGCTTCCGGAGGATGCGGAGGTCACGCTGCAGTTGCAGGACAGGCGCATGCTGGTGAAGGCCGGCAAGAGCCGATTCACGCTGCAGACGCTGCCGGCGGATGACTTTCCCCGGCTTGCCGAACCGAGCGGCGCCGTCGCGCGGTTCAGTCTTCCGCAGAAAGCCCTTCGCAGGCTGCTCGGGCTGGTGCAGTACTCGATGGCGCAACAGGACATCCGCTACTACCTGAACGGCATGCTGGTGGTGGTCGAGGACCGGCAGTTGCGGTTGGTAGCGACCGACGGGCACCGTCTCGCACATGCCGCGGCCGCGCTGGAGCAGCCGCTCGAGCGTCAGGAGGTGATCGTTCCGCGAAAGACCGTGCTCGAACTGTCCAAACTCCTTGGCGACGTCGACGATCCGGTGTCGATCGCGATTTCGGCCTCGCAGGCGGCGTTCTCGTTCGGCGGCGTGAACCTGGTGTCGAAGCTGATCGACGGCAAGTTCCCGGATTACACCCGAGTCATCCCCACTGCGCAGCAGAACAAGCTGACGCTGCAGCGCGAAGTGCTTCGGCAGGCGCTTTTGCGAGCGGCGATCCTGTCGAACGAAAAATTTCGCGGCGTGCGCTGGGTGTTGACGAAGGATTCGCTGAAAATCGTCTCCTCGAACGCCGAGCAGGAGGAGGCCGAAGAAACGCTCGATGTCAGCTACGGCGGTGACGCGCTCGACATCGGTTTCAACGTCAATTATCTGCTCGACGTGCTCAACAACGTCGGCGGGGCGGAGCTGGAATGCGGATTCGGCGACGCCTCGTCGAGCGCGCTGCTCAGCTTTCCCGCCGAGGCCGAGTTCAAGTATGTCGTCATGCCAATGCGCATCTAGCGCGAGGGGAATTCATCGACGTGGGTGATTCGGAAAAGCAGCAGCAGGACAGCGACGACTACGGCACCGACGCCATCAAGGTTCTGAAGGGCCTGGAGGCGGTTCGCAAGCGCCCGGGGATGTACATCGGGGACACTTCCGACGGCACCGGGCTGCATCACATGGTCTTCGAGGTGGTCGACAACGCGGTCGACGAGGCGCTCGGGGGGTACTGCGACGAGATTGTGGTCACGATCCACACCGACAACTCGGTTTCGGTGCTCGACAACGGTCGCGGCATTCCCACCGGAATCAAAGAAGACGACGAACTCAGGCGCTCGGCGGCGGAGATTGTAATGACAGAACTGCACGCCGGCGGCAAGTTCGACAACAACACCTACAAGGTCTCCGGCGGTCTGCACGGCGTGGGCGTTTCGGTGGTCAACGCCCTATCGAGCTGGCTGCGCCTGACGATCTGGCGGGACGGCAAGGTGCACCAGATCGAGTTCGCCGACGGCGCACCGAGCGGGCCCCTGCGCGTGACGGGTATCTCCGAGCGCCGCGGCACGGAGGTGCATTTCCTCGCCTCGCGCGCGATGTTCGGCGTGGTGGACTACCACTACGACATCCTCGCGCGCAGGCTGAGGGAGCTGTCGTTCCTCAATCGCGGCATCCGCATCGTCCTCATCGACCAGCGTTCCGGCAAGGAAGAAAATTTCGCCTTCGGCGGCGGCGTGCGCGGTTTCGTCGAGTACATGAACCGCTCTAAGACCGTGCTGCACCCGAACGTATTCCACGGCACCGGAGAAAAAGACGGAATCGTCATCGACGTTGCGATGCAGTGGAACGATTCCTACCAGGAAAGCGTGCTCTGCTACACGAACAACATCCCGCAGCGGGACGGCGGTGCGCACCTCACCGGCCTGCGCGCGGCCATGACACGGGTGCTGAACAAGTTCATCGAGGAAAACGAGCTCGCAAAGAAGGCGCGCGTGGAAACCGCCGGCGACGACATGCGCGAGGGCCTCGCCTGCGTGCTTTCGGTCAAGGTGCCCGAGCCGAAATTTTCCTCGCAGACGAAGGAAAAACTGGTGTCCTCCGAAGTCAGGCCCGCGGTGGAGGAAATCGTGGCCGAGAAGCTGCGCCAGTTCCTCGACGAGCGGCCCTCCGATGCGCGCATCATCACGGGCAAGATCATCGAGGCAGCGCGCGCGAGAGAGGCTGCGCGCAAGGCGCGCGAAATGACGCGGCGCAAGGGCGTGCTCGATTCGATGGGGCTTCCGGGAAAGCTGGCGGATTGCCAGGAAAAGGATCCCGCGCGCTGCGAACTGTATCTCGTCGAAGGCGATTCGGCGGGCGGATCCGCGAAGCAGGGGCGAGACCGGCGCTTCCAGGCGATTCTGCCGCTGAAGGGCAAGATCCTGAACGTGGAAAAAGCGCGTTTCGACAAGCTGCTCGGGTCGGCGGAAATCGCGACCCTCATCACCGCGCTGGGTTGCGGAATCGGAAAAGAGGAATACAACGCCGACAAGCTGCGCTATCACCGCATCATCGTGATGACCGACGCGGATGTCGATGGCTCGCACATTCGCACGCTGCTGCTGACGTTCTTTTACCGCCAGATGCCGGAGCTGGTGGAGCGAGGCCACATTTACATCGCGCAACCCCCCTTGTACCGGGCGAAGCTCGGCAAGGAAGAGCGCTATCTGAAGGACGAGCACGAGCTGAACGAGTTCATGCTGCGGCTCGCCCTGGTGGACGCCGCGCTGTGCCCGGCCGCACGGCGCGAGCCGATCCGCGGCGAAACACTCAACGAACTCGCCAAGGCCTACCTCGTGACGCAGGCCGTGATCGACCGGGTTTCCCGCTGGATCGATCGCGAGGTCCTGCAGGCGATCCTGCGCGGCGTGCGCATCGACCTGTCGCGTCGCGACACGGCGGAGGCGTCTTCGGAAGCGCTCGCCGCCGCCATGCCTGCAGAAGGGGTGCGGGTGAGCGCGCATTTCGACGCGAAGACCGAGCGCTACCAGGTGCGTGTGGAGCGCACGCGCCACGGCAACTTGCGGGTGACTGCGATCGACGCCGAATTCGTGCATTCCGGGGACTACGCGCAGATCCGGCAGACCGCGGAGATGCTGCGCGGTCTGGTCGGCGTCGGCGCATACGTGCAGCGGGGAGATCGCCGGCAGCCGGTGCGCGATTTCGGCGAGGCCATGAAATGGCTGCTCGGCGAGGTGCAGAAATCCGTGAGCCTGCAGCGCTACAAGGGGCTCGGAGAGATGAACCCGTCGCAACTCTGGGACACGACGATGGATCCTCAGACGCGGCGGCTGCTGAGGGTGCAGATCGAGGACAGCATCGCAGCCGACGAGATTTTTACCAAGTTGATGGGCGACGACGTCGAACCGCGCCGCGCGTTCATCGAAAGCAACGCGCTCGGCGTGCGCAATCTGGACGTCTAGCCGCGAGCGCCTTTGCGCGGCGCGCGTTTCTTGGCGGCGGGGCTACTGCGAGGCGCCTTGGAGCGTACGGCCTCGCCTGAGGTCTTCGCCTTGGGGGCCGCGGCTTTGGCTGGACTGCGGGCCATGAACTCGAACCCGACTCGTCCGTCGGGCGTCTTGACCAGAAACGCCTTGAAGGGCCGCCCTTTCCGAGAAATGAAGCGCGGCAGCAAGTCGGTCTTGCCGGTCGCGAGCAGTTTCTGGATCTGCGACCGCTCGATCGTCTGGTGGAGGATGATCTTTCCGGAGCGAAAGTCGCAGCTCGGCGACGCGCCGACCGATTTCTCGCACAGGTACCAGACGCTCAGCTCATAGACGCCGGCACCGCACTTCGGGCACGGCCCGAGACTTTCCTGGGCGCCGAAATCGGCGGGCGGCTGGTCGCTCCCGCCGAGCTGCTGCTGTCCGAAATCGAACTCGGTACGAAATTCGTCGGACAGGCGGATTCCTGCCGCGAACGGTCTGCCAAGCCGGCTGCGGAATCCGGTGATCGGTCCGATGTAGCGCTTCGTGATCAGCTCGGCGACCTCTTCCGGCGACCACTCGCGGCCGGAAATCACCTTCCAGAGCGAGAAGTCGCATTGCTGGCACTGGAAACGCCGGTAATTCTCCTGGACCGTGCCACCGCACTTGGGACAGGGCGCGGACACCGTGGCGAAGGCGGTTTCGGGTATCTCGCCGTTGCGAATGCGCTCGACCAGATCGCGCGTCACGGATTCGATGTGATCCATGAACTCGCTGCGCTCCAGGCGGCCTGCCTCCATCTGCTTGAGCTTGAACTCCCAGTCGCCGGTGAGCTCGGGCGAAGTGATTTCATCGATGCCGAAGTGGCGCAGCGCAAACAGCAGCGAAAACGCCTTCGGAGTCGGAACGAGTTCCTTGCTGGAGCGGTGAACGTAGTCCTCGGCGATGAGACCCTCGATGATCGCAGCGCGAGTCGCCGGGGTGCCGAGTCCCTTGGCCTGCATCGCGAGACGCATTTCGTCGTCATCGACCAGTTTGCCGGCACCTTCCATGGCTGCCAGGAGCGTCGCCTCGGTGTAGCGGGCGGGGGGTTTGGTGCGATTGGCCTGCGCGGCGACTTCCTGCACCGCGGCCGTCTCGCCGGGTGACGCGGCCGGCAGGTTGCCGCCGGAATCCTCGGCCTCGCGCCCATAGACTTCCAGCCAACCCGGGTTGACCAACACCCGGCCGTCGGTGCGAAAGCGGTGTTCGGCGACCTGCGTCAGCCGGGTGGTCTGAAGGTATTCCGCGGCAGGATAGAACGCGGCGACGAACCGCCGAACCACCATGTCGTAGAGCTTCGCTTCGGCTTCGCTCAGGTTCCGCGGCGTCTGCTGCGTCGGAATGATTGCGAAGTGATCCGAAACCTTGCTGTTGTCGAAGATGCGGCGATTGGGTTTCACCCAGCCGCGGGCGATCGCCTTCCGAGCAACGGGCGCATAGGCGGGATTCTCCGTCAGCGCACGGATCGTGCTCTTGACCGTGTCGAGATAGTCCTCTGGAAGCGCGCGCGAATCGGTTCTCGGGTAGGTGAGCGCCTTGTGCCTTTCGTAAAGGGCCTGCGCGAGACCAAGGGTTGCCTTTGCCGAGAAGCCGAAACGGCTGTTCGCCTCGCGCTGCAGGCTCGTGAGGTCGAACAGCAACGGCGCACCCTGCGTGCTGGGTTTGGTCTCCTCGGTAACGGTGCCGCGTGCATCGCGACACGCATCGGCCACCGCCTCGGCGCGGGCGGCGTTCCAGAGGCGCTCGGGCTTGCGTTCCGGGTCGTCGTCGCGGCTGAACTCCGGATCGATCCAGCGTCCGGCGTATTCCCCGGCGGCGACCGTGAAACGCGCGTGGACCTCCCAGTAATCGCGCGCCACGAACGCGCGGATGCGCTCCTCGCGCTCGACCAGGATCGCGAGCGTCGGCGTCTGCACGCGCCCGACCGTAGTCAGGTAGAAACCGCCCTCTTTCGAATTGAAAGCGGTCATCGCGCGCGTGCCGTTGATGCCGATCAGCCAGTCGGCTTCGGCGCGGCATTTGGCGGCGTCCGCGAGCGAAAGCAGTTCACGGTCCGCGCGCAATTTCGCGAAGCCGTCGCGGATCGCGGCCGGCGTCATCGATTGCAGCCACAAGCGCTCGATCGGCTTCTTGCTGCGCGCATGCTGCACGATGAAACGGAAGATCAGCTCACCTTCGCGGCCCGCGTCGCAGGCGTTGATCAGCGCGGAAACGTCCTTGCGCTTGAGCAGCTTGAGCAGCACGTTGAGTCGCTGCGCACTGCGCTCGATCGGCAGCAGATCGAAATGCGGCGGCACCACGGGCAGGCGCGCGAACGACCACTTGCCCTTCTTGACGTCGAATTCCTCCGGTACCACGAGCTCGAGCAGATGGCCTGCCGCAGCCGCAACCACGTAGTCGTCGTTTTCGAAGAAATCGCCCTTGCGCGCGAACCCGCCCAGCGCGCGCGCAATGTCGGCGGCGACGGAGGGTTTTTCCGCGATGATCAGTTTCTTGGCCATTTGAAAGGCCGCAGAGGATACCCGCAAAGCGCGCGGCGGCACAACCGCGCGCGTTTTCAGCGCAGCCGCTGGTAACGCCCGCCAGGCAGCGTCGCGACGATACCCGCCAGTTCGAGGCGCAGCAATTCCGCGCTGACCTGCTGGGCGGCCAGACCGCTGCGCGCGCAAAGCGAATCGATTTCCACCGGATCGAAGTCCAGGTGGGCAAGGAGCGGTGAGTCATCGCGTTGCGGCCGTCCTTCAGGCTTCGGAACGGATCGCGAGTCCACGCCGGCCTGCGAGCGATAGGTGTTCAGCTCGCAGAGCACGTCATCGGCAGTCTCGACGAGCTTTGCGCCAGCCTTGATGAGCGCGTGACAGCCTTTGGCGAGCGGCGAATGAATCGAGCCGGGAATCGCGAACACTTCGCGCCCCTGATCGGCGGCCGAGCGAGCCGTGATCAACGACCCGGAAGCGAGCGCCGCTTCGACCACCAGGCAGCCCTGCGCGAGACCGCTGATGACTCGATTTCGGCGCGGAAAATTCTCCCGCCGCGACGGGGTCTGCAGCGCGAACTCCGATACCAGAAGACCGCTTTCCGCGATGCGCTCGGCGAGCGCCTGATTCTGCCGGGGGTAGATCCGGTCGATGCCGGTGCCGAAGACCGCGATCGTCGAGCCGCTTCCCGCGAGCCCGCCGCGGTGCGCGGCGGCGTCGATCCCGAGCGCGAGCCCCGATACGATTGCGAGTCCGGCTTCGCTGAGCGCGCGCGCGAACTGCTCGGCATTCTGGATTCCGGTAGGCGTCGCGTTGCGGCTGCCGACGATGGCGAGCGACGGTCGATCGAGCAGCGTCACGCGGCCGATGCAATACAGCAGCAGCGGAGGGTCGGGGGTCTCCAGCAACCGCTTCGGATAAGTGGAATCAGCGATCGTGACGATCGCATGCTGTGCTTCGCGCGCCCACGCGAGCGCGCGATCGACGGCCTGCATTACCTCGGGAGAGTCGAGGCTCTCGATGACGCTCGGCGGGAGGTGGGGCCGCAGTAGCCTGCGGTCTGCGGCCACCACGTTTTCGGGGAGGCCGAATTCCGCCAGCAGGCGGCGCAGCGTCGCGGCGCCCAGCCCGGGGACGAGCGAAAGCTGCAACCAGCCTTTCAGCTCACGTTCATGCGTCATGGCCCGGAAACCGGGGTGAATGGCCACCGGGCGGCGCGTCGCCGCGCCGCCGGGGCGAGGCGCTCTACGGCGTCTTCGCCAGATCCCGCACGCGAACTGGCGACTGCAACTGCATCACGATCGCGTAGGAAACGCGATCGAATACACGAAACACGAACACCAGTCCCTTGCGTTCGCCCGGAACCGCGACCATCGCGTCGGGGTCGCCTTTGGTCCGCGTCCGGTCGGTCACCGTCATGCTGTCGCCGTATAGCGCCAGCACGTGACCCACTTCGAGGCCATCGGCCTTGCCGCGATTCAACGTGATGACCGAATGCAGTCCGGCTTCGCCGACCTTGCCCACGCCACCGTAGATCGACATGACTCGACCGTTCACCTGCGTCGCGGGCGCGTGCGGAGCGTAGTTCACGATCTGCAGATCGCCCGCGGGGATCAGGCGGTCGCCGGCGCCGACTTCCCGGGTCACGCTGGTGAGGACGACTTTCGCGGGCTCTCCGGGACGATCCAGGCGCGCCGTCCCGAGGTAGATGGCTTCGTAGCCGAGCGTCGTATTGCTGTCCGGGTCGACCAGCGCGTCGCCGAGGCGGTACAGCATCCACGACGGCGCTTTCGAATCTCCCATTCCTCTGACGTATGCGACTCCGCCATTGCCAAGAATGACGCGGCTTTCCTCGGCAGCGACGATATGCGGCGCGCGATCCAGCCCGTCGGGCTCGACGACCAAGGGGCGGTTCAGAAACGGCTCGATCGCGTTCGGCGGAATGCTCGGAATCGCTTCCCTGGCGATCCCCTCCGCGCGAATGCGAGGCGAAAGTTTTACCGTGTTGTCCAGCGCGAGCTGACCCCGGCTGCGGTCGAGTACGATCACGTCGCCCGGGTAGATCCAGTGCGGGTTCTTGATCTGGTCCTTGTTCAAGTTCCAGATTTCCGGCCAGCGCCAGGGCGAATCGGTGAACCGGGCCGCGATTCCCCACAAGGTGTCCCCTCGGACCACGGTGTAGCGATCTGGCGCATCCGGCTTGAAAGCCAGGGGCGATTTGGGTACCTGGGCCGAGACCCCTCCAGCCATCAGGGTGAACAGGGCAAAAACGATCGTTGTGATAAACTTCATGCTCTGTATATGCATGCGGCCCCCCGTGCTATGGCTGACAGTCCCGGGCTGGGTTGAAATATTCGTCGGCGGCGCAAATTTAGCACAAAGGTGGTTTATGCGCTGCTTGAGATATTGCATGTAATCCTTTCAATTGGCAAGCGAATTACTGATCCATGGCGATCCTCAACATACTCCGTTACCCGGATCTCAGGCTGCACAAGGTTGCTCAGCCGGTGACTGTCTTCGACGCGACCCTGCGGACGCTGGTTCAGGACTTGACCGAGACCATGTACGCGGCGCCCGGAGTGGGCCTTGCGGCGACGCAGGTCGACGTCCACAAGGAGGTCATCGTCGTCGACGTTTCGGATCGCCGCGATTCCCCGGTGGTTTTGGTCAACCCGGAAATCGTCGAAGCCTTCGGCGTGTCGGACATCGAGGAAGGATGCCTCTCGGTGCCCGGAATTTACGAGGCGGTGGAACGCGCGGAGCGAGTCCGGATTCGCGCCTTCGACCAATTCGGCAAGTCGTTCACCTTGGAAGCGCAGGGACTGCTCGCCGTGTGCATTCAACACGAGATGGATCACCTCAAGGGAAAGGTGTTCGTCGAGTACCTGTCTCCGCTCAAACAGCAGCGCATTCGCGCCAAGCTGGCCAAGCAACTGCGCAAGAGCGCCTGAGTCTACACCGTAGACCGGTGCGTCGACCATGCGCATCGTGTTCGCTGGCACACCGGTCTTTGGCGCTCGCGCACTGGCTGCATTGCTTGAGGCCCGGCACGATCTCGCGCTCGTCCTGACGCAACCGGACCGGCCCGCAGGACGCGGGTTGAAGCCGGTCGCGGGGCCGGTGCGGACTCTCGCCGAGCAGCGCGCGCTGCCCTTGTCCCAGCCCGTAACGCTCAAGACGCCGGAAGCCGTTGCGCAAGTCGTCGCGGCGCGTCCCGAGGTGCTGGTGGTCGCGGCCTATGGCCTGATCCTGCCGCGCGCGGTGCTCGGGATCGCGCCGCGCGGTGCGATCAATATCCATGCCTCGCTACTGCCGCGCTGGCGCGGCGCGGCGCCGATTCAGCGTGCGATTCTCGCGGGCGACCGCGAAACCGGCATCACGATCATGCAGATGGATGCTGGCCTGGACACGGGACCGATCCTGCTACAGCGCTCCGAACCGATCTCTGAGGACGACGACTCCCGGACCTTGCACGACCGCCTGGCGGCGCTTGGCGCGCGCCTGATCGTCGAGGCGCTCGAGCGGATCGGCCGCGGCGATCTTCACCCCGCGCCTCAACCCGAGGCCGGCGCCTGTTATGCCGCGAAGATTTCCCGGAGCGAGGCCGCACTCGACTGGTCGCTGGCGGCGGCAGTTCTGGAGCGCGCGGTTCGGGCGTTTCGCCCGGCACCGGGCGCGCACACGATTCTGCGCGGCGAGGCGGTCAAAATCTGGAGGGCGCGCGTCGCCACCGGAGGAGGCGAGCCTGGGACCGTGCTGCAGGCCGACACCGGGCGTTTGTGCGTGGCCTGCGGCGAGGGCGCGCTCGAGTTGCTCGAATTGCAGCGTGCAGGCGCACGCAGGATGGATCCCGGAGATTTCATGCGCGGATTCCCGGTTCGCGCCGGCGAACGCTTTGGCGCCGCTCGCTGAAGCACTCTGCGCCGCGGCGAAACTCGTCGCGCGGGTTGCTGGCGGTCACAGCCTCAACGCAGAGTTGGCGCGAGACGAGGTCGCGCACGATGTTTCGGCGCAAGGAGCGCTGAACGATCTGTGCTTCGGCACCCTGCGCGGCTTCGGTCGCGTGCAGGCGATCGTCGAGGCGCTCGTGCGCCGTCCGGCCAGCGATCCGGTGATCGACGCGCTTCTGTGGTGCGCACTGTACGCGCTGCAGTCCAAGCGCTATGCGGCCTATACCGTGGTGGATCAGGCGGTACGCGCCTGCGTCCTGCTCGAGAAGGCTCGCGCCAAGAGTTTCGTCAACGCGGTGCTGCGGGCGTTCCTGCGCCAGCAGCGCAGCCTGGAGACCCGTCTCGCCGCGGATCCGGTCGCGCACTGGCAGCATCCGGCCTGGTGGATCGAGCGCGTACGCACGGTGCATCCCGCGGACTGGCAGCAGGTGCTTGCGTGCGGCAACTCCCGCCCCCCGATGTGCCTGCGGGTGAATCTGCGCCGCAGTTCGGTCGAAACCTACGCCGCGCGCCTGGCGGCCGCAGGGGTTGCCGCGCGCCCGCTTCGCGCAGCGGCCCTGATGCTCGAGCGCCCGATGCCGGTACGGCAGCTGCCTGGATTTTCCGAAGGCGACGTGTCGGTCCAGGACGCTGGTGCGCAGCGCGCCGCAACGCGGCTCGACCTGCGCGCCGGCCAGCGCGTTCTCGATGCGTGCTCGGCGCCAGGTGGCAAGGGCGCGCACATCCTCGAAACCGAGTCGGTGGCGTTGACGGCGCTCGAGCTGCGGCCGACACGCGCCGCCGTCGTGGCGGAGAATTTCGCGCGCCTCGGATTGACCGCGGAGGTGCGCGCCGCGGATTGCACTGCACCCGATCTATGGTGGGATGGCCGCGCGTTCGATCGGATTCTCGCCGACGTTCCGTGCACGGCCTCGGGAGTCGTTCGCCGGCATCCGGACATCAAGTGGCTGCGTCGCGAAACGGATCTCGCAAGCTACGCGGATCGCCAGGCGCGCATCCTGAGATCGCTTTGGGGAGTACTCGCGCCGGGTGGTAAATTGCTGTATGTCACATGCTCGGTGTTCCGCGAGGAAAATGACGCCTTGGTCGACGCTTTTCTGGCAGAGACGTCCACGGCGCGCTCGCTGCCCATGCCCGATGGCGAGCCGGACCGGATCCTGCCGTCCCCCGAAGAGGACGGTTTCTTCTTCGCGCTGCTAGCCAAGACCGCGTGACGCCGCACGCGATGCATGGCCTCGTACTGCTGAGAAATCTCTGCGGAGTGCTGCTGTGCGCCGCGGTACTGGCCGCGCGCGCCGATGAAATCGTGGTGCGCGAGGCGCAGCTCTCGACGACCGACGAAGGGCTGGTGCTGGACGCCGATTTCGACTTTGCCCTCAAGCCGCGCCTCGCAGAGGCGGTCGCCGGCGGCGTGCCGCTGTATTTCGTCGTCGAGTTCGAACTGGCGCGCCAGCGCTGGTGGTGGTTCGACGAGAAGGCCGCCGCTAAGCGCAATCAGCTCAGGTTGTCGTATCACCCGCTTTCGCGCCAGTACCGTCTTTCCACGGGCATGCTGAATCAGCACTTCTCGACGCTCGAGGAGGCGTTGCAGGTTCTGCGGCGGGTGCGCAACTGGCTCGTCGCCGAGCGCGGCGCGACCTCGGCGGAGACCCAGTACGATGCGGCGGTGCGAATGCGGCTGGACGTGAGTATGTTGCCCAAGCCCTTCCAGGTCAGTGCCATCACGAGTCGCGACCTGCACCAGGAATCGCCGTGGATGCGCTTCCCGTTCCGCACTCCGGCGGCCACGCCCGCGCCGGTCGAGTCGCGCGAACCGAAAGAGGCGGGCAGCCGATGAAACTGCTGCTCGCGCTGGGGGCCGGCCTGGGCGCTGCGCTGCTCGTGCTGCTCGCCACGGCGAGCGCCAACGTGGAGTTGTTCGCGCGTCATTACCCGCTGCTCCTCGGCCTGACGGTGGCGCTCGCGATCGGGCTTGCGGCGCTCGTGGTCTGGCAAGTGATCGCCTTGGCCCGCAAGCTGCGCGCTCGCGTCTTTGGTTCGCGGCTGACGCTCAGATTCCTGCTGCTTTTTGCGCTGATGGCGGTGGTGCCGGGGGCGCTCGTGTACACCGTGTCGGTGCAGTTCATGGTACGGAGCATCGAGACCTGGTTCGACGTCAAGGTCGATGCGGCGCTCGAAGGCGGCATCAGCCTCGGTCAATCCGCCATCGATCAGGTGTTGGGCGAGTTGCATCTCAAGGCGCGTGCGATTGCGCTCGAACTCGGCGACCGGACCCCGGTTCCGGGACCCTGGCAACTCAACCGCCTGCGGGAGCAGGCCGGCGTCCAGGACGCGGTGGTGGTGACCGCGAGCGGCAAACTGCTCGCGAGCGCGAGCGCCGAATTGGGGCAGTTCGTTCCCGAGCTGCCCTCGGCGGTCACGCTGCGGCAGGCGCGCGGCAGTCGCGGCTTCTCGTCGGTCGACGCTCCACCCGGAAAGCCGCTCGTCGTGCGGGTCGTGGTGCCCATCAGCGGGGGCTCGCTCGCGGACGAGTCCCGCTTCCTGCAGCTGCGCCAGGCGCTTCCGGAGAACTTCACGCGCAGTGCGGCCGCCGTCGAGACCGCGTACCGCGACTACCGCGAACTGGCGCTGGCTCGCCAGGGACTGAAGCAGATCTACATCGTGACGCTGACCCTCGCGCTCGCTCTCGCTCTGCTCGTCGCTCTCGGCCTCGCGGCGTTGCTCGCCAGCCGCCTCGCCGAGCCGCTCGCCATTCTTGCCGGCGCGACCCAGGCCGTGGCGCGGGGCGATTTCAGCCGCCAGGCGCCGGTGACGAGTCGCGACGAACTCGGCGTGCTCACCGAATCGTTCAACGCGATGACGCGGCAACTCGACGACGCGCGCCGGCAAATGGAGGCGAATCGCGCGGCGCTCGAGACGGCCAAGGCGCACCAGGAAAACATCCTCGCCAACCTTTCCGCGGGCGTGCTGGTGTTCGAACGCGACCTGAGGGTGTCGATTTCGAACCACGGCGCGCAGGCGATTCTGGGCGACGAGCTGGAAGATTTTGCCCGGCGGGCAAGAGAGCAGTTCGTGGCCCACGGCGCCCGCCCCTGGGAAATCGAGTTCGAGCTGCGCTCGGGCGGGAGGACGCTGATGGCGCGCGGGGCCGCGCTGCCTGCGGCGGGAGGCGCCGGTTACGTGCTCGTTTTCGACGAGATCACGCAGATCATCCAGGCACAGCGCGCGCTCGCGTGGGCGGAGGTCGCGCGGCGCCTGGCGCACGAAATCAAGAACCCGCTCACGCCGATCCAGCTTGCGGCCGAGCGCCTGGAGCAGAAGCTCGAGGGCAAGCTCGGCGGCGAGGATTCCGAGGCGCTGCGTCGTTCCACGCGCACCATCGTCAACCAGGTCGCCGCCCTCAAGGCGCTGGTCGACGATTTTCGCGATTACGCGCGGCTGCCCGCTCCGACCCCGGTCCGGCTCGACCTCAATGCGTTGGTGCGCGAGGTGCTCACGCTCTACGAGCAGGCCGAGGTGCCGATCCGGACGCGGCTGGCGCCGGAGCTGCCGGCGGTGCTGGCGGATTCGATCCAGATCCGGCAGGTGATCCACAATCTGGTTCAGAACGCGCAGGACGCGCTCGAGAATCGCCGCGACGCGAGCGGCGAGCCCTGGATCGAAGTGGGCACGGAGGCGGCGGGCAATCGGGTCCTGCTCTCGATATCTGACAACGGCGGTGGTTTCCCGGAGAACCTGATGGCGCGAATTTTCGAACCTTACGTCACGACCAAGCCGCGGGGCACGGGCCTCGGACTTGCGATCGTGAAGAAAATCGTCGACGAGCATCACGGCTCGCTCGCGATCGACAACCGGCTGGCGCAGGGCGCGTCGGTGCGCGTATATCTGCCTTCGGCCGATGGCGGCGACAGCGCCGCAAAGGCGGCCTGAGCCATGGCGCAGATCCTGGTCGTTGACGATGAAATCGGGATTCGGGAGCTGCTCTCCGAAATCCTCGCGGATGAGGGTCACGACGTGCTTCTCGCCGAGGACGCCGAGGCGGCGCGCCGGGTGCGCGAGCGCCTGCGCCCGGACCTGGTGCTGCTCGACATCTGGATGCCAGACACCGACGGCATTACGCTGCTGAAGGAGTGGGCGGCAAGCGGACAGCTCGGCATGCCGGTGATCATGATGTCGGGTCACGGCACGATCGAAACCGCCATCGAGGCGACGCGCGTCGGCGCGCTCGATTACCTCGAGAAGCCGATCGCCCTTCAGCGCCTCATCGCCACGGTGCGGCGCGCGCTGCGCCAGAACGAGGGCACGACGGCGCAGGGTCTGTCGCTTGCGACGCTCGGACGCGCGTTGTCGCTGAGCGAGCTGAAAAAGCGCCTGGCGCAGCTGGCGCAGACCACCGCGCCCGTGATGCTGCGCGGCGAACGCGGCATGCAGCCCGAGCTGTTCGCGCGACTGCTGGCGGCACCGGGAGCGCCGTTCGTGCCCGGCGAGGGATTGCTGGCCGAGGCGTCTTCCGAGCTGCTCGCGCGTGCGACGGGCGGCATCCTGTTCTTCCCGGAGCTTTCGCAACTCGGGCGGGCGGAGCAGAAGGGACTCGAGTTTCTCCTCGCACGCGCGGACCGTCATAAGTCGCGTGTGGTCACTTTTTCGACGGTGGAGGCGAAGACGCTGGTCGAAAAGCATGGTTTCGACGCGGAGTTCGTGACGCGCCTGTCCGAACTGGTGGTGCGGTTGCCGCCGCTTCGCAGCTTCGCCGAAGACATACCGGATTTCGGCGCGCGGATGCTCGCGCAACTGGTCGAAACGCGCAGCTGCCCGCCGCGCCGGCTGAACGTCGCGGCGCTTAACGCGCTGCGCCACCATGCCTGGCCCGGCAACCTGGCCGAATTGGAAAGCGTGGTGAAGAACCTCGCCTATTCGGCGCTCGAGGAGGAGATCGGTTTGCCGGACGTCGAGCGCGTGCTCGCGGCGCATGCCTCGCCCGCAGCGCCGCCGGAACTTGCGCTCGATCGTCCCTATCGCGAGGCGCGCGAGGCGTTCGAGCGGATCTACTTCGAGCATCTGCTGGTGCGCGAACGCGGCAGCATGTCGCGGGTGGCCGAGCGCTCGGGGCTCGAACGCACGCACCTATACCGCAAGCTCAAGGCACTCGGCCTGCCGGTCGGACGGCGGGAAGAAGCCTGAGGGGTTCGCGCCGGGCAATGCTGCAGGAGGTGAAGCCGTGAAAATCGTGATTCTGGGCGCTGGCCAGGTCGGGGCGTCGGTGGCCGAGAGCCTGGTGTCGGAGCAAAACGACATCACCGTGGTCGACATCGACCCGAACCGCCTGCGCGTCCTGCAGGACCGCTACGACCTGCGCACCGTGACCGGCAGCGGGGCGCACCCGACGGTGCTGCTCGAGGCCGGGATCGAGGATGCGGATCTGCTCATCGCCGTGACGCAGTCCGACGAGACCAATCTGGTCGCATGCAAGCTGGCGAGCCGCCTGTTCAACGTGCCGCGCCGTGTCGCGCGCGTTCGAGCCACGGATTTCATCAATGACGAAAAGATCCTGGGCGCGGATGGTTTCGAAGTGGACCTGGCGATCTGCCCGGAGCAGGTGCTGACCGACAATATCGTGAAACTGGTCGAGTTCCCGGAAGCCCTGCAGGTTCTGGATTTCGCCGACGGCCGCGTGAGCCTCGTCGCGGTGCGCGCCTACCCGGGAGGACCGCTGGTGGGGCATCCGATTCGCGATCTGCGAAAGCACATTCCCGGCGTCGACACGCGCGTGGTCGCGATCTTCCGCCGCGATGCCGCCGTGGCGCCCGACGGCGACACCGTGATCGAGGCGGGCGACGAGGTGTTCTGCCTCGCGGCGACCAAAGACATCCGCCAGGTGATGCGCGAACTGCGCCGCATGGACCGGCCGGTCAAGCGCGTGATGATCGCCGGCGGGGGCAACATCGGCCTGCGGCTCGCCGCTGCGCTCGAAGCCGATTACTCGGTGCGCATCGTCGATCACAACAAGCGCCGCTGCGAGGCGCTGGCGGCGAAACTGGATCGCGCCCTGGTCCTCAACGGCGATGCCACCGACGAGGAGCTGCTCGAGCAGGAAAACGTCGCCGAGATGGATCTCTACGTCGCGGTCACCAACGACGACGAGAACAACATCATGAGCTCGCTGCTGGCCAAGCGCCTCGGCGCCAAGCGCGTGGTGGCGCTGATCAACCGCAGGAGCTACGTCGACCTGGTGCAGCGCGCGCAGATCGATATCGCGATTTCACCGGCGCAGGCGACCATTGGCAAGCTGCTCGCGCACGTGCGCCGCGGCGACGTGGTGGCGGTGCATTCGCTGCGGCGCGGCGCGGCCGAAGCGCTCGAGGCGGTAGTGCATGGTGATCGCGAGTCCTGCCGCGTCACCGACCGCCGGATCGAGGAGATCCAGCTTCCGCCCGGTGCCCAGATCGGCGCGATCGTGCGCGGCGAAGAGGTGCTCATGGCGCACCACGACACCCGCGTCCTCGCCGAGGATCACGTCATCGTGTTCGTCACCGACAAGAAGCTCCTGCCCAAGGTGGAGCGGCTGTTCCAGGTCGGCGCGCGGTTCCTGTAAGAACGAGCCGCCGGCGTGCAAATCGGAGCCGTCCTCAATTCGTTGGGCCTCGTGGTGATGCTGTTCGCCGGATGCTTTCTGGTGCCGCTGTCGCTATCGCTGATTCTCGCCGACGGCGCGGCCTATGCCTACGACGAGGCGATCCTCGCGACGCTGATGCTCGGAGGCGCGCTGTGGTTCGCGACCCGCGGCGCGCGGCGGGAATTGCACGTGCGCGACGGCTTTCTGCTCGTCGCGCTCGTGTGGACGGTGCTGCCGGTGTTCGCGACGCTGCCGTTCCTCGTGTACCTGCCCGGGCTGTCGTTCACCGACGCGTATTTCGAAGCGATGTCCGGGCTGACCGCGAGCGGCGCAACGGTGTTCTCCGGCCTCGACCGGTTGCCGCCGTCGATCAACCTCTGGCGCGGCTTCATGATCTGGCTCGGCGGAATGGGGGTGATCGTGCTCGCGGTCGCCATCATGCCGCTGCTCGGGGTGGGCGGCTCGCAGCTCTACAAGGCCGAGACGCCCGGGCCGATGAAAGACAGCAAGCTCACGCCGCGCATCGCGGAGACGGCGAAAGGGCTTTGGCTGGTGTACGTCCTGCTCACGCTGCTGTGCGTGCTGGCGTACCGGTGGGCGGGCATGTCATGGATCGACGCGCTGATGCACGGATTCACCACCATGGGCCTGGGCGGATTCTCGACGCATGACGCGAGTTTCGCGTACTGGAATTCGCCCAAGATCGAGATGGTCGCGATGTTCTTCATGCTCGTGGCGGGAGTGAATTTCGCCACCCATTTCCTCGCCTGGCGCCGGCTGTCGCTCACGCCCTATCGTCGCGACCCGGAGGCGTCGGTGTACCTGCTGGTGCTGGCGGTCTCGGTGCTGGGGGTGGCGCTTTACCTGACGGCGATGGCGGTCTACCCGAACCTCAGCACCGCCCTGCGCTACGCCGCCTTTAACGTCATTTCGATCGCAACCACCACCGGCTACGCCAACACCGACTTCAATCAGTGGCCGATCTTCGCGCCGCTCTGGATGCTGTTCCTGTGCAGTTTCGTGAGCTGCTCGGGATCGACCGGCAGCGGCATCAAAATGATCCGTGCCCTGATCCTGTTCAAGCAGAGCTTCCGGGAATTGCTGCGCATCATTCACCCGCGCTTGCACCGGCCCGTCAAGTTCTCGGGCCACGCGATCGAGAACAACATCGTGTTCGCGGTGCTGGCGTACGTGTTCGTATACATCTCGTGCCTGAGCCTCGGGACGCTGCTGCTCACGGCGACCGGCCTGGACCTGCTCACCGCGCTGTCGGCGGCGGTGGCGTCGATCAACAACATGGGGCCCGGGCTCGGGCTCGTGGGCCCGGGCTCGAACTACGCCGGGTTGAGCGATTTCCAGACCTGGGTGTGCACCTTCCTGATGCTGCTCGGAAGGCTCGAGCTGTTCACGCTGCTGGTGGTGCTGACCCCGGCGTTCTGGCAGAAGTGATCCTGCGCCGCGGACCGGGACGCGGCCTCCTTCAACCCTTCTTCTTCGAACTCTTCTTGATGCGCTGCGGCCGCTTCTTGCCGTAGCTTCCCTTGTAGATTTTTCCCTTGCGCGTGCGCTTGTCGCCCTTGCCCATTGTGGTTTCCTAGGTGGATACGCCGGAAATTATAGCCTCCGGCTCGTAGGCGAGATACGGCGCGAGCCAGCGTTCGGCCTCGCGCGTTCCGATGCCCCTGCGCTGCGCATAGTCGGCGATCTGATCGCGGCCGATTTTGCCGACGGCAAAATAGCGGGCGTCGGGGTGCGAGAAATAGAATCCTGCCACGGCGGAGGCCGGCAGCATGGCGTACGACTCCGTGAGTTGCATGCCGGCGTTGGCGCGGGCGTCCAGCAGTTCGAACAGCGGCCCCTTCGCCGTGTGGTCGGGACAGGCGGGATAGCCCGGCGCCGGCCGGATGCCGCGATAGCCCTCGGCGATGAGCGCATCGCGGTTCAGTCGTTCCTCCGCCGCGTACCCCCAGAATTCCCGCCGCACCCGCTCGTGCAGGTGCTCCGCGAACGCCTCTGCCAGCCGGTCCGCGAGCACCTTGAGCATGATCGCGCTGTAGTCGTCGTGCCGCGACTCGAACTCGACCAGGCGCTCGTCGAACCCGCCCGCGCACACCGAGAAGGCTCCGATATGATCGGCGACCCCGGAGGACTTCGGCGCGACGAAGTCGGCGAGGCAGAGATTGGGCCGGCCGGCCGGCTTGTGATTCTGCTGGCGCAGGTTGTGCCAGGTCATGAGCACGCGGTCGCGTGAATCGCTGGCGTAGATCTCGATGTCGTCGTGCGCCACCTGCGCGGCGGGGAACAACCCGTACACGCCGCTCGCCGTGACCCAGCGTTCCGCGACGATGCGCCCGAGCATGAGCAATGCCTCTTCGTGAAGCTTGCGCGCGGCATCGCCGACGACCGGATCGTCGAGAAGCTTCGGGTAGGACCCCGAGAGCTCCCAGGCCTGGAAGAACGGCGTCCAGTCGATGTAGGGAACCAGCCTCTCGAGCGGATATTGGGCAAGCGGTTCGATCCCGAGGCGGCGCGGCGGTGGCGGCGAATACGACTTCCAGTCGGTCGTGAGGCCGCGCGCGCGCGCTTCGGCGAGCGAATGCAGCGCCGCGGGTCCTTTCTTCGCCGCGTGCTGCGCGCGGACGCGGTCGTAGTCGGTGCGCACCGAATCGATGAACGCGGCGCGCGACTCGCCGGCCGAAAGCAGGTTCTGCACCACGGGCACGCTGCGCGAGGCGTCCGGCACGTAGACCACGGGACCGGCGTACTCGGTTGCGATCCTTACCGCGGTGTGCGCGCGCGAGGTCGTGGCGCCGCCGATGAGCAGCGGCAGCGTGAATCCCTGCCGTTGCATTTCGCGCGCCACGTGGGCCATTTCCTCGAGCGAAGGCGTGATCAGGCCCGACAGCCCGATGGCGTCGGCCTGCTCGCGGCGCGCCGTCTCGAGGATCGTCTGCGCAGGCACCATTACCCCGAGGTTGACGATGTCGTAGTTGTTGCACTGGAGTACCACGGCGACGATGTTCTTGCCGATGTCGTGCACGTCGCCCTTCACCGTGGCGATCACGAGCTTGCCCTTGGGCCGCCCCGCGGTGCCGCTTTTCGCTTTTTCCGCCTCGATGAACGGCACCAGGTGCGCGACCGCCTGCTTCATCACGCGGGCCGACTTGACCACCTGCGGCAGGAACATCTTGCCGGCGCCGAACAGATCGCCGACGACGTTCATCCCCTGCATGAGCGGTCCCTCGATCACTTCGATCGGCCGGGCGAAATTGAGGCGCGCCTCTTCGGTGTCCTCGACGACGTGCGTGGTGATGCCGTTGACGAGCGCGTGCACCAGTCGTTCCTCGACCGTGGTTCGCCGCCAGGCGCCGTCCTCGCGACCGGCGCGCGCGCCGCCCTTCATCGTATTCGCGGCTTCGATGAGCCGCTCGGTGGCATCGTCGCGCCGGTTGAAGATCACATCCTCGATCCGCGATCGCACGTCGGCATCGATCTCGGCGTACACGCCCAGCTGCCCGGCGTTGACGATGCCCATCGTGAGGCCGGCGTCGACCGCGTGGTACAGAAACACCGTGTGCATCGCCTCGCGCACCGCATCGTTGCCGCGGAACGAGAACGACAGATTCGATACTCCGCCCGATACGCCGACGTGAGGCAGGTGCGCGCGGATCCACCGCGCCGCCTCGAGAAAATCGATCCCGTAGCGCGCGTGCTCCTCGAGTCCGGTGGCGAGCGCAAAGATGTTGGGGTCGAAAACGATGTCCTCGGACGGGAGTCCGGCGCGCTCCGTGAGCAGCCGGTAGGCGCGCGAGCAGACCTCGATGCGCCGCTCGAGCGTGTCGGCCTGGCCGGCCTCGTCGAAGGCCATGACGACGACCGCCGCGCCATAGCGGCGCGCAAGGCGCGCCTGGCGCAGGAACTCGTCCTCGCCCTCCTTCAAGCTGATCGAATTCACGATGCCCTTGCCCTGCAGGCACTTGAGCCCTGCCTCGATCACCGACCACCTCGAGGAATCCACCATCACCGGAACGCGCGCGATGTCCGGCTCGGAAGCGACCAGCCTGAGGAACGTGGACATGGCGCGCTCGGAATCGAGCATCGCCTCGTCCATGTTGACGTCGATCACCTGCGCGCCGTTTTCCACCTGCTGCCGCGCCACCGACAGCGCTTCGGGGAAGTTTTCCGCCAGCACCAGGCGCGCGAAGGCCTTCGATCCCGTGACGTTGGTGCGCTCGCCGATATTGACGAACAGCGAACCTGCGCCGATGTTGAACGGCTCCAGCCCTGCGAGTCGCAGCATCGGGGGGCGCGCCGGGAGTTTTCGCGGCGCCGAGTCGCGCACCGCGTTCGCGATCGCGCGGATGTGATCGGGCGTCGTGCCGCAGCACCCGCCGACCAGATTGAGGAATCCGGCACGCGCCCATTCGCCCATCTCTCGCGCCATCGATTCCGGCGTGTCGTCGTACTCGCCGAAGGCATTGGGCAGTCCCGCGTTGGGGTAGCACGACACGTGCGACTCGGCGATGGACGACAGTTCCTCGACGTACTGCCGCAGTTCGCGCGCACCCAGCGCGCAGTTCAGGCCCACGACGAGGGGTCGGGCATGCCGGATGGAGTTGTAGAACGCCTCGGTTGTCTGGCCGGATAACGTCCGTCCCGAGGCGTCGGTGATGGTTCCGGAGATGATCAGCGGCAGGCGCGTCCCGCGCTCCTCGAACAGTGAATCGACCGCGAACAGCGCCGCCTTGGCGTTCAGGGTGTCGAAGACGGTTTCCACCAGCAGCAGGTCGACGCCGCCGTCGAGCAGCCCGCGCGCGGCTTCGTGATAGGCCGCGACCAGTTCGTCGAACGAGACGTTGCGACTGCCCGGATCGTTGACATCCGGGGAAATCGAGGCCGTCTTGGAAGTGGGCCCGAGGGCGCCAGCGACGAACCGCGGCAAAGAAGGTTCGCGCCCTTCGGCCTCGTCCGCGGCGGTGCGCGCGATGCGCGCGGCAGCCAGGTTGATTTCGTAGGCGAGCTCCTGCATGCCGTAGTCGGCAAGCGAAACGCGCGTCGAATTGAAAGTGTTGGTCTCGACGATGTCAGCGCCCGCCGCGAAGTAGTCGCGGTGGATCCGCAGGATGATCTCGGGCTGGGTCAGCACCAGCACGTCGTTGTTTCCGCGCAACTCCCGCGGCCAGTCGGCGAACCGCTCGCCGCGGAACTGCGCCTCGCTCAAGCGCTCGTTCTGGATCATCGTGCCCATCGCGCCGTCGAGCACGAGGATGCGCTCGGCGAGGAGGGACTGCAGCTTGGCGGTGACGTCGGTTCGGGTCATGCATCGCTCGAAAACAGAAACGCCCGTTCAGCTTTGCGCAGAAACGGGCGTCCGGGACGGGAAATGAATCTCCCTGGTGCTGCAACGCGTCTCTTTAGCCGCATTTGTAATGCGCCCGCAAGCTGAACATCAAATCGGCGCAGGCGCGCAGTCTGCCCGCGAAAGCCTTCGCCGTCAACCGCTTAGGCCGTGTGCGCGGGAATCCGGGAGTGTGCCGCGGCGTATAATTCGCCGCTCATGGAACACTTCGATCCGAAAGCGGCGGCGGAGTTTCTGAGGCGCAGCGCAGACGCTCTGTTCATCGATTGCCGCAGCGAAATGGAATACCTCTTCGTCGGTCATCCGGCGGGTGCGTTGCACGTCGCGTGGAACGACGGGCCGGACTGGGAAATCAATCCGCACTTCGTCGGCCAGGTCAGAAAACTCGCCGGAACCAACCACAATACGCGCCCAATCGTGCTCATTTGCCGCAGCGGCAACCGCTCGCTCGAGGCAGGCGCGGCGCTCGAGCGCGCCGGCTTCACGAAGGTCTACAACGTGCTGCACGGCTTCGAGGGCGAACTCGACGAGCAGCATCACCGCGGCTCGGTGGCTGGCTGGCGCAAGGAAGGGTTGCCTTGGGAGCAGTGCTAGGAGAGGGCCGCGGGGGAACCTGGGTTCCCCCGGACCTCGCGGCGGCGCTGCCTGGACAGCGCCGCTCCCGCTGAGCGCAGCCGCCCGTTGGCGGTTCGATGAGCAGCGCGACGCATCCTCCCGCGCACCTCGCGTGGTCGGTCTGGGGCCTGGGGGCGCTACTTTACCTCGCGGGATTTTTCCAGCGGGTCGCGCCGGCGGTCATGACGCACGAGCTGATGGCCGAGTTCGCGATCGCCGCGACGGCGCTCGGCAATCTTTCGGCGTTTTACTTCTACAGCTACGTTGCGATGCAGATTCCGACCGGCCTGATGGTCGATCGCTACGGCGCACGCCGCGTGCTGGCGGGTGGGGCCGCGGTGGCTGCGGCGGGGAGCCTGCTGTTCGCGCTCGCCCCCAGCCTCGCGCTGGCAAGCGTCGGTCGCCTGCTGATCGGCGGCTCGGTGGGCGTCGCCTGGGTGGGGACGCTCAAGCTGGCGGGTCACTGGCTCGCGCCGCAACGCTTCGCGCAGGCGAGCGGCCTCGCGCTCGCCGCCGGAATGACCGGCGCCGTCAGCGCCGGCGTGCCGCTGCGCTGGGCAGTGAGCGAGTTCGGGTGGCGCCCCGTGATGCTCGGAGGCGCAGCCGCGATCGCGCTGGTGTGCCTCCTGATTTGGTGGCTCGTGCGCGACGATCCCTCGGAGCTCGGGTATCGCGGTTACGTCGCGCCGCAGGCCACCGGCGGCGCGCGGGCGGAGGTGGTACGCGGTTTGCGCGAGGTGCTGCGCTATCGCAACAGCTGGCTCGTGTTCCTCGCGCCGCAGGGTGTGACCGGCGCAATCCTTTCGTTCGGCGGTCTCTGGGGCGTGCCTTACCTGGTCTCAGTGTACGGCTACTCCGCGGAGCGGGCCGCGTTCTACTGCTCGGCCTTGATGCTTGCCTGGGCGTTCGGCGGCCCCGCGTTCGGCGCGCTTTCGGACCGATTGCGGGAGCGCAGGCCGCTGTACGTCGTCGGCGCGTTCTCCGCGCTCACGCTGTGGTCCATCGTGATCCTGTCGCCGCGCCCGCTCGGTCCGACGCTGCTGCTCGCCCTGCTCCTGGCGGCCGGGTTTTCTTCGGGCTGCATGGTGATCGGGTTCGCGATCGCGAAGGAGTCGGTGCCGGCGCAGTTTGCCGGGACTGCCACGGGGGTGGCGAACATGGGTTCGATGACCGGCGCCATGCTGCAGCAACCGCTGATCGGCTGGATCCTCGACCGCCACTGGCAGGGCACGCTCGATGCCGGGGCGCGGGTGTACGACGCTGCCGCCTACCGGATCGGATTCCTCCTGCTGATCGGGTGGCTGGTGATCTCTTTCGCGGCGGCGCTTTCGACGCGCGAAACGCATGCGCGCCAGTGTCCGTAGAATCCGCGCCATGGACGCGCCGGGCTTCAATTCGATCGTCGGAGTGTTCCGCTGCGAGGTGCATTGGAGCGATTGCGACCCCGCGGGGATCATTTTCTACCCGACCTACTTCCGCTGGTTCGACAGCGCGACTTGGGCGTTCTTCGGCGCGGTCGGATTCCCGATCAAGGTGATGATCGAAAGCGGCAGGGTGATGCCGCTCGTTTCGGCGGGTTGCGAATTTGTCGCGCCCGCGGAGCCGGGCGACCGCTGCGAGGTGCGCTCGCGAATCCTGCGCTGGGGCAGCAAGTCCTTTGTGATCGCGCACGAGGTGGTTCGCGAGGACGGCACGCAGCTTGCGCGCGGCACGGAAACCCGGGTCTGGGGAAAACACCTCGCCGGCCCGGGCTCGCCGATGAAGGGCCAGGTGATTGCCGAAGAATTGAAGGCACGGTTCCGGGACGGCTAGGCGTCGCTACGCCCGAGCGCACTCGCCCGGCTCAGGGTTCGGCATCCGGCTGCCGCGAAGGTTGCGCCCGATCGAAGGCCTCGAGCGCCATGCAGGCGTCGAAAATCCGCATCGCGGTCGGTGCGTGCGAGGTGTCGCAGCCATAGCGGCGAGCGTTGAAAACCTGCGGCACCAGGCAGCAGTCGGCCATCGTCGGTGCATCGCCGTGGCAGAAGCGCCCGGTGCCCGGCGTTCCCGTCAGGCAGGCCTCGAATTTCGCCAGGCCGTCGTGGATCCAGTGGGCGTACCAGGCGCTCTTTTCTGCCTCGGATCGCCCGAGCGTCTTCGTCAGGTAGTTGAGCACGCGCGGATTGTTGAGCGGGTGAATTTCGCAGGCAACGAGCAGCGCGAGCGAACGAACCCGTGCGCGCCCGTGGCGATCCTCCGGCAGCAGCGGCGGCTGCGGGAACTTTTCCTCGAGATACTCGATGATCGCGAGCGACTGCTGCAGCAGATGTCCATCGTCTTCGAGCGCCGGAAGCAGCGCCTGGGGGTTGATGGCGCCGAATTCCGGTCTGCGGTGCTCGCCCTTGCCGAGATGGACGAACGCCTGCTCGTAATCCACGCCCTTCAGGTTGAGCGCGATGCGCACCCGAAACGGCGAGGAGCCTCGGAAAAACGTATAAAGCCGCATCCGGCGCCGGGCCCCGCGGTCAGAGCGGCGGTGCGATGGTGATTTTGAGTTCGCCGACCCCGTCGATCACGGCGTGCAAGGCATCACCCGGATTCACCGGTCCGACACCGGCCGGCGTACCCGTGAAGATCACGTCGCCCGGTTCGAGCGTGTAGTACAGCGAAAGGTACTCGATCTGCTCGGGAACCGACCAGATCATGTCGGAGAGATCCGCGCGCTGCCGCTCCTTGCCGTTGACCGTGAGGCGGATCGCGCCCTTGGCAGGGTGCCCGATGCTTGCCGCGGGCACGAGCGCGCTGCACGGTGCCGCTTCATCGAAATTCTTGCCGAAGTCCCACGGCCGGCCTTTGTCCTTGCCGATCTGCTGCAGGTCGCGCCGCGTCATGTCGAGCCCGACCGCGTAGCCGAAAATGTGCGCGTTGGCATCGTGCGCCGCGATGCGCCGGCCCTGCCGCGCGATCGCGACCACCAGCTCCGTTTCGTAATGGTAGTTGGCGGTCTTGGGCGGGTAATGCACCGCTCCGCCCAGGGGCACGAGGGCGTGCGCCGACTTGATGAAGAAGAACGGTTGTTCGCGGCCGTCGCCCCCCATTTCCTTCTGGTGCTCGACGTAGTTGCGGCCGACGCAAAAGACGCGTCGCACCGGGAATAGATCGGACGAACCGGCCACCGGCAGCGCCGGCGGGCTCCAGATGGAAATGGCGTAATTCATGGGGTGGGTCCGTGCAATTGGCGGAGTCGGATTCTATCGCTTGATCTGCAGCTCACGTTCCAGCATTTCGCGCAGGCGATAGCGTTGTATCTTGCCGGTGCCGGTTCGCGGCAATTCGGCGACGACGCGGATCCACTTGGGCCGCTTGTGGCGCGGCAGGCGGTCCTCGCAGTTGCGCTGCGCGGCCTGCAGCGCGGCCTGTTCATCGCCGCGCGCCGTGACGAAGAGCGCCAGACGCTCGAACCCGTCGGCGTCGAGCACGGGTGCGCACGCCGCGTCTCCGATCGCCGGTTCGCCCGCGACGACCTCTTCCAGCTCTCCGGGCTGCACGTACTGGCCGGCGATCTTGACCAGTTCGTCGCTGCGCCCCTGGTGGGTGAAGCAACCCTCGGCGTCGCGCACGAAGAGGTCGTTGGTGCAGAACCAGCCATCCCTGAATTGCAGCGCCGTCTTTTCTGGCAGGTTCGCGTAGCCGAGCGCGAGCGCCGGGTGCTGCACCCACAGCACGCCGGGTTCACCGGTCGCGGCCTCGCGCCCCTGCGCAGTGAGCAGGCTCGTGCCGACGCCAGAGAGCGGTTTGCCGGTGCGCGAGGCGGAACTCTGCCCGCGCGGTGTCGCGAGGCAGACGCAAAAGGTTTCGGACATGCCGTACACGCCGAGGATGTCGCGCCCCGTAGCACGCCGCCACTGTTCGAGCACCGGCGCGGGCATGCGCTCACCTGCGGTGACGAAATCGCGGACCTGACGAAAGCCTTCGAGTTCTTCGGGCGGCAGCGCGAGCAGCCGCCGGTAAAACGAGGGCACGCTGAAGAATGCCGTCGGAGGTCGGCGCCCGACCATCGCGGCGACCTGAGCTGCGTCGGCCCATTCCGGATTGAGAATCGAGGTTGCGCCGATCGCGAGCGAACCGAGGAATCCCATTTCGAGCGCGTAGGCGAAGAACAGCTTCGAGGTCGTCATCACCGTATCACCGGGACCGAGTCCGATCACCTCCTGCATGACCTGGCCCGCGGGGAGCACGTCCCCGTGCGAGTGGATGATTCCCTTGGGTTTTCCCGTGGTCCCCGAGGAATACAGCCAAAAAGCCGGGTCGTCCGCGCGCGCGGCGTGCGCAGCCGTCTCGGGCGCGCGCGCCAGCGCTTCGCTCCACGCGGGCGCACCGTCGCCGGCAATCAGGAGTTTGCGGTCGCGGGCGAGTTCCGCCGCGAGGTCGGGCCGTGCCCCGACGAACACGTCCTCGATCAGCGCGAGCCGCGCCGCGCTGTCGGCGAGGATGTACCGATACTCGGCTTCGGAGAGCTTGGTATTCAGTCCGATGGCGACGGCGCCCGCGCGCAGCGCCCCGAGCCAGGCAGCGGCGTACTCGGGTGTGTCGCGCATGAGCAGAAGCACCCGCTCGCCCGGCCGCACGCCGAAAGCGGTCAGCGCACCTGCGGCACGCTCGACCTGCAGCGCCAGATCGGCGAAACTCACCGAACGATCGCCGCACCTAAACGCCTCGCGCGCGCCGTGGCGCGCGAGCGCCTGCGCCCCGAGCAGGTGTTCAACCGAGTTCATGACCGGATCTTAACCACCCCTGGGTCGGGAAGGGTCGCGGATTTGCGCCCTGCTCCCGCTTTGCATACGATGCTAGCGTGCATCGTTGGACCCACCAATTGTTTGAGATCAAAACAATATGAGCAGGCGCGCGGAGCAACCGCCGCGTGAGCGTCTTCGGCCCGGCGCGCTGCCGGACCTGATCGGCTATCGCCTGCGGCTGGCGCAACAAGCCGTGTTTCGCGATTTTGCATCGAGCGTGCCGGGAATCTCGCCCGGGCGCGTCGGCATGCTGCTGCTGATCGAGGCCAATCCCGGGGTCACGCAGAGCACTCTGGCGCAGGCGGTGCAGCGCGACCGTTCGACCATGGTGGGCGTGCTCGATCAACTCGAGGCGAAGGGCTGGATCGAACGCCGGCGCGGCGCGGACCGGCGCACCAACGGCTTGTGGCTGACTCGCGCGGGCCGCTTGCTGCTCGCGCGGGCCAAGCGCGCGATCGCGATTCACGAGCAGCGCGTCGCGGCGCGCCTGTCGGCCGCGGAACGCGCACGGCTGCTCGAGCTGCTCGGCCGCATCACCGACTGAGCGTGTCGCCGGTGCTAGACTTTCGCCGACCATGAGCAACCGCAATCTCCTGGACGAACTCGGCGCGCGCCTGGACGACGTGCTGCGCGATTCCCCCGCGCAGGACCTGCAGAAGAACCTGCGCGCGCTGCTGACGGTGTTTTTCGACCGTTTCGACCTGGTGCCGCGCGAGGACTTCGAGGTGCAGAAAAAGCTTCTGGAACGGGCGCAGGCAAGGCTTGCAGCGCTGGAAGCGCGCCTTGCCGAGCTCGAAGCGCGAACGACCGCCCGCCCGCCTTCGTAAACCGCCTCGCCGGCTGCCGCGTTGAGCGCGCGAAGGGGGTTCGATGCCGCTTGCAACCGTGGCGAGCCGCGCGCTCGCGGGGGTCGTCGCGCCCGAAGTGTCGGTGGAAGTGCACCTCGGACCGGGCTTGCCTTCGTTCAGCATCGTCGGGCTGCCAGATGCCGAGGTGCGAGAAGCGAAGGACCGCGTGCGCGCGGCGCTCAATCATGCGCGATTCGAATTTCCGGCGCGGCGGATCACGGTCAATCTCGCGCCCGCGGATCTGCCCAAGGATTCGAGCCGGTTCGATCTGCCGATCGCGCTCGGCATCCTCGCTGCCAGCGGTCAGTTGAAGGCCTCCGCGCTTGCCGCGCACGAATTCGTCGGTGAACTGTCCCTGACCGGCGAGTTGCGCCCGGTGCGCGGCGCGCTTGCGATGGCGCTCGGTGCAGCGCGTACCGGCCGCGCGTTCGTGCTGCCTCGCCCGAGCGCGGCACAGGCGGCGCTCGCGGAACGCGTTTGCGTGCTGCCGGCGAATTCGCTGCTCGAAGTGTGCGCCCACCTCGCCGGCGAGTCGCCGCTCGCCGCGCTGCCGCGCGGCGGTGAACGGGCCCTGCCCGACTACCCGGATCTCGCCGAAGTGCGGGGCCAGGCGCAGGCCAAACGCGCGCTCGAAGTCGCCGCCGCGGGCGTGCATGCGCTGCTGATGAGCGGACCGCCCGGAACCGGAAAGTCGATGTTGGCGGCGCGCCTGCCGGGCATCCTGCCGCCCATGCGCGAGGACGAGGCGCTCGAGTCTGCAGCGGTCCAATCGGCGTCGCACGCGGGATTCGATGCGGCGAACTGGGGCGCTCGCCCGTATCGCGCCCCGCACCACAGTGCATCGAGCGCCGCGCTCGTGGGCGGAGGCAATCCGCCGCGTCCGGGCGAGATTTCGCTCGCGCATCACGGCGTGCTGTTTCTCGACGAGCTCCCCGAATTTCCGCACGATGCGCTGGAAGCGCTGCGCGAGCCGCTCGAATCCGGTGCCATCTCGATCGCGCGGGCGGCGCGCCAAACCCGGTTTCCCGCGCGGTTCCAGCTGGTCGCGGCAATGAATCCCTGCCCCTGCGGTTACCTCGGCGACGCCTCGGGGCGCTGCCGCTGCACGCCCGACCAGGTGGCGCGCTACCGCGGCCGGATCTCGGGGCCGCTGCTGGATCGGATCGACTTGAAAATCGAAGTGCCCAGGCCGCGGGAGACCGAATTGCTCGGGAGGGCCCGGGGCGAGCGTTCGCACGGGATCCGGGAACGCGTGTCCGCCGCGCGGGAGCGGCAACACGCACGTCAGGGAAAACCGAACGCCTGGCTGGACGCGAGGGAAACGGCGAAGCACTGCGCAGTCGATTCCGCCGCCGAGGCCTTGCTCAAGGAAGCGATCGCGAAACTTTCGCTTTCGGCACGGGCACTGCACCGCGTGCTGCGCGTCGCGCGCACCATCGCCGATCTCGCCGCGATCGATGCGATCGGCACGGCGCAGGTCGCCGAGTCGATCCAGTACCGCAGGCTGGACGCATCGCCCTAGTCCGGCCGCTGCTATAGTCGTCGCTACCATGGCGCGTTACGCGATCGGCGATGTGCAGGGCTGCGCCCGGGAACTCGATGCGCTCCTGGCGCGCATCGGCTTCGATGCGGACCGTGACCGGCTGTGGTTCGTGGGCGATCTGGTCAATCGCGGCCCCAAGTCGCTCGAGGTGCTACGCACAGTGCGCGCACTCGGCGACGCGGCGGTCGTGGTGCTCGGCAACCACGACCTGCACCTGCTCGCGGTCGCGGAAGGACTCGCGCGCAAGAGAACCGACGACACGCTCGACGCGGTGCTTGCCGCGCCGGACTGCGACGACCTGCTCGCCTGGTTGCGCGCACGGCCGCTGATGCACGTCGAGCGCGACTACGCGATGGTGCACGCGGGCCTCTTGCCCGAATGGAGCGTGGCGCGCGCGCAGGCGCTCGCCGCAGAGGTAGAGAGCGCGCTTCGCGGCCCCGGGTACCGCGAGTTTCTCGCCAATATGTACGGCAGCACACCCGCAGCCTGGGATGATGCGCTCGATGGCTGGGCACGGCTGCGGGTGATCGTGAATGCGATGACGCGGATCCGGTTCATGACGGGCGCGGGCCATATGGAACTGAAGGAAAAGGGCGCCGCACCTCCGCCCGGATTCGCCGCCTGGTACGACGCGCGTCCGCTTCGTGACGAACCCGTGCTCGTCTGCGGACATTGGTCGACGCTCGGCCTCAAACTCGAGCCGCGCGTCGCGATGCTCGATACCGGTTGCGTCTGGGGCGGGACGCTGAGCGCGCTGCGGCTCGAAGACCGGTGGCTCGCGCAGGTGCCCTGCAGCGGCTACCAACCCGTGGGGGAAAGCGTATGACCGATTGCGTGTTCTGCAGGATCGTCGCCGGACGGATTCCCTCGACCCGGGTCTACGAGGACGAGCAGGTGGTCGCGTTCATGGACATCGGCCAGGTGAATCCCGGCCATGTCCTCGTCGCGGTCAGGTCGCATGTGGAAAATCTGTTTTCGCTCGAAGACGCTCAGGCCGAGGCGGTTGCCCGCGCCACGGCGCGCATCGCGCGCGCGATCCGGAATGCCTTTTCACCGGGCGGATTGTCGGTGTATCAGGCAAACGGCGCGGTGGCGGGCCAGACCGTATTCCATTACCACGTCCACCTCGTTCCGCGGCTGGAAGGCGACGGCATGGCGTTCACCTGGCCGGTCCGGAACCCGCCGCGCGAAGAGCTCGAATCACACGCGGCGAGGATTCGCGCCGCGCTCAGCTAGACCAGGGCGAATAGCCGAACGCGGAGCGAAAGCGCGCGGCGATTTCTTCCGGCGTGAAACGGTGGTTCTGAGCGCCGCGCTGAGCGATCTTGATCGCGCCCAGCAGCGCCGCGAGCCGGCCGGCGGTGGGCCAATCCCAGCGGAGTGCAAGGCCGTACAGGAGCCCGGCGCGATAGGCATCCCCGCACCCGGTCGGATCGAGCACCGCCTGCGCCGGAACGCAAGGGATCTCGTGGCGCTCGCCGCCGGCGAAAATGAGCGAGCCTTTTGCGCCCAGCGTGACGACGAGGCCGTTCAGGTCGCGCGCCAGATCGTCGAGCTGCCGTCCGGTCTTCTCCTCGACCAGCTTGCCCTCGTAATCGTTGACCGCGAGATAATCCGCGAGCTGCACCATCTCGAGCAGTTCTTCCCGCGAGAACATCGGCACCCCCTGCCCCGGATCGAACAGGAACGGCACGCTCTGCGCGGCGCACTCGCGCGCGTGCTGCAGCATGCCCTCCTTCCCGTCGGGTCCGATGATCGCGAGGCGCACGCCGAGGCTGGGCGTGACGTGGTTGTGATGCGAGAAATTCATCGCACCCGGGTGAAAGGCGATGATCTGGTTGTCGTCCAGGTCGGTCGTGATGAAGGCCTGCGCGGTGAACTGTCCCGAGATGCGCTTCAGGTGTTCCTGCCCGATCCCGAGCCCCGCGAGCCGGTCGAGGTAGGGCTGGATGTCCTCGCCCACCGTCGCCATGAGCAGCGGGTCGCCGCCGAGCAGTTTGAGGTTGAACGCGATGTTGCCTGCGGTGCCGCCGAATTCGCGCCGCATCTCGGGAGCGAGAAAGCAGACGTTGAGAATGTGCAGCTGGTCGGCGAGCAGGTGGTTCCGGAAACGGTCCGGAAACACCATGATGGTGTCGTAGGCGATCGAGCCCGTGATGAGGGTGCGCAACGGCAGGTCTCCGGTTCAGGGATAAAAGAGGTAGACGCGGTAACCCACCGCCCCGGGAGCGGCGCCCTCCAGGTGCACGCGCAGCACGGCTTCCGCGCCTCCCGCAATGCCCTGCCCCAGACGCTCCGCGCCCGCGTAGCGCAGGTAATCAGCGGGTTGCAGCACGCGACGCTGCACCGCGTATTCGCGCTCGTCGGTGAGCGTCAATTCGAGCGCCGGGAATTCCTGCGCGAACGGCGCGCGGTTGCGCACCACCGCGTTCAACACCACGACGTTGTCGCGCGAGCGGTCGGGCTGCAGGTCGGAAGACTCGATCGACATCCATTCCGGATTCCGCGGCAGCCGCAGCTCGCAGCCGAGCACTTCGCAGGCCGCACCAAGCAGCGGCCGCGTCGACGGCCACTGCGTGGCGAGTTCGGTCCGGTAATGCAGCAGCGCCTGCCCGAGCAGCGCGAGCACAGCGAGCAGCGCGGCGAATCCCCACAGGAAGGCGTGCGGCGCGGGAGGAACTGCGTCGAGGAATTCGGGCACCGCGTCGGTCGCTGGCGATGGGGTCGGCGCGTCCTCGGCCGAACCGGCCTGGGCATCCTCGTTGACGAGGGCCGAGACGCCGTTGAATACGGCAGCGCACTTGCCGCAGCGGACGTTGCCGCTCTTGACCGCGAGCTGCGCCGGTTGCACGCGAAACGTAGTGCCGCAGGCCGGGCAGCGCGCGAGCAGGCTCAACGGCGGACTCCGCTGAGAAGGACCCAGTCGCCGTCGTTCGACTCCGTTTTCAGATCGAAGCGCGGCGCGTAGACCGCAGTCACATCGGCAGCCTGTGAAACGAGGATTCCCGAGAGCGCGATCCGGGCGCCAGTGTGCGCGCGCGCCGCGAATTCGGGCTCCAGCCCGGCGAGCGGGCCGGCGAGAATGTTGGCGACGATCACGTCGAACTGTCCGGGCGGCAATGCATCGGGCATGGCGGTCTGCAGGGCAACGCCGTTCGCCCGTGCGTTCGCGGCCGCTGCCTGGATCGCCTGCGAATCGAGGTCGACCGCGGTTACCGCCGAGGCGCCGAGCTTGGCCGCGGCGAGCGCCAATATACCGGAACCGCAGCCGTAATCGAGGACGCGCTCCCCACCCCGCAGCACGCGCTCGAGCCAGGCGAGCGCGAGCCGGGTGCTGGTGTGACTGCCGGTGCCGAAAGCAAGCCCCGGGTCGAGGCGGATCACGACGGCGCGGTCGTCCTGCGGCGGCAGGCACCAGTGCGGCACGACCCAGAGACGGTCGCCGACGCGGATCGGCGCGAACTGCGACTGCGTGCGCCGAACCCAATCGTCGTCTTCGATGATCGAGGCGCGCGCCCGGGGTGGCGGCGAAATTCCGGCAGCGCTCGAGGCCTCTCCGATCAGCGCCGCGGCGTCCGTGCCCTGCGCGACCAGCACCGTCATCCGGTTACGTCGCCAAGCCGCTGCGCGCTGCAGCTCGGGCTCGCCATACAGAGGCGATTCCTGCGCCGAACCGGCCTCCGCATCCTCGGCGCTCACCGAATCCGCGCCGCGTTCGAGCAGCGCCTCGGCCATGGCTTCGGCATTCGCCGCGTCGACCTCGATCTCCAGCGCGAGCCAGGGCATCAATGTCCGCTCTTGCGCTCCCGCGCCAGCTTCTCCTCGAGGTAATGAATCGACGTCCCGCCGCGCAGGAAGCGGCTGTCGTGCAGCAGATCGAGGTGCAGCGGAACGTTCGTCTTGATTCCTTCGATCACCATTTCCGACAGGGCGATGCGCATGCGCCGAATCGCCTGGTCGCGGCTGGAGCCGAACGCAATCACCTTGCCGATGAGCGAATCGTAATGCGACGGGACGGTGTAGCCGGCGTAGATGTGCGAGTCGACACGAATCCCGGGTCCTCCCGGTGGGTGGTAGGCCTCGATGCGGCCGGGCGACGGAGTGAACCGGTAAGGATCCTCGGCGTTGATGCGGCATTCGATCGCGTGACCCCGCAACTGGACGTCCTTCTGCCGCAGGCGCAGCTTTTCGCCTGCCGCGACCCGAATCTGCTCCTGCACCAGATCGATGCCGGTGATCATCTCGGTGACCGGATGCTCGACCTGGATGCGGGTGTTCATCTCGATGAAATGGAACTCCCCGTCCTGGTACAGGAATTCGAAGGTGCCGGCGCCGCGATAACCGATCTTGCGGCAGGCCTCGGCGCAGCGCTCTCCGATCCGGTCGCGCAGCTTCTCCGCGAGGTCGGGCGCCGGCGCCTCCTCGATGACCTTCTGGTGGCGCCGCTGCATCGAGCAGTCCCGTTCGCCGAGAAACACTGCGTTCTTGTGCTCGTCAGCGAGCACCTGGATTTCGATGTGGCGCGGGTTCTCGAGATACTTTTCCAGGTACACGCCCGGGTTGCCGAACGCGGCCTGCGCTTCCGCCCGCGTCAGGCTGGCCGCGTTCAGCAGCGCCGCTTCGGTGTGCACGACCCGCATGCCGCGACCGCCGCCCCCGCCCGAGGCCTTGATGATCACCGGATAGCCGATGCGACGCGCAATGCGCACGATCTCCTTGGGGTCCTCCGGCAGTGCGCCGTCCGATCCCGCGACGCAGGGAACGCCGGCCTTGAGCATGGCCTGCTTGGCGTTCACCTTGTCGCCCATCAGCCGGATGTTCTCGGGTCTGGGCCCGATGAACACGAACCCGGAACCCTCGACCTTCTCGGCGAAGTCCGCGTTTTCCGATAGAAAACCGTAACCGGGGTGAATTGCCTCGGCGTCGGTGACCTCGGCGGCGCTGATGATCGACGGCATGTTGAGATAACTCTGCGCCGCTGGCGCCGGTCCGATGCACACCGATTCATCGGCGAGCTTGACGTACTTGGCCTCGGTATCGGCGACCGAGTGCACGACCACGGTGCGAATGCCCAGTTCGCGGCAGGCGCGCTGGATGCGCAGCGCAATCTCGCCCCGATTCGCGATCAGGATTTTCCCGAACACGTCAGCCGAGCAGGAAAAGCGGCTGGCCGTACTCCACCGGCTGGCCGTTTTCCACCAGGATGGCCTTGACCACGCCCGAGGCGTCCGCCTCGATTTCGTTCATGAGCTTCATCGCTTCGATGATGCAGACCGTCTGGCCTTCCTTAACAGACTGCCCCACTTCGGCGAACGGGTTCGAGTTCGGTGCCGACGCGCGGTAGAAAGTGCCTACGATCGGTGCCTTGATGACGTGGCCCTCGGCGACCGGCGCAACAGCGACCCGCACCGGCGAAGGCGGCGCCGCGGGAGGAGGCTCCAGCGCGGGTGCCAAGGGCGCCGCGCCGGTTCGCCGCGTAAGCGCCGACTCGCCGCTCTTCACGATCTTCACCTTCTCCTCGCCCTCGGTGATTTCCAGTTCGGCAATCCCCGATTCCTGCACGAGGTCGATCAGCTTTTTCAGCTTTCGCAAATCCATCGGCTTGCCCCCTCAGCGCCGGCGCGCGCGCCGCGCTCAAGTCCTGCCGAGTGCGTAGGCCAGCGCCAGGTCGTAACCCCGGCTGCCAAGACCGAAGATCGTGCCCACGGCGATGTCGGAAAAATACGAGTGCCTGCGCCACGGTTCGCGAGCGTGCGGGTTCGAGAGATGGACTTCAACGAACGGAATCCCGACTGCGAGCAGCGCGTCCCTCAGCACGACGCTGGTGTGCGTGAGACCGGCCGGATTGAGCACGATGAAGGTCACGCCGTCGCGTTTCGCGCGATGCACCGCGTCGACCAGCTTGCCTTCATGGTTCGACTGGGCGCAGCGCACAACGGCTCCGGCCGCCGTGCCGGCGGCGATCAAACGGCGATTGATCTCGCCCAAAGTGTCGCGGCCGTAAATGCCGGGCTCGCGCGATCCCAGCAAATTCAGATTCGGTCCGTGCAAGACCAGGACCGACCGAGCCCCCGCTGTTGATTTCTTTTTCATTTATCGGCCGAAGGCGGCATATTAGCCGCTTTTGGCCGCAGGTTCTCCCTACCCCGGGTCTCTCAGCCTGCGCTCGCCTGGAGCCGTCCGGCGAGCAGTGCATCGAGTTCCGGGCGATGGAGTGGTCCCAGTTTCCGGTGCACGATGCTGCCTGTTCGGTCCAGGAGGACCGTGTAAGGCAGGCCGCCCACCGTGTTGCCCAACTCCCGCATCAGTGAAATGCCATTCACGCCGGCCAGTAATATCGGGTATCGAATCTTCAAATTATCTACAAATTCGCCGACTTTGGCCGCTGAATCGATGGCGATACCTACAATTTCAAAGCCTTTTGGCGCATAGAACTCCCTTGCTGCCTGAAACATGGGGATCTCTTCCCGGCATGGTGCGCACCAGGTTGCCCAGAAATTGACGATGATGACGCGACCGCGCCACTCCGCGATCCGGCGCGTATTTCCAGCCAGGTCGGGGAAAGCCTCCCTGGCAAGTGCCTCGGCGCCGCCGCTGTCGCGTTTGAGGGCGAGCGGCCCCGCGAGGAACCCCGTCGCCGCGGCCGCAGCCCCGACACCCGCGAGCAGCAGAAACTCACGCCTGCGCAGCGCCATGTTCCCTGCCTAATAGCGCCGCCACCTCCCGGATCCCGGCTCGCTCCAGCACCCGCCCGGCCACCGAGGTCTTCAACACCAATCGTTCATCGCGCGGATCGAACACCGAGAGCCGGAAAGCGACCCCATTCCAGTCGAATTTCAGGCCCGAGACCGGGTGCGCGCGGTCGCCGGCAAAGCGCCGGCTCTGATGGGTCGAATAGTCGATCGCATGCTCGAGCAGGAACAGCTCGACGTCCTTGGAATTTTCCGGGAAGAGTTGCAATTCGATCGCTGCGTGCGGCCCCGCGATGCCTTTGAGCACCGGGCCGGTGAGATACGGTTTGAACCGCTCCAGTGCCCGCATCGCCTCGAGCGCGGCACTTCGCAGTTCCACCAGGTTTGCCGCGTGATCCAAAGGTTGATAGAGGGCGCGATAAGTGCGGAGTTCGGCTTCGATCTCGTCGTTGCGCGGCAGCGAGTGGTTGACGTCAACGCCCAGCTGTCGCGCCGCCTTGCGCTTGGCGAGGGCGAAATCGTCGATCCCGTCTTCCGCCATGATGCGCGCCGCGGCCGCCGCGATTCGGGCTCGGATTCCCCCCTTGCTGCCGTTGCGGGCCATGTCCAATTCCCTCTCTCGCCGTTGGATGATAGCGCAGCCCCTCACGTACAATCGCGCCCTTTTCCATAGACACTGCGCGTGCATCTCCACATCCTCGGAATCTGCGGCACGTTCATGGGCGGGCTGGCGGCGATCGCGCGTCAGGCCGGCCACCGCGTGACTGGCTGCGACGCGAACGTCTATCCGCCGATGAGCACGCAGTTGGCCGCATTGCGAATCGATCTGATCGAGGGATACGGTGCCGATCAGCTCGCGCTTTCCCCGGATCTATGGGTGATCGGCAACGTCGTGAAGCGCGGCAATTCGTTGATGGAGGCGATCCTCGATCGCGGCGATCGATTCGTTTCGGGCCCGCAGTGGTTGAGCGAACAGCTGCTTTTTGGTAAGTGGGTGCTCGCTGTCGCCGGAACCCATGGAAAAACGACTACTGCGAGCATGCTGGCAGAGATCCTGGAGGTCGCGGGAAAGGCCCCGGGATTCCTGATTGGCGGCGTGCCGATGGATTTCGGCGTTTCGGCACGGTTGACCGAATCCCCCTACTTCGTCATTGAGGCTGACGAGTACGACACCGCGTTCTTCGATAAGCGGGCGAAGTTCGTTCACTATCGACCCAAGACCGCCATCCTGAATAATCTAGAGTACGATCATGCAGACATCTTCTCGAATATTGCTGAGATTGAGCTCCAATTTCACCACTTTGTGAGAATCGTACCGAGCTCCGGCCTGGTCGTGGCGAATGGCCTGGACGCGGCTTTAGAGCGAGTGCTCACTAACGGAATCTGGACTCCCCTAGAGAAGTTCGGCGTTGCCGATGGCTGGGCCTGCGGTCCCGTGGAGAGCGACGGGAGCACCAACATTTCCTGGCTCGGGTCGACTGTCGGCAGGCTCACAGGTCAAGTTGCCGGCGAGCACAATCGAATGAACGCGCTCGCCGCAATCGCTGCCGCCCGGCATGTCGGAGTCGATGCGGTGGTGGCGATCGAGGCGCTGGGTCGCTTCAGCGGCGTGAAGCGGCGTATGGAGCTTCGCGGACGCGTCGGCGGAATCGAAATCTACGACGATTTTGCGCATCATCCGACCGCCATCCGGGCGACGATCGAAGGGCTCCGCCAGCGGGCGCCGTCCGGCCGCATCCTCGCGGTGCTCGATCCGAGGTCGAACACGATGAAGCGAGGCGTGCTGAAAGACGAACTTCCGTCGAGCCTTGCGAGCGCCGACGCGATCTACCTCTACGCCTCCGGCCTCGAATGGGACCCGAAGACGGTATTCGCCGACCCGTTCCCGCCCAGCCGGATCGCCACCGATCTCGCCGCCTTGATCGAGGCCGTTGCCGCCGACGCGCGCGAAGGCGATCGCGTGCTCGTGATGTCGAACGGCGGATTCGGCGATTTCCATGCGAAGCTGCTCGATCGGCTTGCCGAATCGCGGTGATCCATATCAAGCCCCCCTCAGGCCCCTGCGCTTATCGTGCGATCAGGCGTACGTTTCCCCGATGAGGTCCTGGCATGCATTTCATGCTGCTGATTTTCGTGGCGCTCCTGTGTGTGGTGGTGTGGGGTTTCTTTCATTCCAATCCGGAAGGGGTGCCGCAGGGCAGGGTGCTCGCACTGAATGTTGTGATCGTCGTCGTCGCGACCCTTGCGGGCGCCGCCATCGGCTATCTGCTCTACCGCGACGCCTCGGTGGTGAAAGCGGGGGAGAAGGGACTCGCGACCTACCTCGGAATCATGGCGGGCGGAACCACCGCGCTGGTCGTGATGATCGCAGGTGGCCTGGTACGCAACCTGGTCGTGTTTCCGCTTTCGAAACGCGCAGCCGTCGATCCAAGGCGCTGACGGCGGGGAAGCCCTCACCCGGCGCTGCCGCAGCGAGCCGGGACCGGTTGCGCCGCGTATGATCCTTTATCTGCACGGTTTCAACAGTTCCCCCGCTTCACGCAAGGCGCGCGTGCTGCAGGATCATCTGCAGGCGCAAGGCTTAGGCGAGCAGTTCTGTTGCCCGGCCTTGCCACACCGGCCCGCGGAGGCGACCGTCGTCATTGAATCCGCGCTCGGCCGCTGCGGCGCAAGCCCGACGCTCGTCGGCAGTTCGCTCGGCGGTTTTTACGCCACGCACTTCGCCGAGCGTCTCGGTCTGCGGGCCGTCCTGATCAACCCGGCGATCCGGCCCCATGTCGGGTTGGAGACCTTTCTCGGAACCCAGACCAATCTCTATACCGGCGAACGCTACGAACTCAGGCGCGAAGACCTCGAAGTCTGGCGCTCACTCGCCGTGGCGCGCGTCGATCCGGAGCGTTATCTCCTGCTGCTGGAGACCGGCGACGAGGTGCTCGACTGGCGCGAAGCGGCGCGCAAGTACGAAGGGGCGCGCACCGTGATCCGGGACGGCGGCGATCACACGCTGCAGAGCTTCAGCGAACATCTGCCGCGAATCCAGCGGTTCGCCGGCCTGGCGACGGGCCGATGAACCTGCTTTACGAGGAAGACGGCGAGTTCAAGGTCGGGGCCGTGATTTCGCAGGCGCCGGCATCGCTGCAGATCGAGACGGCGCACGGACGGCGAGCGAAGATCAAGGCTTCGAGCGTGCTGCTCACCTTCGAGCGGCCATCGGGCGGCGAGCTGCTCGCGGAAGCGAAGCGGATCGCCGCGGAGATCGACACGGATTTCCTCTGGCAATGCTGCGGCAGCGCGGAGTTCGCATTTGCCGACCTTTCGCGCGAGTATGTCGGCCGGGCGCCGACCCCAGCCGAGGCGGCAGGGGTGCTCTTCCGGCTGCACTCGGCGCCCATGCATTTTTACCGTCGAGGCCGCGGTCGTTACCAGGCCGCGCCCGAGGCGACGTTGCGGCTTGCGCTCGCGAGCGCGGAGAAAAAGCGCCGCCTCCAGGAGCAGATCGCGGGCTGGGCCGAGCAGCTCGCGCGCTTCGAGTGTCCTGCCGGAATCGCCGCCCAGCGCGATACGCTGCTCTACGCCCCGGACCGCGGAAAGCCGGAGGCGAGGGCGCTCGAGCAGGCCTGTCGCAATACAGGATTGTCGGCGCCGCGACTCTTCGAGCGCTGCGGCCTGCTCGGCGATTCGCATGCGTTTCATCTCAACCGGTTCCTCCACGAGATGTTCCCGCGCGGTACCGCCTTTCCGGCGCACGCGGGGGCATCGGCGCCGGCGGATCATCCGCTCTCCGAGGTGACCGCATTCAGCCTGGACGATGAGGACACGACCGAAATCGACGACGCGTTTTCGCTGACCCGGGTCGCGCCCGACGAATGGCGAATCGGAATCCACATCGCGGCGCCGGCGCTCGGCTTCGCTCCCGGTTCGCCGCTCGACGAACTGGCGCGCGAACGGCTCGCGACTGCGTATCTGCCCGGGTGCAAATACACCATGCTGCCAGAGGATGTCGTCGAGACCTTCTCGCTGGATCACGGCAGCCAGCAGCCGGCGATTTCGCTGTACCTCACGGTGTCCCCCGGAGAGTTGACGGTGCGGGGGCACCAGTCGCGGATCGAGCGCGTGGCCATCGCGGCGAATCTGCGCCACGCCAGTTACGACCGCTTGAACGAAGCCTTCGAGCGCGGCGACACGGCCGGCCTGCCGTTCGAAGACGAGTTGCGCGAGCTGTGGCGATTCGCCTGCGCCCTGGAGAAGCGGCGCGGCAAGCCGAGTGTGGCCGCGGGTAACGCCGACTACGTGTTTCGGGTCGAGGGCGAGCGCGTCTCGATCGAGATGCGCCGGCGCGGCGCACCGCTCGACAAACTGGTCTCGGAGTTGATGATCCTCGCGAACGGCACCTGGGGCGAGTGGTTGGCGGAGCGCGACGTGGCCGCGATCTACCGCGCGCAGTCTTCGGGCAAGGTGCGCCTGAGCGTGCATCCCGAACCGCACGAGGGGCTTGGCGTCGCCTGCTATGCGTGGATGAGTTCGCCGCTGCGGCGTTACGTGGACCTGGTCAACCAATGGCAGCTGGTGGCGGCGCTGGCGGGGCAGCGCGCGCCGTTTGCGCGCAACTCCGAGCGCCTGCTCGGGGCGATGCGCGCGTTCGAACTGACCGCGGCGCGCCTGGACGAACACCAGCGCACCTTGGAATCGTACTGGTGTCTGCGCTGGATCGAGCAGGAAGGGCGTCCTGACCTGTCGGCGGTGGTGATGCGCGAGAACCTGGCGCGCTTCGAGCGGCTTCCGCTCGTGGTGCGCGTGCCTTCGCTGCCCGAGCTCGCGCCGGGCACTCGCGTTCGCCTTGAAATCGAGAGCGTCGATCTGATCGAACGCCAAGTCAGCTGCCGCTACCGGGAAACCCTCGCGGACGCGCGCGCCGCCGGGGACGGCGCAGGGCAGCCCGGCGCCTGACGGCATAGAATATCCGGGGTTCAAGACCAGGAGCCGATTTGCAGGGCGCTATCGCAACCGCCGTGTTGCGGCCCGCCGATTTCTGGGCGGGTCTCGACCGCCAGTCCCGCCTGCTGTGGATTTGTGTCGGCGTGTCCGTAGTGCTGCACGCCGTTGCCCTGTCGGTGCAGTTTCGGTTTCCGGACATGTTGCGCTGGAAAACGAGCCACCAGCCGCTCGAAGTGATCCTGGTGAACGCCCGCACGCAGGAAGCCCCGGCGCGACGCGAGGCGCTCGCGCAGGTGAATCTGGATGGCGGCGGCAACACCGATCAACCGCGTCGCGCGCGCTCGCCGCTTCCGGTCACCGAGCCGCGCGACCCCGGACGCGATCTCGCCGAGGGCCAGCGCCGGCCGCAACAGCGCGAAACCAAGCGCCAGCGCGTGATCACGCAACCCGAGCCCGCCCCGGCAATCGCCCCTGCGGAGACCGCGCGCCGCCCCGGCGCCGACGAACCCGCACCGCAGGTCTCGGGACGCGATCTCGCGGATCTGGCGCTTGCCGCGCTCAAGTTGCAGGCGCAGATCGACAAGGCGCACGAGGAGTACCAAAAGCGGCCGCGCAAGAGATTTCTCGGCGCGCGCGCGAGCGAGTACCGCTTCGCGCAGTACGAGGAGGGCTGGCGGATGAAGATCGAGCGCATCGGCACGGTCAACTATCCCGCCGAGGCGCGCGGCAAGATCTACGGAAATCTGCGCCTCACGGTCACGATCCGGCCCGATGGCACGGTCGATTCGGTCGAACTCGACCGCTCCTCGGGACTCAAGGTGCTCGACAGCGCCGCATTCCGCATCGTGCGCATGGCCGAGCCGTTCGCGCCGTTTCCCGCCGACATCCGGCGCGATACCGATCTGCTGGTGATCACCCGCACCTGGTTTTTCGCGCAGGGCGACCGGTTCGGCACGGAATAGCCGGGCCGCGCGCATCGAACGATGACGGACCGTTACGCGGTCATCGGTCACCCGGTGGCGCATTCCAGGTCGCCCTGGATCCACACCCGGTTCGCGCTCGCCACCGGCGAGGACATCGAATACCTCAGGCTCGAGGCGCCGCCCGACGGTTTCGAGCGTGCGGTAAACGCGTTTCGCGCGAGCGGCGGACTTGGCCTCAACGTGACTTTGCCGTTCAAGGAAGAGGCTTGCCGGTACGCCGCCGCTTTGAGCGAGCGCGCCCGCGTCGCGCGGGCGGTGAACACGCTCAAATTCGATGGCGCGCGCGCCTACGGCGACAATACGGACGGCGCCGGCCTGATCCGTGATCTGGTGGTCAATCTGTTCTGCACGATCGAGGGAGCGGCAGTGCTCTTGCTTGGTGCCGGCGGCGCCGCGCGCGGCGTCCTCGCGCCGCTGCTGCAGGCCGGGCCGGCGAGGCTCATGATCGCGAATCGCACGCCCGAGAGGGCACGAGCGCTGGTCGCGGAATTTGCGCCGTTCGGCCGCGGCGCGCGATTTGGCGCGCTCGCATTGGACGCCCTGCAGGGCGAGGCGTTCGACCTCGTGATCAACGCCACCTCCGCTGGACTGGGCGGCACGCCGCTCGAACTTCCGGGTTCGTTCTTTCGGCGCGGGCTGCTCGCCTACGACATGATGTACGGCCGCGACACGGCGTTTCTCGCCCAGGCGCGCGCCGCGGGCGCCATCGCGAAGGACGGCGCCGGGATGCTGGTCGAACAGGCGGCAGAGTCGTTCTACCTCTGGCGCGGCGTGCGTCCCGACACGGCGGCAATACTCGCCGCGCTGCGCGCGAGCTGATGGAACGCCCGCGGTGACGCGCGTCGCGCGCCTCGCCTGGCGGTCGCTCGCCATCACTCTCGGCGCGGCGGTGCTCCTGCTTGCCGCGGTCCAGTCGTGGTACTACGCGCACGTGCTGTGGTGGAACACGAACGATCCGACGCGCACTGCGTTCATGCAGGCGCGTCTCGACCGCTTGCGCGAGAAGGACCCGCGGGCGGCATTGCGCCATCGCTGGGTGCCCTACGAGCGGATCTCGGTGCAGCTCAAGCGCGCGGTGGTCGCCGCCGAGGACGCCAAGTTCGTCGGCCACGAGGGCTTCGACTGGGAGGCGATCCAGAAAGCGATTGAGCGCAACGAGCGAAAGGGCACCGTCGTCGCGGGCGCCTCCACCATCAGCCAGCAGCTCGCGAAGAATCTCTTTCTCTCCGGGGAGCGTACCTGGCTGCGCAAGGCGCAGGAGGCGGTCATCACGGCGATGCTGGAATCGGTGATGTCGAAGCGCCGCATTCTCGAGATTTACCTCAACGTCGCCGAATGGGGGGAGGGGATCTTCGGCGTGGAAGCGGCCGCGCGGTATCACTTCGGCGTTTCCGCGGGTGAACTGAACGCCGAGCAGGGCGCCTGGCTCGCGGTCATTCTGCCGAGTCCCCGACGCTATTTTCGCGGCTACGCGACCGCCTATCTGCAGGGGCGCGTCGATACGATCCTCGCGCGCATGCCGGGCGCAAAAATTCCTTAACCGCGACAAACCCGGGCGATAGACTCGCCCCCATGAAATCGCCCCGGGTCTGCAATCAGAGTCGTTTTCGCAGCCGGCACTTTGTCGGCCTCGAGCACCAGCGGCGCGCGGCGGGCGACACGGTGCGCCAGGAACGATTGGGGCTAGTGCCGTGAGCGAGCTCCCGACCCGCCTCGAAGTAGAGGATCTGCAGCAGAGCCTCGACGAAGTCCAGGAGATCCTGGCGCAGCTTCGCCCGCAGGACGAGCGTGGCGCGGCGCGCGAGCCCGAGGAGCTTCTGCTCGCGAAGGTGCGCGCGAAACTCGATCGCCTGCACCCTGCCGACATCGCCGTGGTGCTCGAGACCCTGCCGCGCGACGAGCGCCTCGTGGTCTGGAATCTCGTCAAAGCCGAGCGCGATGGCGAAATCCTGCTCGAGCTGTCCGACGCAGTGCGCGAATCGCTCATCGCGAGCATGGAGCCGGGAGAACTGCTCGCCGCCGCCGAAACGCTCGAAGCGGACGAGATTGCGGACCTGCTGCCGGACCTGCCCGAGGACGTCGCGCAGGACGTCATCCGCGCGCTGCCGCAGGAAGAGCGCGAGCGGTTGCGCGCGGCGCTTTCTTACGAGGAGGGCACGGTCGGCGCGCTGATGGATTTCGACCAGGTGACGGTGCGCGAGGACGTGACGCTGGAGGCAGTGACGCGCTACCTGCGACGGCTCGACGAGCTTCCCGGGCATACCGATCAGTTGTTCGTCCTGGACCGCGAGCGGCGCCTGCGCGGCATCGTGCCGCTGGCGCGCTTGATCGTGTCGGACCTTGAGCTGGAGGTCAGCCAGGTCATGTCGCAGGAGAGTCTGCAGTTGCACCCGGAGGATGGCGCCGAAGATGCGGCGCAGGCCTTCGAGCGTTACGACCTCGTCTCGGCCCCGGTGGTGGACCACTTCGGGCGGCTCATCGGGCGCCTCACCGTGAATTCGGTGGTCGACCACATCCGCGAAAAAAGCGCGCAGACCCAGCTCGCCGAATCCGGCCTGCAGGAAGAAGAGGACGTGTTCGCGCCGGTCTGGAACAGCTTCCGCAACCGTTGGGCCTGGCTCGCACTGAATCTCGTCACCGCGTTCATCGCCTCGCGCGTGATCGGCGCTTTCGAGGGATCGATCGAGAAACTGGTGGCGCTTGCCGCGCTGATGCCGATCGTCGCCGGCATCGGTGGCAATTCGGGCAATCAGACCATCACCATGATCGTGCGGGCACTCGCGCTGGGGCAGATCCAGAGCGAGTACTGGAGGCGGCTGCTGCGCAAGGAACTCGGCGTCGCGATGCTGAACGGCGTCGCCTGGGGCACGCTGCTCGGCGCCGTGGCCTACGCGCTCTACGGCAACGTTTCGCTCGGCGGCGTGATGGCGCTCGCGATGCTGCTGAACCTGCTCCTTGCCGCGGGGATGGGGGTCGCGATCCCGTACTTTCGCGTGCGCCTGGGGCGCGATCCCGCGGTCGGCGCCTCGGTGCTGATCACCGCCTGCACCGATTCCGGGGGGTTTTTCATCTTCCTCGGCCTCGCGACGCTGTTTCTCCTATAGGCCGCGGAAAGCTTCGCGCGCCGCGGCGAGCGTCGCTTCGATTTCGGCGGGGCCGTGCGCCGCCGAGACGAACCCCGCCTCGTAGGCCGAGGGCGCGAGATAGACACCGCGCCCGAGCATCGCGTGGTAGAAGCGGTTGAATCGCTCGCGATCGCACTGCATGACTTCGGCGAAGGTCTGCGGCGGCGCGGCGCGGAAGTACAGGCCGAACATGCTGCCGATCGATTGCGCTGAGAATACGACCCCGGCCTGGTTGGCTTCTGCCGCCAGACCTTCGATCAGGGAATCCGTAGTCGCCGCGATTCGATCGTGGAATCCGCTCGCCAGAACGAGCTTGAGCGTCGCCAGTCCCGCAGCCACCGCCACCGGATTTCCCGAGAGCGTGCCTGCCTGGTAGACGGGCCCGAGCGGCGCAATCTTTTCCATGATGTCGCGCCGGCCGCCGAAGGCGCCCACCGGCAGCCCGCCACCGATCACCTTGCCGAGCGTCGTGAGATCCGGCGTGATGCCGAAGCGCGCCTGCGCCCCACCGAGGGCGACGCGGAATCCGGTCATTACCTCGTCGAACACGAGCAGCGCGCCGCAGCGCGTGCAGTGCTCGCGCAGCGCCTCGAGAAACCCGGGCCGCGGCAGCACCAGGTTCATGTTTCCCGCCACCGGTTCGACGATCACCGCGGCGATTTCCTGGCCGCGGCTGCGAAAGGTTTCTTCGATCTGCGCGCGGTCGTTGTAGTCGAGCACCAGCGTGTGCGCGGCGGTCTGCGCCGGGACGCCGGCCGAACTCGGGTTGCCGAAGGTGAGCGCGCCCGAGCCCGCCTTGACGAGCAGCGAATCGGCGTGACCGTGGTAGCAGCCTTCGAACTTGACGATCAGGTCGCGCCCGGTGAACCCGCGCGCCAGGCGCAGCGCGCTCATCGTCGCTTCCGTACCGGAAGACACCAGCCGCACGAGTTCGATCGACGGCACGAGCGAGCAGAGCATCTCGGCCATCTCGATTTCGGCTTCGGTCGGTGCGCCGAAGGAGAGCGCCCGGCCGGCCGCCGCCTGCACCGCTTCCACCACGAGCGGATGCGTGTGGCCCGCGATCATCGGGCCCCAGGAGCCGACGTAGTCGATGTACCGCCGGCCGTCGGCGTCCCAGAGGTGGGCGCCCGAGGCCCGCTCGAAGAACGGCGGCACGCCGCCGACCGCGCGAAACGCGCGCACCGGGGAATTGACGCCGGCCGGAATGCGCAATTGGGCGCGGGCAAAAAGGCTTTCGTTGCGTGAGCTCATGAGGGGGTCGCCCGAGTGGAATGGAACAGGCGCGCAAGTTCGCGTGCGCGCAACGCCGGATCCGGTGCATCGAAAATCGCCGCGATCACCGCGATCGCATCGGCGCCGGCGCGGATCACCTGCGCCGCATTGTCCGCATCGATGCCGCCGATCGCAACCAGCGGCACGCCGAGCGCGCGCGCCTCGGCGAACAGCGCGAGCGGAGCGCGCACGGCCCGCGGTTTGGTTCGGGAAGCGAACACGCTGCCGAACGCGACATGGTCCGCACCCTCTGCGATCGCCGCGCGCGCCGACGCGATCGAGTCGTGGCAGGTGGCCCCGATCAGCTTTCCCGGCAGGCGGCGCCGCGCCGCGGCAAGACTGCCGTCGTCGGCCCCGAGATGCACGCCGTCCGCGCCGAGCGCACAGGCGAGGTCCACGTCGTCGTTGACGATCATTCGCACGCCCCAACGGCGTGCGAGTTTCGCGACTGCGCCGGCCTGCCTCGGGCGCACCGCGGCATCGGCGAGCTTGTTGCGGTACTGCAGCGCCGCCCAGTGGCCTTCGCCGGCACCCTCGAGCGCGCGGCCGACGCGCTCGAGGAAACGCGCTTCGTCGGCGTCGTCCGGCGTGATCACGTAAAGGCCCCGCAACGTCACGGCGCTCGCCGGCGCAACGCGTGCAGGCGATCCGGAATCCACTGTCCGGACCCCGGCCGGAATCCCGCTTCCAGCGATTTCCACGTGTATTCCTGGGCTGCGTGCACCGCCTCGGGCAGCGCCCTCCCGAGCGCGAGCTGCGCAGCGATCGCCGAAGCAAGGGTGCAGCCGGAGCCGTGGTAACTCGCGGCAAGGCGCGGCCAGCGGTCCGTGCGCAACGCGCCCTGCGCGCCATAGAGCGTGTTCACCACGTCGGTCGACGCCTCGTGCGTTCCGGTCACGAGTACGTACCGCGCACCGAGTTGCAGCAGGCGCCGCGCACACACCGCGAGATCGGCGTCGGGCGCGTGCCCGGCGAGACGCCTCGCCTCGAGGCTGTTCGGCGTCAGCACCATCGTGCGTGGCAGCAACTCGGCGCGCATCGCCTCGAGCACGGCGTCGCCGCCAAGCGGCTCGCCGCGCCCCGATGCGAGCACCGGATCGAGCACCACCGGCGCCTCCGGGTGCAGCGCGAGCAGACGCGCGATGCTGGCCACGTTCTGCGCGCTCGCGAGCACGCCGAGCTTGAACGCCGCCACCGGCATCTCGTCGAGAATCGCGCGTCCCTGCTGCTCGACCCAGGACGCCTCGACCGGCTCGAGGCGACGAACGCCGTGCGTATCCTGGACCGTCAGCGCGGTGACCACGGTCCCGGCATGACAGCCATGCGCCGCGAGCGTGAGCAGATCGGCCTGCAGGCCGGCGCCGCAAGTCGGATCGGAGGCCGCGAAGACGACGACGATGGGCGGGGAGTTGGGCATGCTCGACTGGGCGACACGCGCCGGGGCCGCCGGGGGAATGCGTTAAGATTCCGCTCCATTTTACCCTGCACGCGGACCTCGCATGGCAGACAGTCAAGTGAAATTCCGTACCTGGATGTGCCTGGTCTGCGGTTTCCTGTACGACGAGGAGAAAGGCTTGCCCGACGAGGGCCTCGCGCCGGGTACGCGCTGGGAGGACGTGCCGCTGAACTGGACCTGCCCGGAATGCGGCGCGCGCAAGGAAGATTTCGAGATGGTCGAGATCTGAGCGCCGCGACGCCGACGGTGCCTCCGGGCGCGCGGAAGTCGGGAGTAAAATGGCGGCGCGCATGTCCTCGATCGATCTGACGCATCACTTCCTGATCGCCATGCCCAACATGGTGGATCCGAATTTCGCGAGGACCCTGACCTATGTGTGCGAGCACAACGAGCAGGGTGCGCTCGGGCTGGTGGTCAATCGCCCGATCGACATGACGCTGCAGGCGCTGTTCGAGAGCCTCTCGCTCAACCTGAAGGACAGCGAAATCGCCGGTGCCCCGATCTACTTCGGCGGTCCGGTGCAGACCGACCGCGGGTTCGTGCTGCACGCGCCTGCGGGCGACTGGCATTCGACGCTGCGCGTGCGCGACCTGATCGGCCTGACGACCTCGAAGGACATCCTCGAAGCCGTCGGCCGCGGCGAGGGACCGCCGAAGCTTCTGGTGACGCTGGGATACGCCGGCTGGGCGCCGGGACAACTCGAACACGAGCTGACCCAGAACGCGTGGCTCACGGTCGAGGCGCGGGACGCGATCATTTTCGACGTTCCGGCCGAGGAGCGCCTGCCCGCGGCGATGGAGTTGCTCGGCCTGGATTTCGCGCGCCTCGCGGACGTGGCGGGACATGCCTGAGAAGGCCGGCCGCACCGTACTCGCCTTCGATTTCGGCATCAAACGCATTGGCGTCGCAGTGGGTGAGCCGGAACTCGGCACGGCACATCCGCTGCCGGGCATTGCCGCCGAGGGGGATGCGCGCTTCGCCGCGATCGAGAAACTGGTGACCGACTGGCGGCCGGCGCGGCTGGTGGTCGGACTGCCGACCGCGGCCAACGGTTCGGTCCACGCCATGACTCGGCGCGCGGCGCGCTTTGCGCGGCAGCTGCACGGCCGCTTTCGCATTCCCGTGGAGCTGGTCGACGAGCGCTACACCTCGGTCGAGGCCGAGCATCGGCTGCGCGGCAGCCGCGCGACCAAGCTGGCGATCGATTCGATCGCGGCGCAACTGATTCTCGAACAGTATTTCAATGAACGCGCTGCCTGAGGCCGAGACGCTGCTTGCGCCGCTGGTGGCGGAACTGCGCGCGCGCGTCACGCCGGCGAGCGCCATGATCGGCCTGTACACGGGCGGCGCCTGGCTCGCCGAGCGGCTGCACGCGATGCTCGGCATCGAACTGCCGCTCGGCCTGATGGACATCGCGTTCTACCGCGACGACTACGCGAAGCAGGGGCTGAAACACGACCCGAAGCGCACCCGCATCCCGTTCGAAGTCGAGGGCCGGGACCTGCTGCTGGTGGACGATGTTCTGTACACGGGCCGAACGGTGCGCGCTGCGATGAACGAGCTGTTCGACTACGGCCGGCCGCGCAGCATCACGCTGGTGGTGCTCATCGACCGCGGCGGCCGGCAGCTGCCGATCTGCGCGCAGCACTGCGGCGCGCGCCTCGAGCTGCCCGAGCGCAAGCGGCTGCGTCTGAAGCGCGACGCCGACGGCGCGCTGCGCCTGGAGCTGGAAGATGCCGCGTAATCCGCAGCTCAACGCGAACGGCAAGCTCCAGCACCTGCTGTCGATCGAGGGCCTGCCGCGCGATGTCCTGCTGCAGATCCTCGACACCGCGGAGTCGTTCGTCGGCGTGACCGAGCGCGAAGTGAAGAAGGTGCCGCTGCTGCGCGGCAAGAGCGTGTTCAACCTGTTCTTCGAATCCTCGACCCGCACCCGCACCACCTTCGAGATCGCCGCCAAGCGGCTCTCGGCGGACGTCATCAACCTCAACATCGCCACGTCCTCGCAGAGCAAGGGCGAATCGCTCCTCGACACGGTGGCGAACCTTTCGGCGATGCAGGCCGATTTGTTCATCGTGCGCCATGCTTCGAGCGGCGCGCCGTTCCTGATCGCGCGCCACGTCAAGCCGCACGAGCACGTGATCAACGCGGGCGACGGCCGGCACGCGCATCCGACCCAGGGCCTCCTGGACCTGTTCACCATCCGGCATTACAAGCGCGAATTCGGCGCGCTCACCGTGGCCGTCGTGGGCGACGTGCTGCACTCGCGGGTCGCGCGCTCGCTCATCCATGGCCTCACCACGCTGGGCGTGCCCGAAGTACGCGTGATCGGGCCGCAGACCCTGCTGCCGGCCGGCGTCGAGGCGCTCGGGGTGCGTGTGTTCCACGACCTGCGCGAGGGACTGCGGGATGCGGACGTGGTGGTGATGCTGCGGCTGCAGAACGAGCGCATGAACGGGGCGCTGCTGCCTTCGGCCCAGGAATATTTCATGAAGTACGGCCTGACCGCGGAGAAGCTTGCGCACGCCAAAGCCGACGTCATCGTGATGCACCCCGGGCCGATGAATCGCGGCGTCGAGATCGATTCCTCGGTCGCCGACGGGCCGCGATCGGTCATCCTGCCGCAGGTCACCTTCGGCATCGCCGTGCGCATGGCGGTCATGTCGATCGTGGCGGGAAATTAGGAGCAAGGGGGATGCTCATGGCGCCTCGCTTCGCACGCTCCACGCCAAGGGTGGGGCGCGCATGCGCGTTCTGATCAAGGGCGGACGCCTCGTCGATCCCGCGAGCGGTCGGGACGCCCCGGGCGCGCTGCTGCTCGACGGCGGGCGCGTTGCGGCGCTCGATGCCGAGGCCGAGGGTGCGACCGCGGACCGCATTCTCGACGCGGCCGGGCTGGTCGTTGCGCCCGGACTGATCGACCTCGCGGTGCGGTTGCGCGAACCGGGATTCGAGTTCAAGGCGACCCTCGAATCCGAGTTGGAAGCCGCGGTGGCCGGTGGAGTCACCAGCCTCGCCTGTCTCCCGGATACCGATCCGCCGATCGACGAGCCGGGACTCGTCGACATGCTGCGCCGTCGCGCCAAGGCGCTGGGGCGCGCGCGCGTCTATCCGATCGGCGCGCTCACCCAGAAACTCCAGGGCGAGCGCCTGACTGAAATGGCCGAGCTGGCTGCGGCCGGCTGCGTCGCGTTTTCGCAGGCGAACTTCGCCATCACCAACAGCCAGGTGCTGTGGCGCGCGCTGCAGTACGCGGCCACCTTCGACTATCCGGTCTGGCTGCGCGCCGAGGACCGGTGGCTCGCTGCCGGCGGCGTCGCGCATGACGGCGAAATAGCGACCCGCCTCGGGCTGGCGGGAATTCCGGTGTTTGCCGAAACCGTCGCGCTCGCGACGCTGATCGAACTGGTGCGTGCGACGGGAACCCGGGTGCACGTGTGCCGCCTGTCGAGCGCAGCCGGAGTCGAGCTGATGCGCGCCGCACGCAGCGAGGGCCTGCCGATGAGCTGCGACATCGGCATTCATCACGCGCACCTCTCGGACATCGACCTGGGCTACTTCGAGGCGCAATGCCGGCTCGAGCCGCCGCTCAGGAGCCGGCGCGACCGCGAGGCGCTCGCGCGAGCGCTCGCCGATGGCACGATCGATTGCGCGGTGTCCGATCACACGCCGGTGGACGACGATCACAAGCTGGTGCCGTTCGACGAGGCAGAGCCCGGAGCGACCGGTCTGGAGCTGCTGTTGCCACTCACGCTGAAATGGGGCGCCGAGCAGAAGCTGGGGCTCGCGCAGACGCTCGCGCGCGTCACCAGCGAGCCGGCGCGGATTCTCGGCGTCGCGGCTGGTCGGCTGGCGCCCGGATCTCCCGGAGACGTCGTCGTGTTCGATTCCGAGGCGCCCTGGCGCATCGTTCCGGAGGCGCTCAGGAGCCAGGGCAAGAATTCGCCGTTCCTCGGCTACGAACTCACTGGGCGCGTGCGCACGACCCTGGTGGCCGGATCGGTGGTGTTCGAGCAGCCGTGAAGTGGCTCGCGGTCGCGCTGGCGCTGGCGCTCGCCGGCTGCGGCATGTTCGCCAAGCGCGCCGCGGAACCGCAGCCGCCTGCGAAGGGCGGCTACTACAAGGACGACGGGCCCGGCGAATCGCCGCCGGCGAATCTGCACGCCTTGCCCGACGCCGAGCCCAGGGCCGAGCCGCTGCATCGCTTCGCCAACCGGCCGTATCAGGTGTTCGGCAGGGATTACGTGCCGCGCACTGCGATCGGACCGTACCGCGAGCGCGGGATCGCGAGTTGGTACGGGCGGCGGTTTCACGGCGGCCAGACCTCAAGCGGCGAGCTCTACGACATGTACGCGATGACCGCGGCGCATCCGACGCTGCCGATCCCGAGCTATGCGCGCGTTTCGCGCGTCGGCGACCGGCGCAGCGTGGTCGTGCGGATCAATGACCGCGGTCCGTTTCATTCGGGTCGCGCGATCGACTTGTCCTACGCCGCGGCCTACCGTCTCGGTGTCGTCGGCGACGGCAGCGCCCTGGTGGACATCGAGGCGGTGGTGCCGGGCGCCGGCCCGGTCGCGGCTGCGACGCCGGCGGCCGAAGCGAAAGGCGTCTATCTGCAGCTGGGCGCGTTTTCGGCGCGCGAAAGCGCGGAAAATTTCCGCGCCCGCCTGCAGCGCGAACTCACCTGGCTCACGGAGACGATACAGGTCATCGCCGCAGGCGCGCTGTACCGGTTGCACCTCGGACCGTTTCGATCGCAGGACGAAGCGCGTCCGGTCGCAGAGCGAATCCGCAGCGAGCTCGACGTGTCGCCGCTTTTCGTCGTGAGATAATCACCGCTCCTCTGGCAACTCCGGCAACCCCATGTTTCGTGCGATCGTCACGACGCTGCTCGTGCTCTCGGCCGCCGCAGCCCTGGCACAACAGCCACCCGCGGTAATCGGCCGGGCGTGGGTGCTCGCCGACCTGTCGAGCGGCCAGTTACTCGGCAGCGAACGCCCCGACGAGCGTTTCGAGCCGGCATCGCTCACCAAGCTGATGACCGCGTACCTCGTGTTCACGGCGCTGCGCGACAAGAAACTCGCGCTCGATCAGCGGGTCACGGTCTCGGAGCGCGCCTGGCACGCGCCCGGCTCGCGCATGTTCGTCGAGCCGCGCACGCCGGTCAGCGTGGATGAGCTGATTCGCGGCATGGTGGTGCAGTCCGGCAACGACGCTTGCATCGCGCTCGCCGAGGCCGTGGCGGGCTCCGAGGAATCGTTCGCGCAGCTGATGAACCGCGAGGCGCAGCGCCTGGGCATGCAGCAGACGCAATTCATGAACGCTTCCGGCCTTCCGGACCCGCGGCACTACTCCACCGCGCGCGACCTGTATCTGCTGGTCGCGGCGCTGATCCGGGATTTCCCCGCCGAGTATGCGCTGTATTACTCGCAGAAAGAGTTCCGCTACAACAACATCACGCAGCACAACCGCAACCGGCTGCTGTGGCTCGATCCGACCGTGGACGGCGTCAAGACCGGCTACACCGAGGCCGCGGGCTACTGCCTGATCGCATCGTCGCGGCGCGGTTCGCGGCGCCTGGTGTCGGTGCTGCTGGGTTCGACCTCCGAATCGGTGCGCGCGCAGGAGTCGCAGAAGCTGCTCAACTGGGGATTTCAGTTCTTCGATGCGGTGAAGCTTTACGACGGGCAGCAGCCGGTGAAGGAGATCGAAGTCTGGAAGGGCGACAAGTCGCGACTGAAGGCGGGCTTTCGCAGCGATTTCGTGGTCACCGTGCCCAAGGGTCAGGCGGAGAAGCTCAAGGCGGAACTGCTCGCGACGCAACCGCTGGTGGCGCCGATCGCCGAAGGCCAGCGCGTGGGCGTGTTGCGACTCAGTCTCGACGGCAAGGCCTTCGGCGAGTATCCGGTCGTCGCGCTCGAGTCGGCCGCGCCCGCGGGAATTTTCGGGCGCGCCTGGGATACACTCAGGTTGTGGTTCAAATAGCGGGGAGCGCATGATTTTCCTGAACGGCCGGTTCATTCCGATCGAGCAGGCCATGGTGCCGGTGCTCGACCGCGGCTTCATCTTCGGCGACGGCGTCTACGAGCTGGTGCCGGTGTATTCGCGGGTGCCGTTTCGCTTCGACGAACACCTGGCGCGGCTCGAGCGCAGTCTTGCCGCGGTGCGCATCCGCAACCCGCACTCGCGGGAGAAGTGGCGCGAGATCATCGCGCAGCTGGTGGCGCTGCAGCCCGAGGAGGATCAGGGCGTTTACTTCCAGGTCACGCGCGGCGTGGCCAAGCGCGACCATGCGTTTCCGCAGGGCGTCGAGCCGACCGTGTTCGTGATGTCCAATCCGCTGGTCAATCCGCCGCGCGAGCTGATCGAGCGCGGCGCCGAAGCTTACAGCGCGGTCGACGACCGCTGGCATCGCTGCGACATCAAGTCGATTTCGCTCATCGGCAACGTGCTGCTTCGGCAGGTCTCGGCCGATGCCGGCGGCGCCGAAACGATCCTGTTCCGCGACGGCCGGCTCACCGAGGCGTCGGCCTCCAACGTGTTCATCGTGCGCGCGGGCGTCGTCCTGGGGCCGCCGAAGTCGAACCTGATCCTGCCGGGCATCACCTACGACGTGGTGCTCGAGCTGGCGGAAGCCGCCGGGCTGCCGGTCGAGATCCGCGACCTGAGCGAAGCGGAAGTGCGCGCCGCCGACGAAGTCTGGGTGACCTCTTCGTCCAAGGAAGTGCTCGCCATCGTCCGGCTGGACGGCAGGCCCGTGGGCGAGGGCAGGCCGGGCCCCGCGTTCAAGCGCATGTACCAGCTGTATCAGGAATTCAAGCAGACCGTGATGCGCTCCGGAAAGGAGCGGGCGGCCGCCTGAGATGCTCGAGGCTGGAACGCTGCTTGCGTTTCCCTGCCCGTTTCCGATCAAGGTGCTGGGGCGGCGGGAGCCGGGTTTCGCGCAGCGGGTGGCGACGATCGTTTTGCGCCATGCACCCGATTTCGAGCCCGCCGGGATTGAAATGAGGCCGAGCCGCGCAGGAAAATATCTGAGCGTGACCTGCACGGTGCGGGCAGTTTCGCGCGAGCAGCTCGACGCGCTCTACCAGGATCTGTGCGACTGCCCAGCGGTCGTCATGGTGCTCTGAATGCTCGTCGCGGCCCCGCCCTGCATCGTCCGGCGCCTCGGACTCGCGGCTTTCCAACCGACCACCGATGCGATGCGCGGGTTCACCGCGGCGCGCGATCCGGAGACCGCGGACGAGCTCTGGCTCGTCGAGCATCCGCCCGTGTACACGCTCGGGGTCGCGGCCGACCGCGCGCACGGACCGGCGGGCGATGGCGGCATCCCGGTGCTGCGCTGCGAGCGTGGCGGCGACGTGACCTACCATGGGCCCGGGCAGATTGTGCTCTACACCCTGGTCGATCTCGTGCGGCGTGGCCTGCGCGTGCGTGAATTCGTGGGTCTGCTCGAGCAGTCCGTGATCGACCTTGTCGCGGAGCACGCGGTCACGGGCGAGCGCAAGCCCGGGGCGCCCGGGGTGTACGTCGCGGGCGCCAAAATTGCCGCGCTCGGCCTGCGGGTTTCGCGCGGGCGCTGTTACCACGGGCTCGCGCTCAACGTCGACATGGATCTGTCGCCGTTCGCGGCGATCGATCCGTGCGGAGATCCCGGTCTGCAGGTGACGCAGACGCGGGATCTGGGAATCGCAGCTTCGGCCGGCGAGCTCGGTGAGCGGCTCGCCGCGCTGTTGACGCGAAGGCTGGACGATGCGTGAACCCGGAACCAAGGAAAGGGGCGCCGCCAAGACGGCGCCGATCCGGATCGTCCGGCGTGCGCCGCTCGCCAAGCCTGCGTGGATCCGGGTGCGCGTCGCCGGGGCGGATTCGCGGTTTCAGGACGTCAAGCGGATCCTGCGCGCGCAGCAACTGCACACCGTCTGCGAGGAGGCGTCCTGCCCGAACATCGGCGAATGTTTCGGCAAGGGCACCGCGACCTTCATGATCCTGGGCGACATCTGCACGCGCCGCTGCCCGTTCTGTGACGTGGCGCACGGTCGGCCGCTCGCGCCCGACCCCGGCGAGCCGGCGCATCTCGCCGAGAGCATCGCGCGGCTGGGGCTCGCCTACGTCGTGATCACTAGCGTCGACCGCGACGACCTGCGCGACGGCGGGGCGCAGCATTTCGTCGACTGCATCCGCGCCGTGCGCGACCGTGCGCCGAACACGACGATCGAGCTGCTGGTGCCGGATTTCCGCGGCCGCCTGGAGGCCGCACTGGACCTGCTCGGGGCCGCGCCTCCCGATGTGATGAACCACAATCTGGAGACTGTTCCACGCCTGTACCGGCATGCCCGGCCGGGCGGCGATTACACGCATTCGCTCAAGCTGCTCGGCGAGTTCAAGCGCAGGCAACCCCGCGTGCCGACGAAATCGGGATTGATGGTGGGCCTAGGCGAGACGCGCGACGAAATCCTCGAGGTGATGCGCGACCTGCGCGCCGCGGGTGTCGACATGATCACCATCGGCCAGTACCTCGCGCCCTCGGGAGATCACCTGCCGGTCGAGCGCTACTGGCATCCGGGCGAGTTCGCCGAGCTGGAGCGCTCTGCCATGGGCCTCGGCTTCACGCACGCCGCGGTGGGCCCGCTGGTGCGGTCTTCCTATCATGCGGATCGCCAGGCGCATGCCGCGGGCGTCGCCGCGAATGCTTCCGCGCAGCCTTAGGTTCAGGGTCGGTTTCTACGTCGCGCTTGCGCTGCTCGCGACGCTCCTCGCGTTCGCGGTGCTGATGGTCCGGCAGCAGCGGACGGCGGTGCTCGAGGCCGCGGAGGCGCACGTCACCCAGCTCTCGGACGTGATCATCCGCAGCACGCGGTTCGCGATGCTGCAGAACCAGCCCGAATACGTGCACCGCATCATTTTCGATGTCGCGCGGCAGGACAAGATCGACCGCGTCCGGATCTTCAGCAAGGAAGGCGTGATCATCGACTCCTCGCACTTGGCCGAACTCGGGCTCAAAGTGGACCGAAAGACCGAGGGGTGCTTCCAGTGCCACCAGAGCGAGCAGCCGCCGGTCAGCCTGCCGGCGGGCGCCCGCGCCCGCATCTTCAACGCGCCGGACGGCCGGCGCATGCTCGCGAGCATGGGGGTGATCCGTAACGAACCCTCCTGTTACAACGCCGCCTGCCACGTGCACAAGCAGTCGCAGAGCGTACTCGGGGTGCTCGACATCGTGTACTCGCTCGAGGACACCGACCGGCGCCTGCAGAACGATGCCGCCGCCATGATCGCGCTCTCGCTCGCTTTCGTGCTGCTCGCCGCGGTCGGCGTGAGCGTGCTCGTGCACCGCCTGGTGTACAGGCCGCTGCACGACCTGGAGGAGGGCGCGCGGCGCATCTCCGCGGGAGACCTGCAACAGGCGATCCCGGTGCGCGGGGACGACGAATTCGGTCGACTTGCGACCTCGTTCAACGCGATGACCGCGGCGCTGCGCGGCTCGCAGCAGGAACTGCAGCGCTGGAACGAGACCCTCGAACGCAGGGTCGATGACCGCACCCGCGCGCTGCGCCAGGCGCAGGCCGAAGCGGTTCGCGGCGAGAAGCTCGCCTCGGTCGGACTGCTCGCCGCCGGCATCGCGCACGAATTGAACAATCCGCTCACCGGCGTGCTCACGTTCACCAGCCTGCTGCGCAAGAAACTGCCGGAGGGCAGCGCCGACGCGGAGGACCTCGATCTGGTGATCCGGGAAACCAAACGCTGCGCGGCCATCATCCGGCGGCTCCTGGATTTCGCGCGCGAGAAGTCGCCGGAGAAGAAATTCGCAGATCTCAATCGTCTGATTCAGAACACGACGCACATCGTCCGCCAGCCCGCGCAGCTGCAGGACATCGAGCTGCAGCTCGAACTCGACCCGGCGCTGCCACCGGTCTGGGTGGACGCGAACATGATCGAGCAGGTCGTCATGAACATGCTGGTCAACGCGCAGCACGCGATTGCGCAAAAGGGCCGTATTACAATCCGCACGCAGCGCGCGCCGGAACCCAGGAGTCCGGAGACCGGCGCGCCCGCGGTGCCGATGGTCGAGATTTCGATCGCCGACACGGGCTGCGGGATCCCGGAGAAGGACCTGCCCCGCATTTTCGATCCCTTCTTCACTTCGAAGCCGGTTGGAGCGGGGACCGGACTCGGGCTTTCGGTGAGCCACGGCATCGTGCGCTCGCACGGCGGGCTGATCGAGGTCGAGAGCCGGGTCGGCGAAGGGACGACCTTCCGGGTGTATCTTCCATTGCAACCGGCCGATGCGGCGCCGGAGGGCGCGACAGGGGAGCACGGCAAATGAAGGGCCGGATACTGGTGGTCGACGACGAGGAGATCGTCCTGCGCAGCTGCGTACGGATCCTCGGCGACGGCGACTATGCGGTGGACACGGCAGGCGACGGCGGCGAGGCGCTCAAGATGGTGGACGCCTCGCCCTACGACGTCATTCTGCTCGACATCATGATGCCCAAGGTCGACGGCCTGGAAGTGCTTCAGCGGGTGAAGGAAGCGCATCCGGACATCGAGGTGATCATGGTGACCGGGCTGTCTCAGATCGACACCGCGGTGCGCTCGATGAAGCTCGGCGCCTTCGACTATCTGCCCAAGCCCTTCGATCCCGAGGAGCTGCGGCTGCTGGTCGAGCGGGCGCTCGAGCGGCGCCGGCTGCTGCAGGAAAATCTCAGCCTGCGCAGCGAAATCGGCGCCAAGTACCGTTTCGAAAACATCGTCGGGTCGAGCCCGCGGATGCAGTCGATGTTCAGCCTGATCGCGCGCTGCGCGCCGACCAGCACCACCGTGCTCCTGGTCGGCGAGAGCGGCACCGGCAAAGAGCTGGTGGCGCGCGCGATCCATTACAACAGCCTGCGCAAGGACAAGCCGTTCGTTCCGGTCGACTGCACTTCGCTCAGCGAGAATTTGCTCGAAAGCGAGCTCTTCGGCCACGTCAGGGGCGCGTTCACCGGCGCGGTGGCCAACAAGCGGGGGCTGTTCGAGCTCGCCGACGGCGGAACGCTGTTCCTGGACGAAATCGCCAATCTCTCGCTCTCCATCCAGGCGAAGCTCCTGCGCGTGATCCAGGAGCGCGAGTTCAAGGCGGTCGGCGACACCCGCACGCAGAGCACCGACATCCGCCTGATCGCCGCGACCAACAAGGAACTGCGAGCCATGGTGGCCGCGGGCAGCTTCCGCGACGACCTGTACTACCGCATCAACATCTTTCCGATCGAAATTCCGCCCTTGCGCGAGCGGCGCGAGGACATTCCGGTGCTCGCGACGCACTTCCTGCGCCGGTTCAGCGACGAACTGGGCAAGGACGTGAGCGAGATCTCGGACGGCGCGATGGCGGTGCTGGTGAATCACGGCTGGCCGGGAAACGTCCGCGAACTCGAAAACACGCTGCACCGGGCGGTGATTCTCGCTTCGGACAAGGTCGTGCGGCGCGCGCACCTGGTCGATCTCGTCGAGCCTGGAGCGCTCGCCGACTCGGAGGTGCCGCGAACCGGCGAGGACCTGAAGCGCATCAAGAAGGCGGCACGCGAGAAATCGGTCGAACACATCGAGAAGGCCTTCGTGGTCGAGGCGCTCAAGCGCAATGCCTGGAACGTCACGCGGAGCGCCGAAGACACCGGGATGCAGCGTGCGAATTTTCAAGCGTTGATGAAGAAATACGAAATCCGCATCCGCGACGCGGAGAAGAACCAGGACGCCACGGGCGAGACTTGAAGCGCTGCCGCGTCAGCGCTCGGAGCCGGCTTTGTCGGAGCCGGCACCCCCGCCTGGCGGTTCCTCCTCCACTTCTTCGTAGCCCGTGATCATCGCCTTGTAGTGCGCGGTACGCGTGTGGCCGAGGCTCGCGAGGTACGGATGAACGAAGATGAACGCGGTAAAGAAGATGAAGATCAGCACATGGGCGGTGTCCACCACCCGCACGCCGCCGAGCACGTCGATCATTGCCTCGAAACGCTTGACGTCCCACAACAGCACCCCGGTGTAGAACTGCAGCGGCACCAGCAGCAGCATGACGACCTGGTAGGCCATGCTCTGCATCGCATTGAACTTGTGGTAGGCGCTGACGTGATGCGGGTTCGGTTCGCCTTTGAAGATGCCGTAGCCGTAATACCAGAGCTGGCGGAAGCTCTCGCGGAAATGCTTGGTCGGGCTTAACTCGGGGTGGTAGACCCTAATCTTGTCCGAGAGCAGGTAGAAGAGCAGCCAGACGAAGAAATTTCCGATGAGCACGAAACCGACCCAGTTGTGCAGCACGACCGATGTGCGGAACGACATCAGGTCGATCAGTCCGACGTAGCGGATCTGAATCCCGGTCACGATCAGCGCCAGGACCGCAAGCGCGTTGATCCAGTGCCAGATCCTGACCGGGAGTGGGTGAACGTAGATTCGCGGCATTGCGTGGTTCCTCTTGCGCTTTGGGACGACGACGTCGGCGGGACGGCCGGAGAATTCGGGCCGTCCCGGGCCCGGGCGTCTCAGGAGTCCTCGCGTCCCCCGATTCTCTTCGCGGTTCTCCGGAAGAGCCAGGTGAGCGTCAGATGGCCGACCGGCACGGCGATGCCGATCAGCAGCGCGAGAACGAAGAGCATGTCCAGCACTTCGATCCGGGTGCCGCCGATGGCGTAGAAACCGCCCACCGAATCCACCGAGATCATGGAGTTCAGGACCCCCTGCTGCGCGTCATAGCGCACCGGCCGGCCGTCGGCGCCGACGATCGAAACCGTGACGCTCTGGAAGGGATCGGCCCCTCGCCGGTGGCACGTGGCGCAATCCTGGATCGCTTTCGCCTTGGGCGCGAGCTGATGCGCCTCGGCGCCCGTAGTCACTTCCAGGCGGCCCCGCAGCGTGGTCTGCTTGGGTGCGCCCTCACGATTGAATTCCAGCAACAGGCTCTGCAGCGCCAACGCGTCCAGGCCGAGACCCTTCGCGTCGGCTGATCGCGCCCGGCTCTCGAACTGCGGCACGCCCGCTTTTTCGACGACGCGTTCCTTGGCCACGGCGTCGTAGAGTCGCAGGTCCACCTTGCGCTTGGCGGTCGGTGAATGACAGGCCGGGCACGAGACCGCGTCGAAATGCCGTTCCGCATTCGGCAGCCATGCCTTGTGCGAGCTCAATGTGCCCTCGTGGCAGCCGAGACACGCGTTCTTCAATTGCTCGCCCGTGGTCGCGGGATTCACGTCGTGCGCGCGATGGCAGTTGGCGCAGCCGAGCGCGGCCTCGCCGTGCACGCTGCCGGCGTAGGCCTTGAAGACCGGGTCGTGGCACCCGCTGCACGGGGCGCCGCTCGCCGCGTCGTAGGCGGATTTGGACATCACCGCATGCGGGGCGTGGCAGTCGGTGCAGATCGGCGCACCCGGGCTGCCGGCGCGCTGCAGGACGGCGTGAATGCTGCCCTCGTACTGCTTGAAGATCGCGGCGTGGCACGTACTGCAGATCTTTGCCAGCGCAAGCGAGTTCTCGCGCAGGCTTGCGATTTTCTTCTTGAGCGGAGGGTGGTTCTCGAGCGTGACGTCGCGATGGCAAACGGCGCAGCCGATCAGGTTGTGGACCGATTTCGCGAACGCGGCGCCGTCCACGTGCAGCGACAGCGTCTCGCCGTTCGCCAGTTTCATCTTCATCCCCTCGACGGAATGGCAGCCGAGGCATTGCTCGTCCAGCGCCGAAAGGGTGTTGTCGGCGGCGCCTGCGGCGGGGCTCGTGGCGGCAAGCATGACCATTGCCAGCAACGCGAGCCTGCCGATTGCGATCAGGTCAGCGCAAAACGTCGTTCCGGCGCTCGCTCTTCCGGTGCTGCAGGTCGCCATTTCAGGTCTCCGCGATGCCATTTCGTTCAAATACCCCGCCAGAGGCAGCTCAGCGCGACGCGACGGAATTCCCCGCTGCAGCCGGTGACGCGCAGTCCACGTCCCCCGGAAGCGAACCCTCCGAAGCAGACGCGCGGCGAGACAAGGAGTCCCGAGCAAATGGTAACCGACGTCACCCGGACCCGGCACCGGCGCTCGTTCCTTCGGTGCTTCCATTGTGCAGCGGCAGGTGAATGACGAACGTCGTTCCCCGACCGGGTTCGCTTTGCACGTCGATGGTGCCGTTGTGGTTGTCGATGATTCTCCAGATCACCGCGAGTCCGAGTCCCGTGCCGTGCTTGCCTTTGGTGGTGTAGAACGGCTCGAACAACCTTGGCAGATCCTCGGGCGGAATTCCCTGCCCCGTGTCGGCCACCTTGACCTGCAGGTAATCCTTGTGCCCGGCCGCATCCATTGCCCGCCACCTCTGCCAGGTGCATTCGGGATTCGTGCAGCCCTCCAGCACTCCGTGCGGGGGCACGTCAAAACCATAAGTTTTCGAACTGCACTTCGGGCATTTCACGTTCTCGGCAATCAGGGAAACGCTGCATTGGGGACACAGAATTCGCAGATTCTTGCCGGGCCTGATCTCGACCCCGTACTGGTGTCGATGTTTGCCATAGACGGGATCGAGGTTGATGACGCCGGCACGGTCTTTCAAGACGGCCTTTACCTTTATGGTTGGCAGCCCGTTAAGCCGTGTTTCGTCATCCATGAGGGTATGTCTGTTCGGACAGACCGCGGTCTTCACCTGGGCCTGGCCATAGGGCGAAAGTGAAATCACGGATGGACGCACCGACAGCCTGCCGCCATGATCTCCGATCGCATCGGCGGCATTGACGAACAGGTTGATGAAAACCTGCTGAATCTGATTGGGATCGACGGTGACTTCCGGAAGCGTCTCGCCGAGGTTCGCGTCGAGGTCGATTCGCTTGAGCAGGAGTTGACTCGCCACCACTTCGACTGCGCTCTTGATGATCTTGTTGATATCCGAATTCTGCATCTTCGGAACGGACGGCCGGGCGAAATCGAGGAGGTTCTTGACGATGTCCCTGCTTCGTATCGTTTCTCTGACGATGATCTCAAGATCTTCCTGCACCTGAGGATTATCCTTTGTCCTCTTGAGAAGGAAGCTGCTGTAGGTCAATACGGCCGTCAACGGATTGTTGATCTCGTGTGCCACGCCTGCTGCAAGCCTGCCCAGGGAAGCCATCTTGTCGGACTGGAACAGCTGCATCCTTGCTTCGGCCAGATTCTTCGTCATCTTATTGAACGACTTCGCGAGAATTCCAAGTTCGTCCTTGCCGAGATCATGAATGGTGTAATTGAAATTGCCCGAACTTACCTGTTCGGTCGCCTTCACCAATTCCCTCACAGGCGTGCCAATCCATCTTCTGACGAAATACGCGATGAAAAGACTCAGGGCAAAAATCGCAAACCCGGCCAGAACGGTCAACCGAAGCTTGCTGTCCTCGATCTGCCGGTCGACGTCGGCCAGGTCGATCTTTACGTCGAGCACCCCGAGCACGGTCTGGTCCCCCGTGTGTGCATGGCAGGCCGCTTCATGGCAGGAGCGCTGGTTGTAGATCGGATTGATCACGGCAAGTATGCGAGAAGAATCCGGTCGAATGCGGTAGATACGCATCCTTTCGTCGATCGGCAGCCTCTGTAACGGGGCATTCTCGGCGTGGCATACGTAGCAGCTCTCGGCGCGCTTGTCGACCATCTTCCCGATCAGGTCAGCGCGGGACGAAAACGCTACCACGCCCTCCTTGTTGAATATCCGGATCTCGGTAATGCTCGGCTCATGCGAGACGGTATTGATGATCGCATGCACCTCTGCCCGCCGGTTCTCCAGCATGCTGGTGAGCGTGCTGTTCTTGATTGCCTCGCTGAGCTTGTTTGCGTGTATCCCGGCCTGGGAAATCAAGGCATCGGCTTGCGCCCTGATGCTGAAGTAGGAAAACCCGCCGATGATGAAAATGGTGATGACGCCGACGGCCGCGATCAGCTTCAGACCGATCTTGGTCAGCATTTCACGCAATTCCACCGGGCGGTTGTTCTGCAGGCCCGGGACCGCGTCACGCCGCCCCGGGACTGACCGCCTCTCAATTCGTGGTTCTCGGTGGCTTGCCTTCGGGAACCCGGCGTTTGCCCTTGGGAGCCGACAGGTACCTGACCAGCAGGATGAACAAGGCGAGGAACGACAGCAACAGCAGGTATTCCAGTCCCTTGGTCTCGAAGATGTTCACGTAGGTATAGAACTCCATCGTCTGCCCTTTTCTGTCTCATGCTTTGCTGAACACCGGCATTCGCGTCACGATCCACCTGAAGACCCAGATTTCCGTGAAGACCACCATCAACGTCACCACGATTTCTTCCCAGGACGGGTAGTACTTGTTGACCGCGTACCAGCGGAATGCAATCACCGATACGTTCAACCGGTTGAGAATGATGCCCAGCAGCGCCATGACGGAGGCCACCTTGACCAATCCCAGGCTTCGGTTCCTGACTGCGTAGGCGAACATGAAACAGGGGACCAGCACGAACCCCAGCACTTCGACGAGATACCAGTATCCCCAGAAATCCGTGATCAGCTGCCATCGCTCTTCATGGATGAAGATCAGTGCCTGGAAGAAATAGTAGACGAACATCGTGATGGCCGCACCCTTGGCCAGCCCCAGGACGATTTCCTCGTACCGGTGGTGGTCGTGTCCGCCGATCAGGTTCCTGAATACCCTGTGACTGATCGTTCCCTCGAAGATGATCATCGACAATCCCGCATAGACGCTCGATACGAAGAACAGGATCGGTATGAACTCGGAATACCAGAGCGGATGTATCTTGGGCTTCGCCATCAGGAACAGCGCGCCGAGACCGGATTGATGCAGGATGGAGAGCGTGATGCCGAAAATCACCGCGGCAAGGGTCAGGCCTGAAAGGAATTTCCTCACGCGTTCGAGTTGCGCCCATTCCGCGACGACCGGAGAAAACTCCACTGCCATCGCAATCATGTAGAGCAGGAAATGCCAGGAGACCAGGAACAGGACCGAGTTGTAGCCGAACGAGTTGCCGATGATCGGGTTGATGATGTGCCAGGGTCTTCCGAGGTCGAGGACCAGGGCGCCCGCGTAGAAGATGTAGGCGAGCAGCCCGTTCAAGACGGTCACGCGGACGATCGAGTGGTACTTCTCGATTCTCATCACGTAGACGACAAAGGTGATGACGTAGGACCCTCCGGCAAAGGCGACGCCGGTCACGACATCGAATCCGATCCACAGGCCCCACGGGAATTCCTGCGACAGATTGGTGACCGAGCCGAGCCCGTAGACGAAACGGAAGTACAGGATGATCAGGCCGACGACGATGACCGGAATCGAGATGACATTGAACGGGGTGAGCCACTTGCCCCTGGGCTTCAGTTCCTGCCAGAAGAACTTGACGACTCTCGTGAATTCGCTCGCGATGACCGCCGTGGCGTTCATTGGTCTGCCCCCGGCGTGGTCCATCCCTTGTCTTTGTCTTCATGCACCTCGTTCTTCCTGTCGGCCAGCTCGCTCAGGCCCAGCAGCAGTGCAGGAACTCCGAACAGGATGAGTGGGACGGAAACCAGGAACTGTTTCGTGTATTCGGGGTAAGGAGTGGTCCCGAGGTCGGTCCTGAACCCGATCTGATCGAACGCAACGCTGGAAAGGTAGAGCCAACCGCTGCCTCCGGCTTCGTGCTCGCCGTAGATCTGGTGCACGTACTTGTCCGGGTGGCTGTACACGCGGTGTCGCGCGACTTCCATCAGCTCCCGTTTGGAGCCGAACATCAGGGTATCCGTCGGGCAGGCGTCCACGCACGCGGGCTTCTTGCCCGCCTGCAATCTCTCGTAGCACATGCTGCACTTCATGATTCTCGGGTTCCAGGAGTGGTACTCCGCCTTCGGAATGTCGAACGGACACGAGACCATGCAGAACCTGCACCCCATGCACTTGTCGCCGTTCCACGTCACCGGACCCTCCCGGGTCTTGTACATCGCGTTCACGAGGCAGGCCGCCACGCAGGCCGGCTGCCAGCAGTGCATGCATTGCCGCTTGACGAACACGTCGCCTTTTCCGGTCTTGAAACGATTCACGACCGTCCACTGCTTGTCACTGGTATCCCTGATCTTTTCGAGGGCGTTGTCGCTGTTCACGTCCGGAACGAAATTGCCGTTTGCGACCGAACAGGCGACTTCGCAGGATCTGCACCCGATGCACCTGGTCGTATCGACCAGTACGCCGACGAATTCCCTGGTTTCCTTGGTGCTGGCGGCAACCGTGTTCCGGATGGGCAGGGCGGCGCCGGCAGTCGCCGCGGTTTTCAAGAACAGCCTTCGATCCATGACATCTCCCGTATCAGCGGCATCCGGTCAGGCGGGTTCGGCACGCTGCCGCCTGCATCGAAACGCCGACCGGCTGCCGATTGGCGTCGGTCACAACGCCTTGTTTCCGGAATGGCACGTTTCACAACTCCTGCTTGCCTCTTTGCCCGTGCTCACCGGGTGGCAGTTCCAGCACTGCTTGTGAATGACCACCTTTGCGCTGAGCGTTTCGTCGGCGATGTTCGTGGGACTGGCGGGATGGCAGGTTGAACACGCGTAAACGCCTTGCTTGACCCTGTTCTGCTCGCGATGACAGGCCTTGCAGTTGATCCAGGACGACTGGAGGTAATCGGGATGAGGCGTATTGAGTGCCTTGGCGTTGATCTGATGGTGGCACTCGGCGCATCCGATCGCACGGTCTTCGGTATGCGCCTGATGAAGAAATGTCACCTCGCCCACCGAACTGGGAATGACGATCTGCGAAGGCATCCCGGAACTGCCCGGCGTGACGAGTTTGGTCTTGACGATCGGCGGCGAGGCGGGCGCAACCGCCGCGGGCGCGGTGTGCACGGCATCACTGCTGCCAAATGGCGCGCAGGCGGCCACCAGAACCGCCACCGCTGCTGCTGCCACGACAAGGTAGGTGCTCATGGCGACCCTCTTCTCCAGCGTTCGATCAACGGGTGGATGCCGCTATCTGAGGAGGAAGGTGTTCGCGAACCCGTCGAGAAACGTCCGGTCCGCCTTCTGTCCCGCGACGCCATCGCGGCCGGCCGCGGACGACTCGATCTGCCGTTTTTCCTTCTCGAAACCCTTGAGCATTGCACTGTATTTGTCGATTTCCTCTCGATACCAGTTGATCGAGTCGACGCCGATCTTCAGGGAACGCAAATCCTCCGGGAGGTTGGATGGATCAATGCAGCACATCCAGCTGAGCTCGAAGGGTTTCGACGCGATCCATTCCGGATGCTCGACGTGTTCGGCATTGAGCAGTGAAACCCTGCCGCTGATGGGAGAGGCGATGTCGATGGTGTGAGAATCACGCTTGAGGGAAAAGAGCGGATCGCCTTTCCTGACGTTCCTGTTCAGCTCGGGCAAGCGCACTGCGTCGATGTTCCTGACGATCTTGCGGGCAAAGTCGTCCAGCCCGACGCGTACGGTGCCATTCATCTCGACGCTGACCCAGGTGTGATTCGGCGAGATGAAGACCCCTGCGGGTACGTTCAGCTCGTGATGCGAATCGGATTCCCTGGTCGACGGCGTCATCAGGCGCACGGTCGGCTTCATCTGCCGCGTCAGTCGATCGTTGCGTCTGATCAGACATTTGTTGAAGAAGCCGATCAGCTCGTCTTCGGTGAACGGCTTCTGCACGTAGTCCATTGCGCCGTACTTCATGGTTTCAACCGCGGTCTCGATCGAGGCGTAGCCGGTGATTACGATGACGTCGATGTCGGGGCGCAGATGCTTCACCGCCTTGGTGACTTCCAGCCCGTCCATTTCCGGCATTTTCAGATCGGTGAAGACGAAATCGTAGTCATGCTTGCGAATCAGTCCGAGCGCCTCGGAGCCCTTCTCCACGGTATCGATGCTGTAACCCGCAACGACGAGAATCTTCCTGAAGCTATCCAGGACGATGGCTTCATCGTCGACGGCCAGTATTCTTGCCTTGGGTTCCTTGACCTCGACCCGCTTCAGCGTCCTGGCTTCGTCGGAGACGTCCAGCTTCAATCCGATGTCGAGCGCCGCTTCGCGTTCCCGTCGCAGTTTCAGTTCCTGTCGCTTCTGGAAATAGATGCGCAGCGCGAAGTCGACGATGATGAAAATGATGACCGTGACGACGACAATCAACAGAACCATGGGGTGCCTCCGAAATGTGCCCGGCTTCCGGCAGCGCGCACCCGGCCGACGGCCGTTCGCGAGCCGGGGTGCGTCTTCTGATCGGTGTCGACAGGGCGTGCAGTCGCAGCAGTCTTCGCGCCGCTGGCTGGGGGCGCGGAGCCGCGCCCCTCGGAAAGCGATGCACCTGTGTATCCCAACCTAGGTGCGAGACCACGCATTGGCAGTTCTTGCTGCTTGCCCGAAAGTGCCACGCTTTCCGCAGTTGCAGTTTGATCGAGCGCAATGCAGGGCGCCTTGCGCCCCGCATTGCCCGAGCAAGTGCGGCGGTGGTTACCTTGCCTTGGTCCTTGTCGCCAGGGCTCGATAGCCGGACCACGCGAGAAGCGCGAGCCCGACGAACGGGAGGGCGATCGCGTAGGCGAGCCCGATGAAGGGCGCCGCCATGAACAGGGCGATGTTTTTCGCCATGCGGCCCGCTCCCGGCGCTGCACCCGCATCGACCGCAGGGGCGGCAGCTGCGGCGGCGAACGGCGCTGGCGCGCTCCCGAGGTTCCGCGAAACCGCTTCACGCGCGCTCGTTTCGATCATTTCGGGCGACAGCGGCTTGTGCAGGATGCGGTTCACGCCCGCAGCCTTGGCCTTGGCTTGGTTCTCGTCGCTGCCAAAGCCGGTGACGATCACCACCGGCAGCCACGGGCGCAATGTCTTGATGCGCTCTGCGACCTCGATGCCGCTCATGCCCGGCATCCGGATGTCGGTGAACACGGCGTCGTAATCCTCGCGCGCGAGCTTGTCCAACGCGTCCTGGCCGTTTTCCGCGGTGATGACCGCATAGCCCTTGCCGGAAAGAACCCTGTCGAAACTCTTCCCGACCACGGGATCGTCGTCGACGACCAGAACCTTCTTGAGTGCAGTGTTGAGTGTTGTCATGGTGTGCTCCTTGATAAGAGGTCGAGAATTCAGTTGTCGTCAGCAGACGCGCGAGCCGGCTTCGCGCCCGCCCGCGCCGTTGTCCAGGCCGATCCGTTCGGTGGGTTCGCGGTGCAATGCCCAGTGCTTGCGTTGCGCGGCCCGGTGCGTGGCGAGGATCACTTCCTCCGGGCCCACCGGTTTCGCGAGATAGTCGTAGGCGCCGAGCCGTACCGAGTCCTTGGCGGTTTCGAGGCTCGGAAATCCGGTGATCACGACCACTTCGCTCGCGGGCCAGCGGTCCTTGATCGACTTCAGCACGGCGAGGCCGTCGATCCCGGGCATCCGCAGGTCGAGCAGCACGACGTCGTAGGGGTGCCGTTCCATCGCGCGCAGCGCTTCCTCGCCGCTCCAGGCGGTTTCGACGTTGCACTGCGCGCCGCTCAGGATTCGCGAGAAGCTGTGCCGCACGACTTCTTCGTCGTCGACGATCAGAATGTCGGGTTTGCGGTTCATTGCGGTCTCCTCGGTTCGCTCGTTTCGGACTGGCCTCTCAGCAGGCCGCTGCCGGTTCGTTCACGCGCCGCACGGCGGTCCACACCAGCACCCCGACCCCGACGAACGGGAAGGCGAGCGCGTAGGCGAGCCCGATGAACGGTGCGGCGAAGAACAGGGCGACGTTTCTTGCGGCCCGCGCCGCGGTCTTCCAGCGGGCGGCGAACGCCTTGACTGCGAGCCATGCGAGCGCCGCGAGCCCGATGAAGGGGGCTGCCACGACGAAGGCCAGGCCGATGAACGGGGCGGCGGCGAGCAGCGCGCCGGCTTTCAGCGGGCGGGCGGCCTCGGCCGCTGCATGCAGCGTGGGTTCGAAAACCGCTGCGAGGTTGATCGGATACGTTCCGATGGTGGCGAGGTTCGTGTTGGCGTTCATGGTGTTCTCCAGGTTGCTTTGCGTTCGTTCATCCTTCACCCGATGACTTGCAAAGCGCGTGCCATCGTGCACGGGCGTTTGAGACGCAAAGGTCGAGCGCCGGGAATTCAAGGGCTTATCTGAAGGATTCGGATCGAAAGGGCGATTGCCGTTCGGCGCGAGAACCGCGGCGAAGTACAAATTTTCCATGCACTTGCGCTGCGCACTCGGGTGTTTCTGCTGAATCTTCAACGGCTTAACTGGCCCAAGGGATGAATGGTTTTCTTAGACAGGGTGGGTCGCGCAAGTTAAGCTGGAGTTGGACAATTCAGCAGGAAGAAAACGCCATGAATATCGTGCTGCCTGCCCGCTTCATCGCCGCGATGCTCGCGCTCGCCTGCTCGGCGCCCGCGTTCGCGCAACTCGACAAGATCAGCAACCAGGACGCGAACGCCGGCCTCAAGGCGGCGCTCGAGAAGGGTTCGCTCGCCGCGGTTGCTACGCTCGGCCGAACCGACGGATTTCTCGGCAACGAAAAGGTCAGGATTCCGCTGCCCGACTCGCTCGACAGCGTCGCCTCGGTGATGCGCAGGTTCGGCATGGGCAAGTACGCCGACGAGCTGGTGCAGACGATGAACCGCGCGGCCGAAGCCGCGGTCCCGGAAGCGAAGGCGCTGTTCGTGGATGCCGTGCGCAAGATGACGGTTCAGGATGCCAAGGCGATCCTCGGCGGCGGCGACACCGCCGGCACCGAATACTTCAAGCGCTCGACTTCCGATCCGTTGCGCGCCAGGTTCCTGCTGATCGTGGCGAAGGCGACGAAGAAGGTGAAGCTCGCCGACAGGTACAACGAGTACGCCTCGAAGGGCGAGCGTTTCGGGCTGGTGAGCAAGGAGGACGCCAACCTGGACAACTACGTGACGCAGAAGGCGCTCGACGGGTTGTTCTACGTGGTCGCCGAAGAGGAAAAGAAGATCCGCCGGGACCCGGTCGGCACCGCCTCCAGCATCATCAAGAAGGTCTTCGGCGCGCTGCTGTAGGTCGCGGTCCCGCGTCGCGCGCCGCGCCGGCCGGCAGCGTTGCGCCGGGGGTCGCCGCGGTCAGTGCGCCTCGTCCCAGTTGTCGCCGGCGCCGACGTCCACGATCAGCGGCACTTCGAGCGCGGCGACGTCCTGCATCAACTGCCGCACGCCATTGCTGACCGTATCGAACTCGACCACCGGGACTTCGAGCACCAATTCGTCATGCACCTGCATGATGAGCCGCGTGCCGAGGCCCTCTCGCTCGAGCCACTCGTGCACCGCGATCATCGAGAGCTTGATCAGGTCCGCGGCGGTGCCCTGCATGGGCGCATTGATCGCGGCGCGCTCCGCGGCCTGCCGGCGCGCGGGCGCGCCCGATTTCATTTCCGGCAGCCACAAGCGCCGGCCGAACACCGTTTCGACGTAGCCGTCGCGCCTCGCCCGCTCGCGCGTGTCGTCCATGTAACGCTTCACGCCCGGGTAGCGCGCGAAATACGAATCGATGTACGCCTGTGCGGTGGCGCGCTCGATGCCCAGGTTCTGCGCCAGTCCGTAGCTCGACATGCCGTAAATCAGACCGAAATTGATGACCTTCGCCGTGCGCCGCTCGGAATCGGTCACCTTCTCGAGCGGAAGGCCGAACACCTCCGCTGCGGTGGCGCGGTGCACGTCCTGGCCGTGGGCGAAAGCGTGACGCAGTCCCTCGTCGCCCGAAAGATGCGCCATGATCCGCAGTTCGATCTGCGAATAGTCGGCGCTCACGATTTTCCAGCCGGGCGGCGCGATGAACGCCTCGCGGATGCGCCGACCCTGGGGCGTGCGGATCGGAATGTTCTGCAGGTTCGGGTCGTTCGAGGCAAGCCGTCCCGTGACCGCGACCGCCTGCGAGTACGTCGTGTGCACGCGGCCCGTCTCCGCGCTGACCATCCGGGGCAGCTTGTCGGTGTAGGTCGACTTGAGCTTCGCGAGCCCCCGGTATTCGAGCAGGAGCTTCGGCAGGGGGTAATCGGCCGCGAGTTCGGCAAGCGAGTCCTCGTCGGTCGAGGGCTGGCCGGACGGGGTCTTCTTCTTCACCGGCAGCTTCTGGCGCTCGAACAGGATTTCCTGGATCTGCTTCGGCGAATTGAGGTTGAACGGCTGGCCGGCCGCCTCGTGCGCCTTCTGCTCCAGCTCGAACATTTCGCGTCCGAGTTCCCGGCTCTGAGCGTTCAGCTTGTCCGAGTCGAGCCGCACGCCGTTGCGCTCCATCCGCAGCAGCACCGGGAGCAACGGCATCTCGATGCGCCGGTACACGTCCTCGAGCTTCGGCTCCCTCTCGAGCTTGGGCAGCAGCGCCTGGTGCACGGCGAGGGCGCAGTCCGCGTCCTCGGCGGCGTACTCGGTCGCGCGGCCGATTTCGACCGCGGAAAACGGGATGCGCGCAGCGCCCTTGCCCGTCACCTCGTCGTAGGTGACCGTCTTCCAGCCCAGGTGCCGCTGCGCGAGCGAATCGAGATCGTGGCGCTGGTGCGCCTCCAGCACGTACGACTCGAGCAGCGTGTCGTGCGCCACGCCGCCGAGCGCGATGCCGTGGTTGGCGAGCACGTGCGCGTCGAATTTGAGGTTCTGCCCGACCTTGGCATGCTGCGCGTCTTCCAGCCACGGCTTGAGCAGCGCGAGCGCGCTCTCCACGGGAAGCTGCGCCGGCGCGCCGGGATACTCGTGCGCAAGCGGCAGGTACCACGCAGTATCGCCGCAGGCGAACGACATGCCGACCAGGCGCGCCGCCATCGTCTCGAGGCCGGTGGTCTCCGTGTCGAAGCCGACGAGCGCCGCCTGCCGCAGCTGCTCGAGGACTTCGCGCAGCGTCCTTTCGTCCGCGATCGTGGCGTAGGTCCGGCGCCCGGCGGCGGGCGGCGGCACGTCCGCGGCGATCGCCGGCGCTTGCCGCGGCGCAGGGATCTCGCCACCTGCGAGTTCGCGCTGCCAGGTCCTGAAACCGAATCGCTCGCACAACGCGAGGAGCCGCTCGGTGTCGCCGTCGCCGTCTTCGAGGTCGGGCAACTCCAGCGGAAGGGCGACGTCGCGCTTCACCGTCAGCAGGCTGCGGCCCGTCGGCAGCCAGTCGAGCGCGTGCCGGAGGTTTTCTCCGACCACGCCGCCGATCTCCGCGGCATGCGCGATCACCCCGTCGAGCGAACCGTATTCCGCGATCCACTTCGCCGCGGTCTTGGGCCCGACTTTTTGCACCCCTGGCACGTTGTCCACCGCGTCACCGACCAGCGCGAGGTAATCGACGATCCGCTCTGCCGGAACGCCAAATTTCTCCTGCACGCCAGCTTCGTCGAGCGTTTCGTCGGACATCGTATTGACGACCGTGATCTGCGCATCGACGAGCTGTGCCAGGTCCTTGTCGCTGGAGGAGATGATGCAGCGCCAGCCCGCGCGTCTGGCCTGCTCGGCGAGGGTCGCGATGACATCGTCGGCTTCGACGCCGGGGACGGCGAGCACCGGCCAGCCGAGCGCGGCGACCATGTCCTGCAGCGGCTCGATCTGCGCCGCCAGTTCATCCGGCATCGGCGGGCGGTTCGCCTTGTACTGCGGGTACTGGTCTTCGCGAAACGTCCTGCCCTTGGCGTCGAACACGCAGGCGCGCGCCTGCGCCTTGTGGTCGGCGGCCAGCCGCCTTAGCATGGCAGCGACGCCGTAGATGGCGCCGGTGGGTTCGCCGCGCGGGCTCTTGAACTCCGGCATGGCGTGGTACGCCCGGTACAGGTACGAGGAGCCATCGACCAGCAGGAGCGTTTTTTCGGAACCGGTCGCGGACACGAGGCAGATGGAGAAATCGCAGAGGCCTGCCGGCCTCGCCGAGGAATTCAGCGCGCGCGAGGCCTGGCGCGTCTTCGGCATTATGGCAGAGTTCGTCGAGGCGACTGAGCGTCTCGCAGGAATCCGCCCGGCAGTCTCGGTGTTCGGCAGTGCGCGCGCCGCGCCCGAATCAGCCTACTATCGGCTGGCCGAACAGACTTCGCGGCTGCTTTCGGACGCCGGGTTCGCGGTGATTTCCGGCGGCGGGCCGGGCGTCATGGAGGCGGCCAACAAGGGCGCGTTCTTCGGCCGAGCGCCGGCGGTGGGGCTCAACATCGAGCTGCCGCGCGAGCAACGGACGAACCAATACCAGGATGTCAGCCTGCGGTTCCGGCACTTTTTTGCGCGCAAGGTCATGTTCGTCAAGTTCGCCACCGCGTACGTCGTGCTGCCGGGTGGCTTCGGCACGCTGGACGAGCTGTTCGAGGCGCTGACCCTGGTGCAGACCCGCAAGACGCGCAGGATGCCGGTGATCCTCATGCACGCGCCGTTCTGGCGCGGCCTGCTGGGGTGGTTCCGGGAGCGGCTGGTCGAGGAGGGGATGATCGATCCGGCGGACCTGGATCTGCTGCAGGTGATCGACGATCCCCAGGGCGTCGTCGATGCCATTTTCGCGTTCTACGAAAAGCGGGGGTTCGAGCCCTCGCCGGATGAGCGCGAGATCCTGCTGAACCTGTAGGACCGGCCACCGGCGCGGATTCAGGTCGAGTAGAATTATGCTCATGCGCAAGGTCTTCGCCGCCATCTGCGCCCTAGCGGCCAGCGCGGGTTTTGCCCAGTCGCCGCCAAGGCTCGAACCACTGCCCGATGTGCCTCCGCCGCCCCCCGGCGTCTCCGACCTGAGCGCGGACGATCCGCGCGTCATGATCAAGCCTCAGGACGGTGACCGCGTGGAGGAATATCGTGAAGGCGGCCGTGTCGTCATGCTCAGGGTCACGCCGCGCAACGGCCCACCGTATTACCTGGTCGACGCGACCGGGAGTGGCAACTGGATGCGCCGCGATTCGCTCGACGACGGCGTGCGGGTACCGATGTGGGTCATCAGGACCTTCGACTGAATTGTCGGTCTACACGCCGGTATCCGAAGTCCAGCTCGCGGCCTGGCTGAGCCGGTACTGCGTCGGCGCCGTCCGTGCATTCGAGCCGGTTGCTGCCGGCATCGAGAACACCAACTACTTCGTCACGACGGCTCAAGGCCGGTATGTGCTCACGCTGTTCGAACGGCTGCCCGCGCGCGAGCTGCCGTTCTACCTCGGCCTGATGGCGCACCTCGCAAGGCACGGAATTCCGTGTCCGGCGCCGATCGCCGACCTCGGCGATCGCTACCTCTCGGAATTGAACGGCAAGCCCGCGGCGCTCGTGACGCGCCTGCCGGGGGGCTCGGTCGAGCAGCCGGGCGTGGCGGAGTGCGCGCAACTCGGCGCGCTGCTCGCGCGAATGCACCTTGCGGGCCGTTCCTACCGCAGCTACCTGGAAAATCCGCGTGGCCCGCGCTGGTGGCGCGATGCGGCGCGCGCGGTGCGCCCTTTTCTCGACGCCGCGCAGCGCGAATTGCTCGATGCCGAACTTCAATTCCAGTCGTCGCAGCGGTTTCCCGATCTGCCTCGCGGACCGGTGCACGCGGATCTGTTTCGCGACAACGTCCTGTTCGAGTCAGGGGGCATCTCCGGGGTGATCGATTTCTACTTCGCGGGGGTGGATTGCCTGCTGTTCGATCTCGCCGTGTGCACCAACGACTGGTGCCTCGCCGACTCCGTGAGCGACCGGCGGCTCGAGCATTCGCGCATGCACGCGATGCTGGAAGCCTACGCGGCGCTGCGTCCCCTCGAAGATCGCGAACTCGAAGCCTGGCCCGCGATGCTGCGCGCCGCCGCGCTGCGGTTCTGGTTGTCACGCCTGTTCGATTTCCACGTGCCGCGAAGCGGGGCGCTGGTGCGCGTGCACGATCCGGTGCATTTCGAGGCCATCCTGCGGCTGCGCGCGGCGCAAGCGCAGGCGAGTTGCGCCGGATGACGCAAACGTGAAAGCGCGCGTCGTGCCGATGGCGGGGGGGATCCGCTGGCTGAGGGAGGGCTGGCGGCTGTTCCGCGTCTCGCCGCTGAACTGGATGGCCCTGGTTTCGATCTACTGGCTCGCGATGACGGCGGTGAGCCTCGTTCCCCTGATCGGCGTAGCCGCCGCGACCGTGTTGATTCCGGGATTTTCCGTCGGCTTCATGGCGGCAAGCCGAAGCTGCGAACAGGGCAGGACGCCCGCGATGGGCATGCTGTTCGAGGCGTTTCGCGATCGTCCGTTGCCCCAGCTGATGCTCGGTGCGGTCTACCTGACGGCGCTCGTTGTCCTGCTTGCGGCGACGATGCTCGCGGACGAAGGCGCGCTCGCGGGCTGGATGCTCGTCGGTGCGCGACCGAGCGACGTGGAGCTGCAGTCCGACGGATTCTTTTCGGCGCTGGTCGTTGCGGCCGGGCTGTACGTGCCGGTGATGATGCTGTTCTGGTTCGCGCCCCTGCTCGCCGCCTGGCACTCGATGAGCGCGGGGAAGGCGCTCTTTTACAGCTTCTTCGCCTGCCTGCTCAACTGGCGGGCGTTTTTCGGCTTTGGCGCCTTGGTCGCCGCGATCTCGCTGGGGATTCCGTTTCTGGTGCTCGGCGCGCTGCTCGTCGTCGCCGGCGGCCAGATTCGCGCCGGCGCGGCGACGATCGCGTTTCCCCTGCTGATGATCCTGCTGCCGGTACTGCTCGCGAGCTTTTATGCGAGCTATCGCGACGTATTCGCGCCGCCCGATGGGCAATGACCTGGAGCGTCCGATCCGTTCCACCGGCAGGGACGGGTGCGGCTCTCAGATGACACCGGCGCCGAGCCCGATTATATTGTGGCGGAAATGGCGTGCGCCCTGCCCGGCCCGGCAAGCTGTCCCGGTTCGTCCATCGGACCGATTGCCGCGAATTCGCGCAGGTGCGCCTTTGAACCCTCTGCGGCTGAGCTGACGTGAACGATTTCCAACTTCCGCCCCTCACCCCGGACGCAGTCCCGAAATTCGTCGATGGCGTGACCGCGAAGGGTTGGATTTCGAGCGTGCCTCTGGCGAACGTCGCGGCAGCGCAGCAGGCGGTGCTCTCGCAACTGGAACAGTTCAATCGCTGCGTCACCCGCGCGGCTTCGCGTCTTGGCGGCCTGGAGGCGCTGCGCGAATCGGTTCACTTCATCCAGATCGAACAGGCCAAGCGATTCACCAATCGCGCGCTGCCGATGGCGGAGGCGGAAGCGAAAGTGTTCGCAGTCACGATTTCGCTCTGGGAGCAGATGAGGGTCGGCTATCTGCGCTGCCTCAACGCCGTATTCGCCGACGAACCCGGGATGCGTCCCGAGGCCGCGCGCATTTGCCAGCGCGCGCTTGCCTGCACCGGGCTGAAGATGTTTCACCATTACCGCGCCTGCAAGGTGGTGCCGCCGGGCGAGTGGCAGATGCTGCACGCGCTATACACGCGCGCCGAGGCACTCAAGGTCACCGACGGCGTCGTGTCAGACCCTCTGAATCGCGACGTCACCGAAGCCTCTCCTCGCATCGCTTACGTGCGCGCCGTGCTGATGGGCATGGCGAGCCCGAACGAACTCAGCCAGCGGCAGTTGACCTTCGTCGCGCATCTGCTCGAACGCTGGGCGGCCAAGGTGGCGGTTCTCGAGCAGGCGGCGGGCGAGGAGCAGGTGCCGCCCCTGGTTGCCGATCTCTCAAGCGACGCCTGTCCTGCGCGCGGCTCCGACGTGCCGAAGTCGCCGCGCTTTCTCGATACGCGCGCTCTCGGGGCGACCCTGAGAAACCGTATCGGGCTGTTGCGAAAGGGTGAGCCGCCCGAGAAACTCGCACTCGGCGAGGCATGCGTGCAGCCGATGTGCGAGCAGTTGCTGGTGTTCCTGTACCACCAGTGGTGCCGGCCGCCCTGGACGCGCGGCGCCGAACGCAGTCCTGTCTCCGGGGTTGCGCTCGCCGGCAGCGACCTGGAGGCGATTCATTTCCACATCTCCGGGAAGGTGTTCCGCCAGCCCGGAGTCGCGACCGAACTGTCCAAGCGCGAGCGCGAGGAGCTTGCGACTTTCGGCCGCATCAGCACCCGCGACAGCGATTTCGGCCACGCGCGCGGATTCCTTCTGGAGCGCTGGCAGCTGCGCGATGAAAGCGCAAGCGGCCTCAAGATCGCGCGCCAGACGGGAACCGAGGGCAAGCGCCATTCGAGCGGCACGCTGATCTGCGTCCGGCGTGAGGCTGCGAAGCAGTTTCTGCTTGGCCAGATGCGCTGGATCCTGGAATCGCAGAAGGGCGATCTTCTTGCCGGGGTCCGCGTCCTGCCCGGCCTGCCTGCGGCGGTCGCAATCCGGCCGTCCGGCCTCAACGTGTCTAACGAAAAGTACCTCCCGGCGCTTTCCCTGACCAAGACCGAAAACTCGCCGCCGGCGCTGGTCCTGCCCGCGGGGTGGTACAAACCCAAGCGGGTGATCGAAGTCTATGTCGAATCGCCGGTCCGTGCGCGCCTGCTCGAGCTCCTGGAGCGCGGCGCCGACTATGACTGCGCCTCCTACGAACTGGTCATCTGAGCCTGCAGCGGTTCGGATGCGCCGAGCGGCCCGGCGCGCGTCGCAATCCCGAGCCGGCGGCGTGAACGCAACGCCCCGATGAGCCAGACCGATTTCGGCTTCGAACGCGTGCCGGCGAGTGAGAAAGCGTCGCGCGTCGGTCGGGTCTTCGACTCGGTCGCCGAGCGCTACGATCTGATGAACGACCTGATGTCGCTCGGGCTGCACCGCCTGTGGAAGGCGTTTGCGGTCGCCACCGCGCGCGTGCGGCCCGGGGAGCGGGTTCTCGACATCGCTTCGGGAAGCGGCGATCTCGCGCGCGCATTCCTCGAGCGCGGTGCAGAGGTGTGCCTGACCGACATCAATCGCCGCATGCTGGCGCGCGGCCGCGACCGCACGCTCGACCGCGGACGCCTAGCGTCCTCGATCCAGTGCGATGCGGAGCGCCTGCCGTTTTCCGATGGCAGCTTCGACTGCGTCACGGTGGGCTTTGGCCTGCGCAACATGACCCGCAAGGACGCGGCGGTGGCGGAAATGCGGCGCGTGCTCAAGCGCGGCGGGCGGCTGCTGGTGCTCGAGTTCTCGCACCTCTGGAAACCGCTCGAAAGGCCCTACGAGTGGTACTCGTTCAAGGTCTTGCCGTGGCTCGGCAAACGGATCGTCGGCGATGCGGACGCCTACCGCTACCTGTCCGAATCGATTCGCATGCACCCCGATCAGCGCGCGCTTGCGGCGTTGCTGGAACGCTCAGGGCTGGAACGGGTCGAATACTTCAATCTGGCGGGCGGCGCCGTCGCGCTGCATCGCGGCTGGAAACTGCGGTAGCATTGCCGCCACTCTCGGGAGGAGAAACATGAAGACCTGGATGATCGGAATCGCCGCTGCGGTCTGCGCGGTGGCACTGGCGGTGCCACCGGCCGAAGCGGCGCGCATGGGAGGCGGCCGTTCGATCGGCGCGCAGCGCAGCATCGCTAAGCCCCCTCCTGCGGCGGTTCCGGCGCGGCCTGCGCAGCCGACGCAGCAGGCTGCGCCGGCGGGCGCACAGCCGCAGCCCGCGAGTGGGCTGAGCCGCTGGGCGCCCCTGCTCGGCGGTCTCGCGATCGGCGGCCTGCTCGGCGCGCTGTTCGGCGGTAGCGGTTTCGCAGGCATGTTGATGAGCTGGCTGATGGTGGGGCTGGTGGTGGCCGGGATCGTCGTGCTTGCGCGGGTTCTGATGCAGCGCCGCGGCGAGGCCGCGCGGCCGATGCAGTACGCCGCAGGCGGTGCACCCCGCAGCTACGCTTCGCTCGGCAACGAAACCGTCGCTGCACCGCCGCCCTCGCAGGCTGCGGGCTTCGAAGCGCGACCGGTGCCGGCGGCAAGTATCCCGGCGGGATTCGACGTCGGCGGTTTTCTTCGCGCCGCGAAGCTGAATTTCATGAAACTGCAGGTCGCGAACGACGCCGGCTCGCTCGACGAGCTGCGCGAATTCACCACGCCGGAACTGTACGAAGTCCTGTGCCAGGACCTGTCCGCCCGCGGTGCGGGGAACCAGCCGACCGACGTCGTGTCGCTCGATGCGGACTTGCTCGAAGTCGTCTCCGAGAGCGACCGCTACTGGGCGAGCGTGCGGTTTTCGGGCCAGATCCGCGACCACCCCGGCGTCGCGCCCGAGGGATTCGAGGAAGTCTGGAACCTGTGCAAGCCGGTGAGCGGCTCGAGCGGCTGGCTGCTCGCGGGCATCCAGCAGATGCACTGAAGCGGCGCCGCGCGAACCCGAAGGCCACCGCGACGGTGGCCTTTGTTTTTTCCCGCGCCCGCCCGCGCGCTTGCACGGGCACGGATTCGCGGCGATAGTGGCTCCAGGGCGCTGGACGGACATGAGGCTGATCGATTCCCAGGTGGCGCGGGCGCTGAACCATCTGCTCGGGGCGGAGCCCTGGGCGCGCGCCCGTTTGGCGCCGTTCTCGGCCGCCGTCTGCGAGCTTCGCGCGGCGCCGTTTGCGGCGCTGAGGTTTCGTATCGCAGAGGACGGAACGCTGGCGCCGGCCGAGGAAGACGGGCCGGCCTCGCTCGTGCTGACCCTCGGACCGCAGGCGCTGCCGGCGCTGGCGCGCGGCGAGGACCACTTCATGCGCGCGGTGGAAGTGAGCGGCAATGCGCAACTCGCGAGTGAAGTGCTGTTCCTCGTGCGCCACCTGCGCTGGGACGTCGAGGAAGATCTCTCGGCCTGGGTCGGAGACGCGCTCGCGCACGGCCTGGTGCGCACGGCGCGCGAGTTCGCGGCGCTTTCGCGCGAGGCGGCAGGCCGCGTGGCGGGCGGCGTGATGGAATATGCGGTCGAGGAACGCCAGCTCCTCGTGCGGCGCGCCGAGCTGTCGGGGTTCGGTAGCGAGATCGCCGTGCTTCGCGACGCAGTCGATCGCCTCGAGCTGCGCCTCGAGCGCCTGAGCCGGCGTTAACGGCCGTGCGACGCCTGATCCGCTTCACCCGGATTCTCGCCGTCGCGCTTCGCTTCGGGCTGCACGAATTCATTCCGCCGCTCGCGCATAACCGGCTTCTGGGCTGGTTCTGCGTCGATCGCGGCGAGCCCGGCGCGGTGCGCTTGCGCCGCGCACTGGAGACCCTCGGTCCGATCTTCGTCAAGTTCGGGCAGATGCTCTCGACCCGCCGCGACCTGCTGCCGACCGACGTCGCCGACGAACTCGCGAGGCTGCAGGACCAGGTGCCGCCGTTTTCCTCGGCCGAGGCGGCCGCGGAAATCGAGCGCGCGCTCGGCAAGCCGCTCGAGCAAGCGTTCGCCCAGTTCGACCGGGAGCCGGTGGCGAGCGCCTCCATCGCGCAGGTGCATCTCGGCGCGCTGAACGACGGATCCGAAGTCGCGGTCAAAGTGCTGCGGCCCGGCGTCGAGGCCGCGATCGGACGCGACGTGCTGCTCCTGGAGACGGCGGCGAGCTTCATGGAGCGCATCTGGGCCGAGGGGCGGCGGCTCAAGCCGCGCGAGGTCGTGGCCGAGTTCTCGCGCCACCTGGAGGAGGAACTCGACCTGCTGCGCGAGGCGGCCAACGCGTCGCAGCTGCGGCGCAACTTCGAGGATTCCCCGCTGCTCGCGGTGCCGCTGGTGCACTGGGACTACTGCACGCAGCGCGTGATGGTCATGCAGCGCATGCGCGGAACGCCGATCTCGCAGGTCGATGCGCTGCGCGCGCAGGGCGTCGACATCCCGGCGCTCGCGCGCGCCGGCGTCGAGATCTTCTTCACGCAGGTGTTCCGCGACGGTTTCTTCCACGCCGACATGCACCCGGGCAACATCTTCGTCGAAATCGCGCCAGGTCCGGAACGGGTGCGCGGCCGCTACATCGCGCTCGATTTCGGCATCATGGGCACGCTCACCGAAACCGACAAGAACTACCTCGCGCAGAATTTCGTCGCCTTCTTCAATCGCGACTACCGGCGCGTCGCCCAGGCGCACCTCGACGCCGGCTGGGTGCCCGCGGAGACGCGCATCGACCAGTTCGAGTCGGCGATTCGCGCCGTGTGCGAGCCGATCTTCGCGCGGCCGCTGAAGGAGATCTACTTCGGCAAGCTGCTGCTGCGGCTGTTTCAGACCTCGCGCCGCTTCAACGTCGAGGTGCAGCCGCAGCTGGTCATGCTGCAAAAGACGCTGCTCAACATCGAGGGGCTCGGGCGCCAGCTCGACCCGGATCTCGATCTGTGGACCACCGCGAAGCCGTTCCTCGAGCGCTGGATGGACGAGCGCATCGGCTGGCGCGGGCTCGCGCAGGCGTTGCGGCGCGAGGCACCGACCTGGGCGCAGACGCTGCCGCAGCTGCCGCGCCTAGCGCACCGTGCGCTCTCCGAGGATCGCAGCGGCGCGCTGCGCATCGCGCTGGAAAGGCTCGGCCGCGAGGCCGTGCGCCGCAATCGGCTGCTCGCGCTGCTCGCGGCGATCGCCGCCGCCGCGCTGGCGCTGCAGATCTTCCGGCTGCTGTAGGGCGCACGGGCGTGCTCGTCGCCTCGGTCGTGATGTACCTCGCGGTCACCGTGGCGATCGGCCTTTGGGCGGCGAAGCGCGTGCACAACTCGAAGGACTACCTGGTCGCCGGCAGGAGCCTGCCGCTGTACATGAACGCCGCGACCGTGTTCGCGACCTGGTTCGGCGCGGAAACCGTGCTTTCGGTTTCCGCCACTTTCGCGAAGGACGGCCTGGGGGGAATTGTCGCCGATCCGTTCGGCTCGTCGTTCTGCCTGGTGTTCGTCGCGCTCTTCTTCGCGCGTGCGTTCTACCGCATGGACCTGCTCACGATCGGGGATTTTTACCGCAAGCGCTACGGCAAGCCGGTCGAGGTCGCGACCAGCGTCGCGATCACCGCCTCCTATCTCGGGTGGACCTCGGCGCAGCTGACCGCGCTCGGACTCGCATTCTCGGTGCTTTCCGGGGGTGCGCTTTCGCTCAACGAGGGAATCGTCCTCGGCGCGCTGCTGGTGCTCGGCTACACGATCTGGGGCGGGATGTGGTCGATCGCCTGGACCGACCTCTTCCAGACCGTGATCATCGTGCTCGGGTTGTGGGCGATCGCCTGGCTGGTGGGCGACATGGCCGGCGGCGCGGGCAAGGTGGTGGGCGCCGCGCTGGCGGCTGGCAAGTTCGAGTTCTGGCCCAAGGGCGGATCCAGGGAATGGCTCGCTTTCGTCGCCGCCTGGATGACCCTCGCGATCGGCTCGATCCCGCAGCAGGACATCTTCCAGCGGGTCACCTCGGCGAAGAACGAGGCGACCGCCGTGCGCGGTACGCTCATCGGCGCCGCCGCGTATTTCGTTTTCGCTTTCGTGCCGATGTACGTCGCGTATTCGGCGCTGGTGATCGACCCGGGAATGCAGGCGCTGTTCGCCGCCGAGGACGGGCGCGAGATCCAGCGCATCCTGCCGGACCTGATCCTCAACCGCACTCCGTTGTGGGCGCAGGTCGTGTTCTTCGGCGCGCTGCTCTCGGCGATCCTGTCGACCGCGAGCGGCGCGATCCTCGCGCCGACGGGCCTGTTTACCGAGAACGTGCTGCGCCCGTTCGTGCCGCACATGAGCGACCGCCAGTTCCTGCTCACGCTGCGCATCGTGCTCGTGACCTTTGCGCTCGCGGCGTTGCTGTTCGCGCTCAACTCGAGGAGCACGATGTACGAGATGGTGCAGAACGCCTACAAGGTGACGCTGGTAGCCGCCTTCGTGCCGCTCGCGGCGGGCCTTTTCTGGAAGCGCGCCAACGCATCCGGCGCGGTGGCCTCGATCCTGCTTGGGCTGGTGTCCTGGGCGCTGATGGAGGCGTTCGGCGCCGATGGCATCTGGCCGCCGCAACTGGTGGGGCTCGGTTGCGCGGCGCTCGGAATGCTCGCCGGATCGCTCGCGACCCGCGCGCCGCAGCCGCCGCATCACGCGCATCGTCCGGGGTCGCACGGCGCGCCCGGCGGCGCACCGCCCTCCTGAAGGCCGCGGCGTGACCGACTCGCCGCTGCGGCGTTACCTGCTCGCGGCGTACGTCCTGCTGGTCGTCTACGCGTCGCTGTATCCGTTGGGCGGCTGGCAGGCGCACGGTGCGTCGCCGTTCGCCTGGCTGACGGCCGCCTGGCCGCGCTGGATCACGGGATTCGACCTCGCGGCGAACGTGTTCGGCTACCTTCCCCTGGGGTTCCTGCTGGTTCTTTGCACCGCGGCACGGCTTGGTGCGCGCGGCGCGTTCGGCGCCGCGCTGCTCTGCGGGGCGCTGCTGTCGCTCGCGCTCGAGGCGGCGCAGAGTTACCTGCCGGCGCGCGTCGCATCGAACGTCGACCTCATCTGCAATCTCGCCGGCACGGTCGTCGGCGCCATCCTCGGGGTGCTGGCGGAACCCTGGCTGCAGGGCACGCGGATCATGCAGCGCCTGCGCGAGCGTTCGCTTCATTCGGGCAGCGAAACCGATCTGGGCGTCACGCTGTTCGCGCTGTGGCTGTTTGCGCAGTTGAATCCCGCGACGCTGCTATTCGGCACCGGCGATCTGCGCGATCTGCTGGCGAATTCCGCCGGCGGTGCGTACGGCGCCGAATTGTTCGTGACCGTGGAAACATTCACCACGGCCGCGAACCTCGTCGCGGTCTCGCTGCTTGCGTCCGTGATGATGGCGCGCGGGGCGCCGGTGCGGCCGCTGCTGCTCGGGCTGATCGCGGCGGGGCTCTCGGTGAAGGCGCTCGCGTTCGCGATTCTGATGCGCGCAGACGATGCGTTCGCGTGGTTCACGCCCGGGTCGCGGCAGGGACTCGCGATCGGCGTCGCCGTGATGCTCGGCGCGGCCGCCTTGCCTCGCGCGCTGCGCCTCGCGCTGGCGGGCATACTGCTCATGGCGGCGACGGTGTTCGTCAATCTCGCTCCGCCGAACCCCTATGCGGCGGCGACGCTCAAGGTGTGGGCGCAAGGGCACTTTCTCAATTTCAACGGACTGACACAGTTCGTCTCCGGCGTCTGGCCGTTCGCGGCGCTGCTGTACCTGATCCGCCTTGCCGCGCGGCGCGAGCGCAATTGAGGCTCGGGTAAAATCGCACTCCCATGTCGTACTACCGTCACCACGTCTTTTTCTGCTGCAACCAGCGCGACGACGGCCGGCCTTCATGCAATGCGAAGGGGGCCAGCGAAATGCGCGACTACGCGAAGCACTGCGTCAAACAGGCCGGGCTCGCGGGGGCGGGCGAGATCCGCGTCAATCAGGCCGGCTGCCTGGATCGCTGCGAGGAAGGGCCCTGCATCGTCGTGTATCCCGAAGGCGTGTGGTACACCTACGTCGATCGCGCCGACATCGACGAGATCGTCGAGGAGCATCTCCGGAACGGCCGCGTGGTGGAGCGGTTGCGGATCTGATGCGCGCGGCAACGCGGCGCGTGCAGATCGCCGGGGCCGCGGGTCGAATCGAACTGGCAATCGATCTTCCGCAGGCACCCGTGCGTGCCGCAGCCTTGGTCGCGCACCCGCATCCGGTACACGGCGGCACGCTCGACAACAAGGTGGTGCAGACCCTGGCGCGGGCATTTGCCGCGCTCGGCTACGTTGCGGTGCGACCCAATTTCCGCGGCGTCGGCGCGAGCGAAGGGCGCTACGACGAGGGGCGCGGGGAGCTCGAGGATCTCGACGCCGTGTGGCGGCACGTTCGCGCAGAGTTTTCGAGCGCAGCGCCCGTGCTCGCCGGCTTTTCCTTCGGCGCCGCGATGCAGGCGCAGTTCGCGACCCGAGTCGTGCCCGAGCGCATGGTGCTGGTCGGGCTTGCGGTGAATCATTTCGCGGCGCCCCCGGTGCCCGCCGACTCGCTGATCGTGCACGGCGAGCGCGATGAAACCGTGCCGCTCGCCGCAGTGCTCGACTGGGCAAGGCCGCTCGATCTGCCCGTCATCGTGGTGCCGGGAGCGGACCATTTCTTTCACGGCCGGCTGCAACTGCTGCGCGGCATCGTCGCGCACAACTGGCGTTGAGCGGCATGCAGGATATCGGGGCGCAGGTTCGCGAGCACGCGGGATCGGGGCTGCGAACGGGGGTCACGACGCTCGAAGTGCAAGGGCTTTGCAAGCGCTACGGGACGCAGGAAGTCGTCCGCGGCGTCGATCTCAGGATCTCGGCGGGCGAGTGTTTCGGCCTCCTCGGCCCCAATGGCGCGGGCAAGACGACGACGCTGAAGCTGTGCCTCGGCCTGACCGATCCCGACGCGGGCTCGGTGCGTCTCCTGGGGCACGAGGTGCCGCGCGAGGCGCGTGCCGCGCGGGCGCAGGTCGGCGTGGTGCCGCAGTTCGACAGCCTCGATCCGGATTTCACGGTCGCCGAGAATCTCCTCGTATTCGGACGCTATTTCGGGCTGGACGACTCGCGCCTGCGGCAGCGGATCCCGCAGCTGCTGGAGTTTGCCGGACTCACCGGGCGGGCCGAGGCGCGCATGGCGGCGCTTTCGGGCGGGATGAAGCGGCGGCTCGCTCTTGCGCGCGCGCTGGTCAACGAGCCGCAGGCGCTGTTCATGGACGAACCCACGACGGGCCTCGATCCTCAGGCGCGCCATCTGATCTGGGAACGGCTGCGCCGGCTCATCCAGGAGGGCCGCACGCTCGTCCTCACGACGCACTTCATGGAGGAGGCGGAACGCCTTTGCACGCGCGTGGCGATCATGGATCGCGGCCGCATCATCGCCTCCGACAGCCCGCGCGCGATGATCGCCAAGCACATCGAGCCGCAGGTCGTCGAGGTGCACGGCCCGGGGTTCGAGGCGTGGATGGAGCGCGCGCGTAGCCTCGCCCCACGCGTCGAGCGCGCCGGCGAAACCGTCTTCTGCTACGCCGCGGACGTCGAGGCCGTGCTCGCCGACCTGCGCGGGCGCAGCGACCTCGTCTACCTGCATCGGCCGGCGAACCTCGAGGACGTGTTTCTCAAGCTGACCGGCCGCGATCTGAGGGATTGAAGTGCAACGCGCCCGCCTGTTCGCGCCACCCCAGATCAGCACGCGGCTGGGGGCGGTCTGGCGGCGCAATTTCCTCGTCTGGCGCAAGCTCGCGCTGCCCTCGATTCTCGGCAATCTGGCCGATCCGCTCATCATGCTGTTCGGCCTGGGCTACGGTCTGGGGGCGGTGGTGGGCGAAATCGCGGGCACGACCTACTTCGCCTTCCTCGCCGCGGGATTCGTCGCCACCTCGACGATGTACGCCGCAACCTTCGAGGCGCTGTTTTCGGCGTTTTCGCGCATGCACGTGCAGCGCACCTGGGAGGCGATCGTCAACGCGCCGATGACGCTCGAAGACGTGCTCGCGGGCGAGTGGTTCTGGGCGGCGACCAAGGCGCTCGCCGCGGGCCTGTGCATGATCGCGGTGATCTCGGTGTTCGGCTACGCGCACTATCCGCTCGCGCTTGCGGCGATCCCGGTGCTGGTGCTCACGGGCCTTGCGTTCGCGGCGCTGGGCCTGGCGGTCAACGGCATCGCGAGCGGCTACGATTTCTTCAGCTACTACCTGACGCTCGTCCTGACGCCGATGATGATGCTCTCGGGCGTGTTCTTCCCGGTCGAGCAGATGCCCGCGGCAATCCAGGCGATTGCTGCGGTGCTGCCGCTGCACCACTCGGTGCAGCTGGTGCGGCCGCTGCTCTCCGGTGAGTGGCCGGCGACCCCGTGGCTCAACCTCGCGGTGCTCGCTGGCTACGCGGCGGCGGGCTTTTACCTCGCGACGGTCGTGACGCGCAGGAGGCTATTGACGTGACCGCGTCGGAGCACTTTTTTGCGCCCTGCCCGCGCGGGCTGGAGGCGCTCCTCGCCGGCGAGCTGAGCTCGCTCGGCGCCACGAACGCGAGGAGCGTGCCCGGCGGCGTCGCGTTCGAGGGCGGCTGGCCGGTGTGCTACGCGGCGAACCTGCACTCGCGGCTGGCCTCGCGCGTGCTGTGGCGCGTGGCCGAATTCAGCTATGCCGGCGAGAACGATGTCTATGAAGCCGCGCGCACGGTTGACTGGCCCGCGCATTTCGCCGCCGGCCACACGCTGCGCGTCAACGTGACGGCGCAGGCGAGCCCCTTGCGCAGCCTCGAGTTCATCACGCTGCGCATCAAGGACGCGATCTGCGACCGCTGGCGCGCCGACACCGGCAGCCGGCCATCGATCGAGCGCGCGCGGCCGGATGTGCGCGTGCACGCTTTTCTGGAGCGCGAGCAGGGTACGCTCTATCTCGACACCTCGGGCGAGCCGCTCTTCAAGCGGGGTTGGCGCCGGCATACGGTGGAGGCGCCGCTACGCGAGAACCTGGCGGCCGGGATCGTTCTGTTGAGCGGATGGACACCGGCCGAGCCGCG
>Ga0080064_1000407_pt1 | contig 115999 bp, 89 predicted proteins | sample Subgrocontami54m_FD_69260 | JGI IMG/M metagenome (GOLD analysis project Ga0080064, IMG submission 69260) | Subsurface groundwater microbial communities from S. Glens Falls, New York, USA - GMW46 contaminated, 5.4 m (SPADES assembly) (version 2) ...
AGAGCATCAGCTCTGGCGGAACGGCGGGCACCCTTTCCCAGTCCACGGCATCCACCAGCGCAAGATAGAAACGAGTGAAGGAGTTAGTGTGCTCCATGCCGCCCAGGTCGTGCACGCGCGAACAGGCCCGGGTCATATGCGGGGAATGGATAGAATCGCCCGCAATCTTCAGTGCCAGGTAGGCTTTGACGGTGGCGTTCAGCTCCGAAGGGCCGTCCTCGTATACGCTCCAGCCGCCGTCGGCAAGCTGCTTGCGGCGGACTTGGTTGGCGAGCTTGGCCACGCGTGTGCGTTCAAGCTTGCCCAGGATGTGCAAATAGAGAATGTAATCGGATTCGAGCGTGGTATCGGCTTCGAGTTCGCCCAGCCAGTAACCCTCGCGGTGTTGGATGGAAAGGAGGTAACGGACGCCGCGGTCCACGGCGTCGTCCAGCCGTTCCTCCAAGCGTTCCTCGACAACGGGTTCTGAATAGCTTAGTCGCCTGCCCGGTAACGGATCCTGCTCTAGTTCTGCCCCTTCACCCATGAAGGCCTCTTCTGTCAAATTTGAACAAAACAATCTCTACTGTCGAGCTGGGCATGCGTACGGAATAATAACCAGCGGGCTGCAAGGCGCGGGGGCGCCTCGGATTGACGGGGAACGATTAATGCCCCCAGTGCGCTAATCCATCCGCCCCTGAAAAGCAAACAGCTAAGTTCCGTAAAACAAACGATTATCGTAGGTATATCCCATACCGTCAACAAGAAATATCTGTCGAGTGCCCGCCAGTGAGATGCGAATGGGTGAAAAACCGCTGCCAGATGAATGCGGAAAGCGCGGGCGGGAGCTCCTCTCCCAATGGTTGCTCAAAGCAGGGCTTTCCTTGCAGCACAAAGGAAGGTACTAGCGGCGGGCCTTCGTTGGCCTGAAGCCAGGGAGCACCCTGGCACGGCGCGCGCAGCACAAAGGCATCGGCGAGGTGAAGAAAACGCAGTGCCGATTTCTTGAAATCCGCCTTCGCCGGGTCCAGCACCACCAGGTACAGCTCGGGCCGCAGAAACTCCAAGATCGAGTTGCTTTCCATGATGACGTTGGACGCCGCGCCGATTTCCCGCCACAGCCGCGGAAGGTACTCCCCCAGGCAGCCCTGGCGCGTGCGGACCCATAGGGAACGGGCGGCTCCGGCGACGAGGAAGCGCGAGCTGTCCGTGCGGTTTGAGCGGTTCTGCTCTTCGTCGAGCGCAAAGCTATGATCCACCGGGGCGCAGTCGCAGTCTTTCCCATCGATGGAGCAGACGCCGTGACCGTGCTGGGTGATTTTCACCGCCGTCCAGGCAGCCTCCGGGAAGGCGCGGATGATGTCCACAACCAGCGCGGATTTGCCGATGCTGCGGGTGTGCCCGCCTACGACGAGGATGCGCATGGGGCTCATAAAACGCGAAAACAATACTCAAGCATGGTCGAATAGAACACCGCGAGAATCAACTCTGCCGATCGCGGCCTTCGAGTTTGCGGATCCGTTCGCCGAGTTCCGGCAAACGCGCGAACCAGGCGTACTGCTCCTTGAACTTGGCGAGCGGGCGCGCCGGAGTGCCCCAGACGGTTTCGCCGGCGGGAATGGTCTTGCCGGTAGGGATGCCGGCCTGCGCGCCGACGATGGCGGCGTCGCGGATGTGGCAGCCGTCGGCGATGCCTACCTGCCCGCCGATGAGAACGTGATTCCCGATTTTTGAGCTTCCGGAGATGCCGGTTTGCGCGGCGATGATGGAGTGCTCGCCGATATCCACGTTGTGAGCCACCTGCACGAGGTTATCAATCTTCGTGCCCGTGCCGATGCGCGTGGTGTCCAGCGCGCCGCGGTCAATCGTGGTATTGCTGCCGATTTCCACGTCGTCGCCAATTTCCACGCGACCAATTTGCGGGAACTTCCAGTGGCGGCCCTCGCCAAAGACGTAGCCAAAGCCGTCGCTGCCAATCACCGCGCCAGAGTGTACGATCACGTTTTTCCCCAGCCGCACGCCGGCGTACAAAGTGACACGCGGGTACAGGCGGCAGCGCGCGCCGATCCGCGAGCCTCGGCCGACAACACAGTACGCGCCGAGCTGCGCGCCGTCGCCGATTTCCACATCGTCCTCAATCACCACGTATGGCCCCACGCCCACGCCGTCTCCCAACTTTGCGGTGGGCGCAATGATGGCGCTGGCTTGAATCCCCACGGCGATGGGTGGCGAGGGATGCAGCCAAGCAGCGGCCTTCGCAAAAGCCAGCTTGGGCTGTGAAGAGCGGAGGATCGTCCGGCCGGCGAGCTCCAGCCCAGGCGGCAGAAGCACGCAGCGCGCGCGGGACTGCGCGGCGCGATCGAGATGGCGCGCGGAGTCCGCGTAGATGAGATCCTCCGGCCCGGCACTCTCCGGGCTAGCCACGCCGGATACCTTCGCGGTGGGATCGCCTTCGAGTTGCGCGCCGACGGTTTCGGCAATTTCGCGTGCAGTGCGGATCATGGCTACCTCGCTGTGCATAAAATCAGAATGGATAGATTGGCTTTTCGCCGGGCGGGCGCGTGCGCCAGCGCTTGTGCACCCAGAGCCACTGGTCGGGATGGCGGCGGATGTAGTCCTCCACGGCGCGAGTAAAGCGCGCGGTGTTTTCCACAATATCGCGCTGCTCGTCTCCCGTGCGCTGGAGTTCGATGGCCGGCTCAAAGCGCAGGCGGTACTTGCGCATGTGCTCGTCCCAGAAGAGAAATCCGGGAACGACGGTGGCTTCGGTACGCAGCGCGATGCGCGCGAGGCCGGACGTGGTGCACGCGGGGACGCCAAAGAAGGCAACGAACACACCTTCTTCGGGCGAAGTGTTCTGGTCAATGAGCACTCCGATGGTGCCGCCGGCGCGGAGAATCTGCAACATGGCTCGTGCGGATTTGTTTTTCTCGATGGGCGTATTGCCGGAAAGACAGCGATAGCGGTTGACGAGCGCGTCCACGCGGGCATTGTCGATCGGGCGGACGAGAAAATGCAGCGGATATCCGTACAGTGCCTGCGCGAACGGCGCCAGCTCCCAGGCGCTGGTGTGGCCGGTGAGAAATAACACGCCCTTGCCAAGACGTTGCGCGGCGTCGAAATTTTCAAAGCCGTCGAGCACGACGATGCGCTCGATTCGCGCGCGCGTGTAGCGCGGGAACTGTGCGAATTCGCCGGCCATCCAGCCCACCTGCCGCACCAGGCTGCGCAAAATGCGTCGGCGCTCGGCGTCGGAAAAATCGGGAAACGCGAGGCGGAGGTTGAACACCGCGGCGCGGCGCAGCGGCGGACGAAGAAAAAACGCCAGGCGCGTCAGCAGCGCGCCCACGCCGCGGGCCAGCGGACGCGGGAGAATCCCGAGAGTTTTCAGCGCCAGCCACGCGGCAACGAATTCAAGCCACCTGCGCATCGGCCGTCATTATCCATGAATCCTTGCCCGTCACAATCAGAGAAGTCACTTTCCCCTCGCAAATACTTTGACTGAAAAAGTGAGCTCGGAAACATTGGCGCGCGTTCCCCGCCCTGCCGTCTGTTAGACTCTCTCGGCTGTGAATGGGTTTTCTCCAAAGCGCGCGTGGGTGGCGGCAGCGCTGGCCGCAGCGGTGCTCTATTTCTGTTTCTTCAGCCGTGCCGGCGCTTTTGGAATGATCGGGCCGGATGAGCCGCGCTACGCCTCCATCACGCGGGCCATGGCAGAAACCGGCGACTGGGTGACGCCGCGGCTGGATGGGCAGCCGTGGTTCGAGAAGCCTATCCTTTATTACTGGGGCGCGGCGGCGGCCTTCCGCCTGTTTGGAGTGAATGATCTTTCCGCGCGGCTGCCGTCGGCAATATTTGCCACGCTCGCCGCTCTGGCGCTGGCCTGGCTGGCGCGGAAAACCTACGGCGCGGGAACAGCCTGGGCGGTGCTGCTAATCTTCCCGACGTGCGTCGGCGTTTTCGCGTTTGCGCGCGCCGGAACCACGGATATGCCGTTCAGCGCTTCGCTGGCAATGGCCATGGTCGCCGCGAATTGCGCGATGGGAGATATCCGGCAACTACCACAGCGCAAGTGGCAGATTCTTTTCGGCGCGCTGCTTGGGCTGGCGACTCTGGCCAAAGGACCCGCGGCCATCGTGCTGGCTGGCGGCAGCGTGGGACTCTGGGTGCTGGCAACCGGACGCTGGAAACAAGCGTGGCGACTGGCGCATCCGCTGGCAATGATCGCGTTTTGCGTGGTGGCCCTCCCGTGGTACGCACTGTGCGCCATGCGCAATCCGGAATTCCTCAGCATGTTTCTTCTCTCGCACAACGTGGACCGCTTTCTGACGCCGGTCTTTCAGCACGAGCAGCCATTCTGGTTTTTCGGACCGATCCTGCTCCTGGGGCTGCTTCCGTGGAGCGCGCTGCTGGCCGGGGCCGTGCGAGACGCCGTGGCACTGTGGCGAGAAAAGAAGCTAGGCGCGTCGCCGGGATTCTTTTTTGCGTGCTGGGCAGTGTTCCCCTTGGTTTTCTTCAGCGTGTCGCGTTCCAAGCTGCCGGGCTATGTGCTGCCGGTGTTTGCCCCACTGGTGCTGCTGCTGGCGCGGAGCTTGACGCGGGCCATCGAGCAAAACGACTCCTTCGCGCAATGGCAAATGGAGTGGACGGGCGTTACGTTTCTGGTTCTCGCCGGGGTCACCGGCTATCGCTTGAGCAGGCTGCCGTCTCAACTGGAAACAATGACAGGTTCGGAAATGGCAGTGTGGATTGCGGGAATCATGATCGGCGGGCTGATCGTCGCCGGGCTGGGCTGGGCGCGAAAGTACTGGGCATCACTGACGCTGGCAGCGCTGCTGATGGCCGGCTTGATCGAAGGCGTCAACCTGCGCATTGCGCCGATGATCGATCACGAGGTGTCGCCGCGCGCAGCGGCGCGCGCTGTGCTGGCACTTGGCGACGGCCCGGGTGGCGTGCAGACTTATCGGCTGCACCGAGCGTGGCGTTTCGGGCTGAATTTCTACTTTCACGGGGAGCTGCCGGAGTGGCGGCCGGGCAGTGAACCGCCGCCTAGAATTCTCGTCACCAGCGAGGCGGGAGCGCGCGAATTAGAAACGGCTGGCGCACACGTATCCATAGCGAAGCGAATTTCGCGGCAGGCGGTAATTGTCCGAGTCGAGTAACTAGCGAGGTGGCACAGGCCCGCCGATGGGCGAGAGATTCTCCAGGAAAAACTGGACGATGCTGCTCTCGTAATCGTGCTTGTCGTCGCTGCTCATCGCCGCATAATTGGATTTGGACACGATCATCTGCTGGCGCGGCATGGCTGCCTTCATGAAAAGTTCGGCCGTGGACGCGGCCAACGGCCGATTGTCATTGGCCTGGACGAAGAGCTTGGCGACGCCGGGAAGTGCACTCAGCCGCTCGGAGAGCGCCGGCGTCTTGCGCGCCGAGAAATTCATCAAGCGAAATGCCAACCGGCAGATCGGGGGCGTGAAGGGCAAAATGTTCAGCCCGGAACGCTCGATCTGCAAGTCCAGAAAATCCATTGGCTCGTTGTACACGGAATCGAGGGCAATGGCGCGAATGCGGGGATCGCTGCCCGCGGCAGAAGCGGCGGCGTACGCGCCCAGGCCGGTGCCCCAAACGCCGAAGCGCGTGCGATCCACATCGTCCCGTGCGGCAATGGCGTTGACTGCGGCCAGCAGTTCCTGCGTTTCGCGATAACCCAGCGTGGATAATTTCTTATTGCGGCCATGCCCCGAGAAGTCAAAGGTGAAAACGTTGTACTGGTGCTCCTGCAGCGTGGTCACCAGGGTAAGCAGTTCGTCGCGATTGGAGAGGTAGGCGTGGCACAGGACCACCGTAGGCGCGGTACTCCGCCCAGGAAAAAACAAGCCCTCTATGGTGCCGCCCGGCGCAGCGAACGAAACGACGGTCGGACGGCCCAATAAGGAATCCGGGGACAGTTCCCCGCCGGCCGCCGGCGGCGAAATCACCCGATAGAGCAAGACTCCGGAGATCAGGAACAGCGCCAAGAGGCAAAAACCCAGCAGAGCCGCGGCCGCCATGAGCACCTGCGATAGCTTGCCCGAGTCGCGAAGATCCGAAAAAAAACTCATGAATGAAACTGGCACCCCCAAACTTGCGAATCTTAGCACATCCGCAGGGACTCGGCGGCAAGCAGGACGCCCGGAATTATCTCATGAGTACCCTGAAGCCGCCGCGGAGGCGCCACCGGCCGGTGGTCGACCTTGAGCGGAGCGCATTTGGATTAGCGAAGGGCGGACGATATACTTTTGGAGCGCACGTCACTCTGGCCCATGCAAATCGTCGACCTCCATGAAATCGCGGCCCGGCAACTGGCCCCGCTCCTCGAAGAAGAGCAAGCATGCTGGCTTGAAGAGCTGCATTGGGATTACCGGCCGTCGTCGCAGCTCATCAAGAAATTCATCGATGCGCAGTCGCTGGCCGGGCGCGCGGCCATCGTCGACGGCCATCCCGCCGGTTACGGCTTCTACGTGCTGGACGAGGCCAAGGCGCTGATTGGCGGGCTGTACATTTCACCGAAATACGAGCACTTGCGTCCCGCGGAACAGATCCTCAGCGACATGCTCGGCGAGATGCGCGCTTTGCCGCGCGTGCGGAGGATCGAGGCCCAACTGATGCCGTTCGGCGGCGCAATGGACGGCGCGATGGTGAGGGAAAACTTCCAGCTGTACACACGGCAGTTCATGATCCTTCCGCTCAAGGAAGCGCAGATGGCCGGCACGCCGGTGCCGGAAGGGTTGCGGCTGGAGCGCTGGGACGATGGCCACTTCGAATCTTGTGCACGGCTCATCGCGCAGGCCTACGCCAACCATGTCGACAGCGAGATCAACGACCAGTACCGCAGCGAAGCCGGCGCGACAAAGTTTCTGAAAAATATTGTGATCCTGCCGGGATGCGGGCAGTTTCTGCCGGAAGCTTCGTTCGTGGTGCGCGCGGAGGAAAGCAGCGAACTGACGGCGGCGGTGCTGACCTCGACGGTGTCGATGGGCGTAGGGCACATCACACAGATTTGCGTCGTGCCCGCGTTCCAAGGGCAGCGGCTCGGGCTGCGGATGATGGACGCGGCCATCCGCGCGCTGAAGTCGCTGCGCTACCACGCGCTGACGCTGACGGTGACGTCGCAAAACGCGGGCGCGGTACGGCTCTACGACAAGCTCGGATTTCAGGTGGTGAAGAAATTTGCCGCGGCCGTGTGGGAGTACGGGGAGTAGAAATTCTTATTTCATTTCCTGGAGCGGTCGCGGAGCAGCCCTTTCAGTTCATTCATGAATTCCTTAACATCTTTGAAATCGGAGTAGACCGAGGCGAAGCGGACGTAGGCAACTTTGTCCAGTTTTTTCAGGCGCGTCATCATCAGGTTGCCGATGTCGGTTGTGGAGCGCTCGCGGTCGGGTGATTCCTGGACGAAGCGCTCGATGTCCTCGACCAGCGCTTCCAGCTTAGGCGTGGCCACCGGCCGTTTCTCGCAAGCCTTCAACAATCCCTGCAAGATTTTCTGGCGGTCGAAGCGTTCGCGGCGGCCGTCTTTTTTGACGACCATGTAAGGAATCTCGTCAATGCGCTCGTAGGTGGTGAAGCGGCGTCCGCACTTGAGGCATTCGCGGCGGCGGCGGATCAAGTCGCCTTCGCGGCCTTCGCGGGAATCCACTACTTTGTCGTCGAGGTGCGCGCAAAAAGGACACTTCATCGCTGCGTTTCTCCCCTTGCTGCTGAATCCGGTTTGACCGCGATGTGGCCGCCGTGGGCTTCGGCCTCTTTTTCATCGCGCGCCATGCGGCGCAAATCGCCCATGGACCACCCTTCCTTAATCAGCAGCGGAATCCCCATCACCGTGGCGCCGGCAAAGGTAATCAGCCAGAGCACAATGGACGCCGCCGCGGCGGGCTCCTTATCTACTCCCAAAATGACCTTATAGGCAAGAAAACTGGCCACCTGCGAGCCGCCGCCCACGCCGGGGAGCTGCACCGTCGAGCCGGCCATGGTGAAAGCCAGCACAAGAACTGCATCGGACAGGCCGAGCTCGGCCAGGCGGCCGCCGAAACTGCGTGCGACCAAATAGTAGATGACCGCGAGCAACGTCCAGTGCACAGCAGAAATTGTGGCGGCAAAAAGAAAATCGTTGAACGTGCGGATGGCCTGCAAGCCATGGCTAAATCCGCCAACCAGGCCGACGACGCGCTGGCGCCAGCCGGTGGCGGCGTGGGCGCGCCACGCGTCCATGCGCCGCTCGAGTCGAGCGGCTCCGTGCAGCCGGAAGTAGACAAGAAACGCGATGCCCAGAACCAAGCCGGCGAGCAAGACGATGCCGGTGGTTCGCGCCGCAGCGAGCAGCGGGTTCCCTTCTCCGGCAGAGGCGAGGTGGGGCACGGCGAGCAGCGCAACGGCGGCGAGCACAACGGTGCTGGCCATGTCGAACATGCGCTCGAGAACATAAATACCGAACTCGCTGGAAACGGAGGTGTCCTCCTTGCGCGCGATGAGCAGCGGGCGGATGGGTTCGCCCGCGCGCCCGAGCAGGAAGATGGAGCTGAAGCCGATAACCGTGGAAGTATAAATTGTTGAATAGGTAGCGCGGGAGAGATAGCGGGAAAAACGCATCCAGCGCAGCGCGCGCAGGGCGAGGCACAAGTGAATGCCCAGCAGGGACACGAGGAGCAATGAGACGTCTGCGTGACGCAAGGACGATGCCAGGCGGTCCCAGGAAAAGCCTTCGAGGCGGATGGCGCCGCGGGAACGATAAATGAGGATACCAAGGACGGCGACGGCGAGAAGGATGATGAGTGCTTTGCGGGCCGAGGATCGCATTCGCATCGCAACGTAACAGCACGCCGGAGGAGTGTCAAGGAAGCGCTGCGGTGCGTGGGCGAAAGTGGAAATCATGCCGCCGCGTTGGGTTGAACTAATCAAGCGGGTGCTCCGCAGAAAGCTGAGGCGAAAATCGAAAAACGGGTGCAACCGCCGATCCATCGGCAACGTTCCCTTCGGATTCCCTCGGCTTCGCGCTCCCCTCGGCTTCGCCCCGGGATGAGCGGGATAGGTGGAGAGGTCGGAAGGACCAGAAAGCGAAAATAGAAAGGAGAAAATGGAAGAGAAAAAACAGAAAATAGAAAAGAGAAAATAGAAAATAGGAAGAGCGAAACTCGAAACCCGTTCTTCCGCTCCCGGCATGTTCGGCTTCGCTTCTGGTTCCTGGTGATGGTCCCCGGCCTTCTTGACAAGCACCCCCCCTCCCCCCCTATTTTTGGCCCAAGAGTGCGCAGGCGCTTGAAAGGACGAAAGATAGGCCGAAATAAATGTGTACGCGCTGTGACCAAGAGTCCGCAAGCCGCTGAAATTGCGGAAGTTGAAGGTTGCAGGGTTAACTGTTGAAGGATCAGAGCGTTGGGGACTCTTTGTGAAGGTAAGCTGTGAGACCATGAACGGGGATGGCGATTCGCGAATGGCTACTGGCGTCATTAGGCTATAGCTACTAGATAATCGTGTCAGTCTAGCGCGGCGCTTTCCAGAAGTCAAGTACAAAGTTATTTAATTATCTTTGGGATATTACAGACAAATGCGGGATCGAAGGAGGGAGGGGGTGTCGTCTGTCCGCGCTAGATTATGTCGTAATCGAGCCTGAAATCTTCCACGGCCTTCCTTGCTTGATAGAGTCTTGTCTGGGGATATCTTTCGCGAACCAAGGAAATGATCTTTTTTCTGAGGTGTTCGTCCATTCTGCATCCTAGATAAACAGCGCCGAGCTCCTTTTGTCTAAGCGGGAAATCCAAATGGAGCGCCTTTGTTACTTCCTCCAGCGGATACCATACTCTCCATTCTTTTTCATATTCCCAAATGTCGCTCTTAACGCGAGCATACTCTGACCGAAGAATGATGTTCCGACTCTTACCCTCAAATATGGATTCCAAAAATTGATTTTCAGTCATTAGATATGGTGGTCTCTTGCGGTAGATCACGGGTTGGGCAGCGCACAAAGCATTGTCATCTTCGGGCAGAACTAGAAACTCAAACACGGCACCTTTGTGGTCTTCGGCGTAATGCGCCCACATGAGTAAGTTGTCTCTGTCTTCGCTGAGGCTAAACACTCGCAGCTTTAGCAGGAAGTCCTTCCATGTGTCCTGCTGATATTCAGCTTGAAAGACGGCAACCAGATCTTTGATCGACTCCAATACTGGACCGTACACATCTCGCACACGGTCCCTAGGATAGCCATGGGTGGCCTTCATGTCCCACATTCTAGTGACAATCACTGCCCATGGATTCTGCTCATTGAACAAAACGGGCCTCGCATCCGAAGTGACGAGTTCTTCAAGCCGACGAAGGATCGTTTCCGGCACAGATTGGATGTCAAATTCGAAGTGAAGACCAGACTGAACATCAAAAGGATCATTAAACAATAGAGGTGAACTGTACCTAACTGTGGAGGTTTCGAGAATCTTCAATGCCGTCGAAGCCGACGTATATTTGAAGAAGCGCTCCTTATTGTGTGCGGGGTACGACATTCGCGTGACTAAGAGCGATAAGACTTTTGCTCAAGTCGACCTGACTAGACCGCCAAAGCAGGCGGCTGAAGCCAAGCACCGCCACAACTGCTGTGCAGACCAGGTCATATTATAAGGCCAGTAAGGTCGCGTCCGTCACCCTTCGGCTCCGCTCAAGGCAAGAGGCGGACGCGACAGAGAAAGAAAGATGGGCAGGCACATAGGCTTGCCTCTACAAATGCGCAGCGCACAGGCTATCCCGAGGGGTCGGGAGCCTGTGCTACGGCGGCGAGACGCGGAGCACACGAATTGCGCAGCCCCTTCGCTTCGTTCCTTTCGACTTCGTTCAGGGCGAGCAAGAGTGGCTGCGCTACAACGGGCGCGGTGACGCTTACCAACAGCATACGAAGCGAACAAAGATGATTGCAGATTCAGATTGAGGACGAGTAGAATCCACCAAGGCTTAAACTGGGAATATGAGATTTAATTCAATCGTGCGATAAGCGACAACGGCTGCGTATTCGCCGGACTGCGCGGCGGCACTGAAGGCAATTATCGCAAGGGGAATTTCTGACCAGCACTTCTGAACGCCGGGGAAAAGGCCGCGCCAAACTTGCGCAGAAAGTGCGCGTGCGGCCGTCCGAGCCCCAAGGCAAAGAATTCGACGAGGTGGTGGAAACACTGAACGTCTGCCGCACGGGCATCTATTTCGCCAGCGACCGCGACGCTTATCACACGGACATGCGCCTGTTCGTGACCTATCCGTATGCCACCGGGCCTAGCGCCATCAATCAGGAATACATCGGCCGAGTCGTGCGCATCGACCGGCTTCCCGACGGCCGCCGCGGCATCGCCGTGCACTTGCAAATGAAGCTCAACCTCGGAGCGCGCGAGACCGTCTCTCCGCAGCATTAGTATCCTTCCCATTGGCGCTGAAAAACTCCTGACAGGCATGGCTGCCATCCCTGCGGGGCGAATTTCGCGACCCGCATGCCACGGGTGATTGAAGCGCGCGTTAAGCCTGCCCATGTGCATGTCTGCCTATAGGCCGCCGCAAGAATTGCAGGAGACTTGTAAGGGTGCAGCGACGCGGATAAGATGCCGCCGAGTCCCGGGGAACTTTTTAAGCCTCCTCTGCGTTTCTATGGGTGAGGCTGGGAAGTGACCCCGGAACCGAGGCTGATGCGAAGTTGGAGCCCGACGCTCAACTGGTACAGCAATGTCTCCGGGGCGATGGACCGGCCTGGGAGGAACTCGTGCGGCGGCATACGCGGCGCGTGTACAACTTGTGCTACCGGTTCACCGGCCAGCCACACGAAGCGGAGGATTTGACGCAGGAAGTTTTCCTCCGGGTGTACCGCACGCTGGTGAGCTACAAGGCGATCCACGGCGGGTTCACCACCTGGATGACGAGCGTCACACGCAACCTCCTGATCGACCATTACCGGCGAACGAAGAAGGACCGGGTGACCAGCTCGTTGGACGAAGAAGCCACGATGTCGAAGCTGGAAGAAAAAGCTTCGGCGGCGCGGCGCCCGGACCAGATCGCAGTCGCCGGAGAGCTGAGCATGCAGGTGCAACATGCGCTGGGAAGACTTTCACCGGATTTGCGCGAGGCGGTGATCCTGCGCGACCTGCAAGGGCTCGACTACCGGGAGATTCAGGATGTGCTGGAAGTGCCGGAGGGCACGGTGAAGTCCCGCATCAACCGCGGCCGAATCGAATTGGCGCGGCTGCTGGAACAAATGGGCGTGCGCCGGGAGTAAACGATGATCTGGAAATGCGAACAAATTGAGGAACGGCTGAGCGAGCACCTGGACGGGTTGCTGGACGCGCCGGAACGCGCCGCGTTCGAGAGCCACGTGGCGGGCTGCACATTGTGCCGCAAGCTGGTGGCACAGGTGGGCGGAGCGCTCGGGCAGGTCCACCGGCTGGAGATGGTGGAGGAGCCGCTGGGGCTAGCGACCGCGATTCTGGATGCGACGCTGGGCCCGCGGGCGCCGAAGAAAAGCTGGAAAATATTCGGATGGCTGCAACCGGTGTTACAACCGCGGATGGCCATGGGATTCGCCACCGTGGTGCTGTTTGGCGTGTTTTCTCTGCAAGCCATGGGCGTGCAGGTGAATGAAATCCGCTTGAGCGACCTGCACCCGGTGAAGCTCTACCACGCGAGCACGCGACAAGCGCACTTGATCTACGCGCGCGGAGAAAAATTTGTGAGTGATCTGCGAGTGGTGTATGAAATCCAGTCGCGGCTGCGTCCGGCACAGGAAGAACCGCCTGCCCCGCAGCAGCCAGCGCCGAAGGCGAACCCGCCGGACAAGCCGAGCCGCGAAAGTAACTGGCTGAATGACCCGGCGTGCCGCCTGTGCGTGGTGACAACAGGTTTAACCAGCGTCCCCGGAAGGAGCATGCGATGAGCAGCGAGGCAACCATTCACAGCGAGACCCGAGGCTTTTGCCGAAACTGCGGCACGCCGCTGACTGCCGAGACCCTCCGCGACGTGAGCGGCACGCTCTACTGCGAGCCGTGCCTGGCGCGCTTGGTGGCCCAGCCAGCACAGCCGCAAGCGGCTGCAGGCGCGGGCAGCCCCGTGCTGGCGGCGATCATGGGCGTCATCCCCGGATTGGGCGCGGTGTACAACAGCGAATACGCGAAGGCGTTGATCCACTTCTTGATTTTCGTGGGACTGATCACCACAGCCAACCACGGGGGCCCGCAACCCTTGACAGGATTGATGATCGCCGGCTTGTTCGTGTACATGCCCGTCGAGGCGTATTTGACCGCGCGGGCGAAAATGTACGGAGTGAAACCTCCCACGGCGCTGGGCGGCTGGGAAACTCAAGCTCCCATCGGCCCCATTCTGCTCATTGCGTTCGGCGTGCTGCTGTTGCTGAACAAATTTGGAGTGCTCGACCTCGACCGTCTGTCGGAGTACTTCCTGCCGATCCTGCTGATCGTAGGCGGCGTGCTGTGGATGATGCGGCGGCGCGCGGGGAACGGGATCTCGACGGAGGCATCCAGCCATGAGTAACGGAATACGGTGCCGGTGCGCCCGGTGCACGTGCAGCGGGCTGATGGGCCCGGTGGTGCTGATCACCCTGGGCGTGCTGTTTCTGATCGGAAAAATAAGCGCGACGTACGACTTCAGCGACCTGTGGCCGGTGCTGCTGGTGGTCATCGGGCTGGTGAAAGTGGCTTCGGCCATGTCGTCCACCGAAGGACATACAGGACCGTGAGGAGAGCATGAGCGAGAACAAACCAAAACGACGCCCCATCTTCAGCGGCCTGATCCTTATCCTGCTGGGCTGCCTGCTGCTGGCGCAGAATTTTCGGCCGGAAATGCGCGTGTGGGAAATGTTCCGGGAGTATTGGCCGGTGCTGCTGATCATCTGGGGCCTGGCCAAGATGTTCGACTACTTCGCGGCACGGCGGACCGGCGACGCGACACCTCCGGCGTTTACTGGCGGCGAATTTTTCCTGTTGCTCCTTCTGTTCGCGGTCGGCGGGTCGCTGAGCTTTGTCGATTGGGCAGGCAAGAATTCGGACATGGACATTAATTGGGGACCGTGGGGGCAGCGCTACTCGTTCAGCGAGGAGACCATCCAGAAAAACGTGAAGCCGGCGGCGACCATCATGATTTCGACCGATTACGGCGACATCACCGTGCTGCCGGAAGACGCACCGGACATCCGCGTAGTGGCGCAGAAAAGCGTCGGCGGCATGGGCCACGAGAGCAACGCGAAAGAGCGCGCGGACCAGGTGAAAGTGGAAATCCGCGAGGAGGCCGGCAATTACTCCGTGCGGGTTGCCGACCAGAGAAAAGGGCGGCGAGTGACTGTGGATCTGGAAGTGCACGTGCCCAAACAGGCGGGCATGGATGCGCGCACCGGCCGCGGCAACATCAAGGTTACCGGGCTCGCCGGCAGCATCGCCGCGGACTCCAAGCGCGGCGACGTGGAAATTCGCGACGCCGGCAAGGACGTGCAGGCGCAGATCCGCAGCGGGGTCCTGCAAGTGAGCAGCGTGAAAGGAAACGTGCGCGTGAGCGGACGCGGCAACGATATTGACGTGAGCGATGTAGAAGGGGATGCATCCATCGAGGGCGAGTTCAGCGGGCCCATCCGCGTGAAAAACGTGGCCCGCAGCTTGCGCTTCGTCTCCCAGCGGACCGACCTGACGATCGGCGCGCTGGCCGGGCGCCTGGAACTGGACAGCGGGGACCTGCGCGTGTACGACGCCAACGGCAACGTGACGCTGACCACTTCGCACAAGGACATCCGCCTGGACAACGTCAGCGGGCGCATCCGCATTGACAACAAGAAAGGGAACGTCGAGCTGCGGCTCAAGAACGCGCCCAAGGATGAAATTGAAGTGAACAACGAGTCCGCTCGGATCGACGTGACACTGCCGGCCAACTCCGCGTTTGAGATCCAGGCGAGCTCGCGCAGCGGCGATATCGACACCGGCTTTGAAGGGCCGGCACTGACCAAGTCGGACCAGAACGGCACCGCCAAGCTGGATGGAAAAATCGGCAACCGCGGGCCGCAAATCCGGCTGAAAACCACGTACGGGACGGTGAGCGTGCGGAAAGGGCCGTAAGGCAGGATTTCAGGATTCAGGTCGCAAAGGGCGGGCGAAAGCGCGCCCTTTTCATTTTATCGCGCAAGAAGTTGATCGAGAGTGTTAAAGAAACTAGGGAAGGAGACAGCAGCGCAGGCCGCGTCGCGAATGATAGATGGGCCTTGCGCGCCTAGCGCGGCGACGGCACAGGCCATGGCGATGCGATGGTCGCCGTGCGGGTCCAACTTGGCGCCACGCAATTTCCCCGCAGACTTCCCTTCCACCTTCAATCCGTCTGGAAACTCTTCCACCTTCGCGCCCATGCTTCGGAGGTTTTCCGCGAGCGCGGCGATGCGGTCGGACTCTTTGACGCGCAGCTCGCGGGCATCGCGAATTTCGATTCCTTGCTCGGTGAAGGGGCCGAGCGCGGCGAGCATGGGCAACTCGTCAATCAATTGCGCGACAAGCGGGCCGGAAATGACGCCGCCGGCGAGCGGTCCGCCGCAGGCGGAAATGGCGATGTCGCCGGAAAGTTCGCCGTGGTGCATTCCCACATTCACCAGACTGATGGGCGCGCCCATCGTGGCCAGCACATCGAGAATGGCGGTGCGTGTGGGATTCAGGCCGCAGCCGGTGATTTGCAAGTTCGAGCCGGGAAGGATCAACGCGGCAGCGAGAAAAAAAACGGCGGAGGAAATGTCGCCGGGCACGACCAGCTGGCGCCCTTCGAGGCGAGGGCCGCCGTCCACGCGCACGTTGGCGCCGCTGACACGCACGTCGGCACCAAACTCCGCGAGGGCCAGCTCGGTGTGGTCGCGCGTGCGGACCGGCTCGCTGATGGAGGTCGTGCCCGGAGCGAAAAGTCCGGCGAGCAAGATGGCCGATTTCACCTGGGCGCTGGGTACGGGCGAGGCGTAGTCCATCGCATGGAGAGCGGCGCCGGTGATTTCGAGCGGAGCGAATTCTGTGTCGCGGGCGCGAATTTGGGCGCCCATCTGCGCCAGCGGTTCAATCACGCGGCGCATGGGGCGGCGGCGGAGCGAGGCATCGCCGGTGAGCGTGGACGCGAACGACTGTCCGGCAAGAACGCCGGCGAGCAAACGCATGGTCGTGCCGGAGTTTTCCGCGTCGAGCTTCTTCTTCGGCGCTTGCAATCCGCGGAGGCCTTTGCCGTGAATGACGACGCGATCCTTCTCGATGTCCACGGAGATGCCGAGTCGGCGGAGGCACTCGAGCGTGCTGTGGCAGTCGGCGGCGGGGGAGTAGTTGTGGATCTCGCTGCGGCCTTCGGCCAGCGCGGCAAGAATGGCGTAGCGGTGGGAGATGGACTTGTCGCCGGGAACGGAGAGCGCGCCGGAAATGGAGCGCGCGGGGCGGATGGTCTGTCGGGCCACGGCAGGATTCTAGCACGGCCGAAATGGAGCGCCGCGGAGTGGTGAAGCAACACGGCAGAGAGCAATGGAATCCGATTGTCCGTGGTATGATGGCCGTTCGATGAATAAGAAAACTTGGCCCCTGAAGTTGCTCACCTGCGCGGCCGTTGTGCTGGCCGCATCCCTGACTCTCCCTTCTCTTGCTTTGGACGAGCCACAGATCATCCCGCTCGATCAAATCAAGCCCGGCATGAAAGGCGTGATGTACACGATCCTGGCCGGCGACAAGATTGAAAGCATCGAGCTGGAAGTCCTGGGCATCCTGCCCAACACGCTGGGTCCGAAGCAGGACATCATTCTGGTGGTGCTGCGGGGCGGGCTCGCCGACTTCAACGGCGTGGTGGCGGGCATGAGCGGCAGCCCCGTGTACATCGACGGCAAGCTGGCGGGCGCGCTCTCGCTGCGGTTCGGGCAGTTCAGCCGAGAAGCCATTGCCGGCGTGACGCCGATACAGAACATGTACGATGCGGACCCGCCGGCCAGCGACACGATACGCGCCGAGGCCGTTCCGCCGCAGGATTTTCCGAGCGAGTCCGCAGTGGCAACGCAGATTGCTTTGCCCGAGGAGATGGCGCGACGTGTGGGCGCGAGCGCCACCGGCGCGTACCTGACGAAAATTGATACGCCGCTGGTCTTTTCCGGCTTCCATCCGGAAGTGATCCAGCGATTCGCGCCGCAGTTTGCGCCGTACGGCATGGTGGCGACGCAGGGAGGCACGGCGCCGGCCAGTGCCGACGATGCGCAGATCAAGGGCGGCGACATGGTCAGCATGGTGCTGGTGAAAGGTGACCTGTCGCTGCAGGCGTCGTGCACGGTGACCGTAGTGGTCGGCGACCGCGTATTTGTGTGCGGGCACCCGCTGTTTGCCTTCGGCGCGATTGAAATGCCGCTGGCGCGGGGGCGCGTGGTGACCACGCTGGCGTCTACGTTTAACTCCTTCAAAATTGTGAACGCGGGCGGAGTGATCGGCAGCGTCACGCAAGACCGCACGACGGCGGTGGTGGGGCGCCTGGGCGCCGCGCCGCGGCTGATTCCCGTGGAACTGACTATCGCCACGCCGTCGCAGGAAAAGAAATTCCGATTCGAAGTGATGGAGCACACCAAGCTGACGCCGCTGCTGGTGGCCATCGCCACAATGAACGGCATTGTTACCAACACGGCTTACAGCGAGGGCATGACGTTCCAGCTTTCCGGCGGAATCGATGTGGAAGGCCACAGCCGAGTGAACCTGGAAAACATGTTCGCGCCGACCGACCAGGCGGTGCCGGACGGGATGTGGATCGCGCTGAGCGTGCAGAACATCTTCTACAGGATTTTCACCAATCCATACGAGCGCGCCAAAATTGAAAAGGTGACCCTGCGAGTGGACAGCACTCCGGAACGGCGCTGGGCGGGCATCGAAAGCGCGTGGAGCGAAAAGAGCGAAGTGTCGCCCGGCGAGAAAATCGATGTGAAAGTGCTGCTGCGGCCGTACCGCGGGGCTCCGTTCATGCGCACAGTGCCGATCGAGATCCCCGCACAGGCGGCGAAGGGGCCGCTGCGGATCGTAGTGAGCGACGGGGATTCGCTGAACCGGATGTCGCGGATCTTTTCCCAGGGACCGCAGGGCCGCTTGGCGGGCCTCGAGCAACTCATCACCCTAATGAACAGGGAAAGACGGAACAGCCGTCTGTACGTGACGCTGATTCAGCCGACCCCCACACTGCTCGTGGAAGAAAAAGAGCTGCCCAACGCGCCACTTTCGCAAATCAATGTGCTGGACCAGCGGCGTGCGCCGGGGAGTTCCCTGCTGCTGCGCGAATCCACCGCTGGAGAATGGTCGCTGCCGCTTAACCAGGTGATCTCGGGCCAGTACATGCTGATGGTTACCGTAAAGTGATGTGCCGCAGAGGATGATCCCGAGGCCTTGGGACATGCCTTCCCGCAGTGGTTACTGAGAGGAGTTCCATGAAACGAATGACGCGATCTGTTCGACGGCGTTTTTTGCCGTCAATCCAACTGGCGTGTCTCGCCGCGGTGGCCGTGCTGCTGGCCGCGGGCGCAGGCGCCGAACGCACGCGCATGTGGCGGCAATCGAATTACGAAGAGTTTGAGAAAGGGACGGCCAAAGGTGTCGCGCTGCGCAGCGATGGAAAACTGGTGCTGGCGCCGCGATTCCAGCAGTTCGCCGATCCCAACATGGCCTACCTCTGGGCGTTGCGGCTGAATTCGAAGGGCGTGCTGTACGCCGCAGGCGGGTCGAACGCGAAGGTGCTGCGGTTTGACGAAAAAGGCACCGCGACGACCGTATTCGAGTCGCAGGAGATGGCGGCGCAGGCGCTGGCTATCGATGCCCGCGATAACATTTACGTAGGCACTTCGCCGGACGGCAAGGTGTACAAGATTCCTGCGCCCGACGCCAAGGGCCAGAGCGGCAAGGCCGCGGTCTTCTTCGAACCGAAAACCAAATACATCTGGGAGCTGTTGGTGGACGCCTCGGGCACGGTGTTTGTGGCCACCGGTGACAAAGGCGAAGTGTATGCGGTGTCGCCGGACGGCAAAGGCGTGCTCTTCTACAAAAGCCTGGAAACGCACATCCGTTCGCTGGCGATGGACGCGAAAGGCAGCCTGCTGATCGGCACGGAGCCGAACGGACTGGTGGCGCGAGTCTCGATGACTAATCCGGCTGGAGCGGACAAGCCGGATCAGCGGCCCGCCTTTGTGCTGCACGAGACAGACAAGAAGGAAGTGACGTCGCTGCTGGTGGACCCCGCGGGAAACATCTACGCCACGTCGATGGGAGAAAAACCCCGGCAGGGCTTGGTCATGCCGCCGGTGCAGCAGTTCGTGCCGCAAACGACGGTGACCTCCACCGGGCAGACCGTTACGACGAGCGTGCCCATGCCCGTCGGCCAGCAATTGGCACCGTTTGTGCCGTTCCCTTCCCTGCCAGGCGGCAGCGTGGTGTACCGCATCACGCCGGACGGCGCGCCGGAGGTGCTGTGGAGCTCGCGCGACGACCTGGTGTACGCGCTGCGGCTGGGGGCGGCGGGCAAGCTGCTGTTGGCAACCGGCAATCGCGGGCTGGTCATTCAATTGGAGGACAAGCGCACCTTCGCCACTCTGCCCAAGACGGCGGCAGCGCAGGTCACCAGCCTGGTGGCCGCCGCCAGCGGAAAAGTTTTTGCGGCCACAGCCAACCCCGGAAAAGTTTTCGCGCTCGGCCCCGAGTTCGAGCCGGAGGGAAGCTTTGAATCGCAGGTGTTCGACGCCAAGATATTTTCACAGTGGGGGCGCTTGAGCTGGTGGGGAGATAACGGCGCCACCGACGGCCACGTGGAGTTCTACGTGCGCACAGGAAACACATCGAACCCTGAGAAAAACTGGAGCGCGTGGGCGGGACCCTACAACGATCCGAAAGGATCGAGCGTGGACTCTCCCGCTGCGCGGTTTGCACAGTGGAAGGTGGTGTTCAAGAATCCCGCTGCATCCGCGGCGGCTGCCGCTGCCGCGGGAAAGCCTGCGAGCAAGGAAGCAATGCCGCCGGTGCAAGGTATGCCCACGAGCATTTCCTGGGTGAGCCTGGCGTATCTGCCAAAAAACGTGGCCCCCACCGTGGAGGGCATCACCGTTCAAAGCCCCGGCGTGCGCGTGCAGGGCTTTCCGGGCCAACAGCAGCAACAGCAACCGGCGCAATTGCGAATGCCTCCAACCACCTCCGGCGTGGCGGGGATGAATATTTCACAACCTCAACAGCCGCAGGCTCCGCGCTTTGATCCGCCGCCACAGGGCCTCACGCAACGCGGCTATCAAAGCGTGCTGTGGAGCGCGCGGGATGAAAACGACGACGACCTGGTCTACAACGTGTATTTTCGCGGCGAGGGCGAGACCAAGTGGAAGTTATTGAAGGACCGGCTCGACCAAAAATATTTTTCCTGGGAATCGAACACACTGCCCGACGGAGCCTACTACCTGAAAGTAACGGCCTGCGATTCGCCTTCGAACCCGCAAGCCGACATGCTGTGCGGCGATCGGGAGAGTGATCGGTTTGAGGTGGACAACACGCCGCCCCAGGTGGAAGCCCTGCGGGCCGAAACGGCCAATCCGGAGACACGCATCCGGTTCGTCGCCAAGGATTCGTTCAGCGCGATCGTGCGCGCCGAGTACAGCCTGGACGCCGGGGATTGGAAGCTGGTGTTTCCAGAAAACCGCTTGAACGACTCGCCGTCGGAGAACTATGAAATTCCGTTCAAGGATCTCGCACCGGGCGAGCACACCATAGCGGTGCGCATCTTTGACCAGTACGAGAATTCGGCGAGCGCGAAAGTGACCTTCGTGGTGGAAGGGCCCAAGAAGAAGTAAACCGCTGGAAGTGAGATCGTCTGTTCATCCGCGCACCGTGCCGTGCGCGGTTCGTTCCCATCGACAACACGTGCAAGGGCGCCCGGAGCGATCAGGCTTCGGCGAGGATGGTTTCGAAGCGCTCGATCTGCGCAGCGACGGCGGTGCGGCCGTCGGGCTTGCCATCAGGCTCCACACGGATGACACGGCCGATGCAGCGGATCTTCATGGCCATGCTGCCGGTGACTTCCGGCGGCATCGTGAAGGAAAGCTCGATGCGCGTGCCCGGCTTCATGGGGCCGGTCATTTGGAAGTAAAGCCCGCGTTCGGAGATGTTGATGGAATCCCCGCTGATCATGTAGGGCGTGGTGCCCTCGACCGGGCGAAGCTTCACGGGCACCTTCGCAGGAATCCGAGGCGCTTTGCGACGATTCTCTTCAGCCATGCGAGTCTTCCTCCACGAAAAATCACGCACCGGCGCCGTGCCCGGGGAAGCCGCATTATGACACTTCTGCGTGCCAGTGGGAAGAAGCGAACTGCAGCAAAGAGAGGAATTTTTCAGGCAGCAGGTGAGAAGTTGTGTGTGAACAGGATTGCGATGTTGTTCAGACCGGCTTGTGCAAAGCGTTGCACATTTGACTGCAAAAAACGCAGTCGTACAGATCCGAATGTGCAAGACACCGGCGGAGAAGTCGCATCGAGCTTTCGAATGAGGACCTGGATTATCCCTATCGCTTGGGTCGGCAAACCCAACATTCTGAATGACAAACGATTGAGGTTGCTCCTAGAATAACCACGCAATTGACTGCAAAGAACGCAGTCGTACAGATCTGGAAGAGTGATTGCTCATTGTTGCTGCAGAAGTTGAGGGATTCCAAGGATGCAGCCCTACGAAAAGTTGAAGCCACTGCTCGAGGAATACAATCGCCTCATTGACGAGTGGCGAGCCCTGGAACCCTGGTTGGCGGTACAAAACCCTGCCTGGAACTTCCGCCACCGCATGCTGAAAGAGCGGCGGAGGGAGTTGCAGTCGCAGATCCAGCAGCTCACACAAATGGACCGCCAGCTGATTAACTGAGACACCGCAGCGACACCGGGCCATCCCATCTTCCGAGCAGTCCGTCCCGAGGCTTCGGGACGGGCCGCCTGCCAGCGCTATCCCTTACGGGTGACCCATGAGTGCCGCCAGTTCGAGATCCCTTGAGCTTCCCAATCTGGAAACTATCCGCGAAGCTTTGCACCGGATCTCTCCACACATCCATCGCACGCCGGTGTTGACGTGCGCGTCGTTGGATGAAATGGCCGGCGCACGTCTGTACTTCAAGTGCGAAAACTTTCAGAGGTGCGGGGCGTTCAAAATCCGCGGGGCGACGAATGCGATGGCGTTGTTGAGCGATGAAGAAGCGCGGCGCGGCGTGGTAACGCATTCCTCGGGCAATCACGCGGCAGCGCTCTCCCTGGCGGCACGCGCGCGGAGGGCCACCGCGTGGATCGTGATGCCTGCAAACGCGCCAGAGGTTAAGAAAGCGGCGGTGCGCGCTTACGGCGGGCGTATCACGGAATGTGCGCCGACGGTAGCCGCGCGCGAGGCCGCGGCGCGCGACATCATCGAGCGAACAGGCGCGGTGATGATCCATCCATACAACAATGCAAGCATCATCGCCGGTCAAGGCACGGCGGCGCTGGAATTCCTAGAGGAAATTCCGGATTTGGATTTCATTCTCGCGCCGGTGAGCGGCGGCGGACTGCTGAGCGGAACGGCAATCGCCGCAAAAGGACTGCGGCCTCCAATCCGCGTGATCGGGTGCGAGCCGAAGAATGCGGACGATGCCTTCCGCTCGAAAGCGTCAGGACGCATCGAGCCGATGGAGCACCCGGACACGATTGCCGACGGGCTGCGCGCGTCACTGTGTGAGCGGACGTTTGCGGTGATCCGCGAGCGCGTGGACGAAGTGGCGTTGGTGAGCGAGGAAGAAATCGTCGAGGCCATGCGCCGGGTGTGGGAACGGATGAAAATCGTCATCGAGCCGTCCGCAGCGGTGGCCGCGGCGGTGGCGGTGTTCCGCAAGGTGGAATGGCAGGGGAAAAAAGTGGGCGTGATTCTGTCGGGCGGGAATGTGGATTTGGAGAAACTTCCGTTCCAGCGGTCACAATGAAAAACTGCAGAATGCACAGGCCAACCGGGCGTTAGTGAAAAAGACCCCAGAAATCGAGCTGCGACTGGACAAATTCAATGCCGATCTCATGACCTTCCGGGGTTTCGCGGCCTTTCCATACCACCGTGCCGCGAACGGGTTCGGCGTCGGTCAAACTGAGGTTGATGAGGCGGACGCGCAATTCGAGAGGCAGGTCTCGCGGCAGCAACGCCATACAGCCGGCGGGATTCACTACGCGGGTAAATCCTTCCTCGCGAACCGTCTGTCCGCCGGCGTCCTCCCATTCGACGGCCAAGCGCACGCGGGAATTCAGTCGCACGCCGCGGCGGCGGTCTTGCCAGTTGGAAGCGCGGCCGGGATCCGAGTTTGAGGCCATGATAATTCCTTTCTGCGTTGAATGCGGTGACGGGCTGGAATGCCGTCCGGGTGGGTGGGTCCCGCAGGCCGCACTCCGCCTTTGGCGAACCACGGCACTATTGATTCTGAAGGCCCGGTGAGGCGGCGTCAAGCGCGGGATGATGAGCGCGTGCCGTCGCAGCAAGCCATAGACCCGCGGACAACTGGCAAGCTACAATGTTTACGACTGCGTTTTTTGCAGTCAATCTGTACGACTGCGTTCTTTGCAGTCAATGCGTTTCTGCGCCCCACGCAACCGGGGCACAAACCAAAGTGGACACAGTCGCCACCAACACAAACCGAATCGACCTCGAACATCAGGGCAACGCGCAAATCATCGCCGCTTGTTTGCTCACCGGCGAAGGCCGGGCGGCCATCGTGGATCCGGGGCCCAGTTCAGCTTTGCCCACGCTGAGGCGCAAGCTCTCCCAACGCGGACTGGGGATCGCCGACGTGGGCGCCCTCCTGTTAACGCACATCCATCTGGACCACGCCGGCGCGACGGGGACCCTAGTGGCGGAAAACCCCCGTCTGCGCGTGTTCGTGCACGAGCGCGGGGCAATGCACATGGCGCAGCCTGAAAAACTCCTGGCCAGCGCGCAGCGCCTCTACGGCGCGAAAATGGATCAGTTGTGGGGCGAATTCCGCGCCGTGCCGAAAGAAAATCTGAATATTTTGAAGGGCGGCGAGCGCATCCACGCCGGAGGACGCGAACTGGAAGTGGAATACACCCCGGGGCACGCGTCGCACCACGTGAGCTATTTTGACGCGTCCACGGGGCTGGCGTTCGTCGGAGACACGGCCGGGATCCGCATCGCGAACCGTCCATTCATCGTGCCGCCCACGCCGCCTCCGGACATTGACCTCGAAGCCTGGGGCAAGAGCTTGGATGTGATCCGCGCAAGAAAGCCAACGCGACTTTTCCTGACGCACTTCGGCGTCGCCGAACCGGCCGAAGCACACCTCCTGGAGCTTCGCGAGCGTCTGGCGGCCTGGGCAGAGTTGGTGCGAAAGACGCTGGAACTCGGCGAAGACGACGCGGCGCGGGCGCGCCAGTTCGCGGAAAGCGTACTGGCGGAGATGATCTCGCAACTGGGCGAGCAGGACGCCACGCGGTACGCCAAAGGCGCAGGGCTCGAGCTGTGCTGGATGGGCTTGGCGCGGTACTGGCGGAAGCGCGCCGCTTAGCCCGCCTTCCGTTGCATCAATCCAGTGGAAAGATACTCTTGCGGCGACGATTCGCCTTCACGTAATGTCATCCTCACTGCCGCCCAACTGGTAGCCGACACCGCGCACCGTGCGGATCAGTTTTTCGCCAAAGCCTTCGTCAATTTTTTTCCGCAAATTATTGATGTAGACATCCACCACGTTGGTCATCGTATCGGAGGAAAGATTCCAGACGTTTTCGATGAGCATCGAGCGGGAAACGCGGCGTCCGGCATTGCACATCAGGCATTCGAGAAGGGCAAATTCCTTAGGCGTGAGTTCAATGCGGCGGCCGGCGCGCCGGACCGCGCGACCCCGGCGGTTGAGCTCGAGGTCCCCCGCGCGGAGCACGGCGTCCGCTCGACGGCCGACGCGGCGCGTGATCTCGGAGTTGTCGTCTTCAGTGATGGCGATGCGTTTTGGTGACACACGACCCCCGAATGTAAGTTCGCCGGAAGCAGAGCGATTCTTCAGGAGCCGTGAATCATTGTCAAGGTGCTCTGACGCTGAAGAATTAATGACTAGTTGATTGAGAACACCCGAGGCGTTCGAGCGGAATCAGCGGGCGGGTTTCAGCAGGCCGGCGGCTTCTTGATCCACAATCCAAAGCAGGCGCCCGTTGACGGGCCGCACCAGCTCAGCGGGGATGCGCACGGCGGTTTTGGGCGGGTGTTCCACGCGCCGCAGCACTTCACGCAATGTTTCCGCCTTCTCGCGGCCGCAGGCAAGGAATACGACGGTAGAGGCGTTGTTCAGGACGGGGAGCGTCAGCGTGATCCATTCCGTATTCAGTTGGGCATCTCGCGTGGCAACGGCGAAATGATCGGAAACAGCGAGCGCATCCGAACCCGGGAAAAGCGCGGCGATGTGACCGTCAGGGCCCATCCCCAGCAGGGCGAAATCGAAACGCGGCAGCTTGCCGGGCTTTACAGCAAAAAAGCGGCGTAATTCCGCTTCGTACTCCGAGGCAGCCGCGGCGGCATCGGGATTTTCGGCGGGGATGCGGTGGATATTCTCCGGAGGCACATCCACTCGGGAAAACATGGCCGCGTGCGCTTTGCGGTAATGGTTTTCCGGGTGGTCCGGAGGAACGTGACGCTCGTCTCCCCAGAAAAAGTGACTCTTGCCCCATGGAAGCAATGTACGGAAGGTCGGCTGGGTGGCCAGCATTTCGTAGAGGGAGATGGGTGTATTGCCGCCGGCCAGCGCCACGGTGAAGCGTCCCTGGCGGCCAACGGACTCCTTGGCGCAACGCACCAGCTCACCGGCCGCCGCGCGTGTCAGTTCTTCAGAGTCCTTCACGATTCGAATTTCAGGGGCGAGTGCTTGCATCGAGTTTGAATTCACACTTTCTGTTGACGATCAATGGCCGGTGGTGGCTCTTGCGCTCTGCGGCTTTTTCAACCTGTCAAGGCATGGCGCGCAGCGCCGACAAGCGCGGCGCGCACATTCAGGATAATCCGAAGCGGCATAGTTTCCAAGAGCGGACGCATGCGCCCTTTGGCAAGAAAGGCTTCGCGAAAAGCCGGCGCCAATAATTTTGGGAGAATCCGCGGCGCAATGCCGCCCCCGATATAGACACCGCCCGTAGCCAGATACTTCAGCGCCACGTTGCCGGCTTCGGCGCCATACAGCTCCACAAACAGGTCGAGCGCTTTCTCGCAGAGCGGGGACTTCCCTGCCAGCGCCTGGCGCGAGATGACCGGCGCCGGGTCGCCTTGCCGCATTTCCTCGACGAGCCACGCCGGCTGCTCGCCGCGCCCGGTCTCGCGCAGAAACTCAAACAGAGTGACCAGGCCCGGCCCGGAAACCACGCGCTCCCAACTGACATGCGCAAATTTCTTCAACAGCCACTGGTGCAATTCGAGGTGCAGCGCAGTTGCGGGCGCGAAAGTGGAATGGCCGCCTTCGCAGGCGAAGGGCCGATGCGCGCTCCCGTCCCAGAAGAGACCCGCTTCGCCAAGGCCGGTGCCAGCAGATATTAGCGCGGCGTTGCCCTGCGCGCCGGGCGCGCCCTCGCTGATGGTGGCCAGGTCGCTCGCGGCAAGTCCGGGGATGCCGTAAGCGTTTGCTTCGAGATCATTGATGAGCAAAACCTCGCCGGGTGGGAGATGCAGCTCGGCCGCCAGCGCATCCGCTTCCACAACCCACGGCATATTGGTGGCCACGCAGCGGCTGTCGCGGATAGGCCCGGCAACCCCGAAACAAGCGCGGGTCACTTGCGCCCCGCTGCGGGCGACGAATTCGCGCACGATGTCGCCCAGAGCGGAGGACTTGCGGCTGAGGAATGTCTCCTCCGCGACGCTAGGCGTGGATGCGCAAATCGCGGCGAATTCCTCGCGGCGGAAAATTGCCAGCCGCGTGTTGGTTCCGCCGATATCGCCGGCGAGGATCATGGAAGAGTCAGACGCTCCGTTTCAAAATCCCAAAAACATTAACACAGAGAGCACAAAGGCGCAGAGAGCGCGGAGAACACTACGCCAACGCGCAGCGGACAGCAGAATGCAACGCCGCAAGCCCGGCGGACACGTCCTTGCCAAGATGGACTCGCAGTGCGCGGCGCTTGCGTTCCGCAAGCACCGCGAAATCGCCGCGGGCTTGCGCGGACTTCACCACGCCAAAAGTGTATTTCGCGCCGGGCACGGCAAGATCCTCAGCGTCGTCGCAGGTAATCTGCAAAAAAACGCCGGTGTTCGGGCCGCCTTTGTAAGCTTGCCCGGTGGAATGCAGAAAGCGCGGGCCAAAGCCGCGACACGTGGCCACGCGTCGCGCATCGCGGACGGCGTGGCGGATTTGCTGGAGAGTCTTTTCATGCGCCGCGTTCATTTCGATGTAGGCGAGCAAAGCAAAGTAGTCGCCGGAGGAAAGGCGCGCAAGGTGCGCGCGGAGGTATCCGGCCAGGGAACGATCGATGCCCGCGAGTTGTTTCAGTTCAGCAGCGTTTCTTTCATCGGCGAAAAGTTGCATGCCCTGCTCGACAAGAATCGGTGTCTCGAGAGGAAACGCGCCAGCCTGTTCATACGCTGATGTGAGCTTGCGCGTTTCGATCTTGCTGGCTTCGACGTCGGGCTGGTTGAAGGGATGAATGCCGAGGATGGAGCCGGCCACGGCGGTGGCGATCTCCCAGCGGAAGAATTCGGCGGCCAGATCGTATGCGTCACGAAAGGAAACGCATACCACCGGATGCCCGGCCTCCGCCAGCGCAGCGACCACGCCATCCTGCACAGGATCCGGCGCCGAAGCGAAACGCAAATACACAAAGAGGCGATCGCTGCTGAACCGCACAGGCTCATCCGGCCGCTCGCGGTCCACCGGAATGAGCGCCTTGCCCTCCTTGCCGGTGGACTCAGCGAGGAGTTGTTCCAGCCAGGCGCCAAAATCAACGATGCGCGGGGACGCCACCAAGGTCACTTTGTTGTGGCCGCGCTGCGCGGCGACACCCAAGATCGCGCCGAGGGCCACCGCGGGATTCTGCTCCAGGGAATCTTGGGATGCGCTCATGCAGGCCATCTCCCGCGCGCGGGAGAGAAGTTTTTCCGGGTCAAGGCCCATCACGGCGGCGGGAAGCAGGCCGAAGTTCGAAAGCGCCGAATAGCGGCCGCCGACACTGGGAACACCGAAAAATATTCTGCGGAATCCATCGCGTTCGGCCACCTGTTGCAACTTCGAGCCGGGGTCGGTAATCGCGACGAAGCGCTTCCCCGCCCCGGCAGCGCCGACGGTTGTTTTCACGCGCTCGAAAAAATAGTCCTTAAAGATGTTGGGCTCGAGCGTGCTGCCGGACTTGCTGGCCACGATGAAGAGCGTTTTCAGTAAGTCAATTTTTGCTTCGCATGCCCGGACCTGCGCCGGGTCCGTGGAATCGAGAATATGCAGAGCGGGAAAGCCATGCTGGTGGCCAAACGTTTCAGCAAGCACCTCGGGACACATGCTGGAGCCGCCCATGCCGAGGACAAGAGCGTGCGTGAAACCTCCTCGCCTGATTTCCTCCGCGAAAGCGGTGAGCTCGTGGCACTGGTCCGGCGTGGTTTTCGTGAGCTCGAGCCAGCCAAGCCAGCGGGCTTCGTCGGTGCCGGTCCAGAGCGAGGCGTCGCGGGCCCACAGGCGCGCGACTTTCTTGTTTTGCCGCCAGTCGTCCAACGCAGCGCGGACGGCCGCAGCGAGTTCACCGGGCAGGGTGTACGTGAGCCGAGGTGTGTTCTCAGGCATGGTCGAGTCGCTTTCGCGTCATGTCGAGGGAAAGATTAACAGAGGTTTTCGGGAATTGGCAGAAGCGATCGAAGCAAGCGGGGTGACAAGATCGGCCTTTCCCTTTTTGCGAGACTTCCGGTGCCCTGTTTGCGCAGGGCGAATGGAAGACTATACTTTTGCCGCCGCGCATACGCTTCGGTTCAGACGGCAGAAAGTTATGCTGGCAAATGATTAGCGTGAAGTTCGAATTACCACAATTCAGCGAGCAGGATTCCCTGCGTATCGCTCGCGAATGTTACGGCCTTGAGGGCACGGTGCAACCCCTGCCCAGCGAGCGAGACCAGAATTTCCTCCTGCGCACGAAAACCGGTCAGAAGTTCGTGCTGAAAATCGCCAACGTGGCGGAGCAGCGCGACATTCTCGACCTGCAAAACAAGGCCATGGAGCACGTGGCCGCGCGCGCCCCTTCCCTGCTGGTGCCGCGGGTGTGCGCCACGCTTGCTGGCGAGCTGATCACTACGACGAGTGCCGGCGGCGGCGCGAAGCATTTTGTGCGCCTGCTGAGTTACCTGCCGGGAAAACTTTTCGCCCAAATCAATCCTCACACGCCGGAGTTGCTGCGCAGTTTGGGGCGTGTGCTAGGCACGCTCGACCGCGCGCTCGAAGATTTTTCTCATCCGGCCGCTGACCGGCCGTTGAAATGGGACTTGCGGCGCGCGGGGTGGATCCGCGAATACGTGCCGCGCATCGCCGATGCGAAACGGCGGGCGATGGTCGAACGGCTGCTGGCTCGATTTGAGGCGGAGGTCGTGCCGGCGCTTCCCCTCATGCGTTCGAGCGTGATCTACAACGACGCCAACGATTACAACGTGTTGGTGACCGAAGAGCACCCCGAGCAGCGCCGTGTCGCCGGCGTGATTGATTTCGGGGACATGCTCGTTTCCAACACGGTGTGCGAGCTGGCGGTGGCCTGCGCTTATGCCATGTTGCGCAAAGCGGACCCCATCGCTGCGGCCGCACACATTGTTGCCGGCTATCATGAAGTGTATCCGCTCGCCGAGCAGGAACTGGAGTCGCTTTTTCCGCTGATCGGCACGCGGCTTGCGGTGAGCGTGACCAATTCCAATTACCAGCGCGAAGTCGAGCCGGAAAACAAATACCTGATGGTGACGGAGGCGGATGCGTGGGCGCTGCTCGAACAGTTGGAGGAAGTACACCCGCGCTTCGCCCACTACGTGTTTCGCAACGCGTGCGGGCTGCCGCCGTGTCCCGGAAGCGCGGCCATGTTGCAATGGCTGAAGGAAAGCAGTCACAAACTCGGGCGGCTGGTCGAACCGGATTTGAAAACGGCGAAAACGGTGACCTTCGACTTGAGCGCAGGAAGCCGCGAGATTGCTAATCCAGCTGAGCTGGCAGACCTGGACGGTTTCACCCGCAAACTTTTCGAGCGAATGCGCGCGGCGAACGCGGAAGTAGGCATCGGCCGGTACGACGAAGCACGCCTCGTCTATACCAGCGAGCTGTTCCAATCGGAAAGCAATGACGGGCCCGAATGGCGAACGGTCCACCTGGGCGTGGACATTTTCATGGAGCCGGGCTCGCCGGTCTTCGCGCCGCTCGACGCAACGGTGCACAGCTTCCACATCAACGCGGGGCCGCTCGATTACGGCCCGACCATCATCCTGCAGCATTCCGTTGCTGCGGGCGTGACGTTTTACACCCTCTACGGACACCTGAGCGCCGACTCGCTGACTAATTTGAACGAAGGAATGCCGGTGAAGAAGGGCGCGCGCATCGGAACAATCGGCGACGCCAGGGTGAACGGCGGCTGGCCGCCTCATCTGCATTTTCAAATCATCGGCGACTTGATGGGCCGCAGCGGCGACTTCCCCGGCGTGGCGCGGCCGAGCCCGAGCGAGCGCGCTATCTGGCTGAGCGTGAGCCCGGACCCAAATCTGATTGCGGGCCTGCCCGCGGGCGATACGGCACAGCGGGAGTGGAGCGCCGAACAAATCGCCGCCGCGCGAAAACAGCGCATCGGGCCAAATCTGAGCCTCTCGTACGAAAAGCCGCTCAAGCTTGTGCGCGGATGGATGCAATACCTGTATGACGATGATGGGCGGCGATACCTCGACGCTGTGAACAATGTGCCGCATGTGGGTCACAGCCATCCGCGTGTGGTGCGGGCAGCGCGGGAGCAGATGGCCGTGCTGAACACAAACACGCGCTACCTGCACGAAAATATCGTGCGCTACGCTGAGCGGCTGTGCGCCACGCTGCCCGAGCCGCTGCGCGTCTGCTTTTTCGTAAATTCCGGCAGCGAAGCGAACGAGCTGGCGCTGCGCCTGGCGCGCGCGCACACGGGAAGAAAAGAAATCATCGTTCTGGACGGCGCATATCACGGCAACACAACGAGCCTGGTGGAAATCAGTCCGTATAAGTTCGACGGGCCGGGTGGCGCGGGCGCGCCGGTGCATGTGTTCAAAGCGCCGCTGCCGGATGTGTACCGCGGACTCTACAAGAAGAGCGATACGCAGTCCGGTGAAAAATATGCGCATCACGTCGCTGAGCTAATTGAGCAAAATCGAAAAAGTAGCAGACGCATCGGAGCTATCATCAGCGAGTCACTGCCCAGCTCGGCGGGGCACATCATCCCGCCGGACAGCTACTTGAAAAAAGCGTACGAGCACGTGCGCGCCGCGGGTGGCGTGTGCATTGCCGACGAGGTACAGGTGGGTTTCGGCCGCACGGGAACGCATTTCTGGGCGTTTGAGGCGCAGGGCGCGGTGCCGGACATTGTCACGCTCGGAAAACCCATTGGGAACGGGCACCCGCTGGGAGCGGTGGTGACCACGCGCGAGATCGCGGAATCGTTTGCCAACGGCATGGAATTCTTCAGCACGTTCGGCGGAAATCCAGTGTCGTGCGCGGTTGGAATGGCTGTGCTGGACGTGCTTGCCGAAGAAAAGTTGCAGGCCAATGCGTTGCGCGTGGGCGCGCGATTGATGGAGGGCTTGCGCGTGTTGATGGAAAAGCACCCGCTGATTGGCGATGTGCGCGGAATGGGGCTGTTCATTGGTGCTGAGTTAGTGCGCGACCGCACGACGCTTGATCCGGCGGCAGATGAGGCCGCGTACATCGCCAACCGCATGAAAGATTGCGGCATCCTGATCGGCACGGAAGGGCCCCTGCACAACGTACTAAAAATCCGCCCGCCGATGGTGTTTTCTGAGGCTGATGCGGACTTCTTGCTTGCGACACTAGACAGGATTTTGCAGGAAGATTTTCTGAACTGATAGGCAGAGGCTATCCGCATCGCCACGTCGAACGGCGCGCAATTCCTGGGTGAGCTCGAGCGCGTCGGGACGCTGAAAGCGGGCAAGGCCGCTGACATCGTCGTGATTCGCGGAAATCCGGCAGCGAATATCCTGGACATCGAAAAAGTGGAAATGGTCTTCAAGGACGGAATCGGGTACGACTCGGCCAAGCTGATTGAATCGGTGAAGGGGCTGGTGGGGCTGCGGTAGAAATGTTCAAAGAAACATTGGCGGGCAGGGCGATAAGCCGGATCCTGTTCGGCGCGCGTCCGAGTTGCGGCCTGCGCACCGTGACGATCATTCCTCTAGGTCCGGTCTCACGACCGGACTCAAGCGGCCTACCCGAGGGTTGATGTCCGCGCCGATTGCTCGATGCGGGCTATGGCTTGCGCCACAACGGGCCGGGACAGCCCTCCCCTCCTATTTGGCCTTGCTCCACGCGGGGTTTGCCATGCCTCCGCTGTTGCCAACGGAGCGGTGGGCTCTTACCCCACCATTTCACCCTTACCAGATGTCTCTGCCCTTGGAGGACGTGTCCGAGGTTTTCCTCGGACCTGTCACAGAGGCGGAACGCACCGGCGGTCTATTTTCTGTGGCACTATCCGTAGCCGGATGAAGTGCCGGGCTAAAGCCCGGCACTACATTCAGCCCCCTGGCGTTACCAGGCGCGTTACCCTGCGGAGTCCGGACTTTCCTCCAGCACAACGACAGCCGAAGCCGTCGTCACACCAGCGATCGTCTGACCTGCCCGCCGTCTTCAATTATACGCGCGATTGTCATTCCAGGCGAGAAAGCGAGGCGAAGGATGTTGAGGAAGTAAAGACGTAGCGGAGAGAGCCGCGCGTTGACAGGGTTGCCTGCGCTCTTTACGATGCTTTGAAGAGGAATCATCTATAGGCAATAGCGTTTTTGCAGATTGACCGCCGAGGAAAGCCGAATCGTATTATGATAGACGGCACAGGAGCACACGCGGCCTGCCGGGCCTTCTACGCCACGGCGTGTAAACAGCGGCTGAACGTGCGGGCGGCCTCCTAATCACATGGGCGAGCCATCCGCAGGCGCAACGAAAACGGCGCAAGCCCCTGAAGATCTGACCGGCGCAACCGTCGGGCGCTTCGTGATCCGCGCGCGACTCGGTTCGGGCGCGATGGGCGAGGTTTACCGCGCCGAAGACACGGTGCTGAAACGCACGGTGGCGCTTAAGCGCATTGCACCTTCGCTGCAAGCCGATCCCTATTATCGCGCCCGCTTCTTCAAGGAGGCGGAACGCGCTTCCAGTCTCGCTCACTCTAAGATCGCCGGCATTTTTGACGTGTTGGAGGATCCGCGCGGCACATTTCTGGTGATGGAGTACGTCGAGGGCCAGACCCTGCGCCAGCGCATGGGCCAGCCATTAGGCGTAAAGGAATTCCTGCACATCGCGCGGCAGTGCGGCGACGCGCTGGCTGCGGCGCATGAAAAGCGCATCGTCCACAGCGATATCAAGCCGGAAAACATCATATTGACGCCTAATGGCGACGTGAAGGTGCTCGATTTCGGCGTGGCCAAACGCTTGCCGGAGGCCAGCGACATCACATCAGATAGCGCCGTCGATCAGACTCGGCTCAGCGTGGGCGGCACCTTCCTCTACATGGCGCCGGAAGTCATGCTCGAGCGGGCGATTGACACACGATCGGATCTGTTTTCCCTGGGCGTGGTGTTCTACGAGGCCTTGAGCGGACGGCATCCGTTCCGGGGCGGCAACCTGGCGGCTACGACCAACCGCATCCTGCACGAGACCCCGGTCCCGCTCTGCAAGCTTCTCAAGGACGTGCCGGATGGACTCAGCCAGATTGTCGCGCGGATGCTGGAGAAAAACCCTGCGGCGCGCTACTCAACAGTGAACGACCTGCTGGCCGACCTGCGCGCGCTCGAGAGCGGGCATCCCCTCGCGACAGCGCCGGTGCAACCGGTCATCGTTCCGCCGCGCCGGTGGAAAGTCTGGACGGCGGTGGCCGTGAGCGTGATCGTGTTGGGCGCGCTGGTGGCTGCACTGCCGCCCGTGCGGCGGTGGATGGCAGAACGCGCCGGCATCGCCCTGATGCCCCGCGAAAAGCACTTGGCTGTGCTTCCGTTCGACGTGGTGGGAGGAGACGCGCAGACGCGGGCATTCGCTGACGGGCTGACGGCTACGCTGACGGCAAGACTCGCGCGTTTTGCGCAGTCGCAGTCGTTGCAGGTGGTTCCTGCCAGCATCATCCGCCGGGAGCACGTCACCGACGCGGAAAAAGCCCGCGCGGAGCTGGGCGTCAATCTGGTGCTGGAAGGCAGCCTCCACGAGAGCGGTGGCAAGGTGCGCGTCAGCTACTCGTTGGTGGATGCGAAAAACCGGCGCGTGTTGCAGGCCGACAGCATCACCGAGGCCATGGCCGATCCCTTCACTATGGAAGACCGCGTGGTGGATGGCGCCCTGCGCATGTTGGAGCTCAAAGTTCAGCCGGAGGAGCGTGTCGTGCTGGCTTCGCGCGGCACTTCGGTGGCCAGCGCATACGATTTCTATCTGCAGGGCCGCGGCTACCTCCAAAACTACGACAAGCCTGAAAATCTCGACAGCGCCATCAGCGTCTTCGGACAGGCCCTGAAGATGGATCCCAACTATGCGCTCGCCTACGCCGGATTGGGCGACGCGTACTGGTGGAAGTATTACTACCGCAACGAACCGCGCTGGGTGGATGCCTCGCGCAAGGCCTGCGAGCGCGCCGCCTCGCTCAATTCCAAACTTCCCGAGGCGCACACCTGCCTGGGTACTCTCTATAACGGCACCGGCAATTACGAAAAGGCGGCGCAAGCTTTCCGCGCCTCGCTCGATATTGATCCCCTGAGCGACGACGCCTATCGCGGCCTGGCCAAGGCCTATGAAAAACTGGGCAAGCCGGTGGAAGCGGAACAGACATTCCAGAAGGCCATCAGCGTGCGCCCGCATTATCACGCCAGCTACACGTGGCTGGGAATTTTCTATTGGCGTCAAGGACGACTGGCGGAAGCCACCAAGATGCTGGAGCAGGTTACCAAACTTACTCCCGATAGCTTCCAGGCGCATTATAACCTGGGCGGAATGTTCGTGCTGCTAGGGAGATACGACGAAGCCATCACCGCGCTAGAACGCTCGATCGCACTACGTCCGACCGCAGAAGCATACTCAAATCTGGCCGCGGTCTATTCCGCCCAGCGGAAATTCGCAACCGCGGCGACAATTTACGAGCAGGCGCTGGGGATCGATGCGAGCGAGTACATCGTCTGGGGAAATCTGGGTAATGCAAAATACTGGACAGAAGGAAAACGGAATGAATCGGAAGCCGCCTACCGGAAAGCCATCGCCCTGGCGAGCGAAAAACTGAAAGTGAATCCGCGCGACGAATACGTGCTGGCCAATCTGGCTTACTATCACGCTATGCTCGGAGAAAGAAAGCCGGCGGCGGACTATTTGCAGCGCGCTCTGGCCCAGGCGCCCAGGGATGCGGATGTGCAGTTTAAGGCCGCGCTGATTCATGCGCAGTATGGCGATACGGAAAAAACGCTGTACTGGCTGCAACGTGCCATCGCCGCGGGAACTTCCATTACCACCGTGCGCGACGACCCGATGTTTACCGCGCTGCGTCAGGACCGACGCTTCCAGCAACTGTTACAGAAAAAATAATCGCTTGCATTGGCACGCGAATTTGATAGGCTGCGCGCCATATCTGCTGTTGTTCGGCCCCATACCCGAAGTAGGCCCAAATGTCTCTTTGCGTAGGAGGAGAAGATGTCTCAGCCCAAAACTCAGTTCTCGGAAAGCAGTTTCAAGGCGCCATGGCTATTGGCGCTGACGCTGGGCGTCGCGCTCTTCTTCACCGGCAGCGCTATGACGCAAACCAAACAAGCTGGGAAAACTGCAACGGCCCCTGTGACCAAGCAAACAAAACCAGCGCCAGCACCCAAGCAGGCGGGCCAGATTGTCAAGGTGACGATTACTTACACGTCCGGTGCGTCACCGTCCATCAGCGTGAGTCCGGACCCTGTGGAGATTGGAGCGAACGACGAAGTGAAGTGGGAGTGTGCGGGCGGCTGCGATTTCCACGTGGTATTTCCTAATCCCAAACGAAAGCCCTTCAAGAGCCAGCACTTCGACAAGGGAAACCCACAATCCGGAAAACCCGCTCATGTCCCTCCGCCGGGGCAGACGAAGAAGTATAAATACACAGTGGTTGTGGGCGACACCGCCATTGACCCCGACGTGATCATCAAGGGCGGATGAAAACGGGTACCGAAAAATCTCGGCGCGCTGCTTGACATCTCCGTGATTGCGGAGCCGGTGGGAAGATGCATTCGCCCGGGGTGCGGCGGCACAAATAGGCTATCTAAGACCAAGAAGCTTTTCGAAGGCCGCTTCGTCGAGGATGGCCACGCCGAGAGTTTTGGCCCTGTCGTACTTTGAGCCGGGCTCGGCGCCGACCACGACGTAGTCTGTTTTCTTGCTCACCGAGGACGTCACTTTGCCGCCGTGGCTGGTGACGAGTTCCCCTGCCTGTTCGCGGGAGTATTTGCTGAGCTCGCCGGTAAAGACAAAAGTTTCCCCGGCCAGGCGAGTATCCTTCGGCGTCCTGCGCTCTTCCTTCACATTGAGTCCGGCTTCCACCAGGCGCTTCACCAGTTTCTTGTTCGCCGCTTCGGAAAAGAACTCCACGATGCTGGCAGCGACTTTCGGGCCGACCTCGGGAACCTCGATGAGTTGTTCCTCGGTGGCATCTTTCAGCGCGTCGAGCGAGCCGAAATGTTCGGCCAGAAGTTGCCCGGTGCGCTCGCCGACAAAACGGATGCCCAGCGCATAGATGAGCCGGGACAGGCTCAGTTTCTTGCTGGCTTCCAATTCGGCCAACAAATTTTGGGCGGATTTCTCCGCCATGCGTTCGAGCGCGGCCAGCGGCTCGAGTTTCAGGCGGTATAGGTCGGCGACATCTTTCACCATACCGCTGTCTACAAGCTGGTCCACGATTTTTTCGCCCAAGCCGTCGATGTTCATGGCGTGGCGGCCGGCAAAGTGGAGGAGTGACTCCTTGCGCTTCGCGGGGCACGCCGCGTTCACGCAGCGGTAGGCAACTTCGTCCTCGGCCTTATGGATGCGGCTGCCGCATTCCGGACACTTCTTAGGAATTTCAAATTTGCGGCGGCTCTTCCCTTCTTTTACCACCTTGACGACGTGCGGGATCACTTCACCGGCGCGCTCGATGAGCACGGTATCGCCAACGTGCACGCCGAGGCGCTCGACTTCGTCCATGTTGTGCAGCGTTGAGCGGCTGACGGTTACCCCGCCCACCTGCACCGGCTCGAGCACGGCCACCGGCGTGAGCGCGCCCGTGCGGCCCACCTGCACAATGATGTCGTTGACGACGGTGGTTTCCTGCCGCGCCGGATATTTGTAGGCGATGGCCCAGCGCGGAGCCTTGGCGGTGTGGCCGAGCTCTTGCTGCACGGCCGTTTCGTCCACTTTCACAACGATGCCGTCAATTTCGTAGGCCAGCCTTTCCCGCTTTGCTTCCCAGCGGTCGCAGTACTTCTCCACATCTTCGATGGAGAGGCTCGCGGCGAAATCCGCGCAGACGCGGAACTGCATCTGCTGGAGTGCGGCAAGCGAATCCGCATGGCGTTTAAGCGGAGGGCGGCCATCCGCAAGCAGCAGGTAGGCGTAGAAGTCGAGACGGCGCGAAGCGGTGATGGCAGGATCGAGCACGCGTACCGCCCCGGCCGCGGTGTTGCGCGGGTTCACGTAGCGTTTCAGTCCTTGCTGTTCCTGCTGGCGATTCAGCTCTTCGAAGGCCGCGCGAGACATGATGATTTCGCCGCGCACTTCGAAGTCGCCCGGGAGGCGCTGCTTTTTGAGGATGTTGCGCTCGACGCTCAGCGGTATCGAGCGGATTGTCTTGACGTTGGGCGTGACTTCCTCGCCGGTCGTGCCGTCGCCGCGGGTGACCCCGCGAACCAGCACTCCATCCTCGTACTGCAGCGAGATGCTGAGGCCGTCAAACTTGTGCTCGCAGACGTAGTCCACGCGCTCGCGGCCGATGCCTTCGCGGACGCGCCGGTCGAAATCGCGCAGCTCGTCATAGGAATAGGCATTGTCCAGGCTGAGCATCGCGCGCGAGTGGCGCACGGTGAGAAAGCCCTCGCGAGGCGCGCCGCCGACGCGCTGCGTGGGCGAATCCGGCGTGACCAGCTTGGGGTGCTCCGCTTCCAGCGCCTTGAGCTGGTTCATCAGCTTGTCAAACTTGGCGTCGGAAATCTCCGGCTCGTCGAGAACGTAATAGCAATACTCGTGATGGCGGATTTCCTGGCGAAGCCGGGCGATGTCTTTGGTAGCCGCTTTGGCAGACGGCATTCTGACCCTCAGCTAAGTAAGGCGAGTGAAAACAAAGGGCTATTATACAATGCGCGTGCATTTGGAAAGGACATCTGACTGAGAGGAGGCTTGATCTATGTCCAAATTAGCACTTGGGACGATCTGCGGATTGGCATTTGGCGCCTTGGCTGTGGCCATGATGATTCCGCTTGAGTTTCCAGACAAGCGAGCAGCGATGCTTGGCGCCTTCATCAACCGATTCTCGATCGGGTTCGTTATTGGGGCGGTGCGCATGCCATGGCCCGGTTGGGCCGTCGGCCTCGCGTTCGGCCTTCTTCTGAGCCTTGCCGATGCGATTATTACCAAAGCTTATGCTCCGATTATCGGGGTGGGTTGTATTGGCGGTCTGCTTATCGGCGTCGTCTTGCAGAAGTGGGGACTCTAATCTCACACTTAGGCACTGCCGAGGGGGGCGCCCTCCAGCGCATCCACATGCTGAGCGGGATTCGAGATGCGGTAATCATCTATAACCCGACGGCGGGGCGAGGTCGGCACCGGCGGCGCACGCAACTGGAGCGCGCGCAGAGCATTCTCAAGCAGGCTGGGATTCTGACGGAACTGGAGGCGACCACCGGGCCGGGGTCCGCGACCGAGCAAGCGCGCACAGCGGTGGCCGACGGCCGGCAACTGGTGATCGGCTGCGGCGGCGACGGCACCATCAACGAAATTGTGAATGGGCTGGCGCGGAGCCAGGTTCCCCTGGGAGTGCTGCCCGGCGGAACCGCCAACGTGCTGGTGAAGGAGTTGTCCCTGCCGTGGGACATTCCGCGCGCGGCGGAGCAGTTGGCGCGGGGCACGCTGCGGCGGATTGCCCTGGGCCTGGCTCTTTCTGAGGAACTTCCTGGTGGGCGACGCTATTTCATCTGCACGGCAGGCGCGGGGCCGGATGGAAAGCTAGTGAATGCCGTGGATGTGGAAACGAAGCGGCGGCTGGGGATTCTGGCGTATTGGATGGAAGGCTTCCGGCAAATGGTAGAGTACACTTTCCCGGCGTTTCGCGTGATCACGGCGGAGCAGCAGCACACGGTCTCACTGGTCGTGGTGGGGCGGACGAAGCACTACGGCGGGCCGGTGATGATTACAACGGAAGCGGATCTGTTCGAGGATCGCTTCGAAGTGTTTGTCGCCACCACGCAGAAGCGTTGGCGGTACGCAACGGACATGATCAAGCTGCTTTGCGGGCGTCACAGAACGATCGCGGACGATTTTTTCTGGAAAACGACCTCGGTGCGCTGCGAACCAAGCGGCGGCGAGGACATTTGGGCCCAGGTGGATGGAGAGCCGATTGGGCGTCTGCCGGTCGATTTTCAGATTGTGCCGGACGCATTGACGCTGGTGGTGCCGAGCCATAGTTGAAAGCTCAACAAGGCAAAGGGGAATAGCGTGGAGCCGTTAACACACGGGCTGACATCGATCGCGCTGGGGCGCGCGGGTCTGAACAAAGTGACGCGCATGGCCACGCCCATGCTCCTTGTGGCCGGGTACGCCCCGGACGTGGATTGGATTACTTTTTTCATGGGCGTGCCCGCGATGTTCCATTACCGCCGCGCCATCACCCATTCGCTGGCTGGTGCGGCAACGCTGGCCGTGCTGGTTGCTGCGGTTTTCTGGTGGTTTGGACGCAAGCATCCAACTGCGCCGGTACGATTCTGGCGCGCGCTCGCTGTCTGCGGCATCGGCGCGGGAAGTCACTTGCTACTGGATTTGCCCAACCGCTACGGCATGCGGCTTTACTGGCCCTTTAGCGGCACATGGGTGGCGTGGAACATCATCGATACGGTGGACGTAGGCGTGCTCGCGGCGCTGCTGCTCGGACTTCTGCTGCCGGGGCTGTTCCGGCTGGTGAGCGAAGAGATCGGCGCGCGTCCGGCGCGGCGCGGCGGACAGCGCGGAGCGATTGTGGCGCTGGCGCTGCTGGCCGTCTATGCCACCGGAAGATTTGTGCTGCAACATCGCGCAGTGCAGGTGCTTTCCGCGCGGCTGTACCACGGCGAGGCGCCATTGGACGTGGGAGCGTTTCCATCCTACGTGTCGCCCTTTGCGTGGCGCGGAATCGTGGAAACGGAAAACACCCTGGAAGAGCTGGAAGTGCGGCTGGGCCCCGGAAGCACATTTGATCCCGATCGCAGCGTGACTAATTACAAGCCGGAGCCTTCCCCGATGCTGGAAGCCGCCCGGCAAACGCGCACCTTCGCAGAATTCATCGCCTCCGCCAGGTTCCCCCTCGCGCGCGTGGTGCGCACCCGGGACGGCTACCGCGTGGAGCTTCGCGATCTGCGGTTCTCCAAAGACACCACGCGCTGGGACGGATTCCTGGCCATCGTGGAACTGGACGACGAAATGCACGTCCTGAAGGAATTGATCGGTTCCTCGCAGCAAGCAAAGCAGAATTCGAGGTAGTCGCCGTCAGGACCGCGGCGGCGCGGGGCGAAATGCAAAGCGCGTCACCAGCCAGCTCGCGGCCACCAGCCCCAGTAGCAGCAGCGTGAATTCCGCAGGATGGTGCTTTAGCCAGTCAAAGGCTTGATCTCCGTACCGCACCGCTAGAATTCCCTCCGCAATGTACCGGAAGCCGCGTCCCAGCACCAGCGCCAGCACGAACGTGCGCCGGTTCATCTGGAATACGCCGGCGGCAATCACAAAGGCCTTGAAGGGCATCGGCGGCGGAAGAATCGACGGAATGGCAATGCTGAGAAAATCGTTCCGGTTCACCCAGTCGCGGATGCGTTCGGCGCGGTGGCCGGCGGCTTTGCGAAACATCAATTCCCCGCCCTTCTTCGCCAGGAAATAGAGAAAGAAACTGCCGGCCAGCGAACCCAGCGTGGCCATCAGGACGTAATAGGGCATGCGCGCGGGCGTGCGAACCGAATAGCTGATCACGAGGAAATCATTGATCACCGGCAGCGGAAGAACGGAAGCGTCCAGAAAAGCAGCCAGGAATAGGCCCAGGCCGCCCAGGGACTGGAGCAGAAGGACAAGATGCTGGAGCCAGGCGGGAAACTTGTCGAGGTTCATTGTGCGGGCGCAGGCCTCATTGCAAGAAAAAGAATTGTAGCAGAGATGCGCCGGCATCCTTGACGGATTTGCGCGCTACCCCCTACAATGAACGTTTTGCGCGTCGGTTATTCATCACCCTGCCGGGGTGCCTGAAAGATTCATCAAAACGGAGGCCTGATGTCAGTGGCTAATCTTCGAGTATACGCACTTCGATGTCTGAAAATATGCGTGGCGGCGGCTCTGGCGCTGCTGTGCGCGTCGCCAGTTCTGGCCGGGCCCCAGGGCCACGGCGGCGAAGCCAGCCTGAAACTCCCGGACCTTTCGCAGGTCCAGTTCTTGGGCGTGGACGGCCACCGGCTGCTGACTTTCGGACTTCTTTTTTGCGTGTTCGGCCTTGCCTTCGGCATGGTTATCTACACTCGCCTGAAAAACCTTCCCGTGCATCGCGCCATGCGGGAGATCTCTGAGCTCATCTACGAAACCTGCAAAACGTATTTGATCACCCAGGGAAAATTTCTCCTCCTGCTCGAAGTTTTCATCGCCATCATCATCATTCTCTACTACGGCGTGCTGCTGAAGTTTGAAGTCTTCCGGGTGGCCATCATTCTTCTCTTCAGCCTGGTGGGCATCGGCGGGAGTTACGGCGTAGCCTGGTTCGGCATCCGCGTGAACACCTTCGCCAACTCGCGCACCGCCTTCGCCGGGCTGCGCGGCAAGCCGTATCCCATCTCTCATATCCCCCTCGAAGCGGGCATGAGCATCGGCATGATGCTCATCAGCGTGGAACTCCTGATGATGCTGGTCATCCTGCTGTACATCCCCGGCGACTACGCGGGGCCGTGCTTCATCGGCTTTGCCATCGGTGAATCGCTGGGCGCTGCGGTGCTGCGCATCGCCGGCGGAATTTTTACGAAAATTGCGGACATCGGCTCCGACCTGATGAAAATCGTCTTCAAAATCAAGGAAGACGACGCGCGCAACCCGGGCGTGATTGCCGACTGCACCGGCGACAACGCGGGCGATTCGGTGGGGCCCAGCGCTGATGGCTTTGAGACTTACGGCGTCACCGGCGTGGCGTTGATTTCGTTCATTCTGCTCGGCGTGAAAGAGCCGACGGTGCAAGTGCAATTGCTGGTGTGGATTTTCGTGATGCGCATCGTGATGCTGGTGGCTAGCGCCGCCGCCTACTTCATCAATGGCGCCATCGCCAAAGCGAAATATGCAAACGCCGATCGCTTCAATTTCGAGGCGCCTCTGACCTCGCTGGTCTGGATCACCTCCATCGTTTCCATCGCGCTGACCTATATTGTCTCCGCGCAGATCATTCCCGCTCTCGGCGGCGACGCGTCGCAGTGGTGGAAACTCGCGACAATCATCTCGTGCGGCACGTTGGCCGGCGCCGTCATTCCGGAGTTGGTCAAGGTATTCACCTCCACGGAGTCGCGGCACGTCAAGGAAGTGGTCACCTCAGCGGAAGAAGGTGGCGCTTCGCTCGGTATCCTTTCCGGGTTCGTCGCCGGAAATTTTTCGGCGTACTACTTGGGCCTAGCCATGGTCGCGCTAATGGGCATCAGCTTCCTGATGAGCAGGCTGGGACTCGGCAGCGTGATGCTGGCCGCTCCGGTGTTTGCCTTTGGACTGGTGGCCTTCGGATTTCTGGGCATGGGTCCGGTGACCATCGCAGTGGACTCCTATGGCCCGGTCACCGACAACGCGCAGTCGGTCTATGAACTTTCCATGATCGAGCAGATTCCGAACATCAAACAGGAGATCAAGAAAGATTTCGGCATGGACGTGAACTTCGAGCGCGCCAAGGACTTGCTGGAAGCCAACGACGGCGCGGGCAACACTTTCAAAGCCACCGCCAAGCCGGTGCTCATCGGCACCGCGGTGGTGGGCGCCACGACGATGACTTTCTCCATCATCATGGCCCTGACCAACGGGCTGACCGAAAACGTGAACAAGCTCTCCCTCCTGCATGCGCCCTTCGTGCTCGGCTTCATCACCGGCGGCGCGATGATTTACTGGTTCACCGGCGCGTCCACTCAGGCGGTGACCACCGGCGCGCACCGCGCCGTGGAGTTCATCAAGGCCAACATCAAGCTCGAAAGCACGGAGAGAGCGTCCGTCCATGACAGCAAAAAAGTGGTGGAGATCTGCACGCAGTATGCGCAGAAGGGCATGCTGAACATCTTCATCGCCGTGTTTTTTGCCACGCTCTCCTTTGCGTTTTTGGAGCCCTTCTTTTTCATCGGTTACCTGATTTCCATCGCCACATTTGGCCTCTATCAGGCCATCTTCATGGCCAACGCCGGCGCGGCGTGGGACAACGCCAAGAAAATCGTCGAAGTGGGAATGAAGCAGAAGGGCACCGCCCTGCACGACGCAACAGTGATTTGCGATACGGTGGGCGATCCCTTCAAGGACACGTCTTCAGTGGCGCTCAATCCGGTGATCAAATTCACCACGCTCTTCGGGCTGCTGGCGGTGGAACTGGCGGTGAAATTGACTTTCGATGCCGGTAGCGGTTTGACCCACGCACTGTCCGCCGCATTTTTTGTCGTGTCGTTCATTTTTGTGTACCGCTCGTTCTACGGCATGCGCATTCAGGCCTCCGAGAAAGCCGCGGCGCGCGCACACGGCCTGCGCCGCCCCCGTTAGTCTCTGTGGCCCATTGCGCTGGTGGGACGTCAGCGCACAGTGAGCTGGATTTGCGCTGTATGCGTGAGTGAGCCCGCCGTGCCCGTCACTGTGACGGTGTAGGTGCCCGGGGGAGTTCCGGGGCGCGGCGGCGGTGGAGGCGCGCCACCACCGCCGCAGGAAACCAAGAAAACCAGCAGCAAAAGTGCCGCGGCCAGCGAGCCGGTGGCATAGCGTCGCTTTTCCCCGCGCTGGTTCACCGCAATGATCATTACCAATGCCAAGGCAGCGAGCCACGCGGCCAATAGCGGCGTCGGATCACCAGACACCGACGGTAGGCGGAAGACAACCGATGGCGCGGTGGTCGAAACAGTCAGTGTCGCGATGGCAGAACTGGCACCGGGCGTCACCGAAGCCGGCGACACGGAACACTGACTGAGCGGCGGCAGATTTGTGCAATTGAAAGTGATCGCGCTGCTGAACGGACCGAATTGTGGAGCCAGCGTAAGCGTGTAGCTGGCCGATTGCCCGGCCGCGACGCTCGCACTTGTCGGCGCCACGCTGACAGCGAAATCTGTGGCCGCGAACGCGAGCGCGGAGGAGGTGCCACCACCGGGAGCAGGATTCATGACGGTCACTTGAGCGGTTCCTCCCGCCGCAATATCGCTTGCGGAAATCGAGGTTTGGAGTTGCACGCTGCTGACCAGCGTGGTGGGGCGGTCGGAGCCATTCCAGCGCACCACCGAACCGCTAACGAAACCCGATCCTGTGACGTTCAGCGTGAAGCCACCGCTGCTGGCCGGAATATTGGCTGGCGACAGTGAGCTGAGGAAGGGTTGCGGATTGTTCACGGTGAACGCGAAGGGTCCCGAAGGTCCCACGGTCGGATCGGGGTTCTGAACAGTGACATTGAACACACCGGAGGATGCGATGTCGCTGGCGGAGACGGTAGCAGCCACCTCAGTGTCGCTTACGAAGGTCGTGGGGCGGGCTGAGCCGTTCCAAAAAACGGTGGCACCCGACACGAAGCCGCTGCCGCTGACGGATAGCGTGACCGGAGGACCGCCGGCTACAGCGCTGGTCGGGGAGAGAGCCGTCAGCAAAGGTGCGGGATTGAGGACGGTGACACCGAAGACGTTGAAATTCTGTACCGTAAACTCAAAGTTAGGCTGCCCGACCCCGTAGAGCGCCACAGTCAGGGTATGGGGTCCCCGAAGGCCATCCACGGGAATCGCACCCGAATCGAGGAGCCTGCCAGTCTTCGTGCTCGACCCGGAGAGAACCCAAACCGGCACATCATCCAAAAGGACAGCCGCGTAATCGCCATCTCCACTATTCGAAAAGTTGTACTCAAAGGTGAGGAAATCCGCGTCGTCCGGTATATCAACCTGGGCCATGAAGAAGGGGGACGAAGCCTCCTTGCAACTAATCCTGGTTATTCCGCCTACAAGATCTGTCGTGCAACCGAAGGAGCGGGGATCAGCGAGCTGCACCGGTTTGGGAGTCTCCATCCGAAGCGGCTTCCCGTTTGCTGCTGGGAAGTTATTCGGAAACGCGTCCAGATTCTTGGGCAGAGACCAAAACCAGCCTTTCTGGCACGGATTCAACGAGTCATCGAAATCAGCAGGTTTTCTGTTGGCAGCAAAGTTTTCACCGTCACAGACGGTTAGCCCGGTGATAAGGGGATCGTTCGGACTCATGGTCCACCGATACCATTGCTGGACACCGGAGTGGTCGTTGTCAATAAAACCGAAGATTGACTCGTCTTTAAAAAAGTGGTCGCCGACGCGAAACGAGTCCTTTAGGCTCCTATGGTTATAGACAACATCACCGTTCGCCTCATCACCTACTCCCGCTCCAGACGGTGCCAAGCATACTCCGGCTACAAGAGCCAGGCAGTCGAGCGTAAAGTAGTTGTCTATGCGAAGCGCCAAGCCAGTTCGGGAAATGGGGAGGTTGCTTGCGAAGAAGTTCCTTCCGTAGCTGTGCCTGGAGGCTTCGATTGGACCGAGTCCGCAAATCCTGACACCAACATGGTCGGGACGATCGAGGGCGGTGAACTGCACCTTTTTGACTCCCGACACAGCTTCAAGGAACGCTCTTGCTGCGTAGGTATTCACCGCTGTTCCCAAGGAGTGTCCGATGAAATGCACCGGCTTGTCGTATCCCGCTCCGAGAGCATCAAAGAGTTCGCGAGCGAGTCTTTGGCCTGCATCCAGCGCTTTGGTCTGGGCCCCTATGTAGGCCTCATCGTCCGGGAGTCCGAAGATGCACCCGTAGGGTTGAAAGGCTTCTTGCCAAACGTACTGAACAATGTTGACTTGCGCGGTGCCGAGGGAATTCTGGATGAGTTCCGCGGCTTGCTTGGGTCCGGTACCTGTCCATAATCCTAGAAGGTCCTCATCCTGATTGTTCAGCCTTTTTTGCAGGCCATGCGTCAGAACGATGGTGGGGAGATTTGGGTTGATGTTTCCCACTATCTTCCGGAAGCCCGGGGGAGCCACGGGAGGAAGGATAGCAGCCTGGAACGAAGTGACAAAGTAGGCGAGGAGGATGTCGTCGTCATTGGTCGGATTGACCGTATGGACCACGATTGATGCATCGCCTACCTTCAGGAAAGGCCGCAGGTCATAAAGTTCGTCGTCAGTCCGAAAGCCCGTCGAGGGCGCAAAGGGGGCCGGAGGGTTCGCTATGCTGTCCCCGATTCCTCCCACAGTAATCAGGGCACCATCCTCGCTGATTCCATCGTCTTCCCCTCCTGCAGAAGAAGTCAGCCGCGACCCGTTCACGTCAATAAGGCTGACCTGGGGTGTTCCCGTGCTGGCCTGAAATCCGTGAGCGATTCCCAATCCCATGATCGCCGTGAGGTTGGGGTCGGCGGCCAGTGCCGCCGCCAGATTGATCAAGAATGTGTCGCCAAGAGTATTCTGCCCGCCGAACAGCAGGAGGAAGCTGCGGGTTGCTGCTTGGTTCGGGTCTTTGAAAACCACCACCAGGATCGTGCCGTTGATCGTCGTGGTACCCATCTCTTGGACGGATATGAGAGTGATACCGGGACCTGCCGGGTCGATGATCGGTTTGATGACAGCCGTGACGTCAGCAAATACGTTGTGGAAGAATATGGGATCGAAACCGGCATTGTTGAAGACGTTACGGTCCCAATTCACTGCCTTACCTGCCAGGACTACGTCACCATCGTTGATCACCCGGTGACCAAAAACCCCGTGACTGGCTGCCATCAGATAGGCCGCGCGGACTGTCCCTCCAGCGGGCTTGTCGACGCGAAGGAAGCCACCTCCTAGGCCGTTGTTCCCGTTGGCGTCGGCCGAAACAGTGAGTTGGCCTGTCAACTGAATGATAGGTTTGATATCGGCGGAAGCGGGCGCCCCGATAAAAGAAAGCGCGATGAGTGCAATTCGACTGTATTTCTTCACATCAGTTCCTCCGCGCCGAACTCTCTCACCGTGCCACATCAATCCCGAAGTCAAACAGCTTGCCTCCGCTGGCGCCCAAGGCCGTGGCGCCACCCGCGTAGAAGAAGCAGTATTCGCCGGGAGCGACGTGGCCCTCGGGGGTGACCTTGTAGACTCCGGGCGCGACCTTTTCGATTTTCAGCGCGACGGTGTCCTTTGACCGGGTGCCGGTGGAAGCACCAAAGGCGCCGAATTCGCCCACAATCAGCTCGCGCTCGTCCTTCTTCGCCGACAACTTGGCCAGCACGAATTCGTTCGGGCTGGATGCCCCGCCCCAAAACGCACTGGATTGGCTCAGCCCGTGTGACTTCTCCTCGAAGTAAAACCAGAACTCAGGGGCCTCCTCAGAGATCCGCAGGCTGGCCCGGCCACTGCGGACGACCGCTTTCCACTTTGCTTTGGCGATTCCGTAAGTGATGGCCGATTTGAAGATTCCGCCGGTTTTCCCCGAGGAGTAAACGGAGGGCTCGAGCTGGACCATGCTCTTGTCACGTTTTTCCTTGGGGAGCCAGTAGATGCCGGCGTCGTGGAGCGAGCGAGGATCGTTGGGGTCCGCAGGCGGAGGAATGGCTGCGATGGCCGCGGCGGTAGCTTTGGCCTCGGCAGACGCAGCGGCACCGGCGGAAACCATGGCCTGAATGACGGCTTCGCTTACGCCGGCGGATTTCAGCTTCAGAATGGCGTCAATGCTTGTGTCGAAATCGCATTTCGAGGCCTTGATCTTGCTGATGATGAGGTCGTCGCCGAGTTTGGCTTCGACCATACGCAAGACATCGGCGGTGGTGAGCACGTCGCTGGCCGCCTTGGCTGGCGGCGGGGCGGGTGTGGATGACTGCGCAGATGCCGGCGGCACAGCCAGGCTACAAATCAACAACCATGCGCCACAGAAGAGAGCGCTTCGAGGCGATGCGCTGCGCATACGACCTCCTGAATGACCAAGCTGCGGGGAAACGGTGCCTTATGCCGGAGAGTCGTTACTTAGGAGAGGCATTCTAAGTGAAAGATTCACAAGTTGGCAATATAAAAAGATAAGTCAATAGACGACAATTACCGACATGGCCGGCAACGGAGGTAATGGTACTTGTCGGGAGGGCGCCCGGAGATGCCGCGCGGGTTTCGCATTCCCGGCGGCGAGGTGGGAGTGGCCGCAGTGGTGCTGGTGCCGTCGCTGCTGTTTGCGTGGTTGTTGATCAATAGCGACCCAGCAGGCTTGGTGTGGGGACCGATATTTCTGATGAGTGGGCCGATCGCGGCGGCATTCTTATTGCGGCGGGTGGCGGCATGAATCCGCCGCTACGCTTTTTGCACGCCGAGAAATTCTTTCGAGTTCACGGAGAAGCCGGGAAACACCGTGGAAAGCGCGGCGTTGCCCATGTGCCGCGCGAGCAGTTCGCTGAGCACGATACGGAAGTCGGTGGTCAGCGCGAGGTCGCGGCCCTCGTAGAGTTGACCCGCGCCGAGTCCGGGCCATTTGCCGTGCACCTTGCCTCCGTTCAGATCCCCGCCCAGCAGGAACATGCAATTGGCGTGGCCGTGATCGGTGCCGCGGTTGCCGTTTTCCGCAGCGGTGCGGCCGAACTCGGACATGGTGACGAGCACGATGTCCGCCATGCGGTCGCCGAGGTCGCGGTGGAACGCTGCGAGTCCCTGACCGAGGTCGCGCAGCAGGTTGGAGAGCTGGCCCTGCACGCCGCCTTCGTTGACGTGATTGTCCCAGCCGCCGCTGTCGAGGAAAGCGACTTCCAGCCCGATGTTGGCCTTGATGAGTTGCGCCACTTGCAGCAGGCTCTGGCCGAAGCGGCCCTGCGGATACTGCGCGCCGTTTTCCGGCTGATAGCGCTGCGGGTTGGCCTTGCGCAGCATGTCAATCGCTTCAAACGTTTCCGTGCCGGTGCCGCGCAGGGCCTGGTCCACGGTCTGCGCGTACACGGCTTCAAAGCCGCCTTCGACCACCGGCGATGCGGCCATCAACTGGAACTGGCGCACGTCGGGCAGCGCGACGGCAGGCGCCGTGCCCTGCAGCGCGCGCGGAAGATTCGTGCCCATAGCCACGGCGCGAAACGGCGTAGCGGCTGCCACTTTCTCGAATTGCAGCGCGCGGTTTAACCAGCCGTCTTCGGTGCTCTTGCGGCCGGGCGTACCGGATTCCATGTAGTCCTGCGCGTCGAAGTGCGAGCGCGTGGTGTCCGGCGAGCCGGCGGCGTGGACGATGGCCAATTGCCGCTGCTTAAAAAGCGATTCGAGCGGCGCAAGGCTCGGATGCAGTCCGAAAAATCCGTCGAGGTCCACCGCGGTCTGTTGATTTCCGCCGCGGGGTTGTGGCACGGCAATGCTCGGGCGAAGGCGGTAATAGTCAGGCTCGCCGTAGGGGATGACTGCGTTCAGGCCGTCCATCGCGCCGCGCTGGAAAAGCACCACCAGAACCTTGCGGCTCGTTCCCGCGGGATGTGTCCCGATGCCTCGGGACAGTACCGCGCGCGTCAGGAACGCCGGCATCGCGGAAAGACCTACCATGGCGATGCCCGAGGACTTCACAAAATAGCGGCGAGTGATGTTCATAGATACCTCTAAGAAATACTACCTCCGCTGGAATTCGGGCGAGCCGAGAACCAGACCGGCGATAATTCCGGCGTCCACGGACGTCATCGAATCGTCCAGCGCGGCCCTCAGGACTTGCGGGTCGGTCAACTGCTTTTCCAGCGTGGCGCGCGTCTGTTCGGAAACTTGCCCGGCGAGAAACATTTGAATGGCGCGGTCGAGCGCCAACTTCGAGTCCGCCGCATTTTCTGCGCCGAGCAGCGATGCGATCTCCACGCGCGCTCCGCGCATGCGATTGGCGGAAAGCTCCATGGCGTAGTTGAGCCGGTTCAGCAGCGCGCCGGTATTCACCCAGTTTTCGGCCTTGTCGGAATAGCCGGTGGGCGGCTGGCAAAGGTAGAGCGGCTCGCCGATGCGCGCAGTCCAAAGCACCAGGGTGAAGGGCGCGCTGACCTCGGCGCCGAGGGCGCGCGCCGCGCTGGCCACCAGCTCAAACGGCTTTTTGATTTTGGAGCGATACGTTTCGCGCGACCAGAACTCCGGCGAATAAATCATCGCTTCGAGCACCGCAGGGATGTTGCCGTGCGTCTCGAGGAATTCCTTGGCCATGCGCTCCACCAGCGTCGGCGGCGGCGTATCGCTGACGAAGCGCCGTGCCAGCTTGGTGGAAATAAACTTCGCGGTATTCGCATGCGCGACGAGCATCTCCAACACCTGCTCGCCGGCCTTCATCCCGCCGCCATCAATCTTGTGGCCCAGCACGGAGAACGGTCCGCTGGCATGGATGCGGCCCTCAAAGTTGAATTCGGGGTCACGGCGCGGCGCGCTCAGCGTCCAGCCGGTGAAAGCGCGGGCAACTTCGATGACGTCCTGCTGCGTGTAGCCGTTGTCCACGCCGAGCGTGTGCAGTTCCATCAATTCGCGAGCGTAATTTTCATTCAAACCACGGCGCTGGCGCTGCTGCGGCTGCTGGCCGGGCACGTCGATGCGCCGTCCGGGCGCGTTCGGATCGGGCATAGTGACAACGCCGCCGCGCTGGCCCAAGCGGCCGCGGCGATACAGTTCTGTCGCCATGCGCGGGTCCATGCCGCCGAAGCGCGAGAGAAATTGCCGTCGGCGCTGCAGTAATTGGTTTTCGAGTTTCGCGAATGCTTCAGGGTCGGCGCTCTGCCAGTTGTCGAGATAGAAGAGCATGGCCGGGCTTTTCGCGGTCGCGCTGAGGAGGTCGCCGAACTTGCCCATGGCATGTCGCCGGATGATATCGCGCTCGTACGCCGGCAGCATGAAATTCACCGGGCCTTTCTGGGCAAACACGTTGAAGTGGTTGAACCAGAAGTCGGCCATCACTTCCTGTAGCTGGCGTTCGCTGTAGATGGCGCGGGTGAACTTGGCGGCGGAAAGCTCGCCGATCACGCGGCGCGGGGAATTGTCGTTCACCAGTTCCATGCGCATGGCCTGGGCGTTGGGGTTGTCCACTCCGCCCTGGCGTGCGCGACGCGCTTCTGCGGCTAATTCCGGATTCTGCATGATGGTCTGACGGACCTGCTCGCGCTGCTGCTCTTGCAACTGCTGGCGATATTCCTCCGGCGTCATGCCGCGCTTGGCGGCTTCGATGGCGGGATTGGGATATTCGTCCATGAGCTGCGACGTGGACTTGGCCAGCGTGGAGTATTGCTCCAGGCGCTTGGCCATAGCGGAATCATCAATGGACTCGGGCTTGAGCTGTTGCTGGATCCATTTCTCGAGGCCCATCGCGCGGATGCGCTCGACGTCCCCCGGGCGCGGGCCGAAGGCCAGGCGGTTCAGCGCGTGCATCACCGCTTCTTCCTCGCTCAGATCCGTGATGGGCAGCTTGCCCTTGAATGCTTTGGAGAGATGGTGGGCCTGCCCGGCAGTCTTGTTCTTTTCCGCCGCTTCACTTTCTTGATCGGCGGCGAGGAACGGCGCGGCAAAGGTGAGGGATACCACCAGCAGCGCGGCGAGAAATCCATTGGCGGCGGGATTCTTCCGGCCGGAAAAACTGGTGCCCAAGCCGCTATGTCTGGCCATGATGGAATGCTCCTATTGTCCGACGCTGCGGACCTGCTCATCCCGAGAGCGCTAAACTTACATCTTCGAATCATTCTAACCCCGAAAAAAGGGAAAAGTTGTGCCGGAAGTGCCGGCGATTGCCGCGGAGGAAAGCGACCTCCGCTCGAAGCGCAGATGGACCGCGCACGACGCAGTCGTACACATTGACCGCGCGGGAGCGATGCCGTATAAATTAAAGCGCCCGCCGAACTGCACCGAGGAGACTGACCTTGAATCGCAAACATCGTCTATTGACCCTATTCGTCCTGCTGGCTGTGTCCGCCGGCTTATGGGCAGCCGAACAACAGACCGCCATCGCACCCGAGCGCATCAAGGCGCACGTAGAGTATCTCGCCAGCCAGGCGATGAAAGGACGCGGCACCGGCACGCCCGAGTTGAATAAAGCGGCCAAGTACATCGCTGACGAATTCAAGCGCGACGGCCTGGAACCGCTGGACGGGAAATCGTATTTTCAGAAATTCCGCGTAACGGTAGGCGCCGAGCTGGGCAAGCAGAATTCGGCGACGCTGGTGCGTGGCGCGGAGAAACTGGCATTTAAGGTGAGCACCGACTGGCAGCCGCTCAACTTCTCCGATTCGGGGGAAGCCGGCACGGCGCTGGCGTTCGCGGGCTTCGGCATCACCGCGCCGGAATACCAGTATGACGACTACCTGCACATGGACGTGACCGGCAAAGCCGTCATCGTGATGCGGCAAGAACCCCAGAAAGACGATGAGAAGAGCAAGTTCGACGGCAAGACGCCCACGCAACATTCGCAAATCGTCAACAAAGCCATCAACGCGCGCAACCACGGCGCAAAAGTGATGGTGCTGGTGAACGACCTGCCCGGCCAGGGCGAAGAGGATTTCCTCATGAAGTTCGGCTCGCTCACCGGGCCGGATAACGCCGGCATCCTGCTGGTGCAGGCCAAGCGCGAGGTGGTGGACAAATGGCTCGCGCCTTCCGGCAAGTCGCTAGCACAACTCCAGAAGGATATTGACGACAAGCTGGCGTCGCAGTCGTACTACGTGCCGGATGCCCGGCTCGACTTGCGCGTGGATGTGCGACGCATCACCGCGGAAACGCAAAATGTCGTGGGCGTGCTCCGCGGGCGCGACTCGAATTTGACCGCGGAAGCCGTGGTCATCGGCGCGCACTACGACCACCTCGGGCTGGGCGAAAGAAATTCCCTGGCGCCCTCGCAAGCCGGAAAAGTACATGCCGGCGCGGACGACAATGCCTCGGGCACTTCGGTACTGCTCGAATTGGCGCGCGCACTCGGGGAACGTAAACGCGACCTGCGGCGCAGCATTGTCTTCCTCGCGTTTTCCGGCGAGGAGTTGGGGCTGCTGGGTTCCGCCTACTACACGAAAAACCCGGAATGGCCGCTGGAGAAAACCACGGCAATGATCAATCTCGACATGGTGGGCCGGCCGAAGGACGGAAAGCTGATCATCGGCGGCATAGGCAGCTCGCCCGGATTCAAGGAAATCGTGGAAAAAGCCAACCGCACGGGCCTGAATGTTTCGACCACTGCAGGGGCCTTCGGCGGCAGCAGCGATCACATTTCGTTTTATGTGAAGAACATTCCCGTGCTGTTTTTCTTCTCCGGATTGCACGCCGACTATCACAAACCCTCGGATACCCCGGATAAAATTCTGGCCGCCGACGCCGCGCGCGTGGGCGACCTGGCCATGCAGGCGGCGCTCACCTTGTCGTCGCAGGACGCCCGGCCGCAGTTTGTGCGTGTGCAGGAAGCGCAGCCGGCGGCCGGTGGTGGCGGAGCGGGCTACGGAGCGTACTTTGGGTCCATCCCGGACATGGGTGAAGAAGTGGTGGGCGTGAAATTTGCCGATGTGCGCGACGGCAGCCCGGCGGCCAAGGCCGGCTTGAAGGCGGGCGACTTGCTGATTGAATTTGCCGGCAAGGAAATCAAAAACCTCTATGACTTCACCTACGCGCTGCGCGCGCACAAGCCGGGAGAAGAAGTCAGCGTAACCGTCATGCGCGGCAAAGAAAAGATGACGGTGATGGTAAAGCTGGAGCAGCGTAAGTAGGCCTTCAATAGCATGCCGTCGCTTGCGGGTCTAAGTCGGCGGCGCGGGTGGTGAAATCAAGATGATTGTTCGCGACTTTATTTTTTGGCTGTCCACCAAGAAAAATGTAACCGATGCCATCGCGCGGCGCGGAATCAAGCACGGATTCGCACTGCGGTTCATCGCCGGCGAGCAACTCGACGACGCCGTTCGCGCCTGCCAGGAGCTGAATCGGGAGAACCGCCGCATCAGCCTGAACCACTTGGGCGAAAACGTCACCACCGTTGAAGAAGCCACCAAGGTGAAAGACGGCTATATCGAGATGGTGCGCGAACTCGACCGCTGCTCCATCGACGGCAACATCTCCATCAAGCTCACGCAATTAGGACTCGACGTGAAGCCGGGCGGGCGCGATCTGTGCCAGAAACTGACCGAAGAAATCCTGGCCACAGCAGCGGAGCTGCGCCGCAACATCGAAATCGATATGGAAGGCTCGCCCTACACCGACGTGACGCTGGACATTTTCGAAGCCGTGCGGCGCCGGCGCGACAACGCTGCGATGGCTATCCAGGCGTATCTCTACCGCACGGAAAAGGACCTCGAGCGCCTGGCGCCGTTGCACCCGAAGATTCGACTGGTGAAGGGCGCCTACCGCGAGCCCAAGAGCATCGCGTTTCAGAAAAAGCAGGATGTGGACGCGAACTACTGCCGCTTGGTGGACAAGCTGCTCGACGGGCGCTTCGTGGCCGCCATCGCCACGCACGACGCCGCCATGCTGGGCCACGCGCGCAAGCGCATCGCCGAGCGCAGCGTGGGACAGGACAAATATGAGTTCCAGATGATTTACGGAATCCGGCGCGACCTGCAGCAAGAGGTCCGCGGGCAGGGCCACCCGTTGCGGATTTATGTGCCCTACGGCACGGAGTGGTGCCCTTACTTCATGCGCCGGCTCTCGGAACGTCCGGCGAACTGCTGGTTTGTGCTGAAAAACCTGATGGTGGAGACGTTTGGCAGCAACGGGAAAAAAGCTTAGCGGTCAGCCGCGCAGCCGGTCCAGGATGCGCTTGAGTGCGTCTTCGTTGTTGCCCCGCAGCTTCACCCATTCCACGCCGAATCCCTCGGGCTCCACGTCGCGGACGATGCCGTCCGCCTCCACCACTTCGGTGCCGCCAAGTATGCGCAGGGGTAGAACGGTGCCCATGGGGTAGGATTTGTCAGTCAGCATGAAGATGCCGCCCAGGCCAATTACCGAAATCCGAGCTTCAAATCCAAACCCCACCCCTTCACATTTCAGATACTTCGATTCGGTGAGGTATAGGCGGTCATACAGCCGATTGTCGGTCTTCATGCAGCACCTCGTTGTGTGGCGCGAAAAGCATCGAGCGTCCAGGCATCCTGCTGCTCATCATGGCGCAAGACATAGTAGTTGCCGTCGTCCGCCAGCACGCGAAAGAAGACAGCACCGGGAGAGTACCACTGGTCCTCGACTTGTTCCACCTGGTAGGGCCGCCCGCGCAGAATAAATCGCTGCGGGCGTTCATCGGCCCGGTAGCCTGCGTAACATTCTACTTGAAGGTCGTCCTTGGCCCCCACCAATTTTCCCTCTGCAACTCCTCACACGATTAGCCGAAACGTGAAAAAAGTAAATAGTACTTTGTGAAAAACAGTGCAGCAGGCTCGCGCCGCGATGCGATGGAGTGAACGGCGTAAAGCCGGACCGCGCACGGCACTTCAGCGGCGCCGGGCAAGGGCTTCTGCGTTGTAGGCAGCGCCCAGCAATACAATCAGGGCGCACAGGTTCATCCACACCATCATGCCGATGGTCGCTGCCAAGCCCCCGTACACCAGGCTGTAGGGCACGTGACGCACGTAAAAGCCGAAGGCCGAATTGGCTACCCACCAGAGCACGGTAGAGACCACCGCGCCGGGAAGAACTTCGTTCCAATCGCTGCCCTTGGCGCGGCCCACGTGATAGAGCAGCGAGAGCACGAGCACGGCAAACACGAGGGCCATACCCACGTACACCACCAACCAGATCCCGTTGAAAAGCAGGGGCAGGCCGAAATGGACAATCATCCAGGTGCGCAGCTGGCGGCTAAAAACAGTCAGAATGATGGCGGCCAGCAAGGGGCCGAATGTGACGATTAGCAGGAGCAGCGCGCGAAACTGGTTGCGCCAGTATCGCGAAGGAGTCCTGTCGCCATAGAGGTTGCGGAAAGCCTGTATGAAGCCGCCCATCACCTGCGAACCTCCCAGCAGCGTGCCGCCGAGACCCAACAGCATCCAGGCTCGAGGCGTTCTTCCCTGCCCCTGCAGCACCAGAAAATCCATGACCATCCGCTTGCTCTCGACCGGAAGGACTAATCGTAGATCGGCGAGGAAATCTTGTACAACGGTGTTCAGGATTCGGGAGTATGCCAGGAGACCCAGCAGAAACAGCAGGATCGGGAAAAACGCTAGGAACATGCTGAAGGCGATGGCCTGCGCGTCGCTCATCGCCGCCGGAAATACACGTCGCAGGGCCCCCGCGAAATTTTTCAGAACAGAACGCATGGCTCGCGGGGATTATATAGGTGCGCGGTTGCAGGTGATAGCTGCAAGAATCAGCAGGGAGTGAAATGTGATGAGCGCAAAGGGCGGGCTGAGGCCCTCCCCGCGATCACTTGGCCGGCGACGTCGCTGCCGACCAGTGCAGCGAGTTAAAGAGCATCTTGAACGTGGCGTGCGGCTGGGCGCGGAACTGCGCGCGGAATCCGAGCAGCACCACCCGCCCTTTGCCAAGGCTGACTTCGGCCGCGGCGACTTTGTCGTACAGATATTCCGGGCCGCCAATCCAGCCGCTTTGCAGCGGATTCGTGGACGGGTACTTGGCCACGGCCCGTGCATTGTTTTCCGTGAAAGGCGCGGTGATTTCAAACGCCGGGCTGTTCAGGAAGTAGGCCGAGGTTTTTTCGGGCATGCCGTAGGCCACGGGGTTGCGGTTATCCACATAGATCTGCAGCACGGCGCCGGGACAATAGAATTTGTCGGCAGTAACGCCACGCAGCGTGTTGCGCACGGGCAACCCGAGGGTGTCGATGGCGAAATCGGCTGCGTCGTCGAGCACGACGAGCGTGCCGCCGCCGCGGACGAAATTTTCAATCGCTTTGCTCCCCTCGTCGCCCAACCCGCCGCGATATTCCGGGCGCACCCACTCGCCGCGGCTGCCGTTCAGAATGCTGTTCTTGGACTGGCTGGCGAATACGATGACGTCGTATTTTTCATTCTGCTTGCCAGCACGAATTTCTTCGTTGTGCAGCGAGGTGTAGGGAAATTCGTATTTCTCCAGCAGCCAGCGCGTCCAGCCTTCATCCATGTTGGCCACCCACGGCTGGTAAAGGCCGATGCGCGGTGCGCGGAGACGCAGCAGGTTGGCACGCAGCGCTGCCTCGTCCGCGGGCATGAGTTGTTCACCGGTCAAGCCAAGCTCGTCCACCAGCGGGCGGAGCTTCTCAAAGGGAACGTTGCGCACAATCAGGCTGCCGGGTGGGTAGCGCCATCCGCGCGAGCTCGCCTGCACGAATTCCGTGGCCCAGGAAATTTCATGGCCCGCTTTCAACAGGCGATTGGCCAGCAGCGCGGAGTTGTTACCTCCCGGCGCCACGACAAACGCAGGCGCGCCGCCGCGCTTGGCTACGACCAAATCTCCTTGCGGCTTGGGAATGGCGGACAACTTTTCGAGTGGCGCATCAAAGGGCTTGTCCACTTTGGTTGTGGCCACTCCCATTTGCAGCGGCAGCGTCCAGCCGGTGACGTCGTAGGGCCGCTCAGGCGCTTGGCCGGGCGCCGCGGGCTTCATCGGATACTTCTGCGGCTCGAGAATATCCTTCGCGTAGCCGCGGAACGGCTGCGCCATCGGAATCACGTAGCTTCCGGCGTCGTACTGCTTGCCATCGGCTTCGAATGCGGCCTTGGCGCGGTAGATCTCGATGCCGGTCAGGTCCAGCACCTCCAGGAGTTTCCATAGTGCGCCGGCGTCGTGCTGGGAAGCCGGCACGACGTACGCGAACGGATTTTCCTTGCGGCCTGTCTCAATGGCCTTGCGATTCAGGTTGTAGAAATTGCGCTGGAACATGACGCGGTTCGCGGCCGCGCCTTCCAGTAGCGCGTAGGAAATGACCAGCTCGTAGTCCACGATGTCGCGCAGTCTCCACGTGCCGCCCAGCCACGGCTTGGGATACTCGGTGCGCGCCCACGTGTCCGTGGGGGGCGGAAGCGGCCGGCGTGGATCTGCGCCGCCACCGTCCGGGGCTCCTTCGCCAGCGGGCGTCGCGGGACGCGGCGCCTGATAGAGCTGCGCGCGCTGCTGTTCGACGGGACTGGCGAGGCGCGCGCTGGCAACTTCCGTCAGAAGGCCGACCATGTTGTGCCACCAAGCGCCGTTCTTCGCCGGTCCCTGATACCACCACGGGTAGCCACGCCCGTATTCCACGCCTTCAAGGCCGGCCGCATTCAGCGCGTTAAACATGTACATGCCCAGCAGGCTGGTCTGCGCGCGGACCAGCGGGTCTTGGTTCAAATTGATGGGATCGGCAAACGGCGGCACAAAAATGCGTGCGCCGCTGGAGCCCATCTGGTGCTCGTCGAGAAAAATGAGCGGAAACCAGTCGCGATAGAGCACGCGAATCACGTTGCGGGTTTCGATCTGCGTCAGCATGAAGGCGTCGCGGTTGTCGTCGTGGCCCACGTACTTGTGGTAGAGCCACGGCATGGGCGAAAACTCAAATTCGGAGCCGACGTTTTTGTTGTACCAGTCCACGATCATGATTTGCCCGTCCGGGTTGACGGAGGGCGCGAGAAGGAAAACGACATTGTCGAGGAGGTTGTCGATGTAGGGCGAATGCTCGGTGGCCAGGCGGTAGACCAGTTCGAGCGACATCTGTGTAGAGCCAACCTCGCTGGAGTGAATGGTCAAGGTAATCAGCACAACCACCGGATTTTTCGCGAAAATGGCCTCCGCCGATTTTTCGTCGAGCGCGTAGGGATATGCCAGCTTGCGCTGATCGGCCTGGATCTCCGCGAGCCGCGCGAGGTTTTTCGGTGAAGAAATGGTCAGCAGGATGAACGGATTACCCATCGTTGATTTGTCCAGGTCGGTGATGCGCACGCGATCGGAGGCTTTTTCGACCATGCGCATGTATTCGACCACCTGGTCCCAGCGGGCGAGCTTTTTGTCCGTGCCGACGCGAAAGCCGAGATATTTTTCCGGCGTGGGAAGCTCCTGCGCGGCCAGGCAGGAAGTGAGCAGCAGGAAGATGGCAGTGAAGCGCAGCAAACGATGGGGACGCATCGAAAAAACCTCCGAGTAGAAATTGTCCAAGCCAGTGGAGGACGCACAGGAACGCCAGCGCGTTTCCGCCGAGCGCGGCCATCTTAGGTGGTGCATTGCGACAAGTCAACGCAGGAACAAGGCACACGGATCGGCAGGCTGAGGATTATTGGAAACGCATCAAGCGCCGGCAGCCTCGGTGGAGGCGGCCAGGCGCAGCTTGGCCCAGCGGGCGGTCTCACGTAGCAGCGGGTCAGGATGGGTGAGACACTCGTCGAGATATTTCTCCAGGGACTTCAAGCCGAGGGTGCCGATGGCGTAGGCCCCACAGGATTTCAGCCATGGATCGTCGCTTCCCACCAGGGCGGCCACGGCATCCTCGCGGGTTTCCACTTTCGCGCCGACCAGGTGGTTGGCAAGCCTCACGCGCTCTTCGACGCTGATGTCGCCGTCCAGCAGTGGCACGAGCACGGCGCGCAGTTGCGGTTTCAGGACGTTGTCCAGAAACTCCAGCGCGTTGGAATGGACCACTGCGCTACCCGACGCGAGCCCCACATGCGCGCTATGGAAATCGAACTGCGGGTACAGCAGCGTAAGCAGACGGAAGATGCGCTCGACCTCCTGGCTCATGGATTCACGCAAGGCGCGCGCTACGGGGTCTTCGCTTTCCAGATTGCCGCCGAAGGTGCCAAGAATTTGATAGGAGCGGTAGTGCCCCATGATTTCGGCGGCCAGCACAGTCTCTACCATCTGCACATCCACAACGAGTTCTGGATGACCCTGGCGCAGCTTGTTCAGCGCGGAAAGAATTCGGAAACGCAGCATGGCGTCCGACCCGAGCAGGTTTTCCATCAGCGCGCTTTCCGCAGACGTTGTGCCGATTTGCGCCAGCACGCTGGGAATCTCGCGGCGGATCTTGAGGGTCACCGATTCGTCCGCCAGGTGGTCGCGCAGCGTGCCCACGATCGAGTCGCCGAGTTTCGCTAGAGTCTCCGCCACATCCGCGGTCAATTCCTGGTCACCGAGGCGGTCCAGCAGTCGCAGCACCAGCCGGCGTTTGTTGAGCTGGCCCACAGCGCGAATGGCCTGGCGGATCACTTCGGTATCTTCATCATCGAGCAAGCGCTTCAACTGGGATTCGAATTCATCGGGAAGCACGGAAATCAGCCGCGCCGCTTCCAGGCGCGTGCGCTGCCCTTCCACGCCCTTCTCATTTACCATGGCATCCAGCATGATGCGCGCCGCTTCCAGGTTTTGCGTGTCGCCCGGGCGCGCCAGAAACGCCACGACGGCCGAACGAATCGAGAAATCCTCAAAGTCTCCCAGTTCCTGGATGCGCTCCAGCGGATCCACGTGTGCGTGGTGGCAGAGGTAGAGCAGCGCTTCCGTGCGCACCTCCAGGCTGGGATCCTGCAACAGTTTTTCCACCTGCGGCAGCACCGTCCGGTCCTTCGCGCCGGCAAGGATGGAAAGTGCCTTTCGACGCACGGCGGAGTCCGCATGGCTGAGCAATCCGCGGATGGCGGGATGGGCGGCTTGTTGTTTGCCCACTTCGAAAAGACTCAGCGCGTACAGCAATTCCTTGGGGTCCGCGGGGCGCAGGCTGTCGGCGAAAATGTCCAGTGTGGAGCGGTCGAGCACAGGCGCGGATGCGCGCTCGGAATCCAGACGGTGCTTTTGGATACACTCGCGCAGCGTCCCTACGTATTGCCGGCGGGCAAAGTATGCGGCGACTATCCAACCGCTCATGAACGTGATGTTCACCCAGCCGAACTGCACCGGCGACCATTTCAAATTGTCGGCAAAAAGTGCTACAGCCAGACCCGAGATACCGTCACCAAAGCGCCAAATCACGACGTCAATAAAAGATTTAACCTGAATCTTGACGTTGGATGGGATCGGTAAGAACAGCAACTCAACTGTGGATTTGTCGAGCGAATAGCGCAGGACCTGGTCGCTTCCGCGCATAAAGTTGGCAGCGAGCATAGAGCCCCAAATGAGCAGCCCGCTCGTGCCAAGTAGCAACGTCATCGGTAGAATGAACAGCGCGGGGCCTATCCCAAACCGCTTCAAGAAGCGCGAAGTCAGCAGCAACTGTGACAGGAGGCAAGCGATGCCGGCATAGAAGTTGAAATCTCCCAAGAAAGCAGTCAGGGCTTTCGTGTCGGGGTAGAAGCTCTTCGCCACCGCCGTGAATTGCCACTTGGCGGATGCGGTGACCAGGGAAGCCATGCAGATGACCGCACAAATCGAAAGCAAATACTTCGATGAAACAATCAGCTTCAGGCTCTCCCGTAGATTGACGGAGCCTTCCGCCAGGGCGCTCCCACCTTCCTGCACCTGCTCCTGAAATGCGGAACGATGTTGCCACCAAATCACAAACACGAGCACCGCGGAAAGCCCCATGAAGATCGCCATGATCATCAGCAGACTTGCCACGCCGTAGTGAACCGTGGCGTACTTGGTCAACCAGCCGCCAACAATCCCGCCGGCAATGGCGCCGCTGCCCACCACACCGAATACGCGCTTGGCCGCGCGTGTGGTCAGAACGAAGTTAGCGAGAGTCCACACCTGGGCCGGAGTCAGCACCCCGACAATGCCCACCCAGATATAAAACGTCGTGTACAGCCAGGGCAGTGATTTCCCGAAGTGCAGGGACAAATACCAGAAGAATACACAATTGGCAGAAAAGAAGATTAAGCTGCCGAGCAACAAATTGCGCAAGGAGACCCGGCGGGAGAGCATCACATAGCCAGCCGCGACAAAACCGACCAGCACGGAAATGGCCATGTTGGCGTAGGAAAGTTTGCTGGGAATGAATTGCTCGAGAAACAGCGCCGAACTGGCGTTCTTCCCGATGACGTAACTACCCATGACAAAAAACAGGTAGGAAAAAAGCACTACGCCGCGGCCCAGGTCGCCGCGTTGCAGATTCAGGAGCCGCTCAATCATCCGCGCCATCGGAAGGTGAGTGTACTCTATAGGGAGCCGCCTGCCAGCGCAAGAGCGGAGTAGCGCCGGCGGTGGGCCCGCCTTACTTCAAGTCGCGCACCACTTCACTTTCCCCGCGCTTGGCGATTTCCGCCTTGTAGTGCTCGATAATCTTCTTGCGCCGCTTGATCAGTCCATCCAGCTCAAACCGTCGCAGATAGGGCTTGAGGCGGTCCTTGATCGTCTGCTCATCCATGGCCTGAAGCTTCTCCCAAATGCCGCGGTCAATGTCCACCATTCCGTCTTTGTTGAGCAGGTTTTCGTTTTGGCGGAAAGCGCGCGTGTGGTCAATCAGCCAGACTTTCCAGTTCTTGTCGATGAGGATATTGCCCTGGTTGCGGTCGGTGTTGTACACGAGGTTGTCGAAAACGCGCATGATCTGCAACTGGTTGTTCCAGCGGCGGGCGTCTGGCGGCGCGAGCTGATCCCTTACCCGCTCCTTCTCCATCATGGTATTTTCAACCCAGATCTGAAGGATGCCTTTGTCGCCCCCAATCGAGCGCTGCACCACCGGGGGCAAATTGTCCATCCCCAGCATTCGGGCGACCTCTTGGGCGGCAAGATCGAAGATGGCGTCGTCGCGAAAGTTCAGCTCTCGCTGCCCGGAGGTCATCATTGCCACGGCCTTTTCTTCTTGAATGCTGCTGAATTTGGCGTTGACGTGGAGGCCGTCTTTCTCGAGCAATGCCTTGCGGGGATGCGCGACGCCCGTGGGAATGTCTTTCATCTTGACGATTTTGGCGGTGCGCAGGAATTCCATGACTTCTTCGTCGGTCTTGAAGGGCAGCGGGTTGCCGTCGACATCAAGCCAGACATGTGCTGCCGGAGCCGCCGCAGGCGCAGGCGCTGCGGCAGGAGGAGGCGCCTGCTGCTGTTGCGTGGGTGCCTGTTGCTGTTCATCAAGGCCGCCGCCGGGGAGTTCGTTTGAGTTTAGTTCGTCTTTGCTGGCCGGAACCGTCGGTGCCGTGGTGCGCGCCGGGTCGTACAAGACGATGCTCTGGTCGGAATAGATGGCCGTGAACTTGCCCGCCACAATCTCCAGCGCGGAGGCGCGGCCACCGTTGTAGTGGCTGCTCAACATACCCGTGTCGATCAGAAAGATCTTTCCATCGAAGCGCGCCGTGATTCGCCCGTCCGGGAGCTGCGGCGTGTGCCCAACCACAATCTGGGAAACCCCGAGGCCCTCGAGCACCTTGCCGATCTGCGCATCCCCCTCCGCGGCACTCCACGTCGCGTAGCCGCGGAACCACAGCGGCCCTGCGGGATGCACAATCAACCAAGTGTTGAAGTCAAGGAAGGAGCTCATCCGCTGGATCCGCCGCTTCACGGTTTCAAGGGCATCTGCCGCCTTGAAGTCACTCGGGTTCTTGGTGGCTTTTGCCATCGTGCGGGTTAGCTCTGCATTGCGGATTTCGAGCTCGGTGTGGATAGCGCTGGCCATTTCCATCAAGTCGAAGTTCTTCAGAATGATTTTTTCCTTGAGGAAAATCTGCTTGAAGTCATCGAACGCTTTCACTTGGTCGCGGACGCGCCCGGCGATGGCCTCCGGCTTCCAATTGAAGCTGATCAAATCGGGGCTGATGCCGCCGTGCACGAAGAGCGTGGAACCGATCTGCACCACTGCAGGGCGTTCCCGCAGCCAGCGCCCATAAATCCCAGACGGGCTCATCGCCTCCCGCTGCTCGACGTAGCCGAGCGGATGCGCGGCATACCAAGCAGCTTCCGTCGCCGTGGAGGCATGTCCGGCTTGCGTTGCCATTCCGCCGAGGCCGGGGCGCGACTTCTGCCAATCGAGAAAGTCGTCAAAGGCAGCCTGACGGCGTTTTACCGAAGACTTGTCCGCAAACTCGGCGTACATGGCTTCGGCATAGCGCAGGTCGCCCATGATGTTCATGGCTTCGTGGTTGCCGAGCAGAGTGACTACGCGCCCGCCATTAAGAGGCGCCTCCACTTCCAGCGCCATCAGCAAATCCATCACCTCGCGGCATTTGCTGCCGCGGTCGAGGAAATCACCGGTCTGCACCAGCGTGGCGTTCTTGCCCGCCCAATGCAGCTTTTCGTCAATGATCCCGGCTTTTTGCAGGATGGCCACAAAAGCGTCGTAGTCGCCATGCACGTCGCCTACAGCGACCAGGCGCGTGGACGATTGGGCTTGCGCCGAAGAAACTAGCAGCGCAAGAAACAGAAAGAATATGGCCACAATGTGGCCGCGACGAATCAACCGACCGGTTCCAAGGTTTGGCATAGTGACTCCATTTTATCGAATTCCGTCTGTAATGCCACCAATTTATTTGATTCGCATGATGTCGGAAGCGTTGGCCGCCATGGTGCAGGACAGCGCCTCCGGGTTGGCGGCATGGCCTTCTGCCGTAGTATGGTGGAAATACATGGGAGGAGCCTTGCCCAGACGAGACCCATTGGTATGGGCGCTTTTGTGCTGCGCAATACTTCTGTTCGCGGCCGGCGGTTCAGCGCCTTCCGCGGCGGCGGAAGCGGAGAATATTAATTTCAAGCGCCAGGCCACGGCCATCTTGAAGATGGACGGCAAGCCGGTGAAATTCTGGGAAGTGTACGTGGCGAAAAAACGCGGCCACCTCGTGCTCGTACAGCTTGGCAGGCGCTACTTGCTGCTGGATACGAAGGAAAAGGACGTCTTGGAAATCGAGCCCGGCGCGATCCAGCAAAAGTCCAAGGGCAATGAAGTGGCGTGGACGCGTTCGCCGCAGAGCGAGAAGAAAATTGAAAGCGCGGAGTGGTCCCTTCGCAGTGTAGGCCCTGCCGTGGCCATCAAGGTTCGGCTCAGCACGGAAGGGCGCATGCTGGAAATCCAGTTGCCGCGCATGCCGGACTCGGGTTGGATTTTCTAGTAATTGAAAGGCGTCAGGCTTCCGGTGGCGAAGCGGGATTGCAGAGCTTGCACTGCCGCGGGCGCCGGACGATCGCCGCGTCGCGCGGAAAAATCGCCGCCAGAAACCAGTCCAGCGCCACTTGCACCTGTTTTTTCAATCCCACCAGCTTGTAGAGATGGACAGCGTTCCAGAACAGCCACGCGAAGTAGCCGCTGAAGCGCAAGCCGCCCACACTGACCACCGCGTAGTTCATCCCCAGTGAGACGAGCGTGCCCTGGGGCACGTAGCGATAGGATTCTAGCGGTTCGCCGCGCGCATGGCGGACGATATTTTGCGCGGCGATACGTCCATGGTCCAGGGCCACCGGTGCCACTAGCGGAGCACTCGCCGCCGTCACCGCTGCCGCGGAATCTCCCACGATGAAAACTTCCGGGTGCTCGTCGAGCTGCAAATGCTCATTGACCACGGCGCGGCCGATACGGTCGTGCGGCCCGGGCAGCGATTCCACCAGCGGATGCGCGCGCACGCCGGAGGTCCACACTACTGTGCCCGCGCGGATGACTTCGCTTGCGTTGATTTCGACGCCGCCCTCCATGCAGCGTGTGACCCGCGCCTTGGTCCGCACTTGAATGCCTTCGACGCGCAGCCGCTTGTAGGCGTGCGCGGCGAGGCCCGCGTCGATGCCGCGGAGGATTTCCGGCGCGGCCTCCAGCAGAACCAACTGGATTTCGGTACGGGGAATGCCGCGGTAGCGCGGTGCCACGTAGTGAAACAGAAAATCCTGTAATTCCGTGATCAGCTCGACGCCAGTGTATCCCCCGCCCACCACCACGAACGTGAGCAGGCCGCTGCGCTCGGCAGTGTCTGCCGTGTGGTCGGCGTGTTCGCAGAGGTCGATGACGTGCTCGCGGAGCACCACGGCATCTTCCAGCGACTTGAAGTCCATCGTATGTTCGCGCGCGCCGGGAATATCAAAGTAGGCTGTTTGGCTGCCGATGGCGACCACCAGCGTGTCATAGTCCAACGCTCCGCCCGACAGATGCACGCGCCGCGCGGCAATATCAATCGCCTGCAGAGAATCACGCCGGAAATGGAACCGCCGTCCGCCGCGGATGTCACGCACCGGCTGCACGATGTGTCGCGGGTTGATGTAACTCGAAGCGATTTGCGGCAGAAGAGGAGTGAAGAGAAAATAATTATGTTCGTTGACGAGCAGAATCTCCACGTCGGGGTCGCCACCCAGCTCGCGCTCCAGCTCGATGGCGGCTTGCAGGCCTCCAAAACCCGCCCCCAATATCACGATGCGCTGCATGACATGAATGTAGCATGAGCAGGCAGAGCATGCAGAAGCGTGGAGCCTGGAAAATTATTTGTGCTGGACGGAGCGCACCCAAGGAATGCCGATGAGGCCGTCCTGCACGAGAATATCGACGGCATCGCCCTTCTGGAAGCGGTCGAGTTCATCGGGGCTAATGGGAATGCGCTCGAAGCGCAGCCCCGGCCGCCACGAATGGACCACCAGGCGACTGGTGCGCAGCATCCCGGGCATCGAAAATCTTCCCACGACCACGGTGGAGTGGCGGACCGGCGGCGACGAATCGAAGCGGCCGTTGAGGAACAGCAAGCCCGTCAACAGCCACGACACCGGCAGCAGTCCGTAGCACACACGCTTAAGCGCCTCCACTGCGGCCTGGCGGCGCGCGCGGCGGTCAATCCACACCGCCGAAAACACCACCACAAACGAAACCACGCCGAGAAAAATGAACATGGCGTCCAGCTCGAGGGGCGGATAGAAGTGCGTCGCAGGCAAAAAGGCCACGGTGCCAAGAAGATAGATGGCCGTGCGGTTGAGGAGGCGGCGCCGCAGGACGGCTTCTGATTCGCTCGGAGTCAGGCCACAGTTATCGCACTGCTCGGAGGTGAGCTCCGCGCCGCAGTCCAGGCACCGGCGCATCACACCGCCAGGCCGGCAAGGATCTTGTCCAGGCTGTCGCGGTCCTGTGAAGAGAGTTCCCTGAATTCCACACCCATGCCCCGCCCCACCATGACCCGTTTCACAAGGCATTTGATGCGCAGCGGGTCGGCAATGTGCAGTCGCGCAACAAACTCCGCGCCGACCCACAGCGGGTTGGCGGCCACCACGAACATGCCGTCGGCGCTGATATCGGTCAAGAACGCCCGGAAGGCCTTGCCTTCGAACTCGATGTCAACGTCTGCCTGGAAGCCGTACCGGGCATATCTGCGCCGCTCGTCGCCCGAGAACAAGTGAGCACCGTCCATCAAAACAATTTGACCAGCCAACGCTACGGGGATGCTATGCAGCGGAAGGAACGATGTCAATGACAACTGAAAGAGAGTATCTGGAAAGCTACGGGCAGCGGACACTGAAAAACTGCGCATCGCTGCATCGGCAGCCGTGTGCGGAGGGTATAATCCGCGAATGGACTATCGCGAGCTGATCTGCAAACAGAAAGAGGCTGTACGTCGACGCACACGCGAGGTAGTCGGCATGCTGCGCGCCGAGGACATCGCCTGGCGGCCGGAGAAGGACGCGCTCTGCGTCGGCGAGATGCTGCGACACTTGTGGGTGTCGGAAGAGGGCGTGCGGCGAGCCGCGCTGGACGGGAATTTCAGCTACTACGAAAAGCGCATCCCTCAGGGACTGCGCGCCGTGCTGGGCACTCCGGGCACGCTTGCGGCTGAGTTGGCGCAATTGGAAACAGTCCATCAGGAAACGCTGCGCCTGGTGACGGCCTTTCCGCCGGAGCGCATGGAAGAAGAGCGCGCGCATGAGCCGTTGGGCTTTCGCCGCAAAATCTTCGCCTTGCTCCTGGGTATTAACGAGCATGAGATCCATCATCGCGCGCAGTTGATGGTGTACTTGCGGATGCTGGGCAGGCCGGTGCCGGAGTCCATCAACCGTCGCTGAGTCCGCTCACGAAAAAAGTGGCGACGCTCACCGAGAAGTGAGCGTCGCCCGATGGTTCGATCCTGAAGCACCATGAATCCCCTCGGCTAGCTGTCTTTGCCCACTCCGAACGGCGCCTTGTGGGATTCCTAACTGGTGGTCTTCAGGTGCCCTTTTTCTTCGGGGATTTCTTATCGGTCTTCTTCTTCATGGGGTGATCCTTTCTCTCCATAATCGGCGGGTCCCGCGGTGGAAGGATCGGGGCGGGGTGCCCCACCTGCCGCGGAGTATGGAAGCATGTCCCGGCCCAAGTCAAGGGGGGAGCTCTACCACCGGCGACATTACCTTTAGAGTTACAACGCGCTCTCCGTGGCGCGGCGGCGCGTGCGCCCGCGCTTCTGTCGCAGGGCCACTTCCGCGCGGATGTACTGCTTCAGCCGGGCCGGAAGCGAGCGCGCGCCGGAGAGTTCGTCAAGGTCCCGCAAGGTCAGGTCGGGGAGAAACGCGAGCATGCGGGCCAGCGGCGTGAGCGGGTGGCGCACCAGCGCCATGCGCACGTTATAGAGATAAGACCACTTGCGGTGGCGCGAGAGTGAGGCAGGCACGATCTCCGGCAGATCTTCGCGCGACAGCACCTTCAGCACCTGCGATTCCGTCAGAAAGGCGTTGTCCAGCGCGAGTGGCACCACGCGCTCGTTTCCTTCAGCCAGCAGCGCCGCCGCCACGCGCGCCGAGCCGCGCCGCGCCAGCGTCAGGCGCTGCCCGAGCGCCAGTTGCGGCAAGCGATTCATGATGACGTCTTCGGCGATCCGCCGGACCTCCGCTGGTGTGGCCGGCTGCAGCGTCAGGTTGACCAGGTCGAAAACATACAGCTGCCGGATGAGCGGCAAAACCACCAGGCGCGGGGCGCGCGGATGTCCGGCCACGCGCACTTTGACGCGGTAGCTGCGCATCCATTCCCTGCGCCGCGCCACTTCGCTGAGCAAATCAGTGGAGAGGTCCTTGCGCTCCAGGAGCAGGCAGAGGAGGGCCTCGTCGAATGCAGGGTTCTCGAGGAGCGCAGAGAGGACTTCCTCGCGCTTGTCGTGAAGGAGAACGCGCAGTTCGTCACGCCCCGCCGTGGCAGGATCGGAGCGCGTCCGCCGCGGCGGACGATTGTCAGCCCTTTCCGCCATGGGCAACTACTACCGGTGCTCCAGAAAAAAGCCGAATGGCCATGCGCGCGGCGCCGAGGGAAGGCTGCTCCGTTAGCAGGCCGATCTGCGCGCGCGGTGCGAGGCTGCGCAGCAACGCGTCGAGAGCGGAATCAAGCAGCTCGCTGTGATCGAAGACGCCGCCGCTTTTCGCCAGCACAAATTTTTCAGCACTCAGCCCGAGGCGCTGGATGACGCTGCCCGTAATGCGCGAAAGGTTGAATGCCGCGCTTAGCAAAATGTCGCGCGCAGGTGGGTCGTCCGCGTCAGCGGCCTCCAGCACGAGCGGGAAGATGCGGGGAAAGACTTCGTCGGGCGCTTCGGCGATGCGCTCCGTGAGACTCTCCCACGTGGGACACTGCAGGGCATTGGGAATCAATTCGGCGAGCAGGGTGACCGGCTCCAAGCCGTCGCGGGCCCGCGCTACAGCAGCCACCGCACGGCGGCCGATGTCGAACGCGCTGCCTTCGTCGCCGATCCACGGGCCCATGCCGCCGGCGCGCACCGTGCGCTTTTCGGCGTTGCGGCCATAGGCCGACGAACCCGTCCCCGCGATTAGCACCACGCCCGGCGCGTCGCCCACAGCGGCTTCCAGAGCCACGTCAAAATCCGTGGTGACGTGCACGTCCGCTTCCGCAAACGCCTCTACAAGAAACGCCATCACTCGCTTCACTACGCGCGGGCGTCCTGCGCCGGCCAATCCGGCGCACACCGCGCGCACCTGGCGGGAGTCCACTCCCGCTGCGGTGAGCGCGCTATTTGCCGCCTCGCCAAGCCCGGCAAACGCCTTGTCAAATCCGATCCGCAGCGGATTCGACGGCCCGCCCAGTCCGCTCGAGAGCAGTTGGCCACTCGCGTCGAGGAGCGCGCATTCCGTCTTGGTGCCGCCGCCGTCAAATCCGATGTAGTAGTTCATGGAATCTGTTGTCGGAAATCTGAGCGCTGGGATGCAGGGCCGCGCACTTTGCAGCCTGCGATCCACTGCACAGTTTACAGCAGTCGGCGGTCGGCCGTCAGCGCTCTTTGTGAATTTTTTCGACGTGTTGACAGCGCGCGAAGCGGACAAGTAGACTCGCGCCGCTCTCGGGCGCAGCATGCGAATCCACTACGTCGACCTCGCGATTATTCTCCTCTACATCGTCGGCATCACGCTCTTTGGACTGCGCTTCCGAAAAGGCCAGCAGGACATTCGCGACTACTTTCTGGGCGGGCGCACGGCGCCATGGTGGGCCATCTCTTTTTCCATCGTCGCCACGGAGACTTCCCTGCTCACTGTGATTGGCACGCCGGCGCTGGCATTTGCGGGCAACCTGGGATTTTTGCAACTCGTCATCGGCTACATCATTGGACGCATCCTGATCTGCTTCATTTTCATTCCCCAATATTTTCGCGGCGAACTGTTCACGGCGTACCAGCTCATCGAGAAGCGCTTCGGCGCGCGCATGAAGTCCATCGCTGCTGCCACGTTTCTATTGACACGCACTCTAGCGGAAGGGGTGCGCGTGGCGGCCATCACCAAAGTTGTCAGTGTGGCCTTCGGCATCGAGGCGCGCGTGGCGGTGATTCCCATCGCCGCGCTCACTTTGCTGTACACGTTTGAAGGCGGCATGAAAGCGGTGATCTGGACAGACGTCATCCAGCTCGCTGTGTATGTCTCCGGCGCGGTGCTCGCCTCGCTGATGCTGCTAAAGCAAATCCCCGGCGGCTGGACGGAGGTGACCCAAGTAGCGGCCGCGGCCGGTGGAAAGCTGCGCATCTTCGATTTCGCCTTCAGCCTGACGCAAACTTACACCTTCTGGTCCGGCCTGCTCGGCGGCGCATTCCTCACCATGGCCAGCCACGGCACCGACCAGTTGATGGTGCAGCGCTTGCTCGCCGCGCGCAACGAACGCGACAGCAAGAAAGCCCTACTCGCCAGCGGCTTCATCGTGTTTGCGCAATTTGCCCTGTTTCTCATCCTCGGCGTCATGCTCTTTGCCTACCACCAGCACAGCCCGCTAATTGCCCCCGGCGGCGACAAGGACCGCATTTTCCCGGAGTACGTAGTGCGCGAAATGCCCGTGGGCGTTGCCGGGCTGATCATCGCGGCCATCTTCGCCGCGGCCATGTCCAACCTGAGCGGGGCACTGAACTCGTTGGCCTCTTCCAGCATCGTAGATTTCATGCGCCGCCCGAGCAACGCGGCAGAGTCGGCGCGCACGCTTTCGCGCTCGCGATGGATTACGGTGGGCTGGGGAATTGTCTTGATGGCTCTGGGAACGCTGCAGTGGGGCTCGGTGCTGGAAAAAGGTTTGACGGTAGCCTCCATCATTTACCAGAGCCTGCTGGGACTTTTCCTGCTCGGCCTCCTCAACCGGCGAGCCACGCCGCGCGGCGCGCTGGTGGGGATGTTCACCGGGCTGGGGCTGATGCTCTACCTCTGGGGATACACGCCGCTGGCGTGGACTTGGTATGTGCTGGTGGGAACGCTGGCCACATTTGCGGTAGGCTCCGCGGCGAGCTTGATGGATGCTGGTCCGATCACGGAGAAGTCATGAACGAGAAGCGCCTCGAGCTGGTGAAGGGACTCGGGCCGTGGGCGGCCATGGCCATGGTCGTCGGGCACATCATCGGCACGGGCATTTTCCGCGTACCGCGCTCAATGGCCGAGGCCACCGGCTCTGTTGGGCTTGTGTTCCTGGTGTGGATTGTCGGCGGATTCCTTTCGCTCGCAGGAGCGTTGACCGTCGCTGAACTGGGCGCGTCCATGCCCAATGCCGGCGGTCCTTACGTGTACCTGAAGCGCGGATTCGGTCAGGTGTGGGGTTTCCTGTTCGGCTGGATGAACAATCTGGTTGGCAAGCCCGCCTCCATCGCTACCATTGCCGCAGGCTTCCTGATCTTCCTGGGTTTTTTCTTCCCGGCCACGCGCACGAAAATCTTCACATTTAACTTGGCGCTACCATTCGTCGAGAAACCATACGAATTTGTATTCACGTGGGCACAGCCCCTCGCGGCGCTGGCCATCGCTGTCGTCACCTTTATCAACTACCTGGGTGTGCGGCTGGCGGGACGCCTGCAAGTGGTGCTGACAATCATCAAGATCAGCTCCATCCTCGCGGTGGTGGCTCTGGGCTTTGCGCTCGGCAAGCCGCACGAGGGCGTGCAGACGATTTTTCCCGAAACCTTGCAGCTCACCATGCTCGGCGGATTCCTCACCGCCATGGTCGGCGCGCTGTGGGCCTACGACGGTTGGATCGACCTGACCTTTGCCGGTTCCGAGGTTCAGGAGCCGCAGAAGAACATTCCGCGAGCCGTCGTCGGCGGCACAATCATCGTCGGAGTGGTTTACCTGCTCACGAACGCCATCTGCTTTTACGTGCTGCCGCTGGCGGCCGTCGCCAAGGCGGCTATCCCTGTCTCCGAAGCCGTGGCGGTATTCGCAGGCGCACAAGCGGCGGCATGGATTACCGCGGCCATGGTTCTCTCCGCATTCACCACGCTGAATTCCTCCATCCTCACCGGAGCGCGCGTGCCGTATGCCATGGCCCGCGACGGCCTTTTCTTTCGCGTCACCGATGGCGTTCACCCGCTGCATCGCACGCCGGCCGGCGCTCTGGTATTTCAAGGAGTGATGGCGAGTTTGATGGTGCTCAGCGGTGAATTCGAGGATCTCTTCTCGCTGTTCATTTTCGCGCAGTGGATCTTCTATGCGCTAACTGTGGCTTCCGTCTTCGGCCTGCGCAAACGCGAGCCCAATCTGCAGCGGCCCTATCGTGCATGGGGCTATCCGTGGCTTCCTGGACTGTTCGTCATCGGCGCAACGGCGCTGACCGTGAATCTGTTCATCGAGCGGCCCATGCGATCTTCCATTGGCCTCGCGCTGATTTTGTCCGGGCTGATTTTTTACCGCCACTGGGCGAAGAAGAGCCCTTCGCCGACAGAATGAGGTGGAGCAGCAAGCTATTCGGTGATGTCGCGAAAATGAAAATAGAGCAGCGGCGGCAAAAAGAAGATCAGGCAGGTAACCAGCGTTACAACGCAGAACAGATTGAACGGGTACATCGGAAAGTCGGCCTTAAACGGGAACGGAAGATTTTCCATCGCGGAAAAGTAGTAGCGGACAATATAGTACCTGCCGAACTCCAGTGAGCGGTACATCGTCAGCAGCGCCAGTGCGAAAAACGCAAAAGCGGCAGTCACCAAAGCCGAAATCATCGTCCTCCGCAGGAGGGCAACGGAAATCGAAATACTCGAAACCCCCAAACTGTAAATCAGCACGCGGGTAAACAACCCGAACAGGCTCAGGCCCTGGTCGAATGTGAACCCGCGCAAGCCCAATTGCAGCGTGGCCCAGATGAATAAGCAAAGGACATAGGTCGCGGTCAGCAAGATGACGTGACACTGGATCGCCGCATACTTCCCCACCACGTACTGCCATCGCGCCAGGGGCTGCGCGCAGAGCACGCGGATCATCCCGTACTGGCTTTCCACGGTCACGCAATACACGCTGAACGCCACCAGAAACAGAAAGAGAAGAATAGTTCTGCCCCAGGTGACATAGAAGAGCAGCGGCACCGCATAGTACGCGTTGGGTATGGACCAGTGCTCCGCCACGCTCTCGACGTAATAAAGCTGGATGACGAACAAGTAGATCGCCAGGAACATCGCCAGCGAGGCAACCTGGGGAAAGCCGAAGTCGTAGATCTTCCGCACTTCGGCTACCACAAACCGCCAGAAATAGTTGCGCATTGGTCTTGGCGATTCCATCGGGCTACTCGATCATTCGTTTCTTGTCCTCTGCGTATTCCGAGATGTACAGAGCCTCCAAACTTTCGCGCGTAGGCGTGAATTCGTATAACTCGATGTCTTCCCCCACGAGCAGCGCGGGAATGCGCGCCAGCTCCGCCGCGGCCACGATGCATTCCAGGCCGTCGGCTGTTTCCCTGATTTCGTGCGCGAATCCCGTTTCGCGCAACAACTTCGCGGCCCGTGCATTGTCGCCGGTTCGCATTCGCACGCCGGTAGTCAGCCCGGGCGCCGCGCCCGAAAGGCGCTTCTCGCGCACCAACCGGCCATCCTTGATAAAGAGCACGCGGTCGCAAACCTGCTCCACTTCGTAGAGCAAGTGGCTCGACACCAGCACCGCTACGCCGTTCTCGCGCGACAACGCCCGCACCAGCTCTTTTATGCCCACCATGCCCACCGGGTCCAGGCCGTTCATCGGCTCGTCCAGAAGCAGGAACTGCGGGGAGTGCAGCACAGCCAGCGCAATGCCCAGTCGCTGCTTCATTCCGGTGGAGAACTCTCCCACTTTTTTCTTGGAGAGCGGCGCGAGGCCGACTCGTTCCAGTGTGGCGCAGACCAGCGATCGGCTAAAGCAGCCGCGCAGCCGCGCGAAATAGGCCACGTGGTCGAACGCGCTCAGGGAGGGATAAAAGGCAGGAGATTCAATCAAAGCGCCGATCTGCGATAGAAAATGGCAAGGCTCCTTCCGGAGATCCACGCCATCGAGCTGCACCGTCCCGGCCTCCGGCCGCAGCAAGTTACATATGATTTTCATGGTGGTGGACTTACCGGCGCCGTTCGGGCCAACAAAGCCGATAATTTCGCCGCGGGCGATGCGGAAGGAAACGTCAAACAGGACAGTCCTGCCTTTGAAGGATTTCCGGAGCCCGGAAACCTCGAGAAACTCTTTTGGCGTGGCAGCAGCCGTTGCGATGGGCGTGCCGGCTTGCACACGTTCATCCTGACCGGGCGTGGCGGCGAACCTCAGTTCCAGTCAAGCACAGAGCCTAGCAAAGATTACTCGCGCGATGGAGAAGATTCGTTCGCGTGATTGCGCAAGAACGGCAGCGCGCCGAGCAGCAGCGCCGCGCCAGGGATCAGCACCCAACCCAGCAGCATGAGGCCGAACGACGTCACGAACATGCTGAATGGAATGTTGCGGTCAAAGAGAATGGCAATCGGGAGAATCATGAAAAACGCCCCAGCCAGCATGAGCACCGGGAAAACGCCTGCGGCTATTCGCGCGCGCACGCGGCCGCCGGCCCGCCGCGACCAGTACGCTCCGAGCGCTCCGAACACCGGCAGCGACACCAGCCACGGCACGTACAGCAATAGTGGCTGCCGCGCGTCCAGCCACACCATCTTGGGAAACGGACCGAACCGCGTGATGTACATCAGCAGCACCGAGGAAAGAAACAGCATGACCAACCCCGGTAGCCAAAGGCTTTTCGTGCGCTCGTTCATGGGATCCTCCTGTACAGCGCCGCGGATCTCCCCGGATAGCCGCGACCAGTTGTCGACTTCGGAGTATGCGCAGGCGAACGCCATCTCCGGCGTCGCGCTGCGCTCAAGGCAGCCTTCGTAGGCGTCCTCAAAATGCCCAGCCAGTTCGGCCACCACTTCCTCTTCGCGCTCCGGACCAATCCCCAGCGCGCCCAGCCGTTCGCGGACTTGCTGTTTCCAATCACGCACGGGACACCCCCGCCAGGCGGTCCAGCGCGCGGAAGAAAAGCCGCCATTCATCGCGCAAAGGCGGAAGCTGCTTGCGCCCCGCCGCGGTCAGCGAATAGCAGCGGCGGCGGCGCCCGGAAGGCGTGGTCTGCCAGCTGGCCTTCACCCAGCCGCGTTTTTCGAGGCGATAGAGCATAGGGTAAAGCGACGCGAGGTTGAAGCGCAGCACGCCGCCGGTGTGCTCCTCGATGCGCTTGGAGATTTCGTAGCCGTGCAGCGGCTCTTCGAGCAGCACGGAGAGAATGGCCAACTCGGCGGAACCGCGTTTCATGGAAGCGGGCACGATGGTCATGCCCCCTATATATAGGAAGGCTCTATACTATGTCAAGCGGAATTTTCGAGAAATTGCAGCCGGGCAGGCGTGCGGCCCCGCCCTACCGCGCCCCGGGCCCCAGCAGAATCTGTCCGGAGTGCGCGCCGGTGTGTTTGCCGCCCTCAATCATCACTTCCCCGTTCACCAGCACGTAGCGGAATCCGGCCGCGTACGCGTGCGGCTTTTCAAACGTGGCCGTGTCGCCCACGGTCTTCTCGTCGAACACCACGATATCCGCCCACATGCCCGGACGGATCAGCCCGCGCTCGGTGAGCCGGAAGCGCTGCGCCGGCAGCGAAGTCATCTTGCGGATGGCTTCTTCCAGGCGCACCACGTTTTTCTCGCGGATGTAGCGGCCCAGCACGCGCGCGTTGGTGCCGTAGCTGCGCGGGTGGGGCACGCCGCGGCCGAACTCCTGCACTCCGCCGTCCGAGGCCACCATGGAGTACGGAAAGCGCAGGATGCGCTCCACGTCGCGCTCGTCCATGGAATGATAGATCATGCTCGCGCCGCCCTTTTCCATCATGTCCAGCACGGTCTGAATTTCATCCTCGAGCTTGCCTTTCCTTCCCTTCTCTTTGTTGATTTGGGTGATGCTCTTGCCCTCGAGAGTCGTGTCCCAGCGGCTGGAGGCCACCACGGCATAGTCGAGCCGCTTGCGGCCGTTGCGCTTGTTGATGGTTTGCTTCATTTCGCTTGCGATTTTCTTGCGCGTGGCCGGATCGGTCAGCCGTTTCTTGACGGCCTCCGTTCCATCGGCCAGCGCCCAGGAGGGCAGCAGCGTGCCGAGGTTGGTGCTCGACGCAGTGTACGGATACTGGTCCACGGTCACGTCAATCCCTTCGGCGCGCGCCTTCTCCACCATGGCGATCGTGCGAGTGCTCTGGTTCCAGAGTTTCTTGTTGGCCACCTTGAAATGCGAAATCTCCACGGGCATGTCTGCTTCGCGCCCGATGCTGATGGCTTCATCAATTGCATCAAACACCTTTTCTCCCTCGCTGCGCATGTGCGAGGCGTACACGCCGTTGTATTTCGCCGCCGCACGCGCCAGCGCGACCACCTCCAGCGTCTTCGAATATGTACCCGGAATGTAGATCAGCCCGGTGGAAAACCCCACCGCGCCCTGGCGCATGGCTAGCTCCACGAGCGCTTCCATTTTGGACTGCTCTTCCGGCGTGGGGTCGCGCTCCGCGGAGCCCATGACGTCGCGGCGCACGCTGTTGTGGCCGATCAGTGTGCCCAGATTGATGGAGATTTTTCCGCGCAAGTCGCCGAAAAACTTCTCCAGGTTAGTCTCCGAGCCGCCGCAGTTGCCGGTGATGATCGATGTGACGCCGTCGAAGAGATAATTGTCCGCGGTGGGAATGCGCGCGATGCCGCTCTCGACGTGCGTGTGCACGTCGATAAACCCCGGTGCGACCACCAGGCCCTGCGCGTCCAGCGCGCGTTGCGCGGGACAACTGCCCGCTGCGCAGAGCCGCCCGACGGCCACGATGCGCCCATCCTTGATGCCCACGTCGGCGACGTACCACGGATTCCCGCTCCCATCCACGATGCGGCCGTTCTGGATCACGACGTCGTACGCCGGCGCTTGCGACCACGCCACCGGCGCAACGAAAAGTAGTAGAGCGAAAACAATCAGCTTTTTCATGGATCACCCCCAAGGAATTGGAGACGCGGCGGCAGCACAGGTCGTTTCATTCAACAAATTCAAGGCGCTACTGGTAGAGCAGGTACTTCGCACGAAGCTTTCGAAACGCTTCAATTTCGTCGGCAGCCTCATCGAGAATCCGCGTGGGCGCGTCACCCTTTTTCAGCCGCTCCAGCACGGCGGCATTGCCGAGCAGCGTCATGATTTTGTCCACCTGGAAATTTTCCGGGTACATTTTCCACAGCGCCGCGGCGATTTCGAGTCCCATCAGCATGGAATTAAGCGTCGCGCGGTCGGTGATCACGAGCGCGATGCCTTCGCATGCCAGGCCTTTGTGCGGGCTTGCTGTCGGCATAAAACGCGTGGGCACAAAGCGCACGCCGGGTACGAAGCGCCGGTTCAAATACGCGGCCAGCTCCACCGACTTGATCCACGGCGCGCCGAATATTTCGAAGGGCGTTTCCGTCCCCCGGCCCACGTTGACCCCGCCCGACTGCAGAATCTCGATGCCGGGATACAGCAGCGCGGCGTCCAGTGAGCGCAGGTTCGGCGAAGGCGCCGTCCACGGCTGGCCGGTGGCTTCGAACAGGTCGCGACGCCGCCAGTCCTTCATGGCCACCACGTGCAAGTCCGCGCCAATTTTGTTTTCCTCGTTGAACAGGCGCGCCAGCTCGCCCACGGTCATGCCGTGGCGCACGGGCATGGGAAAGTAGCCGACAAAGTTAAGCCTGTCCTTGTCCAGCATGGGGCCTTCAATCGCTTCGCCGCCCAACGGATTCGGCCGGTCGAGCACATAGAAGGCAATCTTGCGCTTCGCGGCTTCTTCCATCGCGTAGGCCATCGTCGTCTCATAAGTGTAAAAGCGCACGCCGGCGTCCTGAATGTCGAAGACCAGCGCCTCCACGCCGCGGAGCATTTCCTCCGTCGGCCGCCGGGTGTCGCCGTACAGACTGAAAATCGGCAGGCCCGTTGCGGTGTCCGTAGTGGACGCAACTTTATCGTCGGCGCGCCCGGCGATGCCGTGCTCCGGACTGAACAGCGCGACGAGCTTCACCCCGTCCGCTTTCCACAACAGGTCAATCGTGCTGCGCCCGCTGCGGTCGAGGCCGGTGTGATTGGTGATCAGCCCCACGTGCTTTCCGCGCAGCGGCGCGAAATTTTCCTCCACGAGCACGTCAATGCCGGTCTTGGTTTGCGCGTTGCGCACGGCGTCGTGGCTGGAGCCGACGGAGCGCTCGATCGCCGTGCTCGCAGCAGTCGGCCGGAAGGCCGGCGCCAATTGCGCGGCGATCGCGGTCGCTATGCGCGAGCGCAAGCTGGAAATCGCTGGACGCCCGTATGGATGAACGCTGTTGGCCAGCAAGATGTAGAACGTCCGGCTTTGCGGATCGATCCACATCGCCGTGCCCGTGAATCCGGTGTGGCCAAACGTGCCCCGAGGGAAAAACTCGCCCCGCGGCGCGGAATACACGGAATCAATGTCCCAGCCCAGGCCGCGCAGCGTGGGGCTCCACGGCGGTGTCTGCGGCGATGTCATTTTCTGAACAGTCGCTGCAGCAAAGATGCGTTTTCCGCTAGGCGCGAGGCCCCCCGCAAGAATCATGCGGCAGTAATTGGCCAAGTCGTCCGCGGTGGAAAAAAGTCCGGCATGCCCCGCGACGCCGCCCATACCCCGCGCGCGTGGGTCGTGCACATCCCCGCGCAGGACGCGGCCCTTGCCCGAGCCGGCTTTCGCGCCGTCGGGCAAATCAATTTCCTCTGTCGGCGCGATGCGCGGCTTCCACTCGGCCGGCGGAAGGAAACGCGTGTGGCTCATGCCCAGCGGCCTGTAAATATTTTCGAGTGCGAATTCGTTCACCGGCAGTCCGCTGACCCGGCGAACCAGTTCGGCGAGGATGATGAAGCCGCCGTCGCTGTAAATGAAGCGCGCGCCGGGCGGGGCGATGAGCGTGTCTTCGTAGATCGACTTGAACACGGCTTCCGCGCCGGTCCACGGATCCTTCACGGGCGGCACGGGACGCAGGCCGCCCATGTGCGTCAACAAGTGGCGCACGGTGACCTGTTCTTTTCCGTTGGCCGCGAAATCGGGTAGGTAGTGCGCCACGGGATCGTTCAGCCGCACTTTGCCCTGCTCGACCAGCAGCATTACCGACGAAGTGGTGGCTACAATCTTGGTCAGCGATGCCAGGTCAAAAATGGTATCGAGCGTCATCGCCTCGCGCGCGGGAAGCAGCGCGCGGTTGCCATAGGCCTTGCGATGGATGATCTGGCCCTTATGGCTCACCAACAGCACCGCGCCGGGGAGCTCGTCCGCGGCAATGGCCTTTTCGACGATAGCATCCAGAGTCTTCGCCAGCGTTGCGGCGGGCTTGGGCTTGGGTTGGGCCTTGGTCTGCGCCTGCGCAGGAGAAATCGAAATTAGAAATAAGAAAATAGAAAATAAGCCGAACAATTTGACTGTGTGCCGGGGCATGTATTCTCCGTCCTTTTTTCAATTCTCTATTTTCTATTTTCCATCTCTGCTGCCGTGTGTTATATACAGCGCTGGCATGCAAGCGTCAATCGTTACCGCCGCGCTCTCGCCGCGAATCTTCTGGGCCACAGACCGGCGCGATGCGTAACCGCTGGCTCTTGCTGCCGGCCGTTCTTCTTCTCTTCATGGCTTATCCCGCGCGCACGCAGAAGGCTTCCCTCCCCCCTGCCAAACTGACTCGGGAGGCCGAGAAGTGGGTGGAGAAAACCCTAAAAAAGATGACGCTCGAGGAAAAGCTCGGGCAGCTCATCATGGTCTTCTATTACGGCGGCTTTCTTTCCACCGAAACCGAGCAATACAAGGAACTCCTGCGGCAGGTGGAGCAGAACCGCGTGGCTGGGATTGTGGTGCAGACCCGCGGTTCGCCGTTGGGCATCGAGTACAGCCAGGCCTATCCCACCGCGGCGCTGGCCAACCAGTTGCAGCGCCGGGCGAAAATTCCTCTGCTGGTGGCCGCGGATTTTGAGCGCGGCACAGCCATGCGCCTGGACGAGGGCACGGCGTTCCCGCATGCCATGGCCGTAGCCGCCACCGCTGATCCGCGCGTGGCCTACACCATGGGCAAAATCACCGCCCAAGAAGCGCGCGCCGTCGGCGTGCACTGGGTGTTCGCTCCCGTGGCCGACGTGAACATCAATCCCGACAACCCCATCATTAATACGCGCTCCTTCGGCGAGGACCCGCAAAAAGTGGCAGAGTTCGTGAAGGAGTTTGTGCGCGGCGTCGAAGAGAACGGCGCGCTTTCCACGGCCAAGCACTTCCCCGGCCACGGCGACACTAGTGTGGATTCGCACATCGATCTCTCCGTGGTCAAGGGCGACCGCGCGCGCCTCGACGCCGTCGAACTCGTGCCGTTCCGCGCGGCGATTGCCGCCGGCACGAGCACGATGATGACCGGCCACCTGGCCGTGCCCGCGCTCGAGCCCAACACCGAATTGCCAGCCACGATGTCTGAAAACATTCTGACTGGGCTGCTGCGCAAGGAAATGAAATTTGACGGACTGCTGGTCACCGACGCACTGGACATGGGCGGCGTGACCTCGCGCTATCCGCCGGCGGAAGTCGCCGTGCGCGCCATTGCCGCGGGCGCCGACGTGCTCCTGGTGCCGCCGATCCCCGACGCGGCGATTGCCGGCTTGAAAGACGCCCTCGCCACCGGCCGCATTCCCATGGCGCGCATCGACGAATCCGTGCGGCGCGTGCTGCGCGCCAAGGCGAAGCTCGGCCTCTACAAAGAGCGCCTGGTGGATCTCGACAAGCTCAATGTTTCCTTCCGCCGGCCGGAGTTCGTCCAGCAGGCGCAGGAAATCGCCGACCGCGGCGTCACCCTCCTGCGTGATGAGCAGCGCGCGCTGCCATTGGACGCCACCAAGCCGCAGCGCATTCTTCTGCTGGCTGTGGCCGGTGATCCGGATCCGTTTCCCGCGGAATATCTCGAACGAGAAATCCGCGGGCGCGTGGACGCGCTCGCCACGGTGCGCACGGACACGCGCTTCGTCAAAGTGGAAACGGTGAAGTTGCCGCCGCCGGAAAGTTACGATCTGGCCATTGCCGCGCTCTTTGTGCGCGTAGCGGACCGCAAGGGCAACGTTGGCCTGCCGGAGAATCAGATGGCGCTGGTCAACGCGCTGCTGGCGGCGGGCAAGCCTACTGTCGTGGCGTGCTTCGGCAGTCCCTACATCATCGAAAAGTTTCCCAACGCGAAGACGTGGCTCGCCGTTTTCTCCACGCAGGATGTGGCGCAGCGCGCCGCGGGCCGTGCACTATTCGGGCAGACGGCCATCGGCGGGAAAATCCCTGTGAGCGTGCCGGGAACCGTGAAAGCAGGTGACGGATTGAGCCTCGCCGCAAATCCGATGAAACTTCGCGCGGCGCCGCCGGAGATGGACGCGCGGCTGAAGCCGGCGTACGAAATCCTGGATCGCGCTGTGGCGGAAAAAGCGTTCCCTGGCGGCGTGCTGGCCGTGGGAGTGCGCGGCGAACTTTCCGTGCACGCGTTTGGCGCGCAGACCTACGACGCGAAGGCGCCGGCAGTGACGCCGGAAACGATCTACGATCTGGCCTCGTTGACTAAGCCCGTGGCGACCACGACCGCCATTGCCATGCTCGTCGCCGCGAACCGCGTGCAGCTCGACGCCCCCCTCGCGCGCTTCCTGCCGGAATGGAGCAAGGGGTCGGACGCCACGGACCCGCGCATGGCGGTCACAGTGCGGCAGTTGCTACTGCACACCTCGGGACTTCCGGGCTGGAAGCAGTATTTCCTGACAGCGAAAAATAAAAAGGAAATTTTGGCTCAGGCGCTGGCCGAGCCGCTCGTCGCCGAGCCGGGCACGAAAATGGAATACTCGGATATCGGGTTCATTCTGCTGGGCGAAATTGTCGAGCGCGTGTCGGGCAAGCCGCTCGACCAGTTTGCCCGCGAGAGAATTTTCGCGCCCCTGGGGATGGGCGATGCGCAGTTCAATCCGCCAAAAAATCTGCGCGCGCGCATCGCCCCCACCGAAAACGACACGACGCTACGCAAGCGCCTGGTGCACGGCGAAGTCCACGACCAGAACGCCTGGGCCATGGGCGGCGTGGCCGGCGATGCAGGACTTTTCTCCACCGCCGCGGACTTGGCCACGTTCTGCCAGATGCTGCTCAACGGCGGACAGTACGCGCATCAGCGATTGCTCTCCCGCAGCACGATTGCGCAGTTCACCAAAGCCGTGAAAGTTGGCGAAATGTCGCGCACGCTTGGCTGGGATGTGCCTTCGGAGCAGTCGCAGAGCGGAAAATATTTTTCGGCGAAAAGCTACGGACACCTGGGCTACACCGGCACCTCGATATGGATCGACCCCGAAAAAGAGCTTTTCGTCATCCTGCTGACCAATCGCGTGCACCCCTCCGCGGAAAACGAGAAGATCAAGGACGTACGCCCCGCCGTGCATGATGCGCTTCTCGAAGCACTCGGCCTCAAACCCTAGAGAGCGCGTTCCGGAATGCAGTTATAATTCCGCCTGTGAAACGAAACCAGAAAACTCCAAGCGCGACCGAGCGGCGCAACGACCGTTCGCGCGGCCTCGACCTGAAATCCACCACGGAAATCCTGCGCATCATCAATCGCGAAGATGCGGGCGTGGCACGCGCGGTGGCGCGGGAAATTCCTGCCATTGCGCGCGCCGTGGACGTCATTGCGGCGGCCCTGCGCCGCGGCGGCCGTCTCCTATACGTCGGCGCGGGCACCAGCGGGCGTCTGGCCGTGCTCGACGCTTCGGAATGTCCGCCGACGTTTGGCGTTCCTCCATCGTTGGTGCAAGGCGTAATGGCCGGCGGGCGGCGCGCGCTGGCCCGCGCGGTTGAGGGCGCCGAAGATGACGCGGCGCAAGGCGCACGCGACCTGCGAAAGAAAAAACTTTCCACGAAAGATGTTGTCGTGGGCCTCACAGCGAGTGGCGCAACGCCGTACGTCCTCGGCGCATTGCGCTTCGCCAAGCAGCAAGGCGCCGCGACGGTAGCGGTCACTTGCAATCCACGCTCCGCAGCGGCTCGGCACGCGCAAATCAAAATCACACTCGAAGTTGGCCCGGAAGTGATTGCCGGCTCCACGCGCATGAAGGCTGGCACGGCGCAAAAGATGGTCCTCAACATGCTCTCTACCGCAGCGATGGTGCGGCGAGGCTATGTCTACGACAACTGGATGATCAACGTAGCCCTGACGAATCAGAAGTTGCAGCAACGTGGATTGCGCATTTTGCAGGAGGCCACTGGCACGAGTGTATCCACAGCGGCACGCGCGGCGCGTCTCGCGGGACACGATTTGCCCACCGCGCTCGTCATGCTGAAGTGCGGCGTGGATGCGACGCAAGCGCGGCGCAGACTGAAGCACGCGGGCGGAAACTTGCGAAATGCGTTACAAATTCGGCAGGGTTGAAGCGGGCAGGGCGCGGCAGGAGCGCATGGAGAAATTCAGAATCGAAGGCGGCAAGCGGCTGGTGGGCACGGTCCGCGTCAGCGGCGCAAAAAACGCGGCGCTGCCGGCCATGGCGGCGGCGCTGTTAACGTCGGAGCCCGTGCACCTGCGCAACATTCCCCGCGTGCGCGATATCGTCACCATGGGCAAGCTCCTGGCGCACATGGAAGCGCGCGTGGAAATTTCTCCGGCGACGCCCAACGAAGTCACCATCCAGGCGGAAAAACTTTCCAACGCCGAAGCGCCCTACGAGCTGGTGAAGACGATGCGCGCTTCGGTGCTGACGCTGGGCCCGCTGGTGGCGCGGACGGGTTACGCGCGCGTCTCGCTGCCCGGCGGGTGCGCGATCGGCGCGCGGCCGATTGATCTGCACATCCAGGCGCTGCAAACGCTGGGCGCGGAGATCTCCACCGAGCACGGATACGTGGAAGCGCGCGCCAAGCGGCTGCGCGGCGCGCAATTGCGCTTCGAAAAAATCACGGTGACCGGAACAGAAAACGCCATGATGGCCGCGGTGCTCGCCGATGGCGAAACGCTCATCGAAAACGCGGCGCGCGAACCGGAGGTCAGCGACCTGGCCAAGCTGTTGAACGCCATGGGCGCGCGCGTGGACGGCGCGGGCACGCCCACCGTGCGCATTCGAGGCGTCGCCGCGCTGCACGGCGCCACGCACACCGTGATTCCCGACCGCATCGAGGCCGGCACATTGCTGGTGGCCGGTGCGATTACCGGCGGCGAGCTGCTCCTCACCCACTGCGAGCCGCAACACCTCACCGCGCTGGTCGAGAAGCTCGCGCAGGCGGGCATCGTGATCCGCGCGGAAGGCAACGGCCTGCGCGTGCACAACGGCGGGCCGCTCGCGGCAGTGGACGTGAGCACCGAGGAGTATCCGGGCTTTGCCACCGACATGCAGGCGCAGTTCATGGCCCTGATGACACAAGCCGCAGGCACTTCCGTGATTACGGAAACGATTTTCGAAAACCGCTTCCTGCACGCGCAGGAAATGGTGCGCATGGGCGCGCAGATCACCATTAAAGGACGCAGAGCGGTGGTGCGCGGTCCGGCGCGCCTCAGCGCCGCAATTGTGCAGGCCTCCGACCTGCGGGCCAGTGCCTCGCTGGTGCTGGCCGCTCTGGTCGCCGAAGGCGCGACCTTTATTGAGCGCGTGTACCACCTCGACCGCGGCTACGAGCGCCTCGAGGAAAAGCTCGGCGCCGTCGGCGCGAAGATCGAGCGCGTCCGCTAAGTGGCTTCTGCTCTCGATCGCATCGCGTCGCGCAGAACGACGGCGTCAAAATCCGACATTAGGATTCCGTCAGGCTTGACTCGCCTCTCGCTGAGTGATAGTTTGCCAGTCATCGGGGTGCAGGATGGCGTTGGTTTTGGGGTGGGTTAGGTCATTTCGCCGTTTGCCGGATTCGTGCGCCTTCTCGTCTGTCTTCGCTGGATTAGGCTGCCATCCAAGTTCAACCTTAAGGGGGAATCACGTCATGAAAAGCCGTTCGTTGGGCGTGCTGCTGCTTGCACTGCTGGTGCTCGGCGCGGGAGCGTCGGCACAGGATACCTTTGGCACGATTTCAGGCATGGTGATGGATCCCACCGGGGCCGCCATCCCCGGCGCCAAGATCACCATCAGGAGCACGGACAAGGGCGTCGTCGTCCGCGAATTGGAGACGGGCGCGACGGGGCACTATGCGGTTACGAAACTTGTGATCGGCCGTTATTCGGTCACCGTCGAAGCCACTGGCTTCAAAAAAGTGACGATTGCTAACATTGAGTTGAACGTGGGTGAAATTTACCGGTCCGATGTCACGCTGCAAGTCGGCAGCGTTGTGGAGACGGTGACCGTGGAGGCCGCGGCTCTCCAGGTGGAGACCGAATCCGCCATTGCCGGCAACCTGTTTACCGGCGAACAGATTCGTGAACTCTCTTTGAATAACCGCAACTATGAGCAACTGGTTTCTCTTTCCCCCGGTGTCTCCTACGGCGGCGGCGACCAGCTCTTCATCGGCACCACCAACCCCTCGGGACAGACCAATGTTTTGTCGTTCTCGATCAACGGCCAGCGCACCAGCGCGAACAACTGGACCGTGGACGGCGCGGACAACGTCGATCGTGGCTCCAATCTCACGTTGCTCAATTATCCCAGCGTGGAAGCCATCGCCGAGTTCAAGGTATTGCGCAATATTTACTCCGCGGAATTCGGCCGTGCGGCTTCCGGCAACGTCAACGTGATCACGCGTTCCGGCACCCGGGAATGGCATGGGAATGCCTACGAGTTTGTGCGCAACGACATTTTTAACGCCAACACCTACGTCAATAACGCCAACGGCGCCAAGCGCCCCCCGCTCCGCTACAACAACTTCGGGTGGACTCTTAGCGGCCCAGTCTTCATTCCCGGTCTCTTTAACAAAGACAAGGACGACCGCAGGACCTTCTTCTTCTTCTCCCAGGAGTTTCGCCGGCAGAATGTGCCCAGCTCCATAACCGCCACGGTTCCCACCGCGCAGGAGAAGCAAGGCATCTTTTCACGGCCCGTCTGCCTTAGCCCGACCACTTTGACATCGAACTCCTGTGGGGCCAATCCAGTCGGCACAACGATTGCTGCGATCAATCCGATCGCCCAGGAATACCTCACCGCCATCTGGAACAACATCCCGGTGCCCACCAACCCCGCCACCCACCAGCTATTTCAAACGTTCCAATCGCAGTTCCGGACACGGCAGGAGTTGGTTCGCGTGGACCACATTTTTGGTCCCCGCTGGTCGGTGTTTGGGCGCTTCCTCAATGACACCATCCCCACCAAGGAGCCGGGTGGTTTGTTCACGGGCGCGGTGCTCCCTGGCGTTTCCAATACCGCCACCGATTCGCCCGGTCGTAGCTGGGTCTTTAAGAGCGTAAATGTCTTCACGCCCTCTTTTGTGATGGAAGCCGGCTACTCGTATTCCTATGGCGCCATCGTGAGCCGTCTGGCCGGGCGCATGTCCTCCGCCGTATCCACCATCACTACCCCGCTGCCGTTTGCCGTGACCTTGGGCCGCATTCCCGCCACTTCGTTCACCAACGGGGCGTCCACCGTCACCGGCTTCGGACCCTACGACGACTTCAACCGCAATCACAATGTTTTTGCCAACCTCTCCAAGCAATTCAGCAGGCACACCGTGCGCTTCGGTTTCACTTACAACCATTATCAGAAGACCGAGAATGCCGCGGGCAACAACGCCGCCACGTTTAATTTCAACGCCTTTGGCGCCCAGACGACCGGGCTTACCTCCGGCACCGCGGCCTTCGCAGATGCCCAGTTCCAGCAGACCTGGGCCAATTTCCTGCTCGGGAACGTCAACCTGTTCACGCAGGTCTCGTTGGACCTCACTCCCGACATTCAGGTCAATCAGCTGGAGTGGTATGTGCAGGACAGTTGGAAAGTGCACCCCAACCTGTCCCTCGATTTCGGCGTGCGCCACTCCCTGTTCCGCCAGCCGCACGACAACAACAAACTGTTGACCACCTTTGATCCATCGGCCTACAGCCCAGCCAAAGCGCCTGTAGTCAGTGCCACCACGGGAAACATCACCAGCGCCGCCGGCACTTTTGATCCCCTGAACGGCATAATCGTCGCCAGCGCTGCGAGTGCGAAGTACGGGAACAAGGTCGCCTCGGAAGACAACATGAACTTCGCTCCTCGCCTCGGCTTTTCCTGGGATCCCTTCGGCAAGGGCAGGACCGCTGTCCGCGGCGGCTATGGCATTTCCTACGATTCCGGCCTGGTCGGCATTTTGGAGCAGAACATTTTTGCCAATCCCCCATTCCTCCAGAGCGTGAGCATCTCCAATACTCGCCTGGAAAATGCGGCGGTCGCTGCCCCTACGCTGTCTGCCAGCCCCACGGCTTTGCGCGCCACCAGTCCCAACATGAAAATTCCCTACGCCCAGTCCTGGAGCTTGGACTGGCAGCAGGAAATGCCATGGAAGATGATTGGGGCGATCGGCTACTACGGCAATAAGGGCACGCACTTAATCGGCATCGCGGACATCAACCAGCCCACTCCCGGTCAATTATTGATCAGAAATGGCGTGCCGGTGGTCTGCGTCGTTAATCCCGTACCCCCCGCTACAACGCCTTGTGATACCGCCAACAGAAACAGCCCGCACATCAACTCCGTGCGCCCGTATCGCGGCTACGGTCCCATCAATTCGATCCTTTCCCAGTTCACCTCCAACTACAACAGCATGCAGTTCAGCTTGCAGAAGCGCTTCTCCGGCGCCAGCAGCATCAATATGAGTTACACATGGTCGCATGGTCTCACCACTGCGCAGACCGACCGCAGCTCGTCTCCGCAGAACCAGTACAACATCAAGGGCGAATACGGCGCTTCGCAGTTGGACCGCCGGCAAATCCTCAGCGCAAACTGGGTCTATGAGTTGCCGTGGATGAAGGGCCAGCGCGGTTTTGCCGGCCATTTGCTCGGCGGCTGGCAAACCTCAGGTATCTTCTACGCCTACACGGGACTCCCGCTCACGGTCACCACGTCCGGCTTCGATCCCGGCGGGCAGGGCTACAACATTTCCACCAGCACCGCCAGCGGTCGTCCAGATCTCGCCGGTGACCCCACGGGCCCGCATGGCACGAGCTTCCTAACGGGTGTGCCCTGGCTGGACAGCTCGCTCACGGCGTTCGCGCCGGTTTGCCCCACGAGCGGCCAGGCAGCTACTGCATTCTGCGCCAATTCTCGCCCGGGCACTTCCGGCCGCGGCGTGGCCTACGGGCCGGGCTTCTGGAAGGTTGACTTCTCGCTCTTCAAGAATTTCATGATTACTGAGCAGGTCCGCTTCCAGTTCCGTTTCGAGACGTACAACTTCTTGAACCACACCAATCCATTCGGGGTAAACACCACGCAGACCAGTGCCACTTTTGGCAGGATTACGAGTTATCGTGATCCCCGCGAAATGCAGTTCGGCTTCAAGCTTTCGTTCTGATTCAAGCAGTCAGCTTTCCGCAGTTTGAAACGCCATCGGCCGGGCCCGCAACTGCGGGACGCGGCCGATTTATTTTTGCACCGCCGTACAGCTTGACGATCTCATCGCGCAGTGATAGCTTCACGGCAATTGGGGTGTGGGGTGGCTTTGGGTATGCCGAACGACTGCCGTCCTAGCGTCATTCGTATCGTCGTGCGGTGTGTGTCTCTTGAATTCCGCTACGGGCTTCCCGTCCACAAAGCCAGCCAAGTTCACTATCAAGGGGGGAAGAGATCATGAAGAAACGGTGTGGAGTTACGTTGTTCGTAGTGCTGCTGGTGTTCAGCGCCGTCGCGCGGGCACAAGTCAGCACATCCAGTATCTCAGGTACAGTTCTGGACAAGTCCGGGGCCGTGATTGTCGGCGCGAAGGTGACCCTGAAGAATGAGGCCACCGGAATCGTCCAGGAGGCGAAGACAACGGCTTCGGGCACATATTCTTTCGCTTCACTGCATCCCGACAGCTACACGGTCAGCGTGGAGATGCCGGGATTCAACAAATGGGTGAGCAGCAAAAACATTGTGAATGTCGGCGCCACGACGCAGGTGGACGTCACCTTGGAAGTCGGCGCGGTGACTTCCGTGGTGGAAGTGGTGAGCTCGTTTGAAAAGCTGGTCACGGCCAACGCCACGATGGGCGGCGTGGTGGGCCGCAAAGAAATCGCCGAACTGCCGCTCAACGGCCGCAATCCGCTCAATTTGATCGTACTGGAGCCCGGGCTGGTGCAGCGCACCACGAACTCCGCGGGCTCGGGTACCCACGTCTATGGCTCTCGCGACCGCGCGCATAACGTCACCATTGACGGTATTGACGCCAACGAATCTTCGGTGCCCAACCCGCAATCGAACATCTACCGCCTCACTCCCGATAACGTGCAGGAATATCGCGTCACCACCCACAACGCGACGCCCGAGTTCGGACGCAACAGCGGCGCCAACGTCACCATCGCCACTCGCTCCGGCGGCAACACGTTCCACGGCAACGCCATCTGGGCGCACCGCAACACCGTGCTGAACTCCAACGAATTCTTCAACAAGGCCTCTGGCATCACTCGCCCCATTCTGCTGCTGAACCAGTTCGGCGGAGACATCGGCGGGCCCGTCTTCAAGGACAGGACCTTTTTCTTTTTCAGCTACCAGAACAACAAGATTAAGCAGACCCAGCCCATTTCCCAGTCGTTCGGAATTCCCAGTGTGTACACCGCGTCCGCACGCGCCGGGAATTACCGGTTTGTGCGCGGCGTGATTACGCTGGGCTCCCAGACGTTTACGGCCAACTCCACAGGACTTGTGGACAAATCGGGCAACCTGCTTCCCGGCGTCGCTTTGTGCGGCGGCGCGGTGACCAACAACTGCGTGGACACCTACAACATGTTCGCCAGCGATCCGGCGCTGCTCGGCCCGAACGCGAGCACACAGGGGATGATCAACAGCTTCCCGATTCCTAATAACTTTTCCGTCGGCGACGGATTAAACACCGCGGGCTTCGCGTGGAACACGCCGTCGCGCTTCAAGGGGCCGTTCTACATGGCTCGCATCGATCACGTCATCAACACAAATAACAGTATTTTTGGCCGCGTCCTGTGGTCCAAGTACAACACCACGGAAGGCGACCTGCTCAACGGACGGCCGGCCACTTTCCCGGGATTCAACCCCCAGGGCGAGGTCTTCCGCACCTCGCAAAACGTGGCCCTCAGCTACCGCACTGTGATTACACCGCAAGTGGTGAATGAACTCACCGTAGGCTACAGCCGCTTCAACTTCTTCTTCTCGCTGAACGAATCCAACAAGGTCTCCGGCATTCTGGCGGCCATCGGGCAGGAGTGCTTCGGCACCGACTCCTTCTCCAACATCGACACCCCTTACTGCAACACCCCTCACACCCAGCGCGCCGTGAGCAACGTCCAATTCATTGACAACCTGAGCTGGACCAAAGGCAACCACATGATTCGCGGCGGGTTTAACATCCGCTTTTACCGCCACAACGACTCGCGCGGCGTGCCCGGCGGCTTCAACATGTCGCCGACCATCATTTTCAGCCAGACGACTAGGAGCCCGTTCACCGTGCAGGTGGCGCCCCCAAGCACCGGCACTTGCCCGGCCGTGGGCACCTGCGTTTTTCCGGGTGTCGTCAATACGGTGAACCCTGCGCTGCCCGGTGTTGGCACCGGGGCGGGCCAGATTGAAACCGCCGACAGCAATCGCCTGGCGCAATCCCTCGTCGAGTTCATGGGCATCCCCGCCCGTGTGCAGCAGGTGTTCCAGGCAAACTTGAGCGGTAACACGTACACCAAGGACCTCTTCACTCTCGGCACGCGCGCTAAGCAGGTAAACATTTACGTGCAAGACGAGTGGAAGGTCACCCGCAACCTGACGATCACTTATGGCGTGCGCTGGGAATGGAACATGCCGCCCAAGGACTGCTGCAACCGCACGTTCACACCGGACCGGCCGGTGGACCAATGGTCAGCAACCACTCCCATCACCTTCAAAAAAACACCCTCGTGGTTCGGCCGCGACAATGCCAATGCCTTTGCCCCGCGCGTCAGTTTTGCCTGGCAGCCCTTCAATGACGGCAAAACGGTCGTGCGCGGCGGCGTGGGTATCGCCTTTGACTCCATCTCCACGTTCCAGGCCACGGCCATCGGCGGCAAAGTGCCGGGCGCTACCCTCCAATGCAACACGAATGTCCAAGGTACTGGACCGACCAGTTGCTACGGCGCCAGCGATATTCTTCCGGATAACCAGCGTTTGGCCGCCGTCTTCGGCGCCTTTACCCCCTTCAGTCTGCCCATCCCGGCGGTTCTGCCCAGCAACAGCTTTAGCCCAGCGGTACAACCGTTGGGTGTGGCTCCGGGCGCAGGCGCCTTTGACCCCAACCTGAAGGTTCCCACGGTGTACGAATGGAACCTCACCATCCAGCGCGAGTTGCCCTGGGGGTTCACCGTGGAAATCGGCTACATCGGCAAGAAAGGCAATCGCCTCTATCGCGCATACGACATCAACCAGATCAAACTTCCCTCAGAGGTTTTGTCGGCCTTCCTCATCGCACAGGGAAACGTAGGCGCCGGCTGCGACCCGGACGGCAGCGTTTCGGGCTCCAGCACCGCTGCCTGCGCGACGGCCGTGGGCACCCCAACGGTGCTCATCCGCCTCTTTGGCACACCAGTCGGCTCAGCCAATACAAACTTGAATTCTTCCACCACCATTGGAGAATTGAACCGCAACAACATTGGTAACTTGGCTGTGCGCATTGACCAGCAATCCGGTGCCTTGAACACGACCAGCGCCGCCCTCCCCACGCGCATCAACCCACTGACCGGCATAGCCTTCGTTCCAAACTACTTCCGTCCGAACCCCCAGTTCAGCGACATCTTCTATTTCGATTCCGGCGGGAGCTCGAACTACCACGGCGGCATCCTGAGTATCCGCCGCCGCTTCATGCGGGGCCTGACCATGGGTTTCTCCTACACGCTCAGCAAATCCATTGACGACATGTCCGTGGACCCGGTGGGCGCTGCTTCCGGCGGCGCGTTGAGCACTACAAACTCCCGCACCCCCACGGATGTGCGCAACTTCAGTCTCGACCGCTCCCGCTCGGACTTTGACAACCGGCATGTAATCGTCACCAACTGGCTGTACGAGCTGCCCTTTGGCAAGGGCCGCAAGTGGGCCTCCTCCGCGCCGGGCTGGCTGAATCATGTGATCGGCGGCTGGTCGTGGACGGGAATCTACATGCGCCAGAGCGGCGAGCCCTTCACGCTCAACAGCGGTTCCTTCACCACCAACAACACTCATCAATCCACCGCCTTCGTCGACGGTCCCATGATCCAGCCGAGCCTGCAGAAAGCGATCAGCGCGACCGTGCAGGGCCCGGTGGTTTGGAACGCCGGCGCGATCGACCTCGCGCAGAAGAACTGCATCAATGTGCTGAGACCTGATGGCACGGTCACCTTCACTTTCTTCTGCATCCCGGCACCGGGCAAGAACGGTTCCGGCCGCAACATTGCCAATGGGCCCGGGTTCTGGAATATGGACATGGGCATATTGAAGAGCTTCACCCTCACGGAGCGGGTCAAACTGCAGTTCCGCTCCGAATTCTTCAACGTGTTCAACCACGCCAACTTCGAGAACCCCCGCAATGCCTCGGTCGGGTCACCGACGATAACCAGCGGATCCTTTGGACAGACCTGCTGCATAACGTCCGCGGTGCCCAGCTCGACCACGATTATTGCGGTGGGCGAACCGAATCGCGTGATCCAGTTCGGGTTCAAGATCGCGTTCTAGGAAAACAGTCCGTTTCGGTTGGAAACACATCGGGCCCGGCGGCATTCGCCACCGGGCCCGATTTCTTCCGCGCCCCTTCGAGCAGGCGGTTGGCTATTGCGGCTGCGTTTGTGGCGGCGGGGTGCCGCCGCCCTGCCGCTGCTGTTTGTCGCGCTGCTCGCGCAGGATGGCCTTGCGCGAGAGGCGGATTTTGTTGCCCTCGATGGCCAGCACCTTCACCAGCACCTGGTCGTTTTCCTTGAGTTCATCGCGCACGTTGCGGATGCGCTGCTCGGAAATCTCCGAGATGTGCAGCAGGCCATCCGTGCCCGGGAAAATTTCTACGAACGCGCCGAATTCCGCGATGCGCACCACTTTGCCCAGGTAGGTCTTGCCGATCTCGGCGGACGCGGTGAGATCGCGGATTTGCGCCAGCGCGGCATCCGCGGCCGTGCCGCTGTTGGCGAAGACGTGCACCCGGCCGTCGTCCATCACGTCAATCTTGACGCCGGTGGATTCGGTGATGGCGCGGATCTTCTTCCCGCCGGGGCCGATCAGGTCGCGGATTTTGTCCACGGGAATTTGCAGCATGAACAGCCGCGGCGCGTAGCTGGACATGCTTTCGCGATGCGTGCTGAGCGTCTGGTCCATGATGTCGAGGATCTGTAGCCGGGCCTTGCGGGCCTGCTCCAGTGCTTCGCGCATCATCGCCGGACTCACGCCGAACACCTTGATGTCCATTTGAAGCGCGGTAATGCCCTTTCGCGTGCCGGCCACTTTGAAGTCCATGTCGCCGTAGTGGTCTTCCGCTCCGGCGATGTCGGTGAGGATGGCGTACTTTCCATCTTCCACCACCAGGCCCATGGCGATGCCGCCGCAGGCGGACTTCAGCGGTACGCCCGCATCCATCAGCGCCAGCGACCCAGAGCAGATCGTGGCCATCGAAGACGACCCGTTCGACTCCAGAATGTCCGACACGATGCGCATGGCGTACGGGAATTCTTCCTCCGTCGGCAGCAGCGGCAGCAACGCTCGCTCCCCCAGTGCGCCGTGGCCGATTTCCCGGCGTCCCGGCCCGCGCGAAAACTTCACTTCGCCCACGCTGAATGCCGGAAAGTTGTAGTGCAGCATGAAGCGCTTGAACGTCTCCTCTTCGAAGAGCAGATCCAGCCGCTGTTTGTCTTCCTTGGTGCCCAGCGTGACCGTGCCCAGCGACTGCGTCTCGCCGCGGGTGAACAGCGCCGAGCCGTGCACGCGCGGCAGCAGGCCCACCTCGCAGTTGATTTGGCGGATCTGGTCGAAAGCGCGGGCATCCGGCCGTCGATGCCGCTGCAAAATATCTTCGCGGAAGATACTCTCGCGGAGGCGCTCAAAGGCACGCTTGGCAAGCTTCTGCTTCTCCTCATCCTCTTCGGGAATCGTGGCCAGGATTTCCTTTTTGATCGCGTCCACCAGGCCGTAGCTTTCCTTCTTGGGGTGCTTGGCGGTGTCCAGCGCGTCGTGCAGCCGCGCGCCGTACTGCTGCTCGATCTGCTTGTAGAGCGCTTCATCGAACGGCAGCGGAGCCACCACCACTTTCGTGGGATTCACCAGGGAATGCAGTTCCTTGATGGCGGTGATGATCTTCTTCACTTCGCTGTGCGCAAACGTCAGCGCTTCGGCAACGGTGTCCTCGGAAACTTCACTGGCCCCGGCTTCCACCATCACGATGGCCTCTTCGGTGCCCACCACCACAATGTTCATCAGGCTGATTTTCTGGTCTGCGGTCGTGGGGTTGGCAACGAGCTGCCCGTTGACCAGGCCCACGCGCACCGCGGCTACGGGATGCACAAACGGCAGGTCCGAGGCATAGCAGGCCGCGGAAGCGGCGGTGATGGCGACCACGTCCGGATCATTTTCGCTGTCGGCGGAGAGGACCAGGGCGTTGATCTGTGTTTCGTTGCGCCACGACTCCGGGAAAAGCGGGCGGAGCGGGCGGTCGATCATGCGGCAGGTAAGCGTCTCGCGCTCCGAAAGGCGCCCCTCGCGCTTGAAAAATCCGCCGGGAATTTTTCCGGCGGAATAGGTGTACTCGCGGTAATCCACGGTGAGCGGCAGAAAATCCTTGTCGTTGGGTTTGGTGTCCATGCAGGCGGCCACCAGCACCACGGTGTCTCCGTAACGCGCCACCACGGCGCCATTGGCCTGGCGGGCAATCTTGCCCATTTCGAGCGTCAGGTCACGTCCTCCAACGCTGGCTTTCACTAGGTGCGGCATATCTTGTTTTCCTTTTGGTCCCGATCCATCGGGACTCGAGTCAGATGCGAAAACCGGTTTCGATTCTCGTGGGGAAGAGAGCGAAGGCGAGATGCAGTGCGGACGGTTGCGCAAAACTAAAAAAGCGGCCGGTGCCTGAGGGCACATGGCCGCCGCTCAACCGCCGGTTGCTGGCGTGTTCCGCTGTGTTGACGGGCTCGTCCGCAGGCCGCGGGGCCTTCTGGACTACTTGCGCAAGCTGAGGCGCTCAACAATTTCGCGGTACCGATCCGGGTCGCGACGGTTCAAATAGTCCAGCAGCCGCCTCCGCTTGTTGACCATCATGATCAACCCGCGGCGCGATGCGTGGTCCTTGAGGTGAGACCGCAGATGACCCGTCAAGTAGTTGATCCGTTCGCTCAACAGAGCGATCTGCACTTCCGGCGAGCCGGTATCCTTCACGTGCTGCCGATATTGCTCGATCAACATGAGTTTCGGGTCCATCAAGTCGCCCCCCCTCAGTTTTGTAGGTCGCGCCCTAGTCTACGCTTTTTCGTCTTCTCTTCGACGCTTAGAAGAATAGCACAGGGCAAAAAGCAATGTAAAGAAATTGTGCCTCGGGTGAAATGGGCGGGCCAGCCTTAACGCGCGGGGTATTGCCGCCGGGGTAGCGGCGCCGCGCGCGGCTGCTACGACTTGCTCGTGTGGATCAGCGAAAGGAATTCATCACGCGTCTGTCGGTTATCCTTGAAGCAGCCCAGCATCGCGCTGGTGACCGCTTGCGAGTGCTGCTTTTCCACGCCGCGCATCACCATGCACAGATGCCGCGCCTCGATCACCACGCCCACGCCTTCCGGGCTGATGTGTTCATGAATCGCCTTGGCAATCTGGCTGGTTAGCCGCTCCTGGATCTGCAGCCGCCGCGCGTACAGGTTCACCAGTCGCGCAATCTTGCTCAGCCCCACCACCTTTTGCGTGGGGATATATGCCACGTGGCACTTGCCGAAGAATGGCAGCAGGTGGTGCTCGCACAGGCTGAACAGCTCGATGTCTTTCACCACCACCATCTCGTCGTAGCACACGCTGAACATCGCGCCGTTCAGGATCTTCGCCGGGTCCTGCGAGTAGCCGCTGGTCAGAAAGTGCAGCGCCTTCTCATACCGCGCCGGAGTGCCTTTCAGCCCTTCGCGTTCGGGGTCCTCGCCGATCTGCGTCAAAATCTTCCGCATCAGCTCGGCGATCGTTTCCTGGCCGGCTTCGGATTTCGGCTCGGCCAGCAGGATTTCTTCCGTCCTCTTGGTCATGGCAGGCTCCCCTGGGCTTCCCCAGCATACTCAAAACTGTTCAGACCGGTCTCTTCGATGCGCACGCGTTCCAAATGAGCCGCGGAAAACGGGCGAAGCCGGCTGAAAATCTCAAGACACAGATTCTCCGTGGTGGGCACCGCGCTGCGAAATGCGGGAATCTCTTCGTTCAGGTTCTTGTGATCGAACGCGTCCAGCACCTCACGCCCCACGAACGCATCCAGATCGGCGAGGTTGGCGATCATTCCCGTCGCCGGGTCGATCGGCCCGGACACGGTAACCTCCAACCGATAATTGTGCCCGTGCCCGAAAGGATTCGCGCACTTCCCATACTGCCGGAGATTTTCTTCCTCGGAAAGCTGCGCGCTGTGCAGCCGGTGCGCGGCTGCAAACGCATAGCGGCGCGTCAGGTGCAGCTTCATCGGCCGTCTCCGAAGCAGTCCACAAACAGGTCCGGGTTTTCGTACAGCCGCACGCGGTGCAGTTTGCCCTTCGTAATTTTCGGCTGCAGCAGGTTCCAGATGGTTGTCGCCACATTTTCCGTAGTGGGGATTTTCCCCGCCAGCTCGAGAACTTCGTGGTTCAAGTGGCGATGGTCCATGCGCTGCATGATTTCCCGCTCGAGAATCTCTTTCAGCTCTTTGAGGTCCAGAACCATGCCGGTCACAGGGTCCGGCGTGCCCGCCACGGTCACTTCAAGCACGTAGTTGTGCCCGTGACTATTCAAGTTGGCGCACTTGCCGAACACGCGCGCATTCTCCTCGGGCGACCACGCCGGATTGTGGTAGTAGTGCGCCGCGGAGAATTCAATTTTGCGCGTCAGATAAATCATCGTGCCCCAATCGGAATTTCCCGGCCCTTCCACGTTACTGCGCCTCGCGCGTAGTGCCTGCCCGAGGCCAGCAGTGCCGCCGCATACCAGATCGATGCCGGTAAGTAGTATATGATGCGCGAAAGCGGATAGCGATTCCGCCGAAGCGCCATCGCATACAACAAGTGGTGCGCCACCAAAGGCGCCGCCCCAATCTCTAAGAAGAAGTACTCCGAAAAGACCCAGAATAAGGCCATTGCTAACAGGGCGACTGGAAACCAATTCAAAATTTCGATGAGCTCACGAAAAAGGGGCCAAGGTCGTCCACCGATCAGAGGATACAGATTCTTCGTCCAGCCCTCCCACATTTCGCCTGCCGAGCTGTACATTCGCGTGCGCGCAATTCCCTCCCCTGTCGCAAAATGGATGCGTTGCCCGGCTTGTTTCGCCCGTAGTGCCAGCGCGACGTCTTCAACCACCTCGCTGCAAACTGCCGCGTGCCCGCCGATGGCGGCGTACACTTCGCGGCGAATCAGAAGAAACTGCCCGTTGGCCGCGGCGTCCGGCGAGGCGGGATCGCTCACCCGCGCGTAGGAAAAATGCGCTGCGAGCCGGCAAAAAATGAATGGAATCACCGCCCGTTCCCACCACGCGCGCGTCTCTTGCTCCGGCGAATACGAAACCAATGCCGCGCCGAATGTCGCCGCGTCCTCTAGCGCTCGCGCCGCCGACCCGGGCAGATGCTCCACATCCGCATCGGTGAAGAGCAGCCATTCCCCGCGTGCTTGCGCCACGCCTTGCGCAATCGCAAAGTTTTTCCCCGTCCAGCCCGCCGCCGGCGAAAAGCCCTGCACAGCGCGCAGCCGCGGAATCCGCGCGGCAAGCTCTCCGAGGACCGTCGCCGTCCGGTCGGTGGATTGGTCGTTGACTACGATGATTTCCGCGATTTCCGGCTGCGCGGCCAGCGATTCGACCGCGCGCGCAATCGCCGCGTCTTCGTTGCGGGCCGGCACGACGGCGGAAATTACGGGTGCAGATGGCATCGTAGTCGCCAAAATAATTTTCCGATGAGACTCGCGCGGATTTCTGCGACACGCTATTATAGGTGCCGTGGACGGAAGCCTGAAGAAAAAACTCCTGAGCGGTCTGGCGCTTGCCGCCGCAGCGGCCCTGCTCCTGCTCGTGGCCAGCCCCTACTCACGGCAGGGCGAAGGCAGCATTGTCGGCAATCCAGCGAACGATTTTTCCTTCGAGCTCAACGGCAAGCCCGCGCACCTCTCCGACCTGCGCGGCAAAGTCGTCGTGCTCAACTTCTGGGCCACGTGGTGCCCGCCGTGCGTCGAGGAAATGCCCGCGCTCAGCCGCTTGCATCAGCAAATCATCGCCAGCGGAGGCTTGGTGTTGGGCATTAGCGTGGACGACGACGAAGCCAAGTTTCAGAAGTTTCTTCAGGACCACCAGATTGCTTTCCCCAACTATCGCGACGCCTCCAAGAATATTCCCGCCAGCTACGGCAGCTTCATGTTTCCAGAAACCTACATCATCGATCGCGACGGCAAGATCGCGCGCAAAATCATCGGCCCGCAGGTGTGGGACAGCCCGGAGATGATCGCCTACCTGAAACGCCTCGCCGCTCAATAGCAGGTGGTAGGTTGTAGGTGGCAGGTTGTAGGTTTTCCAGATGCGCATTTACTGCTTCTTCGCTTCGAGTTTCTGTGTGAGCACTGAAAGCATGCGTCCCAACTCTTCGGCCAATTTCAGGGCGGGTTGAATGATTGCGCTTTTCAGGAATGCAAGGCGCTCGGCGATGAGCAGGTGCGTTTCCAACTCCTTCAATGACCCATTGGCGACAGACAGGTGGTGAAGCTTGTCCCCTAAATGTTTCCGGCCATGACCCTCCGCGATGTTGGCCGGAATCGAGACCGCCGCGCGTCGAATCTGAGTCGCCAGGCCATATCGCTCGCTGTCGGGCAATTGCCGCCCCAACTCGTAACTCAAAACAACCAAATCCATGGCTTTCTGCCACACAAGCAGATCTTTGTAGCTCCTCACCTGCGTTTTCATTTTCCCCCCTGTGACTGGATTGACTTACCGATGCGGGAATTGGTATTGAAACCTACCACCTACAACCTACTACCTACAACCTTCTATTCGTACCGTAGCGCCTCCACCGGATCCAGCCGCGACGCGCGAATCGCCGGCACCAATCCGCTGATGAGCCCCACGAGCGTCAGAATCGCCGTGGAGGTGAACATCGTGGACCAGGACACGCCCATGATGATGTCGTTCTCGGTGTACTCGTCGCCGTAGATTGCGCTCCACAGCGGCAGCGACGGCAGCGCCGCGGAAACCGCAAAGGCCAGCACCATTCCCAGCACCCCTCCCACAAACGTAATCAGCAGCGCCTCGGCCAGGAACTGCCCCATGATGTGCCGCCGCCGCGCGCCCAACGACTTCTGCGTGCCGATCTCCCGCGTCCGCTGCATCACCGACACGAGCATGATGTTCATCACGCCCACGCCGCCGATGGCCAGCGTCAGCGCCCCGATGAACGCCAGCAACACCTTTAGCGACCCGGTGATGATGTGAATTTCCTCCATCGTTTCCATGATGTCCCAGATGCCCAGCGCGCGCTTGTCAGTGGCCTTGAACCCCAGCCGTTCGCCCAATCGCGCGCGGATCAGTTGCACCACCTGCGCGTGCAGCTCCGGACTTTCCGTCACCACCACCATCGAGCTGATGTAGCGCGTATTGCGCAGCAAGCCCATGGTGCTGAACGGAATGAACACGTGGCGGTTGTCCGGCGAGTCGTTATCCTGAATTTTTTTCGCGGTCACGCCCACCACCGTAAAGCTGATGCCGCCGACGCGGATCTCCTCGCCCACCGCCGGCCGCTCGGAGAAGAGCCGTTTGCGCACCTCGTATCCGATCACCGCCACGCGCGCGTGCTCTCCTTCGTCGCTCGCGGTGATCCAGCGGCCCTGCGCGATGCCCATTTTCCGCATGCGCCCGTACACCGGATAGATGCCGCTCACTTCGAATTCCTGGAAACGCGCGCCATAGGCAATGCGGTAATCGCCGCTCAATTCCGGGGTGATTTCCTTGATTTGCGGAATGCTCGACAGCAGGAATTCCACGTCTTCGTGTTGCAGCCGGATGACTTTGCCTGCCTTTTCGCCGCCGCTCTGCTGCGAAGTCCGGCCGGGAAAAACAAGTATCAGGTTGGTGCCGAAGGATTCAAACGCGGAGCGCACGGCGGTGTCGAACCCGCTGCCGTAGGCCAGCAGCATCACCACGGTGGCAATGCCCCAGGCGATGCCCAGCATGGTCAGCACCGTGCGCCGCGCGTGAAAGCGCAACGATTGCCACGCCTCCGCGAAAATGCCTTTCAATACGTCCATGGCCGGTCAGCCAATCCTTTCACGAAAGTCAGACTTCATAGCGCACGGCCTCCGCCGGCGGCAGCAGCGCGGCGCGGCGCGCGGGAATCATCGTGGCGCCCAGCGCAACAATCGTGAGCACCGCCACCGCCAGCAGGCCCAGGCTCCACGTCACCGTCGGCGGCCGAAAACCTTCCGGAAACTCCAGCCCTTGCAGGGCCTGCGTAATTCCGAATCCAAAGGCCAGTCCCAGGCCTCCGCTGAAGCCAGCCAGCGTCAGCCCTTCGAGAAGAAACTGCAGCAGGATGTCGCGATGAGTGGCGCCAAGCGCTTTGCGCACGCCGATTTCGTGCGTGCGCTCGCTCACCGCCACCAGCATGATGTTCATCACTCCGATAGCGCCCAGCATGAGCGTCACAATCCCCACACTGCCCAGGAACAGATCCATGGCCTCGAAAATTTTGTTCACAAGGCGGTAGTTCTCGATGGTGTCCCAGTAATCGAGCGCCGACGGGTCATCGATTGCAAAACCTTTGCGCCGGGCCAGCATTTCGCGGATCTGCTTCACCGCCGCCGTGTGCAGGTCCGCGTTCACCGGCTGTGCCATCATGAACGAAATGGCGTCAGGATAGATCCCCGCGGCCCGATGGGGAAAGTAGCGCCGCATCGTTTCGAATGGAATGAACAGTCGCGCGTTGGTGCCGGAGTTGCCCTCTTTGCCGACCATCGAAAGCAATCCGACCACGTCGAATGGGATTTGGTTGAGGCGCACTTGCTGGCCGATGGCATCGCCGCTCGGAAAAAGCTGCTTGCGCACCTCTTCGCCGAGCACCACCACGCGCCGGCCCTGCGCCTGGTCCTCGCTGTTGATTAGGCGCCCGCGCCCAAGCGGCGTATAGCGCATGCCCTGGTAGTTGGGCATGATGCCGAAAACTTCGAACGCCACATTGTTGGCCGGCGTCTCCGCGCGAACGTTGCCGCGGTTGATGATCGGCGTGCACGCGCGCACCGCGGAGAGCTGGCTCGCCGTCAGCTTGCAATCTTCTTCGGTGAGATACACCCAGCGTTCAGACTGTCCCGCCCCCGCGCCTACAGAAACGCGGCCGCCGAAAATGAAAATCAGGTCTTCTCCCAGATTGGCTAGGCGCTGCCGCTGGCCGATGCGAAAACCTTGGCCCACCGCCCCAAGCAACAGCAGCGACATCACGCCCCACGTAATGCCGAACATGGTCAGAAATGATCGCAGCTTGTGCGCCCAGAGCGTCTGAAACGTCTGTCGCAGAATGTCGCGCAAATAGAAATGGATCGCCATCGCAGCCGGGGCATTCCCCTGTCGTGGGTAGATACGGATTTAGGAAGGAGAGTGTTCCGCTATTCGTAGCGCAGGGCTTCCACCGGGTCCAGCCGCGCCGCGCGCACTGCCGGAACCCAGCCGCTGAGCAGGCCCACAATCGTGAGCACGCCAACGGAGAGCGCCACGGTGGCCCACGAAATATTCAAATGAATATCCACCTTGCCGGACGTGTCCTCATACGCAGGACCGAGAAATGCCAGCGTGCCGATGGCGTTAGCGATGACCAGCGAAATCAGCAGGCCGATCGCGCCGCCCATCAGCGTAATCACCAATCCTTCTATCAGGAAGTGCAGGCGGATGTGTTTGCGGCGCGCACCGAGGGCTCGGCGCAGGCCAATCTCCCGTATGCGCTCGTCCACCGTGACCAGCATGATGTTCATCACACCCACGCCGCCAATCCCCAGCGTGAGCGCCCCGATAAACAACAGCAGCACCTGCAGTCCGATCGTGATTCCGTCAATGATCGGACGGAACTCCTCGCGCCCGAACATCTGAATGGCTCGCGTGTCCGTGGGCGAGAAGCGCTGGCGCTTGGCCAGCGCCGCGCGGAACTGCGCCATGGCCTGCTTTTCAAACCGCGGCGCGACCGGCACAAACACTATCACGCTGGCGTAGCGCGTGTTCCAGATGTCGCTCGCGGTGGAGTACGGAATCCAGCAGGATTCGTCGTCGCTGGTGAAATAATTGCTGTCCTGGAATTTGCGCTCCATCGTGCCGATCACGGTGAAGCGCACGCCGGAAATCTGCACTGTCTCTCCCACGGATGGGCGCCCGCTGAACAGTTTTTCCCGCAGCCGGGCCCCGAGAAACACCACGCGGCGCCGCTCCACTTCATCTTCCGGAGAAATCCAGCGGCCCTGGCTGGGAATTTCGCTGCGCATTTCGCCGTACTCCGGGCAAACCCCGCGGATCGCCGTGTTGGCCAGGCGATCGTTGTAGGAGATGCCCAGGAAGCGCACCGTTTCACGGCACACCTGGCGGATGAGCGTAGCCTCTTCCTGCACGGCCTCCAGGTCTTCCTTTTCAAACCGCACGCGCCGTCCGGCGCGTTCGCCGCCGGCTTGTTCGCTGGTTTGCCCGGGCCAGGCCACCACCGCGCCCTTGCCGAAAATTTCAAAGGTGTACATCAACACGGATCGAAAACTGGAACCGTAGGCAATCAGCATGGTCACAGAGACGATTCCCCACACGATGCCCAACATGGTCAGGAAGCTGCGCAGCTTGTGCCGCCGCAGCGATTGCCAGATTTCGCGAAATATTTCGGTCAACATTCCTGTCAACTTCCCGCTTCGTATCGCAGCGCCTCAATCGGATCCACCGCAGCCGCGCGCCGCGCCGGATACAGCGCGGAAAGAATCGCCACCGTCCCCAGCAGCGCAAAGCTCAGCAGCCCTGTCTGCCAGCTCACCAGCATTCCAGCAAAAAACTCCGGCATGGGAATGAGATTGATCAGCCCGCAAAGTCCATACCCGATGGCCAGGCCCACGCCGCCGCTCAGAAACACGACAATCAGGCTTTCGACGAAAAACTGTCCCACAATTGCTCGCCGCGTGGCGCCCACCGCTTTGCGCACGCCGATTTCGCGTGTGCGTTCGCGCACCGCCACCAGCATCACGTTCATCACGCCGATCCCGCCGAGGAACAACGACGTCACGCCGATGGCCCCGAGGAAATATTCCATCCCGTCCACGATCATCTGGAACGCTTTGGCATCCTCGACGGTGTCCCAGACGCCGGCGGCTTCCTTGTCCAGCGGATCAAAATGGTGCAATCGCCCCAGCGAGCGCCGTACCTGCAGCTTGCAGGCTTCGTGGCTTGCCCACGACTTCGGCGCGACGAGCAGCCGGTCGATGGACCGCGGCGCCGACGGCGGCACGTTGGGAATCTCTTGAATCATCACGCTGAATGGAATAAAAACTTTCTGCACGTCCTGGCCGTCGTAACTCGAATTCTGATTTTTCTCCCGCATCACTCCGATCACACTGTAGGGGATGTCTCGGATCCAGATGGTGGCGCCCAGCGCGTCGCGGGTCCCGAAAAGCTGTTTCTTCGCGTCGCTGCCAAGAAATGCGACGTGCCGGCCTTGCGCGTCGTCCTCCCACGAATAAAAGCGCCCGCCGCCCACGCGGACGGAGCGCAGTTCGGCAAACGGCGGCCACGATCCGGTCACCAATAGGTTGGCGTTGTTGTGTGGGCTGCGGATCGCTGCCGTATTGCCCAGCTCGGGGAGCACGTAGGCGCAATCCGGAGAATCCCTCTGCACCACCGCGGTGTCGCTGTCTTCCCACCATACCCGGCGGCCGGCGCGTTGCCCGCCCACTTGCAGGCTGGTGCGCCCCGCGAAGACGATCATGATGTCCTTGCCGAAATTCTCATTCTGTCGCTGCTGACCCACGCGCAGGCCTTCGCCCGCCGCCATCATCAGCGTAATCGAAATGATTCCCCAGGCGATGCCAAACATCGTCAGAAAAGTGCGCAGCTTGTGTGCCAACAGCGTGCGCAGCGTATCGGTCAGGAGGTCCCGGAATACCATGGTCAGAAGTTCGTGGTGCGCGATCGGCGAGAATAAGGCAGGGGCGCGCTCTCGAAGCGTCGGGAGCGTTCCCCTGCGAGAACAAAATTGCTACTGCAAGACAACCTTTTGCCCTTCGTTTAGCCCGGAGACCAACTCCGTCTTGACGCCGTTGGAGATACCCAGCTTCACATCTTTCTTTGCGCGTCCCTTTTCGGCCTTCGGATCCGGAATTTCAATCGAAGCCTTGCGGTCCTTGTCGTAGATCACCGCCGATTCCGGAATCAGCAGCACGCCTTTTTTTTCTTCGAGGATAATCTCCGCATTGGCGCTCATGTTGGACTTGAGCTCGCCGCCGGGATTGAGAATGGAAACGCGCACTTCGAAGGTGGTGACGTTGTCCTTCTCCTTGCCCAGCGGAGAAATCTTCGTCACCTTGCCGTTGAATTTCTTGTCTTTGAAGGATTCCACCACGATGCGCGCCGCCTGGTCCAGATAGACTTTGCCGATATCGGCTTCGTCCACTTTGCCGAGTACATAGACTTCGCTGACGTCGCCCAGCGTCATGATCAGCGTGGCCTGCGAGCCGTTCACCAAGATGGAGCTGACCGCGTCACCCACCTGGACGTCCCGTGAGAGAATCAGCCCGTCCATGGGGCTTACGATGGTGGAATTGAGCAAGTCTGTTTCCGCGCGGTCCAGCGCCGCCTGCGCCTGAGCCACTTGCGCCCCCGAGCGCGAAAGCTCGGCGCGTGCCAGCGCCACACTGCGCAGCGCGGAGGTCTGTCTGTTCAACGCCATTTGGTAGAGCTTCTCCGCATCTTCCACTGCCGACTTGGCCACCAATTCATCCTTGTAAAGCTGCTGCGCGCGCTCCATGTTCTTTTTCATGAAGGGCACATCCGGGCCTTCGGCTTCCACCTGATTGCGCTCCAGCGCCGCCTTCGCGGATTCCTGCGCGGCTTGTGTGGCTTGCAGCGTGGCCCGCGCCTCGCGCACCCGCGCCTGCAATTCTTCCTTGTCCAGCTCGCACAGCAACTGGCCGACCTTCACGCGCTCGCCGTAGTCCACGTAGAGCTTTTTCACAATTCCGCTCGCCTTGGACTTCACTTCCACTTTGAAAAGTGGTTGAATTTTCCCCGTGGCTACCACGGAGCGCGCGATATCGCCCTTCTCCACCGCGGCCAGCTTGGACGGATCAATTTCCTTGCTGGGCTTCAGCGCCACCGCGCCGCCCGCAATCACCGCGATCAGCACCAGGGCGATCACGCTGATCCATATCCAGCGCCGGCGTTTCTTCCCGTTTTTGCCATTCCCTGCCATGTTCGTGTACCTCTCCCCGTTCGGTTTCGCTACTACAAGATAATACGCAGCGCCGGGAGAATTGTTCCCTTCCCGGGCAGCACGGATCCCCCACAGGTGGTGAACCCTTCCGCCATCCTTTTAGACGCCAGGAATGCTCATTGGTTTGGCGCGGGAAGGCGTGCGCGATTGTCCTACCACAGGCCCAGCAGCCGCCACCACACCAGCCCTAGGCCCAGCCACACAACCAGATTGAACAGCACCACGACGAAGCCCACTCGCCACCAGGTGACCTGGCTCACGTAGCCCGACCCAAAGAATATCGGCCCCGGGCCGGTTCCATAATGCGTGAGCGACGCGTTCAGGTTGGAGAAAAATGCCAGGGCCAGCGCCGCCACCAGTGCCGGCGCGCCGTTGGCCACCGCCAGCAGCAAAAACGCCGGGTACAGCGCGGTGATGTGCGCAGTCATCGAAGCGAAGCCGTAATGAATGTAGGTGTACGCCAGCACCAGCGCCACCAGCGCTCCCAGTGGGCTCCAGCCCTGCAGCCCGGACGACAGCGAATCGGTGAACGCCTTGATCACTCCGAGCTGATTCAGCCCGCCGGCCATCATGATCAGCCCGCCAAACCAGAGCAGCGCGTCCCATGCGCGGCGCTCGCCGATCACGTCGTCCCAGTCAATCACGCCGCTCAGCACAATCAGCGAAACGCCTCCGATGGCGATCAGCGCTGGATGCAGCCCGTGCCAGCTCTGCGTCACCCAACCGGCGATAACCGCGATCAGAATCGCCACCAGCGCAACTTCCTGCCGCGCCATGGGCCCGAGGGCCTGCAATTCCCGCTGGGCCATCGTGCGCGCCTCCGGCGTGCTCTTTAATTCCGGCGGGTCCAGACGAAAAATCAGCCACGGCAGCAGGCACACGGAGATTGCCGCCGGCACGCACGACGCCAGCGCCCACGTGTTCCATGTGAGCTCCACATTGGCGATGTCTTTGGCGAATTTGGCCGCCAGCGGATTGGCAGCCATGCTGGTCAGGAAAATCGCTGCGGTGGTGCAGCCGATGTGATAGGCGCATTGCATCAGATACGCGCCCAGCCGCTGCGCCGTCGGGCCGGGATGCGAGTCGTAGCTTTCCGCCAGGCTTCGCGCAATGGGAAAAATGATTCCGCCCGCCCGCGCCGTGTCCGACGGAATGAACGGCGACACCACCAGGTCTGCGCCGGCCAGCGCGTAGCCCAGCCGCAGCGAACTGCTCCCAAACCAGCGCACAAACAAAAACGCGATGCGCCGGCCGAGCCCGGTCTTCACCACCGAGCGCGAAAATAGAAACGCGGCCACAATCAGCCAGATGGTCGGGTTGGCAAACGCGGAGAAGGCCATCTCCGCGGTAACCGTCTTCGTCAGCCCCGCCAGCGTAATCGCCAGCAGAGTCATCGCCCCCATGGGCAGCGGCTGCGCGATCAGGCCAATCACCGTGGCAACGAATATTGCCAGCAGCCGCCAGCCTTGCTCGCTCACACCTTCCGGGCGCGGCAACAATAGAATGAGAAATCCGGCAGCAAGAACGACAGCCCAGCGGAGGATGCGCTTCGGTGAAGATGCCCCCATACCGCGGGCATCGTAGGTGGCAGGAAGATGGAAGTCAACCGGAGGACGGCCGCCGCCAGCGCGGCTCAGGAGACGATGGGCTGCACCAACTGCACAGCAACGCCGGAGAAATTCCGGGACAATGCTTCCACACGGACGATCTTACCGACGTAGTTCGACTGCCGGCTTTCCGGCACGGACGCGTACAGCCAGGTCACGTTCAATTGCATTCCCCGCCGGTACAATGTAGGGCTGGAGAGAAAATAAAACCCGTCGCGCGCGATGTTCAGCGTTGTGCAAATCTCTTCAAAATCATTCGGAACGGGGGCGCAAGGACGCACCAAGATTTTGAGTTGCAGGGCTTGGCGGCTTCCACGGCGCCGCTCTGCTTGCGGCCGCGCTGCGGCCGAACTGCTGGCGGATTCGATCCCTGTGTTCCGAGTGGCCACGGCAAATGCCCCTCTCTGGCGGGGTATGTAGCCTACGCCTTGAATCTTTGCCGCAAACATCGAATTCATCGGCGCGACTCCAAAGCGTCACCCCCCCCCACTGTCGGAGGGCAGCAGCCGGTCATACGCCTTCGCGAATCGTTCGCGCGCAGTAATTTTGCTTTGCTATAATTCGCCCATGACTTTGATGGAAGCTACTTTCGAACTGCAATCGCCCCTCACGGAGCAGCAAATGAGACAGTTGGGCGCATTCGCGAATACCTACGGCCTGCGCCGCTTCCGCGTCGACGAGAGCAAGAAGCTGCTCACCTTTGAGTACGATGCTTCGCGCTTGAAGGAATCCCAGGTGGCTCACGTGCTGGGGCAGGTACGCATTCGCGTGCTCAGGCGCGTGGACCCATTCGCGGCCGCCGCAGTTCCGGCTTAAAAGAGTGAGGGCCCCCGCCTGGGAACGGGAGCCCTCCAAGTACGCTTCGTAGTCCCGGCTTAGGCGAGCCGGGTCTGGGGTCATCCATCCTAGCTTCCCTCTCAGAGGCAGGTGGCAGCGCTTCGCTTCTCCCGATGGGCGGGCCCCTTCCCTCCCGACCATGAAATTGGCGATGCGCCGTGAAGCGTACTCATACCGCCATCATTTGCACGACCATTGCCAGCTGCCAGGCATTCTTGTTTCTTTATAAGTTAATGTTATCGTTGGACTTACTGGAACAGGCCGCTCGTCTGCTTCTCCGCCCCACTTTCCCCGCAAGCCAGTTCGGGAATCCCACGTTCCGCTTCGGGGCGGCCGGAAATTCGCAGTCGTGTTACTTGCCCACGCTTCCCGGCTTCAGGAAGCTGAGGGAAATCTTTCGCTGGATGGTGATGTCGCCCTCGACGTCGCGGATCTGTAACGAGATGCGCGGATCGGTGCGTTCCCAATTGATTTCCACGAGGCCGAAATTGTCGCCGATGTCCATGGTCGCCACGCGGTGCCGGTTGGCTTCGAACCGCCGCCATTTCTTGTGCGCTGCGTTGAGCCCGCTGGAAGTCAGATCAAATAGTGGATAACCGGCCCCGCCGTCCATCATGGAAAGCTCCGCAAAATGCCGGTCCCCGCTCAAGAACAATACGCCGCGCGCCTCGGTCGTCTGGATGAGCTGGAAAAGGCGTTGGCGCTCCAGCGGAAGGTTCGCCCACTTTTCCCACAGATGATCTTCGGAAACCACTTGAATGCCGGAGACGATCAGGCGGACCTCCGCCGGTAGGCGCAGCTGCTCTTCGAGCCATTTCCACTGTTCTTCGCCCAGTATCGTTTTGGCGGGATCGGCGTCCGGGACGTAGCGGCCCTGGTCTTCGCTGAAGTTGCCGCGCTTGAGCGGGCTGCGGTTGTAGCGCGTGTCGAGCAGAATAATCTGCACGCGCCGGCCGGACAGGCCGAACACTTTGGCGTCGTACACTCCGGCGCGTGTGCGGCGCGGAGAATCCTTGGGCTCCCCGAGAAAATCAAGGAAATCGCTGCGAAATTCTTCGCGGCGGGCAAAATCCGCGCCGCCGTCGCCGGCGCCAAATTCGCCGTCGTCCCACATCGCAAGCAGCGGCACCGTTTGCCGCAGCCGCGCAAAGCCAGGCATCGCATTCACCTTCGCGTAGGCGGCCACGCGGTCGGCGTGGTTCTCGGTGCCGTTGTTCACATATACGATATCCCCGAGGGACAGGAAGAGATCCGGTTTTACCGCGAGAATGCGCTCCCAGATCGGCTGCGGTTCGCTCTGCACGGCGCAGGACCCGAACGCGATGCGCGTCGTGTGCGTCCCGAACGTTTCTGCGGGGCGCAGGAGCGGCTGTCCGGAGGACTTCGGGTCGATTTGCTGGGCCAACGCCACAAAACCGTAAACCACCAGGCCAGCGCAACACAGGAAAAGTATTCGTTTTCGATTCGTCATTGTCATCACGCAGTGACCGGCGCGGACAGCGTTAGCCCACTCAGCATAGCGTAAAGCGTTGACAACTGCATACGGGTCAGCCTCTTCGACTGCTGCGTAGATGCGGCCGGCAGCTTGACAGCGCGGCCAGAATCACGTAGAAGTAAGTAGTTACTTACTATGGCTCGTCCCGCCGCACGCATCCCCGCCATGGAACGCCGTCGCCAGATTCTGGCGGTGGCCACCGTGTTGTTTGCGCGCCAGGGTTTCCAGGGCACGCGCACTCGGGAAATCTCCTCGAAAGCCCGCGTCAACGAGGCAATTCTTTTCCGCCACTTCCCTTCCAAGGAAGGACTCTACTGGGCCGTTCTCGATGAGAAATGCAAAGCTCGGCGCGGTTTTGCGGAACTCCAGAGTTTGTTGCACAGCGGGCGTCCGGTCCCGGAGGTTTTCGCGGCCATTGCCGATGGATTGCTGCATCGCAATTTTGAGGATGCCAGCGTGCTGCGGCTGTGGCTCTTCAGCGGATTGGAAAACCATCGCCTCTACCGGCGCTTTTATCGCGCCTACATGGCCGACTACTACGATTTGTTGGCCGGCTACATCCGCCGGCAGATTCGGCGCGGCACGTTTCGCGCGGTGAATCCATTTCTGGCCGCGCGCGGATTCCTGGGTATGTTATTGGATTACATTTTGACCCACGGCGTTTTTCACGGGCCCCGCAACGGCAAAGACAACCTGAGCCGCGTGAGCCGCGAAATGGCGGAACTCTGGCTCGAGGGCATGCAGTCGCACAACGTCCGCCGCGCGCGTCACACTTCGCGGAAACCGCGCGCAAGGAACCGCATCAAATAAACTCCCCGCAGGGGTGAGGCGAACAATGAGATTCCCGTATTCAAAAACGAAATTCGCTGCGGCTGGAACACTGGCGGCTCTGATGGCCCTGGCCATTCTGGGCGGTTGCTCCTCCAAGTCCGCGCAGTCGGCGGGGCCTGCGCCGTCCGCTCAGGTGGTGCCGGTGGTGGTGGCTACGGTCCAGCAGAGAAACGTTCCCTTGCAGTTGCGTGCCATCGGCCGCGTGGAAACGTTTTCCACCGTTTCGCTGAAGTCGCAGGTAAGCGGAGAAATCCTGAGCGTGCATTTCAAGCCCGGCCAGGACGTGAAAAAAGGCGACCTGCTTTTCAAAATTGATTCGCGTACGTTTGAAGCGGCACTCCGGCAAGCCGAGGGCAACCTGGCGCGCGACATGGCCCAGCTCGAAAACGCGCAGATTCAGGCACGGCGCTACGCACAGCTCGCCGAACAGGGAATTGTGGCGAAACAGTTGGCTGATCAGACCACCGCCAACGCTGACGCGTTGGACGCTTCCGTCCGCGCCGATCGCGCTGCAATCGACTACGCCAAACTCCAGATTGAATACTGCACCATCCGCGCGCCCATGGACGGCCGCACGGGCACGCTGTTGGTTTATCCCGGCACGCTGGTGAAATCGAACGACGTCCCGATTCTCGTCGTCATCAATCAGATCAGCCCGGCGTACGTGGAGTTCGCCATTCCCGAGCAGAATCTCACGGCGGTCAAGCGCCACATGGCCTCCGGAAAACTTTCCGTGGACGCGCAGATTCCGGACGACGCGCGGCCCGCGCGCGGCACGCTCTCCTTTGTGGATAACACGGTGGACCGCACCACCGGCACGATTCGCCTGCGCGCCACGTATTCCAACGAAGACGCGCGCCTTTGGCCCGGTCAGTTCGTCAACGTCACGCTCACCCTGGCCGAGCAGGCCAACGCCATCGTCGCGCCATCCGAAGCAGTGCAGACGGGCCAAGCCGGGCAATTTGTTTTTGTAGTGAAGAGCGATAGTTCTGCAGAGATGCGGCCGGTGATCGTCAGCCGCACCATGGACGGCCTGGCCATCATCGAAAAGGGCTTGCAGCCCGGCGAGACCGTTGTTGTGGACGGCCAGGTTTCGCTCGTTCCCAACGCCAAGGTCTCCATCAAGAAAAAGCCATGAGCTGGAAACGGGTTCACTTATGAACATCGCAGAAATTTTCATCCGCCGCCCGATCATGACCACGCTGGTCATGGCCTCCATTCTTCTCTTCGGCATCATGGGTTATCGCTTGCTGCCGGTCAGCGACCTTCCCAACGTGGACTTCCCTACCGTGCAGGTCAACGCCAGCCTGCCGGGCGCGAGCCCGGAGACGATGGCTTCCGCCGTGGCCCTGCCGCTTGAGCGCCAGTTTTCCACCATCGCCGGCGTCGATTCGATGACCTCGGCCAGCTCGCTGGGCGGCACCTCCATCACCTTGCAGTTCACGCTCGAGCGCAACATCGACGCCGCCGCGCAGGACGTCCAGGCCATGATTGCCAAGGCCGCGCGCGATCTCCCGCAGAACATGCCCAGCCCGCCTTCCTACCAGAAGGTGAACCCGGCCGACCAGCCCGTGCTGTACCTCGCGCTCAGCTCGCCCACGCTGCCGCTTTCCGACGTGAATGAGTACGCGGACACCTTCATCGCTCAGCGCGTCTCCATGATCAGTGGCGTGGCCCAGGTGCAGGTGATGGGTTCGCAGAAGTACGCCGTGCGCGTGCAGCTCGACCCCAAGGCACTGGCCACACGCGGCATCGGCGTGGACGAAGCCGTAGCCGCCATCCAGCGCGGCAACTCCAATCTTCCAACGGGCACACTCTTCGGCCCGAACCAGGCTTTCACCGTGGAGTCCAACGGCCAGCTCCTGCGCGCACCGGATTACCGTCCCATCATCGTGGCCTACCGCAACGGTTCGCCGGTGCGGCTCGGCGAAATCGGCCAAGTGCTTGACAGCGTGGAAAACGACAAAGTAGCTAGCTGGTACAACAACAGCCGTTCTGTAGTGCTGGCCATCCAGCGCCAGCCCGGCACCAACACCGTGGAAGTGGTGGACTCCATCAAGCGGCTCATGCCCACCTTCCGCTCGCAGATGCCGCCCTCCGTAGAACTGAACGTTCTCTACGACCGCTCGCTCTCCATTCGCAATTCCGTGAACGACGTCAAATTCACTTTGCTGCTGACCGTCGGTCTGGTGGTCATGGTCATTTTCCTTTTTCTGCGCAATATCTCCGCCACTGTGATTCCCAGCCTTGCGCTGCCCATGTCCATCGTGGGCACCTTTGCGCTGATGTACCAGCTCGGCTACAGCTTGGACAACCTCTCGCTGATGGCGCTCACTCTGTCCGTAGGATTCGTAGTGGACGACGCTATCGTCATGCTGGAAAACATCGTGCGCCACATGGAGCAGGGCGTGCCCGTGATGCGCGCCGCGCTGCAAGGTTCGCGCGAGATCAGCTTCACCATCCTCTCCATGACGCTCTCCCTGGTCTCCGTATTTATTCCCGTGCTGTTCATGGGCGGGATCGTCGGCCGTCTGCTGCACGAATTTGCCGTGACCATTGCTTCCGCCATCCTCGTTTCCGGGTTTGTCTCCCTCAGCTTGACGCCCATGCTGTGCAGCCGCTTTCTGCGGCCTCCCAGGGAAATTCATCACGGCTCGATGTACAACCTCACCGATAAATTCTTCCAGGGCATGCTGCGTTGGTACGATGTCAGCCTGCAGTTCGCCCTGCGCCACCGCGCCGCCACCATGGTGCTCTCTCTCGTGCTGGTCGTAGCCACCGTGCAACTGTTTGGGATGGTGCCCAAGGGTTTTCTCCCCAGCGAAGACCTCGGCCAGATTTTCGCCTTCACCGAGGGCGCGCAAGGAATTTCCTTCGACTCCATGAAGCAGCACCAGATGGAGCTGGCGGAAATCGTGCGCCAGGACGAAAACGTGGATTCCTTCATGTCCGGCATGGGCGGAGGCGGTCCCGCCGGCGGCGCCGGCAATACCGGCCGCATCTTCATGCGCCTGAAGCCGCGCGATCAGCGCAAGCTCAGCGCCGACGAAGTCATCCAAGAACTGCGCCCCAAGTTTGCGAAAATTCCCGGCATCCGCGTGTTCATGCAGAACCTGCCGCCCATCCGCATCGGCGGCACGCTCAGCAAGAGCCAGTATCAGTTCACCATTCAGAGCCCGGACACGAAGGAACTTTACGAACAAGCCGTCCAGCTCGAAGCGCGCCTGCGGGAGGCTCCCGGCCTTCTAGACGTCACCAGCGACCTGCAAATCAAAAACCCGCAAGTGGTCGTGGAAATTGACCGCGACAAAGCCGCGTCACTCGGCCTCAGCGCGCAGCAAGTGGAGGAAGCCCTCTACACGTCCTACGCGGCGCGGCAGATTTCCACCATCTACGCGCCCAACAACCAGTATCGCGTGATCGTCGAGCTGTTGCCGCAGTACCAGGCCGACCCCAGCGCGCTCTCGCTGCTCTACGTCCGCGCCTCCACCGGCCAGCTTGTTCCGCTCAACGCCGTAGCCAGCCTGCGGCGCACGGTGGGCCCGCTCACGGTGAACCACCTCGGTCAGCTTCCCGCGGTCACGCTCTCCTTCAACCTGAGACCGGGCGTGGCACTGGGCAATGCCGTCGAGGAGGTCAACCGCACCGCCAACGAAATCCTGCCCGCCACCACCACGCGCAACTTCCAGGGCACCGCGCAGGCCTTCGAGTCCTCCATGCGCGGGCTCGGCCTGCTGCTGGTGATGGCTATCCTGGTGATCTACATCGTGCTGGGCATCCTCTATGAAAGCTTCATCCACCCCATCACGATTCTTTCCGGACTGCCATCTGCGGGCTTCGGCGCGCTGCTCACGCTGAAGCTCTTCAATATGGAACTCAGCCTGTACGCTTTTGTCGGCGTCATCATGCTCGTGGGCATCGTGAAGAAAAACGCCATTATGATGATCGATTTCGCGCTGGCCGCGCAGCGCACGGAAGGTCTGCCGGCGCAGGACGCCATCTACCGGGGCTGCCTGATCCGCTTCCGGCCGATCATGATGACCACCATGGCCGCGCTGATGGGCACGTTGCCCATCGCGCTGGGCGTGGGCGCAGGCGCCGAAGCGCGGCGTCCGCTGGGCCTGGCGGTGGTCGGCGGCCTGGTCTTCTCCCAGTTCGTTACGCTGTATCTGACGCCGGTGTTTTACGTGTACATGGAAGCGATGCAGCAGTGGTACCGCCGCCACTTCGGCGCACGCCAGCCGGCCGCCGTTTCCGCCGACGACTAAACCTTCTTTACTGCGGCTTCTTCGCCGGCTTGCCGCCTTTTTTCGCCGGTGCTGGTTTGGGTTCTTCCGGTTTTTCCGTAAATTTCAGCGTGCCGAGTTTCTCCCGCGCCTTGAGGTTGCCCATCAAGTCTTCCAGCGGCAGCGGCTCGAATTCTCCGGAAAGAAAATCGCGGATTTCGAGCACGGTGTGCTTGCGCGTGGCGTTGCGAGTGAGCAACGCGTTGAGCTCGGCGGTCATGTGCTGCGGCACTTTGCGCATGGTGGCTTGCAGCGCGGCGGCCTCTTCCGCCGAAATTTGCGGCCCCCCCGC
>Ga0080064_1000408_pt1 | contig 115915 bp, 103 predicted proteins | sample Subgrocontami54m_FD_69260 | JGI IMG/M metagenome (GOLD analysis project Ga0080064, IMG submission 69260) | Subsurface groundwater microbial communities from S. Glens Falls, New York, USA - GMW46 contaminated, 5.4 m (SPADES assembly) (version 2) ...
CCCCCCCGGTGTCGGGAACCTAATCAAGCCGTTCGTGTTCCTCGACGATTTCGCGATGCAGCCGACGGGACGGCCGATGTTCGGCATCCATCCCCACTCGGGTATCGCGACGTTCACGCTGCTGCTCGAGGGCCGCACCGCCTACGAGGACACCACCGGGAAGAGCGGCGTGTTGCCTGAGGGCGGCCTGGAATGGATGCGGGCCGGCGCGGGCGTGTGGCACCAGGGGCGCCCGGTGGACCGCGCGCGCCTGCACGGGCTGCAGCTGTGGGTGGCGCTGCCGCCCGAGCTGGAAAACGCGCCGGCGGAAAGCCAGTACGTCGCGCCGGAGGAAGTGCCGCAGGAAGGCCCGGTCAGCGTGGCGCTCGGCAGCTACGGCGCCTTGCGCAGCCCGGTTCGCGCGCCCGCGACCATGAACTACCTGCACGTGAAGCTCAAGGACGGCGAACGCTGGCGCTACGAGCCGCCTGCCGGTCACACCGTGGCCTGGGTATACCCCTACTCGGGGCACCTCGAGACGTCGGGAGCGGTGGCCGCGGGCGAGCTTGCGGTGTTCGAGGAGTCGGAGCAAGCGCTGGAATTCACCGCGCGCGGCGATACGCGATTCGTCCTCGGTTCCGCGGTCAGGCATCGGCACGACCTGGTGCTCGGGTACTACTCGGTCCATACCAGCGCCAAGGCACTGCAGCAGGGCGAGGCCGAGATCGAGCGCATCGGCCGGCGCCTGCGGGCGGAAGGCCGGCTGGAATAGGGACGAGCAGAACGCACGCATGGAGCGCGGCGGGCGGGCCCTTGCCGGCGTGGAGGTGAAGGCTTCGGCGACCGTCACCGCATCGGACTTTGGCGGACTGCGCAAATTGGCTTCGGGCCATGAAGCCATGGCATTTTAGTAAATTCATCCGGCAATGTGCCCGAAGGACGTGTTTCAACGGGCTTTCGTTATACAAATAAGATATAAAGTATGGGGCGGGGTGACGCCTGGCGGAAGCAGTTGGCGTGCCTGGTCCAATCCGGTTGTCATATGCCTATTGTATATATAGTCGATGCGATACCGGCATGACCCCGCCAAAGCGGCGTCCAACTTCACGAACATTAAACCCGAATACGACTTTTCGAAGGGCAGGCGCGGCGCGGTCATCCCGCAGCGGGGCAAAACGCGCATTTCGATCTTCATCGATAACGCGGTGCTCGATGAATTTCGCGCGCGCGCGGAGAAGGCGGGCACGGGCTATCAGACGATGATCAACGAGGCGCTGCGTACCCACCTGGCGGAGGTGGATCGGCCGCTCACGGAGGAGGGCCTGCGCGAGGTGCTTCGGCAGGAAATGCCAGAGTACCTGGTGGGCCTCAAAGCGAAGCCAAGGGCGAATCGGAAGGCGGAAGACGCTTCCGTCGGTGCCCGTCCGAACGCCAGGGCGTTGGCTCGGATCTCGCAGGTACGGCGTCAAACGACTGGGACTGTTCGGCTCCGCCGCGCGGGGAGACGCGACAACGAAGAGCGACGTCGATCTCATGGTCGAGTTCGAGCCGGACAGCAAGGTCTCCCTGTGGGACATGCCGAAGATGAAGGCAGAGCTGTCAGCGCTCTTCGGAGGAAAGGCGGTCGATCTGGTCCCGCCCGAGGTGATGAACAACCCCTTTCGCCGCAAGACGATTCTGCGTGACCTGCGCCTGCTGTATGAAATGTGAGCAGCGCGACGGTGCGTATTTGTGGGACATGCTCGCGACTGCACGCGAGAGTTGCGCCCGGGGGACCGCCTGCAGGGCCGCGCCAGTTGGCCCGGGTTCATGCGCACTCCAGCATCTGGTCATAGACCGCCAGGTCGCGCACCTCCACCCCTTCCACGCCTTGCTCGATTCGTGACCGCCGGCCTGCAATTTCCCGCCTGAAAGGTTTCAAATAGCCGAGACTCAACGTTGCAATCGGCCGAAGCCAAAGCTTACAATTGGCCGCTATGAGCCCGGACGTCATGTACTCCCGTTTCGCCGCCGCGGCCCTGGCCGAGGCGCTGGCCGACACGCCGGTGGTCCTGATCCACGGGCCGCGGCAGTGCGGCAAGACGACCTTGGCGCGGGCGACCGGCGAGCCGACGGGCTACGCCTATTTCAGTTTCGACGATGCGGTGACCCTCGGCGCGGCGACGGCGGACCCCGCGGGCTTTGTCGCGGACCTCCCCGAGCGCACCATTCTGGATGAGGTGCAGCGTGCGCCTTCGCTCTTTACCGTGCTCAAGGCGGCCGTGGACCGGGGACGCCGCCCCGGCCGGTTTCTGCTCACCGGGTCGGCGAACGTCCTGCTTGTCCCGAAGCTCGCCGATTCGCTGGCCGGGCGCATGGAAATTCTGCGACTGCACCCGTTGGCACAGTGCGAACTGGCCGGCGCAGCACCGGGATTTCTGGACGCCTTGTTTGGTGGCGGCTTCAAGGCGCGCAGCTACGAGCGTCTGGGAAAGGAACTGGCCGTACGCATCGTCGCCGGCGGATACCCCGCGGCGCTGGCCCGGGCCACCCCGCGCCGTCGTGCCACCTGGTACCGCGACTACATCGAGACCCTGGTCCAGCGCGACGTGCGCGACCTGGCACGGATCGCCTCGCTCGACGCGCTCCCGCGCCTGCTTGCGCTGGCGGCGGGTCAGACCGCCCGCCTGCTCAACATGAGCGATCTCGCGGCGCCCTTCCAGTTGAGCCGTCCCACCATCAAGGACTACATGACCTTGCTGGAACGGGTGTTCCTGCTGGAACAGTTGCCGCCCTGGCACAGCAACCGGCTGAGCCGCCTCATCAAGACACCCAAGCTTCATCTCGGAGATACCGGGGTGGCCTGCGCCCTGCTCGGGCTCGACGCCGAGGCGCTGTGGGGCGATCGCAGCACACTGGGGCAATTGCTGGAGACTTTCGTCTTCCAGGAGCTGCGCCGGCAAGCGAGTTGGCGCGATGACGACATCCGCTTTCATCACTTCCGCGACAAGGACGGCGCGGAGGTGGATCTGGTGCTGGAGCGCGGCGGACGGGCCCTTGCCGGCGTGGAGGTGAAGGCCTCGGCGACCGTGACCGCGTCGGACTTTCGCGGACTGCGCAAATTGCAGGACGCAGCAGGCAAGCAGTTCGCCGCCGGGGTGGTGCTGTACGACGGTGAGGCCAGCGTGGGATTCGGCAAGGGGTTGTACGCTGTGCCCGTGCGTGCGCTGTGGGAGCTTTGAACCAATGGCCATCAAGAAATCCGACCTCTACTCCTCCCTCTGGGCTTCGTGCGACGAGTTGCGCGGCGGCATGGACTGAGGCGGTGATGCAGGCGTGAGCGACGAACCTCTCCCGAAATCCGAAATCATCCTGTTCCAGACCGAGGACGGGCGCACGCGCATCCAGTGCCGGATGGAGAACGAAGCGATCTGGCTGTCGCAGGCTCTCATCGCGGACCTTTTCCAGAAGGATGTTCGAACTATCAACGAGCACCTGATGAATATTTTCGAGGAAGGTGAGCTGGGCCGGGAGGCAACTATCCGGAAATTCCGGATAGTTCGCCATGAGGGTGCCAGGCAGGTTGCCCGGGAGGTCGAGCACTACAACCTCGAAGCCATTCTCGCCGTCGGCTACCGCGTGCGCAGCCATCGCGGCACACAGTTCCGCCAGTGGGCCACGGCGCGCTTAATCGAGTACCTGGTGAAGGGCTTCACCATGGACGACGAGCGGCTCAAAAACCCGCCGGGCAAGGGGCAGAAGGATTACTTCGACGAGCAACTGGAGCGCATTCGCGACATCCGCTCTTCCGAGCGGCGCTTCTACCAGAAGGTGTTCGATATTTATGCGACGAGCGTGGACTACACGCCGAACACCGGGTTGTCTCAGCAGTTCTTCGCCACGGTGTAGAACAAGATGCACTGGGCGGCGCACGGGCAGACGGCGGCGGAGGTCATCCATGCGCGGGTGGACGTGCAAAAGCCGTCCATGGGGCTGCTGACGACGTGGCCCGGCGGCATCGTTCGGAAGGAGGATGTCGCCGTCGCCAGGAACTACCTGGACGGCGAGGAGCTCGACGCGCTGAACCGGATCGTCAACGCCTACATCGAATTTGCCGAGTTGCGGGCGCTGCAACGCCAGGTGATGACGATGCGGGACTGGATCGTGAAGCTCGATGAGTTCCTGAAACTCTCCGCACACGAGCTGCCGGACCACGCGGGCGGGATTTCCGCCGAGCAGGCAAAGTTGAAAGCGGAGCAGGAGTACGAGCGCTACCGGGCGCTCATCAATTCGCAGCCGCGTCCAGTCGATGCGGCGTTCGAAAAGGCCGTGAACGATCTGAAAAAACTGCCGAAACCAAAAAGCCGGAAGCGACCAAAGTCGTGACCATGACCAAACAACTCCGCTCCGAACGCCGCACCCAGGACCGCGCTGGTAAGGAATCCCAGCGCACCGAATGGAAGGAATCCTGGCGCGACGATCATTTGCGCTGGGTGTGCGGTTTCGCCAATGCCGAAGGCGGCGTGCTGGTCATTGGGCGCAATGACAAGGGGCGCGTCGTCGGCATTCCCGATGCCGCGAGACTGCTGGAAGAGCTGCCGAACAAGATCCGCGACCTGCTCGGCATCCTCGTCGATGTCAACCTGAGCGGCGAAGGCGACCGGGAATACCTCGAAGTGGTGACACCCGCTTATCCGTCGCCGATCAGTTATCGGGGCCACTACTATCAGCGCAGCGGCAGCACCCTGCAGGAATTGAAGGGCGCCGCGCTGGACCGCTTTCTCCTGCGCAGGCAGGGCCGCACCTGGGATGGCGTGCCGGTGCCGGGCGTGACGGTCAAGGACCTCTCCAGCGCCGCCGTCAAGCGCTTCCGCGCCTTGGCCAAGGGTCGCGGCCGGGTCGAGCCCGGCATCCTGCGTGAACCGGTCGCCAGCCTCGTTGACAAGCTCAAGCTCCGCGACGGGGCTTACCTCAAGCGGGCGGCGCTGTTGCTGTTCCACAAGGACCCTGAGCGTTTCGTGAGCGGCGCCTTCGTGAAAATCGGCTTCTTCCGCTCCGAGTCCGACCTGGCTTACCACGACGAGGTGCACGGAGACCTTTTTACCCAGGTCGCGACCACGATCGATTTGCTTCAGACCAAGTATCTCAAGGCCGCCATCCGCTACGAGCGCATCCAGCGCATTGAGTATTTCCCGGTGCCCGACGCCGCCCTGCGCGAGGCCATTCTCAACGCGCTGGTTCACCGCGACTATGCGGTTGCCGCCCCCGTGCAAATCCGGGTCTATGCGGACCGGCTCAAGATCTGGAATCCTGCCGTGCTGCCCGAGGGCTGGGCGCTGGACGATCTGCTGCGAGAACACGCTTCACTCCCGTACAACCCGAATGTCGCCAACGCCTTCTTCCGCGCCGGGGAGATCGAGGCCTGGGGTCGCGGCATCCAGCGCATTTTCCAGGATTGCCGCGACGCCGGTACACCGCAACCGCAAATTCGATTGGCCGGGCACGACCTGTGGGTGGAGTTCGCCTTCGCGTCCGGCTACCTCCAGGCCGTGAACCCGGCTGACGGCAGCGAACAGATTACCGAAGCGGGCGGGAAAACTTCGGGGAAAAGTTCGGGGAAAAGTTCGGGGAAAAGTTCGGGGAAAACCGAGGACCGGATCCTCGCCCTGGTGAAGGATGAGCCGGGCATTTCCATTCCGGAAATGGCATCGGCCGTGGGCATTACTTCCCGAGCGGTGGAAAAGCAGATCCGTCAGCTTAAGGCCACGGGCCGTCTCCGTCGCGTCGGCCCGGCCAAAGGCGGTCATTGGGAAGTCCTGCCGTGAACAAGCCGCCCCGCTCCGAGCGCAAGACGCAGAACCGCGTCATTGCGCTATTCACCGGCAAGGCGCGTCCGGACTCCCTCGGCTACCGCTACCTAGGGGAGTGGAACAAGCGGGAAAACAACCGACCCATCGAGACGGCGCTGCTGCGCGATAACCTCACGGCCCGCAGTTACTCACCGGCCCACATCGCCGCCGCGTTGCAGAAGCTGGAGACGGCCGCCGACGCCACCGGTATCACGCTCTATCAGGCCAACCTCCGCACCTATCAGTTGCTGCGCTACGGCGTGCCGGTGCAGGTCGCCGCGGGCCAGGCGCACGAGACCATGCACCTGATCGATTGGGCGACGCCCGGGAAGAATGACTTCGCGCTCGCCGAAGAGGTCACCTTGAAAGGCGGCTACCAGCGGCGGCCCGACATCGTGCTGTACCTGAACGGCCTCGCCGTCGCCGTGATCGAGCTGAAGCGAAGCTCGGTGGAGGTCGCCGACGGCGTGCGGCAGCTCATCACCAACCAGGAGGATATCTTCAACAAAGGCTTCTTCAGCACCGTGGGACGAGTAGTGGGCTAGGACCTTCCAGCATCGGCCTGCGTCTGCGTGGACATCCGCACCGGCCGCGCGGATGTGCTTCCGCAACGACGAAGCGTCCCGGGCCCGGCGACTGGCATGCCCGACGAGAGACATCGCAGGCAATCGATCCGGGTCGCCCGAAGACACCGGCCCACCCGCGGACAGGCTACTGGCGCTGCGTCACCCGCTGCACGCCGTCCAGCGACAGCCAGTAGAAATCGAGCGCCTCGCTCACCGCATTGCGCACCTGGTCGCGCAGCGCCTCGGTGTCGGCAAGCCGGCTGAAAAGCGCCCAGCCTTCGCCGGCGTGCCCGCCTTCCTCGCTGTCCGCTTCGATATGGCCGATGAACCAGGAAAGGTTCGCTCGCGGAATCCTGTAGTGGCCTTCAAACGCCTTGACCCAGCTCGGGAAGGCGATCGGATTCTGCGATTCGACCGAAACCTGTGCCGCAAGCGTCTCGAGAAACGAGCCGAGCGAGTACTTGTAGAGATAGAAGTAGCGCACCGCCCGCGTCTCGGGCAGGGGCGTCGTTGCCTCCATGTCGGCGCGGCTCATGCCGAGCGCCTTGCCGAATTCGAACAGCCAGCCGCTGTGGCTCGACGGTCCGGAAAATCCGCATTCCTCGCCGATGGCCTCCCAGATGTGCTTGCGCGAGGCTTCGTCCGGCCCTTTGGCAAGCAGCGGCACCATCGAGATCCCGCCCAGGCTGGTGATGCCCCTGTAGCGCTGGCCGACCCAGACGCGCAGGTCATCGAGGCTGGCCTCGCAATTGATGATGCGGCGGGCGAAAGGGTGGTTCAGGTTGGCATTGCGCTTTGCGACCATGCCGCGCAGTTCCTGGATAAACGGATCGATTGTGACGGCGCTCATGTGATTGTCCTCCCTGTCCCTAATCCAGCTTCACGTTGACGTTCTTCACGTACTGCTGGTACTTGATGCGATCGGCTGCCATGGTGGCGGCAAATTTTTCCGGGCCGTCGTTGATCAGTTCCAGCCCCACGCCGGTGACAAAGCGTTCGCTGAATTCCTTTTGCGTAATGATGCGGCCGACGTCCGCTGCGATCTTGTCGATGACGGGCCGCGGCGTGCCGGCCGTGGTGAGCAGGCCGAACCAGGACGCCGACAACAGGTTGATGCCCGCCTCAAGGAAGGTCGGCACATCGGGCATGACCGCGAGGCGCTGGCTGCTGGTGACCCCGAGAGCCTTGATGCGGCCCTGCTTCAGCAGCGGCAGGGCCGGCGGTATGCCGGACAGGGCGAACTGGATCTGGCCGCTCATTACCGCGGGCAGCACTTCCGCAATCCCTTTGTAGGGGATGTGGGTGAATTTCACGCCGGTCATGGCGGCCAGCGCTTCGGTGTCGAGGTGCGTCACACTGCCCGGACCGAAGGTGCCGTAGTTGATCGCGCCGGGTTTGGCTTTCGCCAGCGCGATCAGGTCCTGCGTGGTGTTGGCGCCGATACCGGGGTTGACCACCAGCACAGTGGTGGTCTGGACCATGTTGAGGACCGCAGCGAAGTCCTTCACCGGGTCATAGGGGATTTTGCTGAACAGGAACGGGTTCAGGGCGATGGATGTCTTGTCGAACATGCCGAGGGTGTAGCCGTCGGGGGCCGCACGGGCCAGCGCTTCGGCCGCGATCATCTGGCTCGCGCCGGGGCGATTTTCGACGACCAGCGGCTGGCCCCACACCTTGGCGATCTCGGCGCCAATGCCGCGCGCCAGCACGTCGGTCAGGCCGCCTGCCGGATAGGGCACGATGAGGCGAACCGGTTTCTGCGGCCAGTTCTGCGCCGCGGTGAGCGGCGATGCCAGGGCCAGCGCGAACGCCACGCCCGCCATTGCGATATGGGCAAGCCATCGGGGCAGGGAAAATTTCATGTCACTCTCCTCGTTGAAAATCCGTGAACTGCAAGGGCCGTACGTGGATGCGGGGTGCATAAGGTAGCAGAACGCACCGCATCCGAACACGCCGGGCCTTGTCCAGCCGGGGCGTTGAATCCGGACAGCAGGGTGCTTCCAGTTCCAACTTGTAATCCGCGCTCAAGCCTTGAGTCCGCTTTTCGCGTGGAAGTACGCCACCGCCGCTTCCGCGATGACCTGGTCTTGCTCCGCGGTGCCGGAGCTGATGCCGATCCCGCCGACGATCTGGCCGTCCACGGTGACGGGCAGTCCGCCGCCGATGACGCTGAAATGTCCGCCATTGGTGACGTGTATCCCGAAGGTCGGTTGCCCGGGCACGCACAGCTGGTTGTAAATGTGCGTGCCGCGGCGCGCGACGGCGCCGGTGAAGGCCTTGTCGATGGCGATCGAGATGCTGCTGAGCTTGCCGCCGTCCATGCGGTCAAAGCGGATCAGGTGCCCGGATTCGTCGCAGACGGCGATGCACTGGGGCACGGCTATTTCGTTCGATTTGATCACGGCGCCATCGATCAGGATCCGGGCTTCATCGATGGACAGGCGCTTGATGGTCAGCATGTCAGGCAATCCTCCTGGAAAGTACGGTGGTCTTGAGGTAGTCGCGCAGGGCGGCGGTTTCGTCCTTGTCGAGCGAGACATAGGGCGGATACATCCCCCCCACCGGAATGCCGATGAGATTCATCGCGGTCTTCATCGTCGGGGTCAGGCCGCGATGCATCCATCTCGCCGGGAAAAGCGCGAATTGCTGCTGCAACTCCATGGCGCGCCGGTAGTCGCCGGCGACGAAGGCATCGATGAGATGGCGCGCGATCTCCGAACCGGGCGGGGGCATGGTGGCGCCGGAGCCGCCCAGCGCCAGGGTGGCGAGCAGCATCTGCACGGTGGTGAAGTAACGCGCGTACCCGGCGCGATCGATCTCGAAAATCAGCCGGCCGACCCGGTTCAGGTCGCGCGAGCTTTCCTTGATGTATTGCACCTGGTCTATTTTGGCAATGGCGATGGTCGCCGGTACCGACACATCGGCTCCGGGACCCGCGTTCAGGTACAGGGTAATCGGCAGGCGCACTTCCTTCGCGACCGCCTCGTAGTAGGCGATGAGATCGCGATCGGTCGGCGGTCCGCCAAAGGGACGCAACGGGGCAAGGATCTGCACGATTTTCGCGCCCAGCGACTCGGCGTACCCGGCCAGAGCGATGGTCGTCCTGAACGACGGATGGGAACAACCCACCATCACCGGGCAGCGCCCGCGCACCGCTTCCACGGTGCTGCGGATCAGCGCCTTGCGCTCATCCAGGCTGAGGTAGGTGTATTCCTGCGCTTCGACGCCGGCGGCCACCACCATGGTCGCCCTGCACTCGTCCACGATGTAATCGATCTCGCGCTCCAGCAGCTTCTCGTCGAGCTTCAGTTCGCCGGTGAAGGGCGTCAGCGGTGCGACCACCAGATCGGGTGCTGCCATGCTTGCATCTCCTTGTCGGTGCCATCAACCCGATTACATCGATATCGGGTGCGCGCGGGGCTCGAGGGCGCGGGATTCGGCGTCACCGGAAACCCCCGGGCAGCCGGCCGGCTCCATCCCGGCAACGGCTGCCCAACAAATCCGGTGACCGCCCGATTGTAGTGGTCCGGCGCCTGCCTTGAAGCACGGCGAATGCCGGGGAGCTGGTCCGGCTATTTCGCCTCGCGCGCACCGGCGCTGGTCTCCTCTTCGGCGCGTGCCCACATTTCCGAGGCGATCGGATTCTGGATTTCTTCGGCGATATGGCCAACCAGCCCCACGGCGCGGCCGATCACGGCGATGCCCCGGCACAGCCGCCAGTCGATGCCCAGTTCCGAGGCGATCGAACCGATAGCCCCGGTGGCGTTCACCGGCAGCGAACGCCCGCGCACCCGTTCGGCTTCCCCGGCGACCAGCTGCATCAGCTTCACGTAATCGCCCGAGTAACCGTTTTTCGCCGCGAGATCGAACAGCACCGGGCTGCGCGGGTCGATCGGCTTGTGCAACGGGTGGCCGATGCCGGGGATGCTACGCTTGGCAGCCGTGTGATCGGCTACGATGCGCCTGGCGAGGCCGGGCAGATCCTGCTTCGCCTGCGGGTCGCGCAGCGCCTCCTGCACCATCTTCGCCGAACCTTCGGCGGTTCCTGCAAAGACGCTGCCCATGCCGCACAGGCCGGCGGCCACCGCCGCCTGAAGCGATTCGGGCGCACCCAGGTACACCAGCCGCGTCGCCATGGCCATGGGCGTCATGCCGTGCTCCACCAGGGTCACCATCAGCGCGTTGAATACCACCGATTGCTGGGGTGTGGGCAAGGTGCCCTTGATTTCAAGCCAGGCCATGTCGCCCAGCGACAGCTTGCCGAGAATCTGGCCGGGAAAATCGTAACCCTTGACGTTGATCTGGTCGGGCGTGCTCCATCCCATGCTGGACTTGAGCGGCTGCTGTTTGCGGGCGGGGCGTTCCATTCTGGTTTCTCCAGTTCGGTGGGTAAGGCGCCGCTGCGCTGGTGCAGTGGTGCAGTGGCGGTCAAAGCCGGTTGGCCGGGATTTGATGTAACGTCACGGTGGCGGCGGAAACACGACTGTCCGGCATACGTGCCGCCGGCGCAAGGACAAAGCCGCAAGCCCCGGGAACTGCCGGGCAGGAAACTCGCGGTGGGGCTGCGTCGAACAGTTACGAATCATAAACAACATCCGGCGCCAACGTTGGGGCAGAATCGCGCAGTGAGTGAAAAGCAGCCAGAAGCGTCACCCTGACGGCATGATCCCGGCATGAGCGAACGCACCACGCTGCTCGCGTTGCAAGTACGGGACTTCCGCCTGTACTGGCTCGGCCTGGTCGTACAAATCGGCGGCCAGCAGATGTTCCAGTTCACGCTGGGCTGGCTGGCGTTCGAGATCACCGGCTCGCAGGCGCAACTGGCCCTGATCCACCTGTGCGGCTTCGTGCCCCAGTTCACGCTGATGCTGCTGGGCGGCGTCCTTGCCGATCGCTGGGACCCGCGCAAGCTGATCGGATTCGCGCAGACCCTGGCCGGGATCACTTTCCTCACGCTTGGCATTCTGGCGCTGCTCGGCCGGGCGGAGCCGTGGCACCTGGCGCTCGCCTCCTTCCTGCTCGGCTTGTCCAATGCCATCGACGAGCCGAGCCGGGCCGCATTCTTTCCGCGCCTGCTGCCCCGCTCTCACCTGCGTTCCGCCGTTCCGCTCATCTCCATGGCCTTCGGCGGCACGCGCATTGTCGCGCCATCGATTGCCGGGTTTCTGATCGCAGCCTGGGGCGCGCACTCGAGTTTCCTGATCTCGGCGCTCGGCGTGAGCATGATGCTGGCCGTGGTGTACCTGGTGCGGCCCGCCGCGGGCAACGCGCCGTCGCCGGGCAGCATGCTCCACGATTTCAGGGAAAGCGTGCGCTACGTGCACGCCAACGAGGTGTTCTCGAAGGTCATAGGCGCAGCGCTCCTCAATGCCACCTTCGCCATGGGCTACCTGCACATGCTCCCGGTGCTGGCCAAGGACGTTCTCGGGGTCGATTCGCGCGGCCTGGGTTTGCTGGCATCGGGCGCCGGCGTCGGCGCCCTCTCCGGGCTGCTGTCATACTCATGGCTGCATATCCGGTTTACGCCGCGGAACATCATGGTGGGCGCCCTGACGGCCTACAGCACCGTTCTGATAGGCGCAGCACTGAGCGGGATATTCTGGCTGTCGCTGGGGCTGTTTGCCCTGGCCGGCCTGTCGCAGGCGTATTTCATGACCAGCGCGCAGGTGGTGCTGCAGACATTGGTGGAGGACCGCTACCGGGGACGGGTGATGGGGCTGTTTTCGCAGGTGTGGAGCCTGATGGTGTTGAGCGGGTTCCTGCTCAACTTCGCCGGTTCCCTCACCGGCCCGCGCCTCGCCCTGGCCGGCGGAGGCGCCATAGTCCTGTCCTATGTATGGCTGTCCCTGGCGCGCAGCCCGGCGCTACGCCGCCTGTCGCTGGAGAGCGCCCCTGCCAGGCCGTAAACGGGATTTGCTCGTCGCAGTCAGTCCGGGGTCCGAGCGGCGCCGAATGCCCGGCAGGGCAAAAGCCGTTGATTGCCGGATCAACATGTTGCCGGCGGGCGGCGCGCGCCACAAAATCCGCTTCCGCCTGTTGCATTCATGGACGCCGATGATCGGTCGGCCCGCAGCTCGGGCAGAAATCCATCCAATCGGACCCACCCGCAGGCGTCCCTCGGTGTAACGTGTGCACAAGTCGGGATAAACTTCGCGGGATAAACTTCGCGGGATAAACTTCGCGGCGCATGCGTGCGCGGGACAGGTTTCGCGCGATCCAGCGTGCCCACCCGGCGCATCAGGAGGAGTGCATGAATTCAACCATGGCGGTGGCCGGCGCATCATGATCCTGGCCGACATCTACGAGCGCAATGCGCGCTGCTTCCGCGATCATCCCGCGATCATTTTCGAAGGCCGCACCATCACCTTCGGCGCCTATCTGACGCGCGTGAAGCGTCTGGTCAACGCGCTCGTGGCGGGCGGGCTGGGGCGCCAGGAGCGCATCGCCATCCTGGCGCAGAATTGCCCGGAATACGCCGAAGTGCACGGCGCCGCCGGCTTGAGCGGTTTTATCGCGGTGGGCGTCAATTACCGGCTGGCGGCGGGCGAACAGGCCGACATCCTGCGCGACGCCGAGCCGGCGGTATTCATTTTCGAATCGTCCTACACCGAGCGGGCCGCGGAATTGCGCGCCGCGTTGCCGAAGGGCGCACGGCTGCTGTGCATCGGTCCGGCGCCCGCATGGGCCGAGAGCTATGAGGCGGTGGTGAGCGCCGCGCCGGACAGCACGCCGGCCATGCGCGCCCGCGAAGAGGACACCGTATTCCTCATCTACACCTCGGGCACCACCGGCCGCGCCAAGGGCGTGATGCTCAGCAACGAGGGGCAGGTCGAGCAGGCGCGCAACCAGACGACGGTGCAGGGCGCGCAGCAGGACGGGCGGATGCTGGTGGTGATGCCCTTCTATCACATTGGCGGCACCACCGAACTGCTGACCTTCTGGACCACCGCGACCACCATCGTGCTGTATCGCTCGTTCGACCCGCGGGTCATTCTCGAAGCCATCCAGCGCTTGCGTATCACCGAGGCGCACCTCGCACCGACCATGATCCAGATGATGCTCGAGGTGCAGCGGGAAACGCCGTACGACCTGTCGAGCATGCGCACCATCTGTTACGCCTCGGCGCCGATGTCGGTGGCGTTGTCGCGGCAGGCCAATGCGGTGTTCGGCAGGATCTTCGTGCAGGTCTATGGCATGAGTGAGGGCGGCGCCACCACGGCGCTGCTCAAGCACCAGCATCACCTCGAGGGCACGCCCAGGGAAACCGGCCGTCTGGCTTCGGCCGGCCAACAGATACTCGGCTGCGACATCCGCGTGGTGCGCGACGACGGCAGCGACTGCGCCACCGGTGAGATCGGCGAGGTATGGGGCCGCGGCAAGGCGATGATGCAGGGCTACTGGCGCAACCCGGACGCGACCAAGGCCGCAATAGGCGATGGCTGGATGCACTCCGGGGACATGGGATACTTCGACGACGAGCATTACCTGTTCATCGTCGATCGCAAGAAGGACATGATCATCTCCGGCGGCGAGAACATCTATTCGCGCGAGGTCGAGGAGGCGCTGTTGCTGCATCCGGCGGTGTTCGAGGCGGTGGTGATCGGCGTGCCGGATCCGAAGTGGGGCGAATCGGTGAAAGCCTGCGTCGCGCTCAAGCCGGGCGCCCGCGCCACTGAGGAAGAACTGATCGAGCACTGCAAATCGCTCATCGCCAGCTACAAGAAGCCCCGAAGCGTGGACATCATGGCGGCGCTGCCGCACATCTCCAGCACCAACAAGATAGACAAGAAGAAACTGCGCGAGCCGTACTGGGCGGGCCAGGAGAGGAATGTCTCCTGAGCTGCTGCCCGGCGCCCGCTTCTGGCAATCGCACGTTCTGAACCGCATCAACCACCGCAATCGATAACCCCGGAGAAAACAGCATGAGCAAATACGATTTCAAGACCGTCAAAGTCGAGGTGGCCGACAAGGTCGCCAAGGTCACCCTGAACCGCCCCGAGCAAAAGAACGCGATGAGCCCGCAGCTCACCCGCGACATCACCGAGGCGCTGGAGCAGATACGCTACGACAACGACATCACCGTGGTGGTGCTCACCGGCGCCGGCAATTCCTTCTGCGCCGGCATGGACCTGAAGGAATTTTTCCACGCCCTGAAAGGCAAGGACCCGGCCGAGTACGACCGCATCACCCGCATGGCCGTGGAATGGCGCGGTCGTACCCTGCGTTACTTCCCCAAGCCCACCATCGCCATGGTCAATGGTTTTTGTTTCGGCGGCGCGTTCTCCATTGTCGAGGGTGTTGACCTGGCGATCGCCGCCGACGAGGCGAAGTTCGGCCTGTCGGAAATCAATTTCGGGATGTTTCCCGGCGGCGCGGTGTCCAAGTCGCTGGCGAATATGGTGCACTCGCGCGAAGCGCTGCTGTACGCCATGACCGGGCGCACCTTCAACGGCCAGAAGGCGGCCGAGATGAAGTTCGTCAATTACTCGGTGCCGCTCGCCAGGCTGGAGCAGGAAACCATGGCCCTCGCCAGGGAGATCGCGCAAAAGGACCCCGCCGCGCTGAAGGCCTGCAAAGACGGTTACCGCTTCTCGCTGGAGATGACCTGGGAGGCCTCGATGAGCTACACCACCGCCAAGGAAAACGAGGTGTTCGTGGCGCAAAAGGGCGGCTGGCTGGAGTCGGGCATCGGCGATTTCGTCAAGGGCAAGTACAAGCCGGGCCTGGGGGGGCACGAGCAGGTGAAGAAGTAATTTTCAGGTAACCCATTCAGGTAACCAATTCAGTAACTACAGCCGGAGCGCGGCATGGACTTCGAATTCAGCGACGAGCAGAACATGCTGCGCGAGAGCGTGCGCAAGATGATGGACAAGGTCGCCACGCCGGAATACATCCGGCGACTCGACCGCGAGCAGGCCTATCCAGACGAGTTGTACGAGCAGTGGGTGGAGATGGGTCTCTTACGCATGCCCTTCCCCGAAGAACTGGGGGGCCTCGGCGGCAGCGCCATCGACATGGTGGTGCTCACCGAGGCGCTCGCCTACAAGAGTTTCGATTTCATGACCGCCTACGGCGGCAGCGTGTTCTGCGGCATGAACGTGGCCCGCAAAGGCACGGACGAGCAGAAGCGCCACTGGATTCCGAAGCTGCTGTCCGGCGAAATCAAGATGTCGGTGTCGATGTCCGAACCCGACGCGGGCTCGGACATCGGTGCCATGCGCACCCACGCGGTTCGTGACGGCGATCACTGGGTGATCAACGGCCAGAAGGTCTGGGCCACCGGGGCGGCGGCGAAGCACAACGTCATCAACCTGTACGTGAAGACCGATCCCAAGGCGCATTACCGCAAGGGCATGTCGCTGTTCCTGGTGGACAACGACACGCCCGGCGTGAAGCTCAACAAGCTCGACATGCTCGGGCGGCGCTGCGTCGGCACCTACGAGATCTTTTTCGACAACGTGCGCGTCCCGGCGGATCGCCTGGTCGGCGGCGAGAACAACGGCTGGGAGTGCGTCCTCGCCGGACTGCAGATCGAGCGCATCACCTCCACCGCGGGACACTGCGGCGCGGCCCAGGCGGCGGTGGACCTGGCGCTCGCCTACGCCAAGGACAGGAAGCAGTTCGGCCGCCCCATCGGCACCTTCCAGGCGATCGGCCACATGCTGGCCGACATGCAGACCGAAGTCGCCGCCGCGCGCGCGCTGATGTACCAGGCGGCGTGGAAGCTCTCCACCGGCAAGGATGCGTTGAAGGAAATCTCCATGGCCAAGCTGTTCGCCTCCGAGACCTACGTGAAAATCGCCAACCAGGGCATGCAGATCTTCGGCGGCTACGGCTACAACATGGAGTTCGACATGCAGCGCCATTTCCGCGACGCCCGCAGCACCACCATCGGCGCCGGCACCTCGCAGATCCAGCGCAATCTCATCGCGAACCTGATGGGCATCAAGGTCCAGTAGCATCGCCACCGGGGTTGAATGCCGGGTTGCGGCCGGTAGCCTAAGCGGCGCCCGCGCCGCGCGGACGCTAAAATCCCGTCATGCGTTACCCCCCGTCGAAGTCCGGCAAGAAAGCAGCCGCGCCGGCCGCTTCCATCCCCGGCATTCCCGACGAAGTGATGCGCCGCGGCGACTACCTGAGCCGCGACGAGGCGCTCGCGGTGCTTGCCATCAAGCCGCAGACCCTGTACTCCTACGTCAGCCGCGGCTTCATCCGCAGCGTGCCGCATCCGGACGGCCGCTCGTCGTTCTACCTGCGCGAAGATGTGAACAAGGTGCGCCTGCGCAGCATCGCGCGCGCCGGACAAGGGCCGGTAGCGGCGGGGGCGATGCGCTGGGGCGAGCCGGTCATCCTCACCGCCATCACCGAAATGACCGACGCCGGCCCGCGCTATCGCGACCGGCTCGCGATTGACCTGGCGCGCGCACGAGCGCCGTTCGAAAACGTTGCCGAGCTGCTGTGGACCGGCGAGTATTCCGACGAGCCGCTGATATGGCAGCAGACACCGGATCCCCCGGGTCTCAGGAATCTGCTGTCCGCGGGTGCGAAGCTGCACACGAGTCCGCACATCCTGCAGATGATGGCGTTGACGGTGCTCGGCATGGGTGTCGCCGAAGGCAACCGCCGCGACCGCATTCGTGCAGGAGACACGCCGGTGGCATCGGCGCGGCGCCTGATACGCGCCCTGACCGGCACCCTGGGGTTTCTCGGCAAGGCGGGCGGCTATACGGCGTTGCGTGACGGGCAGACCATCGCCGAGGGCATCGCCGCCGCGCTCGGCATGGACGCGAGTGCGCCGCAACTCGATGCCCTCAACGGCGCGCTGGTACTGGTTGCCGATCACGAGCTCAATCCCGCCACGTTCGCGGCGCGGGTGGCGGCCTCGGGCAGCGTCGATCTGCAATCGGGGGTAGGCGCGGCGATTTGCACGCACTACGGCACCCTGATCGGCCGCGCCTGCGATCGCATCGAACAACTGTTCGAACCGCCCGCGGATCCGGATACGGTGCTCGACCGCGCCACCAGCATGATAGCCGCGGCGCGCAGCCTGCCCGGCTTCAATCACCCGCATTACCCCAATGGCGATCCCCGGGCGCGGGTGCTGATCGAGCTGGCGATCATGACGGGCGGTTCGCGGCGCGTCGTCGGCAACATGCTGATGTCCCTGCGCCGCCTCGAGGAAGAATGCGGCGCCCGCCCCGGCGTGGAATGCGGCCTGGTGCTGCTATGCCGCGCGCTCGGCATGCCCAATCAATCGGCCGCCGGCGTGTACGCACTCGGCCGCACCGCCGGCTGGGTGGCGCACATCCTCGAGCAACGGCTGGCCGGGTTTGTGATTCGTCCCCGCGCGAAGTTCGCGGGAGCGGACTGATTTTTGGGAATATGCCCGAACGGCATAAGTGGCGTATGGGCAAACCCCGGCGCGTGGTGACGATGCGCGTTGGGCAACGCAAGATCGTGCCCTCGCCAAAGCCTGTCAGGGACCCGATTTCGGTTGCATGCACTGTTTTAGAATATCAAAACCCCGCTGACGCCCGTCCTGCTTACCTCTCCATAAAGTATTCCTGAAAATTCAGCCTCACCTCCGTCCCGGCGCCCCAGTTTTGCATCAGGCCGGTAGACCCGATAGGCGATCAAATTTGGGCTTTCTCCATGGACGTTACGAAGTGGATTCCAGGGATGACTTTCTGAGTGAGTCGATCATCGTTGGTGATGAGCAGCTCGACTTTCGCCGCAGCGGCGCACGCCAGCTGGATGGCGTCGGGTGGGCGGATCGTCCGATCGTGACGGATCCGGGCATAGTGAACTGCTGCATCCGAATCGAAATCAACGATCGTTGCTCCCGAGGAAATCGCGTAGCGATATTTTTCCGCGAGTTCTTCCTCACCCATGTCAATGGGCTTGACCAGAACTTCCCCCAGAGTCAGCGAGGAAGTGAAGAGCTGATCACCGCGTTCCAGCATCCGCTGCCGGATTACCGCCACGCGTTCCGACAGCTTGCCGTAGTCCTCGATCAGGTAGATGAACAGGTTGGTGTCCCAGAAGATCCGGCTCATTCCCATCCCTCTCGCAGCTTCTGTACGTATTTGTCGGGATGCTCACCGCGCCAGATCTCCTTTCCCATCCCCCTGAGCCCGAGAATCGGGTCGGAAGACCCGGCCTGGCCGAACGCAGTTGCATATTTCGAAAGGTACCAGTCGAGCAGGGCGTGATAAGAAGCTGGAATGTCTTCGCGTGCCGGAAGGCTCTTTGCTCCGGATCGCTTCGGATCGAGTCGGTCCCCCGGTCGCCAAAGCCGACGGCGGCCCTTTCCCGTCTCGAACAGCATGCAGTAACGGCCCGGATCGGGCCGCCGGTTCGCTACGCAGTGCTGCAGGGCATGCACATAGACGCCGGGTCGATGCTTGCCGGCAATGTCTTCTAAACGCGCGCGTTCAACGATTTCGTCGATGGAAAAATCCTGTCGATCAGGATATTTTCGATGCAGCAACGCCGTGGCGATCCAAACCTCGTCGGCAACTTTGATGTCATAAGTCGTTTGCGATGGCATTTTTAGCCTGCATGGCCAATACTTGGTATTACCTATTATTTGATGTATAAGTGTATCGTCTTGCGACTAAGGCCGCAATCTGCGTCGGCGTCGAAACAGCGCGATCTGCCCGAACCGATGACGAGCTGCGACTCGAGCCGGACGAAACGGTTCCAGTCGAAATCGAGATCTGGCCGTCAAGCACGCGCTTCGACAAGGGAGAGAGACTTCGAGTCATCATCCAGGGGACGGATATCTATCGCTTCGATTTTCCCGCGCCGCAGAATCTCCACCGGACCCGCAATGCCGGTGAGCATTCTTGAAGAATTGGACGGGCCTGAAACGCTTCGGCTCGATGCGTCACCCTTTCCAAGGGTTCACAATCTCCACTTCGAACGGCTTGAAATCGGCGATGTTGCGCGTTGCGAGCGTCAGTCCGTGGACGAGTGCCGTTGCGGCAATCAGTCCATCGGCCATCGCGGTTGGCGCGCCGCGACCTGCAAGCTCACCCGAGAGACGTCCCCATTTGCGCGCCACCGCTGCGTCGACCGGAAGAATGCGCGTCTCGTAGCGCGCTAGAAGCCCTTCGAACCAGGCCTCGAGCCGCGAGCGCCGCTTGCCGGCGGGCAGGCGCCAGATCCCGTTCATTACCTCTCCCAGCGTAATCGTGGAGAGCAGACAAGCGCCCTCAGGCGTGTCACCGGTCCACGCGAGGACGATCGGGTCGGGTGCCGGCTTTATCAGTTCGGAGACAACACAGGTATCGAGCAGAACGCTCACAGCTTCACGAGACGGCCGGGGGAGCGGTCGCGCTCGATTCGCAACCGCACGCCCTTGGTAGGGGCCGCGCGCAGGTACTGCCACAGCGATCCTCCAGCGCCGCTCAGCCGATCGAACTCGCGCGCCGAAACAATGACCGCCACGCGCTTACCATGGCGAGTGACCACCTGCGGCCCGCCCTTGGTTGCGCGGTCGATTACCTCGCTCAGCTTGTTTTTGGCTTCCTGCAAAGGCCAGACGACTGCCATGACGCACTCCGGAAATCTAGATGAACTGGCTGAATTATACGCCGGGCGGCCGCGTCCTGGAGACGCTCTGACGCCACCCGAGACCTACCCGCGGCAGCAACGCAAGGCAGGGCGTTTGACCGGCGCGCTCAGGCGGCGTGGCTGTCGAGGAACGCCGCCACCACGCGGTTGAATTCCTGCGGTTCCCCGAAGTAGGCCGAATGCCCCGAGTTCTCGAAGGTGTGGCTCTTCGCGCCGGGGACGACGCTCGCGATATGCAGGTGATGCTCCGGAGCGAGAAAGTGATCGTGCCGGCCGCCCATGAGCAGGGTCGGGGTCCGGTAACCGGCGAGGTCTCGTGGCTGGATCATCACCTCTTCATCCAGCATGGTCCTGGTGCGCCGCGGGCCGTTCAGGCGGCCGATGGCTTCATAGCTACCAGCGGCCCACCGGCCCCATGTGCCGATTTGTTTATCAGTTTTTACAGAACCAGGTTGAGCGACTTGCCGCCCGGCATGCGGTAGACCGAAAAATCTTTCCTGTCGATAGTGAGGATATCGATCACGCCGGTCTGTTGCGCCACCCAGATCAACGAGGCATCGGCCAGGTCCATCGGCAGATCACGATACTTTTCTTTCCAGTCCGCCAGACTGGAAAGCGCGGTCTCATGCATTTCAACCACGCTGATGCCGCCGGCGTCGGCCCAGCGCAGGAGACCGATCTGCATCTGTTCCGGCAGGAAATGACACACCTCGGCCAACACCGGCCAGGTGGTCAGCCGGCGACCTTTGAAACGCCGCCAATACGACTTCACCGCGCGATGGTGCCTGTCAACCGGATTAAGCAGCGCGATCAACGGACCTGCGTCAACGAGAATGCTTTGCACGCAGCTTTTCCAACAAGTACTTCTTGCGGTTTTCCGCCAGATCGGGCTTGCCGTTCTGCAAACCGCCCACCAGTCCGAATTCGCACGCCAGTTCATACGACGTTTTGCCCCCCTTGGGGGGCGCAGACAAATGTTCACTCAACAGTTCGGTGATGACGTGAGTCTTGGTCACGCGGCGAGTCTTGCAGTAGCTGTCGAGTTGCTGGCGCAGGTGCGGCGAAAGGCGGACGGTGAGCGTCATGGCGGCGGGGCGATAAAATGAGTGTATTACGATAATACGCCGAATCCGCAGGCCGGGGAAGAGGCAGGCGGTGAACAAGTGGCCTTCGCCTTTTGTCTATCCCCGCTCAAAGCGAAGGATAAGCGAATCAATCCGGCCGCGAAGTCTGAAGGGCGTGCAGGCGCGGCGCAATTGCGTACTTGAACGCGCCCCGGGAGATGCGGGACCTTGTCTTCGTTCAGGAGCTCAGGCGATATCGGAAACGGGATGGCAGGTCAGTTCGCGCACCGGCGGTTTTGATCGGCCGATGCCCTTTCCATCCCCAGGTGGCGCGCTGATTCTGTCGCGCCGGCCGCGGCGCCCAGCAACCCGGATGCTCGAGGATCCGGCGAATGACTGCGGCGTCATCGATCGGCGCGATCACGTGCATCGGGGCGCGCTGCAATCACCTGGCGTGGCTGTCGAGGAACGCCGCCACCACGCGGTTGAATTCCTGCGGTTCCCCGAAGTAGGCCGGATGTCCCGAGTTCTCGAAGGTGTGGCTCTTCGCACCGGGGACGAGGCTCGCGATATGCAGGTGATGCTCCGGAGTGAGAAAGTGATCGTGCCGGCCGCACATGAGCAGGGTCGGGGTCCGGTAACCGGCGAGGTCTCGTGGCTGGATCATCACCTCTTCATCCAGCATGGTCGCGGTGCGCCGCGGGCCGTTCAGGCGGCCGATGGCTTCATAGAGAAACGTGAGCCCGGGCTCCTCGAGCATGAAGCGCTCCGAGATGCCGGTGGAGCGCGCATTGGGCAGGTCCCCGCGCTGCACTGCCAGCGAGGTGACCATGGATTTCTGCAGCACGATCTGGTTCTCCGGGGAGTTCACCGGCGTGGGCGAGCCGTTGATCACCAGGCAATCGACACGATCGGGGTGCCTGAGCGCCAGCGGCATTCCGGCCCAGGCGCCGAGCGACTGGCAGACGAACGATGTCCTGGCGATTCCCGCGTGATCGAGCACGGCCAGCATGTCCGGAACGTAGTGTCGCGGATGGTAGAGTTCGATCGGGATATTCGAATGCTTGAACCCGCGCAGGCCGACCGTGACGCAGCGAAATCGCGTCGCGAAAAACGGGACCTGGTTGAACCAGGAGAGCGTGTTGCCGTTGCCGCCGTGCACGAACACGATCGCCGGTCCTTCGCCGTGGGACTCGCAGTAGATGCGCACATCGCCATTCTGTGCGTAGGGCATGGTCGTCAAAATCCTTCCATTTTTGCGCCGGTGGCCTGTATGGTCCGGCGGTAGATTTCGGTGGTGCGACGAACCGAGGCATCGAATTCCCCGGACGACGCGGGCCAGGGTGTCATGCCGATGCTCCGGCCGTCCTTCCACCGACGGTCCCTTGAGGACGGCGGCGATCTCGGCGTGCAGGCGATTGACCATCGGCCTGGGCAGCCCGGCGGCTCCGCACAGGCCGAACCGGCTGATCATCGTCATGTTCGGATAGCCGGACTCGATGAACGTCGGAACCGACGGGGCGAACTTGTTACGCGCGTCCCCGGTGGCTGCGGGCAGCACGGCGCCCGCTGTCCGCATGGCGTTTGGCAGTGGATGCGCCGATGACCATCAAGTCCACGTGCCCGGCGATCAGGTCGGCGACTGCCTGCGCGGTGCCCTTGTAGGGCACGTCGAGCAGCTTGATGTCCGCCGCCAGCTTGAAGCCTTCAAAAAACAGAAAGTGCGGGCTGCCGGTCCCGAGCGAACCGAAGTTCAGTTTACCCGGGCTGGCCTACGCGCGGGCGACGAGATCCGGCAGCGACTTCAAACCCGTGCCTGCATTCGCGAGTAGCACCAGGGTGCCCTCGCCGATTCCGGACACCGTCGAGAAATCCCGAATCGGGTCAAACGAGTTTCGCGCCGTAGGCCGCGAAAATCGAGGTGGCGTCGCAGGTGGACAGAAGCAGGGTGTATCCGTCCGGCGCAGCCCGGGAGACGATCTCGCCGCCGATGACCGTCCGGCCGCCGGGACGATTGTCGATCACCACCGTCTGGCCGAGCGCGCGCGACAGCGGATCGGCGACCGCGCGCGCCGAAATGTCGCTGCCTCCTCCCGGAGGAAACGGAACCACGATGCGTATGGAACGCTCGGGATACGACTGGGCGGCAAGCGGGCCGGCTGCGGCAGCGAGCAGCGCGGCAAGAACGCGCGACAGGGTCTGCATGATTTTCTCCGGCAATGCGAGTCAGGGCTTCTGGGGCGTCTCCGGGTCATGGGAGCGGTTGATGCTCACGCCCAGTTCTCCACCTTCAATCCTTCGACCCGGCGGAAGTGCCTCTCGTTGTTCGTTACCAGCACCGCGCCAGCGCTGCGCGCATGGGCCGCGATCATGAGGTCCATGTTGCCGATCGGCGTTCCCGCCGATTCCAGCTTCGCCCGAATGCCGGCGTAGTGCTGTGCGGCGGTGCGCGACCAGTCGAGCACCGTCAGCCGGCGCAGGTAGCGTTTCACCTCAACAGCCTGCGCTTCTGCGGCGGCCGGTCGTTGCGGCGGCCAAGGAAGCCTTCTGCGCCTTCGGATTTTGCGTCGAAGAAGTCATCCCATGACGACGGCTTGGCCGAGAGGACCCTGGCGCGCATATCCTGACTATGTCCAGTTTCGGAGTATTCCCCATGTTCGGACCGGGGTTTACTGGGTAGCAGTTTTTTCATTCTTCCCTCCAACCGGCGTCCTGTTGCGACGCTTGTCTCCTAGAGTGGGATTATCGTCCAATGGATAGCCTCGGCGTTATACCGGTGCTCTGGACGCCTGACTAGGTACGCAAGCCATGGGCAATATCGCCGCTCCCGAAGTGCTCGCCCGCCGCTGGGCCGAGGTCATCGCCGATCCGGCGCTGCGCGATCTTCCCTACAAGATCGAGATGACCGCCAGTGGAAAGATCGAGATGAGTCCTGCCAGCAATGCGCACGGCCGTTTTCAACTGCGCGTCGGAGCAGAACTGCTTCGTCTGCTTCCGGAGGGTGAGGTTATCGCCGCAGCCTCGGTATTGACTTCGATCGGCGTGCGCGTCCCGGATGTCGCCTGGGCCTCGCGGCGTTTCATCGAGACGTTCGGGATGGTGACTCCGTTTCCGCGCGCTCCCGAAATTTGCGTTGAAGTCGACTTGCCTTCCAATACGGAGAAGGAAACGGTCGAGAAAATCCGCGCCTATCTCGAGGCTGGCGCGCAGGAAGTGTGGGTCGTTTCGGAGGAAGGCCGAGTCAGGTACTTCGCGACCGGCGGCGAGCGTTCGGGAAGCGCTTTCGGCATCGAGCCATTGCTGCCGCCGCCGATCGCGAATCCTTAGCGGAAGAATTGCCTCGGAAGATCAAAGCCTGGGTGGATGCCGGCAAGCTCGCCGGCCAGGACGAGATCGGCCTGCATGTTGGCAAGGTCGTCAACCAGTACAAGATCGCCAAACACTTCGAGCTGGCCATCGGCGACAACACATTCAACGTCGAGCGGGCGTTCCGCTCGCTCAAGACGATCGACCTGAAGGTGCGTCCGATCCACAGCTTCTCGACCCTGATGGCCGAACTCGCCACCATCGTGCGCAACACCTGCCGCACGCCCAAGGCTGGACCCGATACGCCGACCTTCGAGATCCTCACCACGCCCAACGCGAAACAACAGCGCGCGCTCGATCTAATCGCGCAGATCCACTTGTAGACAGGAACCGGAACCCCGACTTCAGGCCAGGCGCTTGTCGTGTCGGATTACGCCGGGGGCGTGCATCAATCGCCACAGCTTCTGCGGCGTGACCGGCATGTCAACATGCGTCACGCCGAAGCCTTCCAGGGCGTTCACCACCGCGTTCACCAGCGCGGGCGGTGCGCCGATGGCGCCGGCCTCGCCGCAGCCTTTGACCCCGAGTGGGTTGTTGTTGCAGGGATGGCCGGGAAAGGTTTCGTCGGCAAAGGGCGGAAAGTCGTCCGCGCGCGGCAGGCCGTAGTCCATCAGCGAGCCGGTCAGGACCTGCCCGGTGACGGGATCGTAGATGCACTGTTCGTGAATCGCCTGTCCCAGCCCTTGTGCGATGCCGCCGTGCACCTGGCCGCCCACCAGCATCGGATTGACGATGTTGCCGAAATCGTCCACCGAGGTGAACGCGACCACGGACAGCACGCCGGTGTCGCGATCGATCTCGACTTCGCAGACGTGGCAGCCGTTGGGAAACGACATGCCGGTCGGATCCCAGTAACCCGACTCCTCCAGCCCCGGCTCGAGTTCCTTGATCGGATACTTTGCCGGGAAAAACGCCGCTTTCGCCACATCCTTGAGCGACACGCCGCGATCCGTGCCTTTCACCGCGAAGCGGCCTTCACGCTGTCCGGCCTCGTCCCTCGTCGCTTCGAGCGCGATGTCCTCCGCCGCACATTCCAGCAGATGCGCCGCGATGCGCCTGCCCTTGGCGACGATTTTCACCATGGCCACTTCCAGCGCCGCACCGCCTGCGATCAGGGAACGCGCACCCACGGTGCCGCGCCCATAACCGATCTGGCGCGTGTCGCCGTGCAGCACTTCCACATCGGCAACGGGCACGCCCAGGCGCTCGGCGACGACCTGCGCCAGCGCCGTCTCCAGTCCCTGGCCGTGGGTATGCGTGCCGGTGACCACCGTCACCCCGCCGTCCTTGTTGAGGCGAATCAGCGCCGATTCGTAGGTCGGGACTTTCATGCCGCGCGACATCACCATGTCTGAGGGCCCCATGCCGGTGTTGTCGATGTAATGCGCAATGCCGATGCCGCGCAACTTGCCGCGGCCCTCGGCCGCCTCGCGCCGCTTGCCAAAGCCGGCCCAGTCGGCGCGCGCCAGCGCGCGCTCGAATACCGCCGGGAAATCGCCGCTGTCGTAGAAGCGGCCGGTGGGCGATTTGTAGGGCATGGCCGACAACGGAATCATGTTGCGCCGGCGCAGTTCCACCGGCGAAAGATTCAACTCGCGCGCCGCAAGATCGATGATCCGCTCCAGCATGTAGCAGCACTCGGCGCGTCCCGGTCCGCGGTACGCATCGGTGGGCATGGTATTGGTGAACACCATGCGCACCCGGCCGGCAACCAGCGGCGTGCGGTAGACCCCGGGCAGGAGGCCCGACTGGCCGAGAATGGGCGGGCCCGCACCGAAGCTCGACACGTAGGCGCCGAGATTGGCCAGGTCGTTGACGCGGATCGCGAGGAACTGCCCGTTCGCATCCAGCGCGAGCTCGATGGTGGTGGCGTGGTCACGCGACTGCGCGTCGGACAGGAACAGTTCGCTGCGCTCGCACACCCATTTGATCGGCCGGCCGATTTTTTTCGACGCCCAGACCAGCGTGACTTCCTCGGGATACACCGGCCCCTTAACGCCGAAACCGCCGCCCACGTCGTTCGAAATAACGGTGATGCGCTGCTCGGTCAGCTTCAGGGTTTCGGCAAGCTGGGTGCGCAGCGGAAACGGCGTCTGGTGGCTGAGGTACAGCGAATAGTGGTCGTCCATCGGGTCGTAGCTGGCGGTGGCGGCACGCGGCTCCATCGGGTTCACCGCGACCCGGTTGTTGATATGCGCGAGTCTGACGATGTGCGCCGCGCCCTCGAAGGCCTTGGCCACCTCGGCCGCCATGCCGTAGCGGAAATCGCAGGCGACGTTGCCGGGCGCATCTTTCCAGATCTGCGGCGCGCCGTCCGCCACGGCTGCGGCGAGTTCCACCGCGGTCGGCAGTTCCTCGTAATCGACGGCGACCGCCTCCACGCCATCCTTCGCCGCGTTCGCGGTTTCGGCGATCACGATCGCGATCGGTTCGCCGGCATAGTGCACCCGGCCCGGGGACAGCGCGCGCCGCTCCGGCACCGTCATCGGCCGGCCGTCGTGGTGGCGCGCGAGGAAATCGTTGCCCAGAACGCCGACGTCCTCGGCCTTCATCTCCTCGCCGGTGTACACGGCGATCACACCGGGCACCACCAGCGCCGCCGTGGCGTCGATGCGCAACACCTCCGCGTGCGCATAGGGTGAGCGCACGAACGCCGCATGTGTTTCGCCGTGCACGCGATGATCGGCGGCATAGCGGCCGCGTCCGGTGAGAAAGCGCGGGTCCTCCTTGCGCAGCACCGAAGCGCCTATGCCTTGCGGACTTGAATCCTTGATGCGGGAATCATTCATGGGATACGGGTTTTCCCCAGTTTTCGTGAATCGACATTACATCGCCGATTTGCGCAACTGCCGTAGCGCCTGCGGAATCTCGAAATTCATCCGCCGATCAGTTTCTGTTCCCGCAGCGACTTCAGCCGTTCCTCGCCTATGCCCATTTCGCGCAGTATCTCCTCGGTGTGTTCCCCCAGATCGGGCGGCGGGCGCAGGGTGGCATCGCGCTGGCCGTCGTAGCTCATGGAGCGGCGCATGCCTTTGACCGGGCCGTACTTCGGATGGGTCAGCTCGTAGAACAGGTTGAGGTGCCGCACCTGCGGGTCCTCGGGCACCTCGTTGATCTTGCGCTCGGGCGCGAACGGCACGTCGTTCGCTTCCAGCCGCGCCATCCACTCGTCGCGGGTGCGCTCGCGGAATATCCTGGCGAAATCCTCCGCCACCTCGTTGTAGCGGCTGCTGCGGCTCGCCCGGTCAGGATACTTCTCCAGCAGGTCGGGGCGCTCCATCGCCTTCGTCAGGCCCTCCCAGAACTTGTCCGGTGAGGACATGTGCAGGCCGATGCGCTTGCCGTCCGAGCACGCCACGAGATAGGACTGCGACGCGGACGCCCGCGAATAGCGGGTGGGCGCATTGCCGGTGGCGAGGTAGTGGCCGATGGGTTCCACCGCGAACGCCATGGTTGCCTCCAGCATGCTGGTCTCCACCTTGCGGCCCACGCCGCTGCGCTCGCGGTCGAACAGCGCCCCCAGCATGGCCAGGCAGGCGTACACGCCGGTCAGGCCGTCGGACACGGCCGGACCGCTGACGCGCGCGTCGCCGCCGTCGTGATTGAGCGAGAGGTAGCCGGACAGCGCCTGGCCGACGTTGTCGTAGGCGGGCCGCGCGGCGTACGGTCCGCTCCCGCCGAAGCCGGTGATGGCGCAGTATACGAGCCGCGGATTGAGGGCATGCAGACGCTCGTAGCCCAGTCCCATTTTTTCCGGGACACCCGGGCGGTTGTTCATCACCACCGCGTCCGCCTTGCCGAGGAGCGCCAGCAGGATCTCCAGCCCCGCCGGCTTGGTGTAGTCGAGTGCGACCGAGCGCTTGTGGCGGTTGTGCGACTGGAACTGCGGGCTGTACAGGCCGCCTTTGAAGGCGCGGAACGGGTCGCCCACGCCGGGGCGCTCAACCTTGATGACGTCCGCGCCCAGTTCGGCAAGCAGCATGGCCGCGTAGGGGCCGGTGATGAAATTGCCCAGGTCCACCACCCGGATACCGTGCAGCACATTCATGGCATCTCCGTTTTAGAATGAAAACGCTCCGGCGTTTTCCCCGATTTCGGGGTGTGCGAGGGGGCTTGGCCCCTCGCGTCGTGGAGCTTGAAGGTCCTGACGGAACCATCGGTGTTCTTCGGCGTCATGCGCGATGGTGCTCCTCGCCGGGAACTGCGCGCGTGACGAGACTGCGCTGTATCCCGCTGCTGCATCCCCAGCAGGATGACGGCACGGCCGTTCGGATTGACCGGCTTCGCCGCGGCCGCGTCGAACGTGCCGCCGGCGACGGTGAGGTGCAGGGTGCCGGCGTCAGGCGGCGTAGCGGCCATCGAGGATCTCCCTGGCGATCAGACTGCGATGGATTTCGGTGGTGCCGTAGCCGATCGACATGCCGCGCACGTCGCGGAACATGCGTTCCATCGGAAACGCCTCCGACAGGCCGAAGGCGCCATGGAGCTGCATGGCGGTGTCGGTGACGCGCCGCGACATCTCGTTGACGTAGACTTTGGTGATCGATGCGTCGATGGCCGAGCCTTTGCCGGCATCGACGCGCGCGGCGGCGCGGTACAGCAGCGCGCGGGCCGCTTCCAGTTCGATGGCCATGTCGGCCAGCTTCCATTGCACCCCCTGCTGCTCGGCGATCGGCTTGCCGAACTGCACCCGTTCCTTCGAATAGGCGACCGCGGCCTCGAACGCCGCCTGCGCGACACCGAGGCAGATTGGCGGATTGGTGGCGATGCGATCGGCATTGAACACCTGCAGCAGCCTGCCCATCTGGCCGGCGGGCAGTATCAGGTTTGCCGCCGGCACCCGGCAGTCCTCGAATACCAGCTCCGCCATGCCGGTGGCGCGAAAGCCGATCAAATCAAGATGCCTGCCAACGGAGAAGCCCGGCGTGCCGCGCTCCACCAGCACCGCGCCCACCCCGCGCAGGCCTTTTGCCGGGTCGAGCCGCACCAGCACCAGGAACATGTCCGAGGCCTGCGCGCCCGAACACCACAGTTTCGCGCCGTTGATGACGTAGTGATCGCCGTCCCTGATCGCCTTCGTCTGGATGTTGCCGATGTCCGACCCCGCGTTGGCTTCAGACATGCCCCAGGCGCACAGCAGTTCGCCCCTGGCGATGCGCGGCAGGTACTTTTTCTTTTGCGCAGGCGTGCCCAGGTGCAGGATGGCCCGCGGCGTGGCGCCGTCGGTGCAGCCCACCAGGATCGCGGTGTTGGCGCAGCAGCGCGCCACTTCCTCGACCACGATGACGATGTCGAGCAGGTCCAGGCCCGGGCCGCCGTATTCCTCGGGGATGAACACGCCGGCAAAGCCGGCCTCGGCCAGAATCCTGATGTGCTCCAGCGGCGGGCGCCGCGTCCGGTCCACTTCCGCGGCTTTCGGTTTGAAGTGCTTCTCCGCGATGGCGCGCACCGATACGCGGATCAGCCGCTGTTGTTCCGACAATTCATGGTCGTTCATGCGGCTTGCTCCGGTCTGACATGCCCCATGTCACTGAAGCCTCATGCGCTGAGTACCGCACCGGCTGCTTTGGATGCCTCGATGCGCGCGGCACTCAAGCCCCAGTCCGCCAGTGCCGCCGCCCCGCCCTCGCCGGTGCGCGGCGGCGCGCCGGTCGCTTCGCCCGGGGTGCGCGACAGCCTCGGAACGGGCGCCGGCTCGGGATAACCGCCGGGCGCGCTGAAGGTGCCGCGCGCGGCGAAATGCGGATGCGAAGGCGCTTCGGCGATGGACAGCACCGGCGCGAAGCAGGCGTCGCTGCCTTCGAACACGCGGCACCATTGCTCGCGGGTTTTCTGCCTGAAGCATGCGGAAAAAATATCTCTCAGCTTCGGCCAGCCGCTGCGATCGTGCTGCCTGGGCAGGGTCCCTGGGTCGAGCTCGAGCCTGAGCAGCAGTTCGGCGTAAAAGCGGCTCTCGATCGCGCCTATGCACACATAGCCGCCATCCGCGGTTTCGTAGGAGTCGTACCAGGGAGCGCCGCCGTCGAGCGCGTTCGAGCCGCGCCGGTCCTGCCACCGGCCGGCCGCCTGGAGTGCGTAAAAGGGCGCCATCAGCAGCGCCACACCGTCGGCGATCGCGGCATCCACCACCTGGCCGCGGCCCGAGCGTTGCGCCTCGAACAACGCGCTTACCATGCCGAAGGCGAGGAACAGGGCGCCGCCGCCGAAGTCGCCAAGCAGCGCCAGCGGCGGCACTGGGGCCGCATCCCCGCGGCCGATGGCGTGCAGGGCGCCGCTGAGCGCAATGTAATTGATGTCGTGCCCGGCGCGCGCCGCGAGCGGCCCATCCTGGCCCCAGCCGGTCATCCTGCCGAACACCAGTTGCGGATTTTTCTGAAGACATACCTCGGGCCCCAGGCCGAGGCGCTCCATCACCCCGGGGCGGAAGCCTTCGATCAAGGCGTCGGCCAGGGCGGCCAGTTCCAGCGCCAGGGCGACATGCGCCGGCTGCTTCAGGTCAAGGCCGATGGAGCGCTTGCCGCGGCCGAGCACGTCATGGCGCGGGTCGATGCCCATACCCAGCTCCGTGGCCTGGACGCGATCCAGCCGCAGCACGTCGGCGCCCATGTCGGCCAGCAGCATGCCGCAGAACGGCCCCGGGCCAATGCCGGCGAATTCGATCACCTTCAGGCCCGACAGCGGACCGCTCATGGGATGTGCTGCTCAGCGTATCGGGTGTGCCGTCGCGGCTGTGCCATCGTTCGACAACGTGAACAAGGGCGGCAACCGCTGCGGCAGGCCATCACTCGCCCTTGATGCCCGCGTCCTTCACCGCTTCTTTCCACTTGCCGCTTTCGCGCCGCAAAAAGGCGAGGAAGTCCGCGGTGGTTTGCGGCGCGGGCGGCTCAAAGCCAAGCGACTGCAGCCGCTCGATCACGTCTTTCTGGGCGAGCGCTTTCTGCACCTCGCCGTTCAATCGTGCAAGCACCGCATCAGGCGTCTTGGCCGGGGCGAACATGCCGTACCAGGCGGTGATCTCGAAGCCGGGTATGCCCGATTCGGCGATCGTCGGCACCTCGGGCGCCAGCGCCGAGCGCTTTGGACTCGAGATGCCGAGCATGCGCACCTTGCCGGCGCGCGCCGCAGTGACAACCGACGGCTGGGCGAGACCGAATGTCACCTCGCCGCTCATCACGGCAAGATCGGCCTGCGGGCCGCCCTTGTAGGGAACGTGGACAACGTCGATGCCGGTGGCGCGTTTCAGCAACTCGGTGCCCAGATGCGGCATGGTGCCGATGCCCGCGCTCGCATAGTTGAGCTTGCCGGGCTGGGCCTTCGCCTGCGCGATCAGGTCCTGCACCGAACGCGCGCTCGAATTCGGCCCGACGGTCAGGATCACCGGCGCGGTGGCGCCGAGCGCAATCGGGGCGAAGTCGCGGAACGTATCGTAGGGCAGTTTGCTGTTGTAATGGGGCACGGCCACCAGGGCGCCCGAGGCGGAAAACATCAGCGTATAGCCGTCCGCCGCCGAGCGCGCCACGTACTCGGTTCCCACGATGCCGCCCGCCCCTATGCGGTTTTCGACGATGACCGGCTGTCCCATGGAGTCCGACATCTTCTGCGCCAGTACCCGCCCGACGATGTCGGTGGGTCCGCCTGCTCCATACGGGATGACGATGCGCACGGTGCGCGCGGGGTATTCCTGGCCAAAGGCGCCGGCAGTAATCGACAGCGTGACAAGTCCTGCTAAAACCGCGGCGAAACGACGCATGGTGACTCCTTTCAAAAGATCCGGCTCAATCGGGGTGGTACGCGCAAGGGCACGCGATGGCTTTCATCTTCTGTTTTCCGTTCAGTGCGCCTGCCCGGCAATCGACTGCAGGTGGCGGAAGGCGATGCGCCAGGTGCCGTTGTCCTGGCGCAGGTAATGGTCGCCGCAGTCGGCGAGCACCAGTGGCGTAACCCCTTTTTTGGTCTGGTCATCTTCCAGAAACACCTGCACCAGGTACACTGCGTAGCCGGCCCGCGGGCCGGTCATGCGGAACAGGAAATTGCTGATGACGTCGCGACTTGCGGGCGGTGTTGGCTTCGCGCTTGCGGTAACGCTCCAGGCGTGCCGCGCGCTCCAGCAGTTCGCCATCCATGCACTGGGTGGCGTCGTCGGTGTAGAGCGCGGGTCCCTGGGAGGCGCGGCCGAAGTCGGTCAGCCCGAAGGTAGAGTACGCCAGATCTTCGCAGGCGAGCCGCGCCAGCGCGAATTGCGGCGTGCCCTCGACGCCCATGCGCTCCAGGTCGAACACCACGCGCTTGATCTGCTCGAAATCCATCTCTCTCCCTCTGTTTCCCGACCTCACGGGAAGGCGGGTCAGGCCGGCGGCGCGCACTTCACCGGGTTGGTCAGCACCCCGATCTTTTCCACCTCGACCGAAACCACGTCGCCCGGCTTGAGGAACACCCTGGGATCGCGTCCATAGCCTACGCCTGCCGGCGAGCCGGTGGTGACGATGTCGCCCGGCGAGAAGCGATACCAGCGGGAAAAATAGGAAAGCGTGCGGGCCACGGAGAAAATCAGGTCGCCGGTGCGCGCCGACTGCATCACGTCGCCGTTCAGCCGGGTGGTGAGCCGCAGGTCGGGCGGATCGGGCACCTCGTCGCGCGTCAGCAACACCGGCCCGACCGGACAGAAGCCCGGGAACTGCTTGCCCAGGTGGTTCAGCCGCCAGCCGGCTGCGGCCGCCTGCGGCTCCCGGGGTCCCATTGCCGCCTCCACCCAGTCGCGCGCCGACACGTCGTTGCAGATGGTGTAGCCGGCGACGTGGCGCATCGCTTGGTCTTCGGTGACGTTATGGAAGGGCGTGCCGATGACGCAGCAGAATTCGCCTTCGAAATCGACCATTGCCGGATTCTGCGGCGGCAGCACGATGGGCGCGCCCGTGCCGGCGAGCGTAGCCATCACCTTGATGAAGCCGCTGGGGTTCTTCGGCGCCTGGGCTTTCATTTCCTCAAGATGCGAGCGGTAGGCCGAGCCCACCGACAGGATCATCGCCGGGTCGGGAATGGGCGACAGCAGCCGTGTCGCCGCGGGCAGCAGCACCTGGTCCTCGCGCCAGCGCTCGCGTTCGCTGTCCCGCGCACTTTCCGCCTCATCAACCAGCCGTCGCACGGCGTCCAGCCCGGCCGGCCCGCCGGCCAGGATGCCGCGCACGCTCCCGGGAATCCAGGCTTCGAGCGAGCCTTCGCGCTTCGCGCGGGCGATGTCCAGGATCTCGCCGGTCGCGAGCATCGCCCCGGCGCGGCCGGCTGCGCGCCGATCCAGCGCCGGCGCATCAATGGTGACGAGCTTCATGCGCGGCCGGGTTTCATGCCTGCACTTCGCCGGCCGGCTCATCCATCGGGAAGCGGTCGCCGAAATCGTAGTGGTCGTCGTGGCGGAAGTTCGGCGTGAAGGCGATCTCCCACCAGTTGTGGTCGCGGTCTTCCAGATAAAAGCAATACACGCCATGCTGCTTCGAGGGCGGCATGATGGTCCGGATGCCGTATTTGTCCTTCAGGCGCAACGCGTCGCGGTGTGCCTGGTCGACTTCTTCCTGGGTGCGCACTTCGACGCCCCAGTGATTGAGCACGCCGCACGGGTGGACCGCGTCGCCGACTTCGACGGCAACCACGTGCCATTTCATGCCGCAGCGAATCAACATCGACGGCTTGGCGTGGCGCACGCATTCCAGGCCGAGGAATTCCTCGTAGAACGGGCGCGATTCGGCAAGGCTGTATACCTCGAGCGTGCCGTGCGACAGCAGGTAGGGTTTCACCACGGCGCTCCGGTTAGGCGGCGTGAATACCGGATCGATGATTTCCATGTTCGCTTCCTCGCTGAAAACCTGCCCCGTATGGTCTCTACGATCTCTGACAAAGTCTATAACGAAGTCCATATTGATCGGGTGATCAATAATCGAGGACAAGGCGGGGAAGCAAGCTTACCGAAAAAGACGGGAAGTAGGGGCTTGCGGTAATCGCGCAGTGCGCCGCGGCCATCGGCAGCGTGATTGGGCGTATCGCGCGCCGGTATCGGAGTGGGCCACCCGGGGCGGGCCCAAGAACGAATCGGCGCTGAAAGAAATATTCGGCTTCGATTTCGGGGCTAGGCGCAATACTGTTCACTTAATTAAATATTCGCGCCATACTGCTGTTTTCCATGACAGGAGGACAGGCGATGGCGCGCACGCTGGCAGCACTGCCCGAGGGCAGTCGGATCACTGACTACATCAGTCTGTCATCGTCGTTCCGAAAGTCGTGTAAATCGGTCGGGATGAACGTCGTGTATGTCGACGGCGCAAAGGACCGGTTCGGACAAATTGCGCGCACCGACGGCCGCAAAAGTGGCACTGCCTTGTCGGCCGCACCGTCGCAATTGCATTCGATGACGCTTCCACCAGGCTCGTCGAGCTCGCAGCCAGTAGATCATCGGGTGCCGGTGCGGGGGAACCCTGATGCGTCACTTTTTGCAGGCCGGCGCGGTAACGGCGGTTTCGTGCGGCGTGGGCAACGCGGCCGCGACGGCTGGTTTGGCAGCGCCTGCCCGCCTCCCGGATCGAGTGCGACCGGGCCGCTTGCGCGCAGCCGGCCGCGCAGTAGATCTGGCCGCGGTCGCAGTGGCTGCAGATGACCACCTGCGCCCGGCAACACACACAGAAAGAGTCGGCCCGAGGATTGCATTGGCGGCTGAAGTCGCGCCAAGGAGATATCGACAGGGCCCACAAACTCGTGAAATACTCTCCCTGCAACCGTGCCCGGCACGGCGTGGGGCACGACATCGGTCCTGACTGGGTGGTTTGAGCCGGTGTCGTGCCTGTTCTCTTCGGCGGTGTCTTTCTACCGCATCTCGAACCCGGCTGTCATCCCCGAAGATGAGACCGCCGGCGAAAGCGAGCGGTGCGAGTGCCAGCGCCGCGGCCGGCCCTTCGAGAATCATGCGGGAGAGCGGTTGATGACGGGTACCGGCTGTCAGGGCCGCCGGGCGAGCCCGTTCCCGCTGCACGGGAAAACCGGCGCGGTGCTGCCGCGCATCACGCTGCCGCGCCGGCCTGCTGCGCCGCGTGCATCGCTTCCAGCAGCACCTCGGGTTGCTGCGCGCCGGACACGGCCAGGCGGCGGTTGAAAATGAAATGCGGCACACCCTGGACGCCCATTCGGTGCGCCTCGGCTTCATCCGCCTCGACCGCGGCCAGCGCCTGCGGATCGTCGAGCCGGGCCTCCACCGCCGCGCGCGGCAGCCCAGCCCCGGTGGCCACCTTGATCAGGTTGTCGCGCCGGCCAAGATCGAGCGCGTCGATGAAGAACGCGTGCATGAACGCCTCCTTCACCGCGGGCTGCACGCCGTGCCCGGCAGCGAGCGCGATGAGCGCGTGCATGCGCCGCGTGTTGGGTTGGGTCTGGATTTTCTCCAATGCAAACGGGATGCCGACTTCATGGCCGATGCCGGCGATGCGCGCCTGGATTTCCTTCATCCGCACCGGGCCGAATTTCTTTTCGTAGTAGCCGCGCCGCGAGATGCCGCCTTCGGGCAGATCCGGATTCAGTTCATAGGGACGAAACAGCACCTGCGGTTCAGCCGCCTGCGGATGCTGCGCGCGATACAGCGCGAGCGCCTGCTCCAGCCGCCGCTTGCCGATGAAGCACCACGGGCAGACCACATCGGAGACGACCTCGACTTGCAGCGTCATGGTGATTCTCCATGCCAAAGCGTCATGATACTCCGGCAGTCCGGGCCGCTTTGACGCGCCTGCCGCCGCTTCGTCCGGCTTGCAGTCTTGCTTGTGAGCCCTTCCTGTTTCCTTTAAGGTGGCGCTGCGCTTGGCGCTTTTGTCCCGAAAGGAAGGATCCACCATGGCTCACCGCAGAGCAGGGCATTTGCTGCAGATTCCCGGGCGGCATCCGGCCGGATGCGCGGGCAGCCGCGCGCGCAAGGCGGCGTGATGCCCGGCAGCGTCTCCCTCTCCCGCGACGGCGCCATCGCCACCGTCACCCTGTCCAACACCGAGCGCCTGAATGCGCTCGACCGCGCCATGTGCATCGCGCTCGGCGATGCGTTCGAGGAACTGGGCCGCGACCTGTCCCTGCGCTGCGTCATCCTCACCGGCGCGGTGCATGACGGCGAGAAGCAGGCGTTCGCCGCCGGCGCCAACATCGCCGAGTTCCGGCACGAGCGCTCCAACGTGGCACAGGCTCGCGTCTATGGCGGCTATCTGCACCGCGTGCTGCAGAGTATCGTCGCCTGCCCGCATCCGGTACTCGCCATGATTCGCGGCGCCTGCGTCGGCGGCGGGCTGGAGATCGCGGCTTCGTGCGACCTGCGCATCTGCGGCGCATCCTCGCGCTTCGGCGTGCCGGTGAAAAACCTCGGCCTGGTGATGGCCTACGGCGAACTGAAAGGCCTGATCGAGCTGGTCGGCCGCGCCGTGGCGCTGGAGATCGTGCTCGAAGGCCGGGTCTTCGGCGCGGAGGAGGCAAAGGACAAGGGCCTGGTGAACCGCATCGTGGCCGATGAGCAGGTGCTCGCCGAGTGCCTGGCGACGGCGCAGCGCATCGCCGCAGGCGCGCCGCTCGCCGCGCGCTGGCACAAGAAATTCGCCCATCGCCTCGCCGATCCGCGCCCGCTGACCGAACAGGAGTACGACGAGAGCTTCGCCTGCTTCGGCACCGAAGACTACCAGGAAGGAGTGCAGGCTTTTCTCGCCAAGCGCAAGCCGGTGTTCAAAGGACGCTAGGCCGGCGTGCCACCATAGGAGACTTGGAAGGGTGAAGGGTGAAGGGTAACGAGGCGTTGCAGGATATCCGCGATGGCGTGACGAAACTGTGCGCCACGTTTCCGATGACATACTGGCGCGAGCTCGATCGCGAACGGCGCTATCCGGCCGAGTTCGTGCGCGCCTTGACCGGAGCAGGCTATCTGTCCTGCCTCATTCCCGAAGAGTACGGCGGTTCGGGCCTGGGCTTGAGCGCCGCCGCCGCCATTCTCGAAGCGGTGCAACAGAGCGGCGCCAATGGCGCCGCCTGCCATGCCCAGATGTACATGATGGGCACCTTGTTGCGCCATGGCAGCGCGGCGCAGAAACAGGCGTACCTGCCGGGCATCGCGAGCGGCGCCTTGCGGCTGCAGGCCTTCGGTGTCACCGAGCCGGGCGCTGGCACCGATACCGCGTCGATCCGCACCACTGCCGTGAGAGAGGGAGACCGCTACGTGATCAACGGCCAGAAGGTATGGACCTCGCGCGCCGAGCATTCCGACCTGATGCTGTTGCTGGCGCGGACCGCGCCGCAATCTGATGTAAAAAGCGAGGGAAAGAAAAAAACCGACGGCCTGTCGGTGTTCCTGGTGGACATGAAGGCGGCGCTGGGCCACGGTCTCACCATCCGGCCGATCCGCACCATGATCAACCACGCCACCACCGAAGTGTTCCTCGACAATCTGCAGGTGCCGGCAGAGAACCTGATCGGCGAAGCAGGACGCGGCTTTCGCTACATCCTCGATGGCATGAATGCCGAGCGCATCCTGATCGGCGCCGAGTGCATCGGCGATGCCCGCTGGTTCATCGCGAGGGCCAGTGCCTACGCCCGGGAGCGGCAGGTATTCGGCCGGCCCATCGGCCAGAATCAGGGGGTGCAGTTTCCCATCGCGCGGGCCTACATGGCGACCGAGGCCGCTGCGCTGATGGTCGAGCGCGCGGCGGCGCTGTACGAAGCGGGACGGCCGACCGGCAAGGAAGCCAATATGGCGAAGCAGCTCGCTGCCGAGGCGTCCTGGCAGGCCGCCGACATGTGCCTGCAGACGCATGGCGGCTATGGCTTTGCCGAGGAATACGACGTGGAACGCAAATTCCGCGAAACGCGGCTCTACCAAGTGGCGCCGATTTCGACCAACCTGGTGCTGTCATATCTGGCCGAGCATGTGCTCGGCCTGCCGCGTTCATACTGACCGAGCCGGGCCTGGAAAAGCATCGATGAACGCGAACCTGTATCAGGACTGGATCGGCCGGACCGAAACCGTCAGCGACGTGGCCACCGCGCAGGCAGTACGCGCCTTTCGCGCCACGCTCGATCAGACGGTGTTCGACACCGAGGAGGGCGACCCGCTGCCGCCGGGAGCGCACTGGATTTTCGCCAGGCCGGTGGCGCCGATGCGCGCGCTGGGACGCGACGGCCATCCGGCGCGCGGCCCGTTCCTGCCGCCGATCGCGTTGCCAAGGCGCATGTGGGCCGGCAGCCGCATCGAATTCGGCGCGCCGCTCAGAGTCGGCGACCGGCTGGAGCGCGTCTCCGAAATCCTGTCCATCACCCCCAAAACCGGCTCCACCGGTGAACTGGTGTTCGTGACCCTGCGCCACACCACCGGCGGCAGTTCCGGCGGCAAGGTGGTCGAACAGCAGGACCTGGTCTATCGCCACGATCCCCAGCCTGGAGCGGGAACCGCTGCCGGAGCAGCGAGTGCCGCCAAAGCACCGGCCGTTGCCCGCGCCCTGGCCGAGGACCCCGGGCCGGCGGAATTTTCGCGCCGGGTGGTGCCCGATACGGTGCTGTTGTTCCGTTATTCGGCCTTGACTTTCAACGGCCACCGCATTCACTACGACCAGGAATACGTCACGCGGGTCGAAGGCTACCAGGGGCTGGTGGTGCACGGACCGCTGCTGGCGACCTTGATGCTCGACCTGATCGGCCGCGAGATGCCCGCTGCCTCTATTGCGAGTTTCGAGTTCAGTGCGCGCCGGCCCATCACCCTGCCGATGGCGTTCGAGGTCAAGGCGCGTCGCGACGCCGGCGGGCGCGCCTGCCGTCTCTGGATCGAGTCGGAACAAGGCGTGGCGGTGGCCGGCCGGGTGGGGTTGCGCGAGTGAACCGTTCGCCGCACTGAGCCGCGGGCGATGCGGCAGGGTAGTGCGCCGCCGTTGCGCCGGGACATCAGGCCGGGGTGGGTTTCGCGCAAGACGCGTCCCTTGAGGATCCGATGTCATCGTAAGTTCCCCGACGCGACTGGTCCGCACGGACCATGGCGGACTTTTTTACTGAGCCGTTCGTCTGCGCCGAATGGCCACCGGCTCAGCAAAGCCGTAATGCAGGCATGGGAAAGTGGCTGCCGGCCAAGACGACCGCCGCCCGGCGCTTGCATGTCTGCGGCAGCGCTGCCATAACGCAACCAGGACAGTAAAAATGATGCGCTATCACTACATGGATGCGCTGCGCGCGTCGCTGCTGATTGCGGGCGTATTCTTTCATGCAGGGATGGTGTATCGGCCCGATCTGGCGTGGCGATTTCGCGACCCGAGCGATCTGGTTTTCTTCTCGTGGCTCACCGATTTGCTGCATTCATTCCGCATGCCGGCCTTCTTCGTCATGGCGGGATTTTTCTGCGCCCTGACTTTCCATTGCAATGGCGGTGTCCGCAAGCTCCGTGCAAGGCTGATCACGTTCTGCGTGCCCTTCGTGGTGATGGTGTTTACCGTCCAACCGTGGCAGTACGCGATGGAACTGGGTTTCCACGATGCGTTCCGTGGCTTCGGCGCGACCTTCTGGACAAATTATTTCCGCGATGGCGAGTACATCAGCCATCTGTGGTTTCTGCTCAACCTGGTCGTCTATTACATCGGCGCGTGGCTGCTGCTGGTGGCGGCGCCCGCGCGCAATTATCTGTCCAGCCCCTGGCTGGCCGCGGCGTTCCGCTCCAAGACCGTTCTGAGCGCACTCGCCTGTCTTGCCTACCTGCCGTTCATGCTGGCACTGCGGGGCACCGCCATCGGCACTGAATACGAACTGGAACTGATATTCCGGTATGCGCCGTTCTTCGCTGCCGGCTTTGTCATGTACCGGAGCGCGCAGCTCCTGGAGCAATTCGAGCGCATCACGCTGGCAGACCTCTTTTATATGCTGCTGGTGCTGCTGCTGGTCTTGAAAGAACCGGCCGGCCCTGTCGGCCGGCTGGTCGATATCCTGTGGTTCTACCAATGCGGATTCGTGCTCACGGCGCTGTGCATCATGCTGTTTCACAAGTTCGTCAATCGCGAGAACCGCCTGACCCGGCTGATATCCGAAGCGGGCTACACCATCTATCTGCTGCACCATTTCCTGGTAGTGTTGATCGCCACCCTGGTGGCCGGGTGGTTGCCGAAAGACGCGGCCCTGCTGAAATACACCATCGTGGTGTCCCTGGTGCTCGCCCTTACCGTCGCGGCCCATCAGTTGCTGATCGCGCGTTATCCGCTGTTGCGGTTCCTGTTCAACGGCAAGTGGCGCAATGCCGGCGCCCGCCCGGATGCCGCTCTGGCGAGATCCGCTGCGTAAGGGCAGGTAATCCGGCTCGCCCCTGAAGGACGCTCACGCCCGTCAGGCGCGCTTCGCTTGATGCAGTGCCCGCCGGGCGCGCTCCACCACCGGCGCGTCAATCATCCTGCCATCGACGCTGGCTGAACCGCGGCCCGCCCGCCGCGCGGCGTCGTCGGCTGCGACGATGCGCTCCGAGCGTTCGATTTCGTCCGGTGTCGGCGTGTACGCCTCATTGACGATTCTCACCTGGGTGGGATGAATGCACGCCGCCCCGGCAAAGCCGAAGCGCCGCGAGCGCGCCACCACCTCGCGAAAGCGCGCGGTATCGGAGAAATCCGCGATCGAGGCGATGAAGCCGTATGGGGCCAGCCCGGCCGCGCGCGCCGCGATCACCAGTTGCTGCTGCGGCGCCGCCAGGGTGTCTGCATCGGGCTCCATGCCGCAATCGAGCGCGAAATCCTCGGTGCCGAGCAAGGCGGCCACATTTCTCGCGCTGGCGGCAAAAATCGCCGCCATCGCCTGGAAGCCGCGCAGCGTTTCGATGACGGGAAACAGCATCGTGCCGCCCGGTGCCAGGCCGTATTTCGTTTCCAGCTCGCTGACCATCTCGTCAATCAGATGAAGATGCGAGGCACCGGCAGCCTTGGTGATCATCAATCCGGCGACGCCCGCGGCGATGGCAGCCTCGATGTCCGGCACTGCCAGCGCCAGCGGCTGGTTGATGCGCACCAGCACCCCGGCGCCGTTGCGCGCCACTTTGCCGGCCGCCTCCGCCAGCGCGGCGCGCGCCTCGGCCTTTTGCGCCGGCGGCACGCTGTCTTCGAGGTCAAGGATGATTGCGTCTGCCCCCCGCTCGTGGGCGCGCTCGACGAAACGCGGCACATTGGCCGGCACGTAGAGCAGCGAACGCCAGTGTGGTAAATGCGGCGGCAAAGGCCGTTTCATGTCGCGTCTCCCGGTGGTGTGTCACACAGCACGCGCGCCTGCCTCAGGCAACTGATCTATTTTCATCTTTGCAGACCGGTGAAATAAGAAAACGCACCAAGAGAAATTATTTCAATAATAATCCTGTATTGAACTATGGAAGCGATGCAATCTCGGGCGGGGCAAACCATGCCGCAAGCCACGGGCTACCTGGCGTACGTTCCGGCCCCCCTTCCGCCGAGTCCCCCTGTCGAACTGGATACCGAGACGATCAGTCTGCTTTCCCGTGCCGACCTGGCCTTGGGAAAGCTCGATGGCATCCCTACGCTCCTGCCAAACCCGACTCTCTTCGTCAGGATGCATGTGCGCAAGGAAGCGTTGCTCAGCTCCCAGATCGAAGGAGTTGAATCAACACTCGATGAGGTGATTCGATTTGAAGAAGGCGAGAAACCTTCTGCAAGAAAGCGGCTTCACGACACCGCGGAAGTCGTCAATTACGTCCGCGCGCTGAATCACGGCATCCGCCGCCTTGCCGAGCTACCGCTTTGTCTTCGGCTCATCAGGGAAATCCACGCTGAACTCACGCGCGGTGTCCGGGGGGATGGACAAGCGCCTGGCGAATTTCGTGTCTCGCAGAATTGGATCGGCCCGCGAGGAGCCAATCTTGCGAATGCGACGTTCGTTCCACCGCCGGTTGCCGAGATGAATGGCGCGCTGGATCACTTCGAGAAATTCCTGCATGAAAGAAGCGAGCATCCGGAGCGCACGCATCATCCGGTCATTGTCGAGTGCGCGCTGGTACATGCCCAATCGGAGGACCGATTACATCAGGCCTTCGGCCCTGAGGGCCTCGATCACTTTCGGGCGCGCCTCGACCCGCGCCACGAAAGCGTTGACGTTCGGGCAGCCCGACAGGTCGAGTTCCACCCGCTTGGCCCAGCGGCACATGTTGTACAGGTATCCGTCGGCGACGTTAAACGCCGATCCCATCAGATAGTCGCGCCCGGCGAGCTGCTTGTCGACATACGCAAAGCGCGTCATCAGGCGGTCGCGAAAGATCTTCTTGCCCTCCTCCGGCATGGCCGCGTTGAACAGCGGCGAGAACGCCTTGTGCAGCTCCGAGCTGATGAACGTCAGCCACTCCTGGAGGCGATAGCGCTCCATCGTCCCGGCCCTGGGCGCGAGACCGCTGTCGGGTTTCCGGTCGGCGATGTATTGCACGATCGCCACGCCTTCCACCAGCACCTCGCCGTTGTCGAGCTTGAGCGCCGGGATGTATCCCTTGGGATTGATGGCGAGGAAATCGGCGCCGGACTCGGTCTTCCTGGCCTTCAGATCCACTTTCTCGATTTCGTGCGCAAGGCCGGCCTCGCACAACGCGATATGGGGAGAAACCGAACAGGCTCCGGGTGCGTAATAAAGCTTCATGTGTTTGCTCCTGGTTGAAAGGCGGGACCAAATCCCGCAACGGCATTTCCTGAATGGGTAGAGGTGTTTTGCACGTTAGCAAAGCCACCCCCGGTCCGGGATTTTACAGCACCTGCTTGCTGTGACGCGGCAGCACCCCGACGCGGGGGCCAGGGCCGGAGCATCAAATGTCCTGTAGTGGCCGCAGGTTGAGCAGAGCTACGACGTAGCCGGAGTTCCAAGCTGCGGCCTTGCGTTTATTGGGCAGGCTTTTCTTGCTGCGCTTATCCAGCCGGAATAGATTCAACGCGAAGCGGCGCAGCAAAGCGAAATTGGCTGTGGCATGGCCCAACCGGATGGCCGAGGCGTCTTCGCGGAAGGCCACATCCAGGCAACGTTGAAACCCGTTTTCGATGCCCCAATGGAGCCGCGCCGCGCGCAGAATCTCGCCCGCGCCCGCATTTGGGGCCGGTGACGTGATGGCATAGCGGGTCTCAGCCTCCACCTTGGTACCCAGCTCGCGTCGCGCTTCAATCTTGACCAAGGCGCGCACATCTCTCCAGCGCTCCAACTCCTCCAGATAGGCCGGTGCCGCCAGCACCGTGCAACGACGCGTCTCAAGCCGTCCATGGCCCTTATCCAGTGTCTCGCTCACATCGGGCTTCAGATTGCGAAAACTTTCAGCTTCGGCAATGGCAAAGTACTGCAAGCCTCACGCCTTGCGTCGTCATCTCTCTCGATCCCCAGAAAATCGAGAGTAAACGGGTTTATTCGATTGTTTACAACCCCCCTGCGTAACTCATTGAGGGTTAACGGGCTTTAATGATGCTCCGGCCCTGGAGCGCGAGCGCAGCTCAGCTCTGCCCCCGCGGCACCACCGGCGCCGGCTCGACCTTCCAGATGTCCTCACAGTACTCGCGGATGGCGCGGTCCGAAGAGAAACCTCCCATGCGCGCGACATTGAGGATGGACATGCGCGTCCAGCGCTCCTTGTCCGCATAGGCATCGCTGGCGCGCTGCTGGGCGTCGACATAGGAGCGGTAGTCCGCGAACAGCAGATAGTCGTCGCGCTCCACCAGCGAGCGCACGATGGGCTCGAAGGCGCCGCGGTCGCCGTCCGAGAAGGCGCCGTCCGCGATCATCGCGATCACCTCGCGCAACTCGGCGTCGCGCACCAGTTCCTCCGCGGGCCGGTACCCCTGCGCCCTGCGCTCGTCCACCTGCGCCGCGGTCAGCCCGAACAGGAAGAAGTTCTCCGCACCCACGTCCTCGCGGATCTCGACGTTGGCGCCGTCCAGGGTGCCGATGGTGAGCGCGCCGTTCAGGGCGAATTTCATGTTGCCGGTGCCGGAGGCCTCCTTGCCGGCGGTGGAGATCTGCTCCGAGAGATCCGCTCCCGCATACACCGTCTGGCCGTTCTTGACGTTGAAGTTGGGGAAGAACACGACCTTGATCCGGTCCTGCACGCGCGGGTCGTGGTTCACGACGTGGCCCACGGAATTGATCAGGCGGATGATCATTTTGGCGATGAAATACCCGGGTGCCGCCTTGCCGCCGAAGATGAAGGTACGCGGCGGAAAATCAAGCCCGGGATCGCGCAGCAGGCGCGCATAGAGCGTGACGATGTACAACAGGTTCAGATGCTGGCGTTTGTACTCGTGGATGCGCTTTGCCTGCACGTCGAACAGCGAATCCGGACTCACCTGGAGGCCGGCGGCGGTACGGATGATCGCGGCGAGCTTCGCCTTGTTGGCGCGTTTCACGCGCCGCCACTCGGCGCGGAAATCGGCGTCCTCGGCGAACGGCTCCAGGCGGCGCAATTCATCGAGGTCGCGCACCCAGGCGTCGCCGATGGCGCCGCGGATCAGCGCGCTCAGGCCGGGGTTGGCAAGCGCGACGAAGCGCCGCGGCGTGACGCCGTTGGTCTTGTTGCTGAACTTGTCCGGCCACAGTTCGTGGAAGTCGCGCAGCACCGTGGCCTTCAGCAGCTCGGTGTGCAGCGCTGCCACCCCGTTGATCGCCTTGCTGCCGACGCAGGCGAGATTGGCCATGCGCACCCGCTTGCCGCCGCCCTCGCCGATCAAGGACAGCCGTCCGGCGCGTGCATCGTCGCCGGGGTAGCGTCGCGCGACCTCGTCGAGAAAGCGGCGGTTGATTTCGTAAATGATCTCCAGGTGCCGCGGCAGGGTGCGCTCGAACAGGGCGAGCGGCCAGGTCTCCAGCGCCTCGGGCAGCAGGGTGTGGTTGGTGTAGGCGAAGGTCTGCCGGGTGATGTCCCAGGCCTGCTCCCAGTCCATCAGGTGCTCGTCCACCAGCAGCCGCATCAGCTCGGCGACGCCCAGGGCGGGGTGGGTGTCGTTCAGCTGGATCGCCCATTTGCGGTGGAAGCCGTCGAGGTTCTTCTGGCGCTGCAGATGGATGCGGATCAGGTCCTGGAGGGAGCAGGAGACGAAAAAATGCTGCTGTTCCAGGCGCAGGATCTTGCCCGAGACCGGTTCGTCGTTCGGGTAGAGCACCTTGGTCAGGTTCTCCGAGGCGACCTTCTCGTCCACGGCGCCGTAGTAATCGCCGACGTTGAACGCCTTGAAGTCGAACGACTCGCAGGCCTCGGCCTTCCACAGGCGCAGCATGTTGACGTTGCGCACCCCGTATCCCACCAGCGGCGTGTCGTAGGGGATGCCCTTGACCACCCGGTCCGGGACCCAGTTCACGCGGTAGCGCCCGGCGCTGTCGGTGCAGTGCTCGGTGTGCCCGCCGATTTTGACGTCATAGCCGATCTGCGGCCGGGCGATCTCCCAGGCGTTGCCGAGGCGCAGCCACTTGTCGGTCAGCTCCACCTGCACGCCATCCTGTATCGCCTGGTGGAAAATGCCGAACTCATAGCGGATGCCATAGCCGATGGCGGGGATCGCGAGGGTGGCGAGCGAGTCCATGTAGCAGGCCGCGAGCCGGCCCAGGCCGCCGTTGCCCAGCCCCGGCTCCACTTCCTCGTCGAGCAACTCGTCCAGGTCCAGACCGAGGCCGGCCACGGCCGCGCGCGCCTCCTCCATGATGCCCAGGTTGATCAGGTTCGCCCCGAGCTGGGGGCCCATGAGGAACTCCGCGGACAGGTAAACGACGCTGCGGCTCTCCTTCTCGAAGTAGGTGTGGGCGGTGTCGATCCAGCGCCGCAGCATCAGGTCGCGCACCGCGTAGGCGAGCGAAAGGTAGTAATCGCAGCGGGTCGCCACCTCGGGGAACTTCGCCTGCATGCAAAACAGCTTTTCGACGACGGCGCGACGGATCTCGTCCGCCGCCATGCCCGGATCCCTGGCGTTCATGGTGTCCCCCCTCGCGGCTCGGTCGCCCGGTGTGGCTCCCGGGACCGAAATCCAATCATACCTTGCCCTGCGCCGCCGGTTCCGCAAGAATGGCCCGGATATCAACCGACGCACCGGGGGGGCTATGAAGATCGGCATGATCGGGCTGGGCCGGATGGGGGGAAACATGGCGGAGCGCCTGCGGCGCCATAACCATGAAGTGGTCGGCTTCGACCATGATCCCAAAATGACGCAGGTGAATACGCTGGCCGACCTGGCCGGCACGCTGCCCGCGCCGCGCATCGTCTGGGTGATGGTGCCCTCGGGCGATCCGACGGAAAAGACTGTCGCGGCCCTCGCCTCGCTGCTCGCGGCGGGCGACCTGGTGATCGAGGGCGGCAACTCGTTCTACGGCGACTCGATCCGCCGCGCCAGGCAGCTCGGCGAGCGCGGCATCGGCTTCATCGACGCCGGCACCAGCGGCGGCATCTGGGGGCTCAAGGAGGGCTACTGCATCATGGCGGGAGGCGACAGCGCCCAGGTCGCATTGGCGCAGCCGATCTTCGACGCGCTGGTGCAGCCGGGCGGCTTCGCCCACGTCGGACCGGTGGGCGCCGGGCATTTCACCAAAATGGTCCACAACGGCGTCGAGTACGGCATGATGCAGGCGTTCGGCGAGGGCTACGAACTGCTGCGCGCCAGCGAGCTCGGCATCAATGTCGAGCGCGCCGTTGAATTGTGGCGCCACGGCAGCGTGGTGCGTTCCTGGCTGCTCGACCTGCTCGCCAAGGCGCTGGACGAGGATCCGGAATTGCGCAGCATCAAGGGCTGGGCCGAGGATTCGGGCGAAGGGCGCTGGACAGTACAGGAAGCGGTACGCCTGGGCGTCCCGGCGCACGTGCTCTCGGCCGCCCTCTATGCGCGCTTCTCCTCGCGCCAGGATGACCCGCCGGCGATGAAGGTGATCGCCGCGCTGCGCAACCAGTTTGGCGGCCACGCGGTGAAAAAGGACAAGTGACGCCGGCGCGCTCCCCGGACACGGCCGGCGCACCGGTGAGGACACCGTGACGACACCCCGGGGCGATCCCTGCATCCTGGTGGTATTCGGCGCCGCCGGGGATCTGACGCGCCGGCTGCTGGTGCCGGCGCTCTACAACCTTGCCTGCGACGGACTGCTGTCGCCGCATCTGGCGATCATCGGCGTGGCGGGCGAGGCCCTCGATACGACGCAGTTCCGCGAGCGCCTCTCCGCCGATGTGCGCCGCTTCACCACGCGCAGCGCGGTGGACGAGGCGGTCTGGTCCGACTTCGCCGGACGGCTGCATTATCTTTCAGGCCGCTTCGAAGACAACGCCACCTACGCCGCGATCGCCGCGCTGCTCGCGCAACTGGACGCGCCCTCCGGGACCTGCGGCAACGTCATCTTTTATCTCGCGACCCCGCCGGCGGTGTTCGGCCTGATCGGCGAGCGGCTGGCCGCGGCGGGGCTGAGCGCAGCGGAACCGGGCGCGCATGCCCCGGGCGCGCCGCCTTGCCCGCAGCGCGGCTGGCGGCGCCTGATCGTCGAGAAGCCCTTCGGCCGCGATCTCGCGTCGGCGCTGGCGCTCAACCGGACCTTGCTGGCGCACTGGAAAGAGGAACAGATCTTCCGCATCGACCATTACCTGGGCAAGGAAACGGTGCAGAACCTGCTCGCGTTCCGCTTCTCGAACGGGCTGTTCGAGCCGCTCTGGAACAGGCAGCAGATCGATCACATCCAGTTCACGGTGGCCGAGTCGGTGGGTGTCGAAGGACGCGGCCGCTACTACGACGGCTCTGGTGTGCTGCGCGACATGATCCAGAACCACATGTTCCAGATGCTGGCTTACCTGTGCATGGAGCCGCCTTCCTCGTTTCGCGCCGATGCGGTGCGCAACGAAAAAGCCAAGGTGCTGGAGTCGGTGCGCATCATGAGTCCCGCGGAAGTGTTGCGCGACACGGTGCGCGGCCAGTACGGCCCGGGGCGCAAGCCCGACGGCACACCGGTCCCCGGTTACCGGCAGGAGAAGGACGTGTCGCCGCAATCGCACACCGAGACCTTCGCCGCGCTGCAACTGCACATCGACAACTGGCGCTGGGAGGGCGTGCCGATCTACCTGCGCTCGGGCAAGAGCCTGTGGAAGCGCGGCACCGAGATCCTGGTGCAGTTCAAGAAAGCCCCCGAGGTGCTGTTCCGCGACGCCGGCGGGACGAACAGCCAGGGCATCCGGCACCTTGAGCACAACCAGCTTATTTTCCACATCCAGCCGGACCAGGGCATCGAATTGCGTTTCCAGGCCAAGTATCCCGGGCCGCTGCTGGCGCTGCAGAAGGTGGACATGCGCTTTGATTACCAGGAGGCATTCGAGGCGTCGCGCAGCACCGGCTACGAGGTGCTGCTCTACCACTGCATGCGCGGCGATGCGACCTTGTTCACCCGCAACGACCTGGTCGAGGCGGCGTGGCGCATCGCCCAGCCCATCCTGGATACCTGGGCGGAGAATCCGCCGCTCGACTTCCCCAACTACGAGGCCGGCACCTGGGGACCCAAGCCCGCTTTCCACCTGGTCGAGCGCGATGGCCGCAAGTGGCTCGAGGTCATCAACCGCGCGGTGCTGGAGAAGGTGCCGCTGTTCGCCGCCACCAGCTCGGTGTTCCTGCACGGCCTCGCGCTGGTGCTGAAGCCCGCGGTGTTCGCCGCGGGCGACCTCATCGTCAGGAAAGGCGAAGCCGGCGCCGAGATGTATTTCGTGGCCCGCGGCGAAGTGGAGGTAATCGACGGCGAGCGCGTGCTCCTAGTCATGGGCGAAGGCAACTTCTTCGGCGAAAAGAGCCTGTTGCTGTCCGAGCCCCGCTCCGCCTCGGTGCGCGCCAGGACCCAGTGCGATCTGTACGTCCTGGACAAGTCCGACTTCATGAAGGTGCTCAAGGACCACCCGAAGTTCGCGCGCTCCATCCTGGCAGCCTATTGCAGCCGCTACAATCTCGTGGTCGATGCGGAACAGGCGTTCGACAGCCTGCTGGCCGGCTATCTGGACCGCGAGGCGTAGCCGCGGCAAAGAAAATGCGAATCGTGTTTTTGCACGGATGATGAAGCCATCCGCACAAAAACACGATTTCGAAGAAATGCGTAGCGCGTTTTGCCTTTATCCAAGGAGTCCTACGGTTCTCGGACCGGGGAAGCGGTGGTAGGCGTTCCGGCATCCTCCGCCCGAGCGCAATCCCGCGATCCGCAACGGAGCAGCGACATGGCCCTACACCCTCTGGCAGGTCAGCCCGCGCCGCGCGAACTGCTGGTCAACGTTCCCCGGCTGCTGACGCGCTACTACGCGGACCAGCCCGAGCCGTCCGATCCGGCGCAGCAGGTTGCCTTCGGCACCTCCGGACACCGCGGCAGCTCGCTTGGCGGCGGCTTCAACGAGGGCCATGTGCTCGCCATTTGCCAGGCGATCGCCGAGCAGCGGCGCGGCGCGGGCATCACCGGGCCGCTCTACGCCGGCATCGACACCCACGCGCTGTCCGAGGCGGCGTTTGCCACCGCGCTGGAAGTGTTCGCCGCGAATAGTGTGCAACTGGTGATCGACGCGCACCTGGGATACACGCCGACGCCGGTGATCTCGCACGCCATTCTCACCCACAACCGCGGCCGCAGCTCGGACCTCGCGGACGGGGTGGTCATCACCCCGTCCCACAACCCGCCGGGGGACGGCGGCTTCAAGTACAACCCGCCCTCCGGCGGCCCGGCCGATACGGCCACCACCACCGCCATCCAGAACCGCGCCAACGCGTTGCTGGCCGAGGGGCTGAAAGGCGTCAGGCGCGTCGCGTTGCGGGAAGCGCTGCGGGCGCCTCTGACACAACGCCGCGATTATGTTGCCGCCTACGTGAAGGACCTGGGCAACGTGATTGACATGCCGGCCATTGCCTCGGCCGGGGTGCGCATCGGCGTGGACCCGCTGGGCGGTTCAGGGGTGGGCTACTGGGAGCCGATCGCGGAGACCTACGGGCTCGACATCCGGGTGGTCAACAAGGTGGTGGATCCCACCTTCTCCTTCATGCGGGTGGACCACGACGGCAAGATACGCATGGACTGCTCGTCGCCGCACGCGATGGCCGGGCTGATCGACTTGAAGCATGAGTTCGACGTCGCCTTCGGCAACGACCCGGACGCCGACCGGCACGGCATCGTCACCCCGAGCGCCGGCCTGATGAATCCGAACCACTACCTGGCCGTGGCGGTGTCCTACCTTTATCGGAACCGGCCCGCGTGGAGTGCTGCCGCCGGGGTCGGCAAAACGCTGGTCTCCAGTTCCATGATCGATCGCGTCGCGGCCGATCTTGGGCGCAAGCTGGTGGAGGTGCCGGTGGGCTTCAAGTGGTTCGTCGATGGGCTGCTCGCGGGCACGCTCGCGTTCGGCGGCGAGGAAAGTGCCGGCGCGTCGTTCCTGCGCCGGGATGGCACGGTGTGGACCACCGACAAGGACGGCATCATCCTGGCGCTGCTGGCGGCGGAGATCACCGCCCGGACTGACCGGGACCCGGGCGAGCATTACGCGGCGCTGGCGGGACGCTTCGGCAGTCCCGAGTACGAACGTTCCGATGTCCCGGCGAACGCCGCACAGAAGGCGGCTCTGTCGAAACTTTCTCCGGAGATGGTGCAGGCGGGCGAGCTGGCCGGCGAGCCGATCCTCGCCAGGCTGACCCGGGCGCCGGGGAACGACGCCGCCATCGGCGGGCTGAAGGTGGTCAGCGAGAACGGCTGGTTTGCCGCCCGTCCCTCCGGCACGGAAGACATCTACAAGATCTACGCGGAGAGCTTTCTCGGAGTTGGGCATCTCCAGCGCATCCAGGAGGAGGCGCGCAGCATCGTGGCCGCGGCGTTGCGCGCGGCGGGGGTGTAGGACCGACCGCGACGATTGTGTTTTGACCCAGTCCCGGGCAATCGGAATTCGCGTTGGGTGCGGTCAGCTTTCCGGCTCGATCACCAGTTCCGGTAATACCACTTCCCATGCATCAACCGCCATTCGAGACTGCCATTCGGCTTTGACATCCTGCCGTCGCCGGACGCAAATCGCTGCTACGCGCGCCGTCACGATAGGTCCGATGGGCGACTGATAATTTGTTGCCGTACGACCCACTATCTGGCCAGTGCAAGTTTTGATAGCCCATCGTCCCGACCCGGATAGAGGTTCCCACAGCAGTTCGTCGCCGCTCCTCAGTTCGGCCAGCGCCCGCCGAACCGCCGGATCCTTCCCGCGTCCGGCGAAGTCCATATCTACATCCCCGAGACCGAGCAATTCAAAGCGTCGCGACAATTCTGCCGGCGGTGGATCCATCAAAGCCGGCGCACGAACCAGCACGGCAGGCAATCGGGTCAGCTCATCGGCGAAACCCGCACCGGCCATCCGATATAGCGCCAGTGTCTGGCGCGCCCGCGTCATTGCCACGTAATAGAGCCGCCGCTCGGCCAGGGTTTCCTCGCCCGTGGTACGCCAGCCGCCATCGAGCACCACGACATGATCGAACTCGAGCCCCTTTGCGCCGTGGGCAGTGGTGAGACACAAACCCTCCCCGGATCGCCGGTCCGCCTCAGCCAGAAATTCATAGGCGGCATCCAGTACCACCGCAATCGGAAGCGCCTCATCGCCGACCGCAGTACCCAGATCCTCGAGAAATTCCATCACCAGCTTACTGCCGGGTGAATCGGCTTCATCGCCACGCAGATCGGCAATCAGCACTTGCAGTTCCGGCAAGGACATTAATTCGCTCCGGTGCGCATCCAGCAGCCGCAGCACGCGCGCCACCTCCCGCAAACGTCGAGTGGGAGGCGAATTTTTACGGTGCCCCGCGAAGTGGCAAGGAATATCCAGTAACTCGCAACCGGCCCGAACCGGGTCCAGCACCTTCCATTCTCTGCCGATCACCGCGACACGGGACCAATCCCAACCCGCATCCAGATCGGCCAACCGACCCAGTTCCCGGAGCGCAAGCCAGCCTTGCGTCCGGAAATTGACTCCGCCATCGAGCACCTGCGCCCGCCCTTCACTTACCGCCGCATCGCGTCGCGCCCACATGCCTCCCGCCGCCTGCTTGCGCCGCCCGGCGTTGATGGCAATGGGATGCTGTACCTTGAGTCGGCCGGGGTGCCCGTCAATCAGGGCATTGGCGGCGGCAATGACATGGGCCGTGGAACGAAAGTTTTCCACCAGAAAGTCCGTCTTCGCTTCATAGTCCCGCTCGAAGCGGCGAATGAATTCCACCTGGGCGCCATTGAATTCGTAGATATTCTGATCGTCATCGCCTACCGCCAGCAGGTTCAGCCTGCGTTCCTTGTCCTGCAAGGTGCGCCCGGCGAGCGCGGAGAGGAATTCGTATTGCGGCCCGTTGATGTCCTGATATTCATCCACCAGCAGCCAGCGATATCCCTGCAGCATTCGATCACGCAGTGTGTCGGGTGTTTCCCAGTCCGCTGCGGTTTCGCCTTTGAGAAGACGGGTGGCGTCGGCAAGCATTTTCTCGAAGTCGAGCGGAAGGTCAGGATCGCGATTGGCCAGCGAGGTGCCGGTAAGGCGCAACGCCAGACCATGATAGGTGTGCACCGCAACGCCAAAGGCATCGCTGTCGATCAATTGCCGCAGGCGTCGCCGCACTTCCAGTGCCGCATGGCGGTTGAAGGTCACCACCAGGATGCTTTCCGGCCGCTCCCGCATCACCCGCACCAGAAATGCCACGCGATGCACGATGAGCCGGGTTTTGCCCGAACCCGGTCCGGCCAGCACCAGTCGATTTTGCGGCCTTTTCTCGGTGACGATGCGCCTTTGCAGCGGCGACAAACCATGGCTGATGCGGTGCCAGGATGCCTCGGTGGTCGCCCGCTCCAGCATTTCCTTGCGATGCGGAAAATAGCGGGAGAGGAAGCCCTCCCAGGTCAGCGTGAAATAGTCGCTCACCAGCCTCAGTGCGTCGGCGACCTTGCCCAGGCCCATTTCCGCGTAGCGGATCATGACGTGAATCTGGCTTACCCGCCGATCGTAGTGATCCGCCAGGGGCTGATAATCGTGGGCTGCAAAACCGCGCTTCTTTTCCTCCGGATAGAGCCGCAAGGTCATGGCCGCGCGGAATATCGACAACCCCTGCGCCAGGGTCATGACTCCCTGCTCGTGGAGATAGAGCAGCGCCGTCTGCACTGCGGCCGGTACATCACGCAGCTCTGCGGCGATGGCAAGATCGCCCTTCAGAGCCTGGCCGATCTGGCCCAACGTGAGATCGACCTCCAGATCCTTGCCATGGGTGCCTTTCGGCAGGCGCGCCAGAAACGCTCCAAGCACTTGCCCGGCACAGGCACGGCGCAACCGCGACAGGGCTTCAATCTCAGCCCATTCCCGCTGCACCGCCACCCGATAGGTTTGTCGATCCAGCCGGCGCAGACCCAAACTGCCATGCCCGCCCGGCAGCGCCCGCCCATCCTGGCGCAGCGTTTCCAGCAATTGGCTGATTCGTTGCGGCAGAACATCGGCAAATCCCTCGTCCTTCAAACCTTGCGCGAGCTTGGGCAGATTCAGCAATACCGGCTCCGGCGCTTGCCCGGCATCCGGCGCAGATTCCCGCAGCAGAGCAAGCAATGCGGATTCCAGCCGATTCAGTGATTCCAGAGTCGGCATCGAGGCGCCAGGCACGCCGACGCGCAGATAGGCGACGATGCGGCTGTCGTTCTCCAGCAATCCCATCATTTCCAGATCATGCAGCGCCCGACCCACTTCCATCGACGACAAACCCGCCGCCAGCGCCAGATCATCGGTCGATAGCCCATCCTTCGGATCGGCGTTGAGGATGGCACTCAGCAATTCCGACAATTGCTTTTGCCGCTCGACAGAAAAGCCGGCCGCTGCCAGTTTTTGCTGCGCCTCTTTCATGTCTCTGAACCGCAGTGACGCGGGGAAAACCTGAGTGCGATTCTCATTGCGCTCCAGCAAGGCGGCGTTCTCCAGCCAGGCCACAGCGGTCTTGACGCGGCTATCACGGCCTCTGTCGGCAGGATCGAAATCCAGTTTCAGATCTTCCGTCGCCAGCAACTCCCCCACCGTCAGCACGACGTTGCCTTCCCTGTCGGACGGACGGCGGCGCAGGGCGTGGAGCAGGTTCTGGATGTCCTTGGGCGTGAGCCGGCCATTCAGGGTCATGCCAAATTGACGCTCGGCATCCTTCTCGTCGTAGAACAGCACGCAGCGCGCCGCCTCCTGGTCGCGCCCGGCCCGCCCCGCTTCCTGAATGTAGTTTTCCAGCGAGCCGGGAATATCCGCATGAACCACCAGGCGCACATCGGGCTTGTCGATGCCCATGCCAAAGGCATTCGTGGCGGCAATCACCTTCAGCCCTCCGGCGATGAAGTCCTGCTGCCGCTCCTTTCTTGTATCGGGCGGCAAGCCGGCGTGATAGGCGGCTGCCGGCCAGCCCATCCGGGCCAGGTAATCTGCGACTTCCTCGGTGTGCTTGCGCGTGGCGCAATAGACGATGGCGCCGCCTTCATTCAGGCGATTCGCCGGCCTGTCCTCGGCGGGCTCGCCAAACTGATCCGCCAGCAGACGATGAATCTGCGACAGCTTGGCGTCCTCGCGCGTTGGCACGATGGCGAATGTCAGGTTGTCCCGGTCGATCGCGCCCAGGTGGAATTCAAGTCCCAATCCCAGCCGCTGCCGAAAGTGACTGGCGATGTCGTCGATCACATCCCGCTTGGCGGTGGCCGTGAGACACATCACCGGCGGTACCGAATCGCCATGGAGTTCCCGCATGAAGCGGGAGACATACAGGTAGTCGGGACGGAAGTCATGCCCCCACTTCGACAGACAATGCGCCTCGTCGAACACCCAGGCGGCGATTTCGCGATGCTTGATCGCGTCGCGGAAACTCCTGTTGCGCACCTGCTCCGGCGACACCAGCAGAATACCCAAATCGCCCAGGCGGATGCCGTCGAGAACCTGCTTGCGTTCCGGCAGCGAAAGCGAGCCGTTCAGCGTTGCCGCGGCGGTGATACCCCGACGCAGCAAGGTATCCACCTGATCTTTCATCAGCGCCTGCAGCGGCGAAATTACGATGGTCATGGCCCCGGTCTGCGCGTAACGCATCAAGGCCGGCAACTGGTAGCACAAGGACTTGCCGCCTCCGGTCGGCAAGATACCCAGCAAGGAGCGGCCGGCGAGCCCGGCACTGACAATATCGTCCTGCAACGAGTGGCCACGGTCATCGCGCCGGAAGTCATCGTAACCAAACCAGCGCTTCAGCCAGCGCCGCGCATCGTGGTTCTCGCGACACCAGTGGCACGCGGCATCGCCGCAGGGCGTGGCGCGCAGTTCGCGCACCAGCGCCGCAATATCCGGGTACTCCAGCCGTACCCACGGCGGCATGACGGAGTTCTCGCCGGCCACGCGCAGCCAGGCCAGCACATACGCGATCGCCGGGCGCATCGCGGCATTGGCCATGTCTTCGCTCAGCAGTTGCGCCAACCGCGACTGGCACACCCGATCGACCAGGGTCTGACGCAACACGGAGACGGTTTCCTCCCGTCCCGGCCGTGCCGCATTGGTCAAGGTCATGAAGAAATGGTTGAGACCGGAATGGGCACCTTCGGGCACCAGCAAGTGATGGTAAGCGCGCAGCACTTCCGGCGCCTCGCGTTGCAGCGCATCGCGCTCATCGCGAAGCAGGCCGACAGTCTGTTGTGCATCAGCCACCGGGTCATTGACCGCCAGCTTGAGGAGCCGGTAGTCCTTGACCAGGTGGTGGTAAGGATTGCTTGGAAAGGCAAGCGGCGAGAGCGCCAGAGTATCGACCACCGGCAATTCGAGAAGTTTGAGTCCCGGCGCCAGGGCCTTGAGAAGATTCAGGTCATGCCGAATGACATTGTGGCCAAGAACGAATGTTGCGCCGGCGGCCAGACCATCTACTTCGCCCAGCGCGGCTGCAAGGCTGTAGTTGCCCTTGAAATGGAGGAATCGCCCGGTGTCCGGCCGCAGCGCGCCAATCCTGAGAATGCGCTTGTCAACGGGATCGACTTCCAGATCGAGACACAGGCAACGCGGCGCGAAGTCGGTTTTCTTATCCATCGGCAGCGATTCTCACCTCTCCCACCTCGCCAGAAAAGCCGCGGCGCGTCCTCGCCCGAAGCGACTGGAGACACATTCTCCGCCATTCGCCTTGAAGTCCCGATCCACCTCAATGCCCTGATCGCGCCACCACACAGGCACTTCCCCGAATCAACGATAATATCAAAGACGATATAGCATTTGCCCGATGATGTCCTTTGGACGGTCTCTTTATCGTACTAAAGTTTCAAAATCATGCTTTCATCCCCGGTCGCGCGTAGTTGCGTGCGGCAACGATCGCGATTGCCATCACCGCGCCACAGGGCTTAAGCTTGGCATACCGGCTTTGCCTGGCCGCCTCTGGAGGAACCGAAGATGAAGAACCCTGTTGCCACTGCCATCCGTCTGCTGGCCACGTTATGCATGACGCTTGCCCCTGCACTCGCATCGGCGCAGGCCTTTCCGGCGAAACCGGTGCGTATCATCGTGCCGTTCCCGGCAGGCGGCCTGACCGACGTGGTGGCACGGGCGCTGGGACAGGACCTGACCAAGTCCTGGGCTATCCCGGTGTTGGTGGAAAACCGCCCCGGCGCCAATCAGCAGATTGCCGCGGAGTACGTCAGCAAGCAGGCCGGGGACGGCTACACCGTGATGTTCACCGACAAGACGCCCTTCGCGATCCTGCCGGCGCTGTACAGCAAACTGCCGTACGACGCGGTGAAGGATTTCACGCCGGTGGTCGGCATCATGCAGACGGCAACGGTGCTGGTGGTGCCCGCGGCGCTGCCCGCCAATACGTGGCAGGAGTTCGTCGCGCTGGCGCGCGCCAAGCCCGGCGCGCTCAACTATGGCACCTTCGGCCCGGGAAGCGTCACCCACCTCGATACCGAAGCACTGAGCGGCATGGTGGGCATCAAGCTGAATCACATTCCCTATAAGGGCATCGCCGAAGTGCTGCCGGCGGTGGCGGCCGGGCAGATTCAGACGGCGCTGTCCGGCATCTCGCCGGTCATCCCGTTCATCAAGCAGGGCCGGCTCAAGGCGCTCGCCCTCGCTGCGCCACAGCGCTCGCCGGTGTTGCCCGACGTGCCGACCTTCACCGAACTGGGCGTGCCGCTGGTATCGATATCGTGGTTCGGACTGATGGCGCCCGCCGGCACGCCGCGTCCGGTCATCGACAAGATCGCCGCCGACGTCACCCGCGCCATCAACTTGCCGGAGTTCCGCGACAAGTACATCACCGGCGTCGGCCTGGAAGTGTTCAACCAGGGGCCGGACCAGCTCGCCGCGACGCTCAACAGCGACCGCGCGCGCTACGCGACATCGGTGAAGAACGCGAATATCAAGCTGGACTGAACGCACTCCGCTGTTGCAGCCGGCTGCGGAAATCCCGCCTTCTATTGGATATCGTGCCGCGAGTCTGAACAACAGTCGGAATCACGGTCGGATTAATGCCTGTGGTTACAAAACTGGGCAGTTGGGCCGAGAGGGCCGTCATGGCTTTGCGTCGAATTGATTCTCCTGTCGTTCGAACGCTACGGACGCATCGAAGGCTTCCTAAGCGGGTGATCGTCGTATTCTGCCGGCGGGCCGCCTTCGTTTGCGATGAGCACAAGCATCGCTTCTTTGAGGCGGTTCAGGTCGTAGCGCCCTGAATGCGAAAGGCGCTCCCAGTCCTTCGTGAATGCCTTCGTTCTATCGCTGCTTCTTGGTTGCTTTGCGCGCTTTTGCTGCGCTGTTTTTTTCGAGGTCATTAAACAGGTCCTTCGCAGAACCGAACTTCGCCTTCTTGATCGAGCGCGCTTCTTGCATTGCCACCGAGGTTGCTTCGTTTGGCGCTTTCACTTCAAACGGCAGCGACTGGTGAACGACAACCTGACGCAGAAACAGGCGAAACGCCTGGCTAATGTTCAGGCCCATCTTTTCCAGCACCGCCGTGGCGCTGTCCTTCAATTCTGGCTCGATCCTTGAGCGAACATCGGTAGTTTTAAAAGTCGAGAACGTATTCATATTGGTCACCCGCCGGGCGTCGCCGGGCCGGGGCTCCTGTGTATTTCTAGCACGTATGTTTCTGGCTTGGTCCGCTTTGCCGAGCAGACGTGGCCACAATGTAGCTACATTGTGGCTGGAAGTCAAGCCAACGGGTCGTCGTCAAGGGATAGGCAAATCAATCCGGTCGCCAGGTCTGAGGGGCTTGCCGGCGCGCTGCAATGGCGTGCCCTTCAGACTTCGCGGCCGGATTGATTCGCTTATCGCTTCGCGGACTTGATGGCCGCGTCCACCTTCGCCTCGTCGGTGCCGTTGCCGTATCCCAGGACCCTGTTCCCGGGAACATTGTCGTGGAGCTGCGGCGCGCCGGGCTTCATCGCGTCCACCGCCCGGGTGACGTGCGGGAGGTCCTTGTACTCGATCGTGATGTGCTCGGCAGCGTCCTGGGCGATGACCGCGGATTCGGCCACCACGCACACCACCGGCTCGCCCACGTAGCGCGTCTTGCCCGTTGCCAGGGCCGGGCGGATGGTCTTGATCAGCTCCGAGCCGTCCCTCGATTTGCCGGCAATGGAATTGACCGGGATCGTTTTGACGCCCGCGGCTACCATGTCCTCGCCGGTGAGGATCAGGTGGACGCCCTTGGTGGACTTGGCGGCAGAGGCGTCGATGGAGACTATCTGGGCGTGGGGGCGGTCCGCGCGGATGAAGTAGGCGTGGAGTTGGCCGGTGACGTTGCGGTCGGCGGTGTAGCGGCCGGTGCCGGTGACGTAGCGGTGGTCTTCGAGGCGGCCTTTAAGGTGGCTGGTGGTCATATATGGCCTGTAAGGGTTTCTAAACCGTAGATTGGGCAGAATAGTTAGCCTAGACGTACATTCCCGGTACTGCGAACATAGCCCCAAAATTGCGTCGCTCCGGGGAAGGGAGAAGCGTGGCTACGTTACGAGACACATTTTTACAGCAGTTCCCGCCTGATATTAGAGCCCATGTGATTCAGTATGGGAAGGCTCTAGGCGACATAGAGGCAGATTTAATCATTTTTATGGCACGCAAGGCCGCGTGCTTCTTCCGTTGTCTCGAAGCTTTACAAATGACTCGCGTCGAGACAGTTGTCACATCTGATCGGATCCTTGATCACGACCTTGGTTGGGTCAAAGGAAAAACAGTCGCTCTAGTTGACGAGGCCCTGATTTCAGGAACGACTTTGTATTTCGCAAAAAAGTTGCTACTTGCCGCCGGGGCTTTGAAAGTCACTACCCACGTGCTTCTCGTGAATACTGACTGGTGGTCGCCCGAACTAGTAAAGCCAGAACCTGGATATCTTCGGCTTTCAGACCCCGAATCGGCAGCAGTAAGCGAAGCAATTGTTAGCGCCATGTCACTTTTGCCCCGCCCCTATTCTGTCGACTTCCCGCTGCTCAAGCGTTGCCGCATTCGAGATGCCGAACTCACCATTTTTCAAAGCACGCCCGGATGGTCGTGTTATGACGTAACCACTTCGCTGCAACGAGAACACGGCGTTGTTACCATCACTATGGAACCCGACGCGAAGCGATTGGCATCAATCCTTGAAGCATTCGGACTAAGCGAAACAGATGTCTCGATCGCAAAGGTCAGAATCTACGGGCGCCGCACACCCAGGGGACGATCATTCAATTTCCGCGCTCTTACCTATTTCATCTTCAATCCCATCACCGATCAATTCGTAACAACGCTATTCGGCGAAGTCTTGAGGAATGTAGCCCCGGAAAGCGGAGCGCCTTTGAGAGATTCATGCACAACCGGACGTTCCAAGTTGCGTCTGCTGCAATATCTTTTTGCATCAAAGCTCGCCGGGGTTTGGCTGGACACTCTGAACCCATTTTTCTCGAGATCACTAGAACCCTCCCACGATGATCGGGAACTATGTCTGTTGTTCCCTCCACTGCTTTCACCTCCAATCAAAACCCTGACGCAAGAGCTAAAAGGGATTCGATTATCTGGAACTCCTTATGCAAAGACGGAGGGCACACCATCTCGCATCAAATTCCGCTCCGCGCGCGCAAACATCTTTGACATCCAATACAGGCTGACCAAGCCCTTCGTCGATATGTATGTCAATCGAGAATTGAAGGCTCGACAATTGGTTAAGAAATATGGTGAAGCCGCCTTTGATAAAGACGAGTATCGAATTGTTCTGAATAGGCTTAATACCGGCGTCTCTATACCTCAATTGGAAAATGTGATTCCAGTCGCAAAGAACCTCGACCGGAAAAGAGTACTTTCCGCATTTCTCGACTTTGCGGTGGATCGGGGAATCGTTGTTCCCATAACCACAGAGGAAAAAAGCGATACGGGAGTGCTGTTTTACCGCGCCTACCGGCACGGGGAAGAAATCGTCGTTACTCAGAAGGAAATTCGCGTACTAGCGGTGATGTTTCGCGACTTCTTCGCGGAATTTGGCAACACCGGCGTCTCAAAGCTCTGGATCGAAAAGACGCTCGCGTTATTCATAAAGGCTGGGGCACGAAGCAATGTTTTCACTGAATGGCACGGCCAACTTGGCGCACCGGGCACCGTGGGGATACGGTATTTCTTACACGGCGCAATAGTTCAGCAAGGCACCCGACGTCTTACTGACTATCGACAGGACGCCTCCTTCGCACAGTATCTTGTTGACGAAGGTGTACTTGAAAATCAGGGTGGGGCAGTACGACTCGCTCGCATACCAGAAACACCGGTTGACCAAAGGAAGGAAGATCACGCGTCCGTTATCGCAATGACCTTTGGACGCGCATTACGAGAACTAAGGAAGGGCAAGAGCCAGCACGAAAGCGATCGAATATTGACCATGCTTGCGAGTTGTTATCGTCCGCAAGAAGCTTTGGTCGCTCTGGCTGCCGAACTGCGGATCTTCAGCGAGTACTGGAATTCGAACCGCAATAGGATACACAGCGCGCTAACGACGAGGATGCAACCACCGAACTTTGAAACTTACCGAAGTGCAGCCGGCTATGTAGCGATCCATAGCGGACTATTTAAGTATGAAGAATACGAAAAAGGCACACCGGGCAAAGTGGTCGAGGCAATTTACGGTGCTCTCCTCGCCAAAAAGGGCGCCATGGACGCAAAGTTATGGCGTCAACTTTGGCCACGAGAGGACACTTTTGGCCCGACAACCCAACTTGAACATGTTGGCCGGAACATTCAAGAAGCAGGGCTACTACTGCATAAGATTTCACTATTGATGCGATTTTGGGAGTTCATATGCCGTAAAGAGCGAGGGCAACCAGAGGCAACCCAACTGGTGAGTGACATTGAGGGTTCATTGGCAGAATTGCACCTAAGAGTTAAACAGCCAAAACTACACCGCATTTGGAGCGAAATATCTTCGGTAGATCATCCGGGCATAGTCATTGACGACGTAGTCCTCGCACTCGATTCGCAAGTTGTTCTGGCCGAGGGAGTTCTCGGTTTTGTGGATGAAGTAATTCAATCTCATGGAAGACTCCCAGCGATAAAATTCTTTCCCCATGCCCTCCGAATTCGTGTCAGTTCACACACCAGGAATGAGAGCTATTTCTCTGACTTAGAAGCTCGCTTGCACACAGAATTTGAACCGATATTGTCACGAATCAAGCATTCCTCCGTGCCTCAGGGATATCGCCAGGATCAGAGGAAGGCATCTTCAGGGTTGGATTTAAATTCAGATGAGCACTTACTAGTTCTTGTTCCCATTACAGGAGCCGAGAAGGGTATTGATATCGTACTTTGCGGAAGGGGAAACCGAAGCCCACTTTGGTTGACGCATTTAGCCGCCAAAACTATTAGCTTGATTGGCCCAGATGCCACGACGACGGCTCATCTACTCCTTGATCTTCCTGAGCAGCGTCAACTCTACTTTGTGGAAGGCAGCAGCCAACTAAAAAACGAACATTTCTGGGATCTTGCGAATGCGATATCTACGGAATTGCCCGAAGAGGCGCTGACAAAGTTAGTCATAATCGCACCTCCACAATCGAAATTCACACAAGGGATTACAAAATACTTCAGAGAATTCTTCGGTGGAGGCACCGGACTGCGAGATGGAAGACACAAGGAATTTTCCACGGAAGTTCCCTACGTGGCGTTTATCACGGACATTACTGTCGATACGAGGAAGACCGTTACTGTGAATCCCAAATTGGTCGATGTCGCTGTCATATCTATCGTCGCGGACGAAGTGCGTTCATTAAAGGGCTGGTTATCACGTCATGGGCCAGTAGCGGAGGTGGAGGGAATCAGCAGTGATCGACTTTTCTTAATCAGCGAAGTGCCGGGGTTGGACGGGACAATCAGTGTCGTAGCGACCCAGGCCCTAAGGCAGGGAAACAGGTCAATTGTTTCTGCAGTAGAGGATGTATTTAGAAATTGGCACCCCCGGATCGTTCTTCTCGCCGGGATTGGAGCACGCCTTAGTCCAAAAACAGAGATCGGAGATGTTGTTGTGGCAACAGGCGCCCACTACGCGGACGATAGAGTCGAGGAAGAAGGAAAGGCTACGCAACGTCGGCTGGAGTCGTTCCGACTAAACGCATGGTCAGAAACGCGTGTTTCGGCCTTTTTCAACACGTATGGCGATCCAGCAATCATAGGAACGTTCAAAGCCGTTCCTGGTGAAATCGCGTCTAGCGAAATCCTCCTTAGAGCCGAGAATCATTCGATACGAGAATATTTGTCAGAAATTTCGGACAAGATCATTGCAGTTGACAAAGAGATCGCTGGCTTCTTCTCTGCTTTTCATGAACGCGAACTAGTCAAGCAAAGACCCGAGGATGGATACTTTGTTTTTCGTGGAATTTCTGACTCGGGCGACAAGCTGAAGGCTGACGGTCCGGAACGTCAACGTGCAACGGATAATACCTTCATGGCCGTTGAATCCTTTTTGAAGAATCTTAGATTTAAGGCACAAGTTCGTAACCGTTGACGGATAAAACCCCACGAGGATTGAATCTCTCCGGGTCCAATTCCCCGCCCCTTGGGGCGAACACTTTCGCCGATGTCTTTGGTTTTGATACCCCGCGGCTTGCCGCGGGGTTGTTCATTAAATTATCTTGCGCAGATAGTCTTCTGCTGGCTGCCGGAGCCGGCATCGGTGTCGACTCCGGCCTCCCCGACTTCCGCGGTCCGCAGGGCTTCTGGCGCGCCTACCCCGGCCTGAAAAAATCCGGCCTACGCTTCGAGCAGATCGCCAACCCCGAGCACTTCCACAGTGACCCTACCCTCGGCTGGGGCTTCTACGGCCACCGGCTCAAGCTCTACCGCGAAACCCAGCCGCATGGTCACGACGATGGAGTCGAGGAGTTTTTTGGTATTCATACAACCTGGCCGAACGCTAAACATTCTCCGGCCGCATGCTGGTATATGCGGCTAGATTCCTTGACTGAAGTGAACTTGTAGCAAGTGAGTCAAGTTTGGCTACGCGGCGATTTTAGCCTCATTGTTCGCACAATTCGCAACATGACCGCATTCCGCGGTCCAGAATTCACGCTGGTCGAAGAAATCACCCAATCCCCCTGGGAAGGGCAGGGCCCCTTCCCCGCCCCTGGACAATTCGTAGAGCGTGACGACATGGCCGCCGTGGCCGGCCGCTTCCCTCTCGGAGAATAAGGCGGCGATGCTCGCCGGGGAGGCGCGTTCGCGAACGCAGACGCTTTACAGCCGGACGTTTACGTCCGACAATGAAGCTATGAGGGGCAACGAGTTCATACGCAAGGTGAAGGCCCTCGGCAAAGCTCGGAAGGTGACAGTGACGCTGAATGCGTCACGGGGCAAAGGTAGCCATCAGACGCTGTACTACGGGGCGGCCTTCACCGTTGTTCGCAACCCGAAAGACGAGTTGAAAGCGGGCACATACCATGCCATGTGCGCTCAGCTTGGCATCAATGCCCGTGACTTGTGAGAGGAACATCCGCCATGAATCGATTTCAGTATTCCGTAAAGCTCACGCCTTCTGAAGATGGCGGGTACGTCGTGACCTGCCGCGATCTGCCGCAGTTGATTACCCAGGGCGAAGACGAGCGGGACGCGCTTGAACAGGCGGCGGACGCGATGGATGAAGTCTTCGCGACGTACATGATCGACGGCATCGAGTTCCCGGAGCCGAGCAAGGCTAAGCGACGCGAGCATCTTGTCGCGCCGCCCGCGGAGACGATGGCAAAAGCGGCGCTATACATTGCGATGCGCCGGGCCGGCATCAGCAAGATGCAGCTCGCCAAGCAGCTCGGTGTCGACGAGAAAGAAGTCCGTCGCCTGCTCGATCCTCACTATGGATCGAAGTTGCCGCGCATTGCACAAGCGATAAGCCTGCTGGGACAGCGACTCGTGATTGATCTGGAGCCAATCTGATCGATGGCATTCTGTCGGCGCATACCAAGAGCCCGATGAAGGGAACCCAGCCGATACGGAGCAACGGGCAGCAGCCTGTGCGGCAGCCGTTCAGCCGTGAGGCGCTCCTCGAAGGGATCTCCAAACAGCAAGCGGGGATCGAGCGCCTGGATCGCGAACGGGGCGATGCCCGAAGCCAGCTTGCCGCGCTTCAAGCCGATCTCGCGTGGCCCGAATCAAGCCGCCTGCGCCAGCCTGCGCGCGTGCGCGATCTCGCCGCTGCGGGCGACACGGACCTGTGATGCGGCGAGCGTAACCACCGCCACGGTTTCGCCGTCCAATGTCGTGAACTCGACCTCGAAGCCCTTGCCATTCTGGTGCACCAACACCACGGTTCCAAGCACGCCATTGCGCCGCGCCGGCATGCCCTTCAGACTTCGCGGCCGGATTGATTCACTTATCGCTCGATGTTCTCCGAGGCGTCCATGGCGGGCAGGATCCCCGCCCCGCCGACACCGAGTTTCGCCATTTTCAATTTTCGATTTCCGCTCATCGATTCCGCCCGTCGTTCGCAATGAAACCGGATTGTATGTGCTTGCCCGTCGGAAATATGCAGCATAGGATTGTAGTTCACGCGCGAATTCAACAACCGCCTCACCCGGGAAGACCTCCATGACCTCCCCTACCGCAGCCGGCGGCAAAGGCCGGCTGTTGCGCAAGCGCTCACCATGACCCGCCGCCTTCCCGTTTATTTCCTGTCCCACGGCGGCGGGCCGTGGCCGTGGATGAAAGATGAGACCCAGGGCATGTACGACGCGCTCGAAGCGTCGCTGCAAGACATGCCGCGCCAGATCGGCGCCACGCCGAAGGCGGCGCTGGTGATCTCCGGCCACTGGGAAGAACGCGACTTCACGGTGATGGCGAGCCCGAAGCCGCCGATGATCTACGACTACTCGGGCTTTCCGGCACACACCTACCGCATCCAGTACGGCGCGCCCGGTTCACCCGAGCTGGCGCAACGCGCCCAGCAACTGCTGGTCGCGGCGGGAATACCCGCACGCCTCGACGACCGGCGCGGCTTCGACCATGGCACCTACGCGCCGCTGTATGCGATCTATCCGGAAGCGAACGTTCCGGTGGTGCAGCTTTCACTGAAGAGCGGCTATGACCCGCAAGCTCACCTCGCGGCGGGCCGCGCGCTGGCGCCGCTGCGGGACGAGGGCATCCTCATCATCGGCAGCGGTCTGAGCTATCACAACCTGCGCGTCATGGGACCCGCTGCCAGGCGACCCTCGGGCGATTTCGACGCATGGCTCAACCGCACCCTGGTGGCGAGCGCGCCGCGCGACAGAACCGCGGGCCTGATCCACTGGAGCGCCGCGCCCGCCGCGCGCCTTGCCCATCCGCAGGAAGACCACCTGATCCCGCTGATGGTGGCCGTGGGTGCGGCCGAGGAAGAACCCGCGGCGCGCGTCTATCACGAGGAAAACTTCTTCGGCGGCGTGCTCGTGTCGAGCTTTCGTTTTGGAGAATCGGCCGCGTAGCGGCGTACCTTTCCTCGCTCGCGGAACACCCGCGCCTCGCGCACGCAACACCCGCGCCTCGCGCACGCAACGCCCGCGCCTCGCGCACGCAACGCCCGCGTTGCTCAGTCGAGCAGCTTCCGGGCTGCTGCGACGATTTGTTGCGCCGTCGGCAGATGATCCTCTTCGCGCAGAAACGGCAGAAAGGTATCGGCGCGCGACAATAGCTTCGGTGAACGCAACAAGGCGTCCACCGGCAGTTCGTCGAGCGCGCTTTGCACCATCGGCCCGTAGCCGCCGTAGGGCGGCTCGTCCTGCACCACCAGCACCCGCCGCGTGCGCCGCGCGGCGGCGAGCACCGTGGCGCCATCAAAGGGCTTGATGTGCCCGAGACTGAGCACCTGCACCGCGCCTGTCATGCCAGCCTTCTCCAGTTCTGCCGCCGCCTCCAGTGCAATTTTCACAGTGCGCCCGGCCGCGATGAGAGTGAGGTCGCGCCCCGGTTTCATCTCGAGCGCCCGGTCGTCGAGCTCTGCGCCGAGCTCGCCCTCGTCCGCCATCAGCGAGCGGTCCTCGAGAAACATCGTCGGCACCGGGCGGCGAAACGCGGCGCGCAGGTGCCAGTACGCTTCCCGCGGCGTCGCCGGCATGCAGACTGCGAGATCGGGCACGTTGCTGTACCAGGACAGGGTCACGTCGGTGCCCATCGCCCCGTGGCGCGACCAGCGGCCGATCGGCGAGCGGATGACCAGCGGGCAGCGCAACCGGCCGTTGGTCGCGAAATGCAGCTTGGCGGCCGAGTGCACGATCGAGCTGAAGGCCACCGCTGAAATGTCGGCATAGGCCATCTCGATCACGCCGACGTAGCCTTTCATGGCTGCGCCCACGGCCATGCCGACCATGGCGCTTTCGCTGATCGGGCAATTGCGAATCCGCTCGGCGCCAAACCGCTCGTGCAGGCCGGCGGTGACGCCGCCGATGCTGAACGCGCCGACATCCTGTCCCATCAGGAAGCTTTTCGGAAATTCGGCCATGCCATCGGCCAGTGCCTGGTTGAGCGCCGTTTTGTAGGTGGTGGTCCCGGTCATGTCAGTGGCCTCGCGCGTTGGGGCGCGCTGCAGCGGCGTGTGCCGCCCGCGCCGCCTGCCACGCCGCCTCGATGGCGGCACGCTCGTCTTGCGCCATCGCATCGAGCGCCAGTTCGGCAATACCGGCGGCGACGCACTGGCGCCGCGCCCGTTCGATCGGATCGCGCTTTTTCCACTCGGCCATTTCGGCTTCATTGCCGCGCCGCGGTTCGCCGAAATGGCTGCTGTAGCCACCCATGCGATAGGTGTAGCAATCGAGCAGCACCGGCGTGCCGGCCGCCACCCTGGGTCGCGCTTCGCGGGTGGCTTCGTATACGGCAAACGGATCGTTGCCGTCGATTTCAAAGCACTCGAAGCCGTGCGGTTCCACATACCGGCTGAGGCCGCGCCGGACGCGCATCGCGCTCCACGGCTCGGATACCTGGTAGCCGTTGTTTTCGCAAATGAGCAGCACCGGCAGCTTGTACACGCCGATCATGTTGAGCGCCTCGTGCAGGTCCCCGGCGCCGAACGCGCCGTCACCGATGCACAGCACCGTGATGCCGCCATCGCCGTCCAGTTGCTGCGCCAGCGCGTAGCCCGCCGCCATCGGCGCCCAGCCGCCTATCATGGACGAGGCCGGCATCACACCCTTGTCAGGCCAGGCGCAATGGTGGAACACTTCGCGCCCGTCCAGCAGGGAGGCCGGCCCGCCCAGCAGTTCGCGCAGATGATCTTCCACGGTGATGCCCTTGCCGAAGAAAATCGGCCGCGACCGGTACGACGGAAACACCACGTCGCGCGCCTGCAGCGCCAGTCCCGCCACGCCGATCGCTTCCTGCCCCAGGGAGGGGTAGGTGTTGCCCAGCGCCTCGCCCTTGTTGCGGATGTCCATGCAAAAGGCTTCGAACAGCCGCACCCGCAGCATCATCCGGTAAAATTCGAGCGCCCGATGATCAGCACCCGGCGCGACCCGCGGTGCATCGGCATCTTCGGCATTCAGCATCCGCTTTTCCCTCCAGATTCCTTACCCTGCAGATCACCGCTTCACAGCGTCAGGCCACCCGGTCATGCCAGTGCGCCAGCGGCTCGCCGGCCACCGGCGAGCGGAACACGCCGAGTCGGTTCATGCGGATCGAGCCGATGTAAGCCGTCCGCAGATCGGCGCCGCCAAAGGTGATGCTGGCCGGAAACTGCAGCGTTTCACCCGCGGGATCCTCGAACACGCAATGGCATTGGCCTGCGGGGGTGATGACGTACAAGCCGTTGCGCGACACTTCGGTGACCCACAGGTTGCCCTCGGCGTCGAAGGCGATGCCATCGACGATGGCGCGGGGAAAAAGCTGTTCCGGGCCGTAGGTTTCGCCCGTCCCGAGCGAGCCGTCGGCCGCGATCGGCATGCGCCGCACCCGGCCCTTGCCGCTTTCGGCGGCGTAGAGGTAACGCCCGGCGCGATCGACGCGCACCTCGTTGGCGAAATAAATGCCCTCGGCGGCCACCTGCAGCTTGCCGTCGTCATAGCGCAGGATGGCGCCGTCGGGAATCGACTTGTCGATGGCGTCGCGGCGCGGCACGGTATGGGTGGAAATGGTCAGCCAGATGCGGCCGGCCGGATCGCGATAGACGAAATTCAGCGACCCGAGCGGCTTGCCGCCGGCATGGTCGGCGAGCAACTGCTGCCGCCCATCGCGCTGCAGCCGGTAGAATTTTCCGTGATCGATTTCGGCCACCAGCAGCGAGCCGTCGGCATCCAGCGCCAGTCCGTTCGGCAGGCCGGGAATGGTGCCGATGGTCCTCTGGCGCCCGTCGCGGCCGATGCGGGTGGCGCCGCCACGATCATCGGACACCCACAGCGTGCCGTCGCGCTCGGCAATGATGCATTCGGGCCGGCTCAGCCCTTCGCCGACATAGCCGATATCCGTTTTTGCAAGCTTGAAGTCGCCGATGGCCATGGCGGGCATTCCTTTCGCGGGAGGTGTCGTTGCTGCACGTTGCGTGGTCGCTCGCCGACTGCCGGCATGCGTCAAGTGTTATGACATTTGCGCGCCGAGCACCCGCATCTGGACATCGATCTCGACGAACGGGCGAACATCCACAATCTGCGCTGCGCTTTCAGCGGACTGCGCGCCGGTATTTGCCGGCGTACCTCCGCGTCCCCACACGGACGGCGTGAGGCCGGCGGTCCGCTTCCAGGCTCGTGTCGGCCGACCTTCGGCAAAGGCGCTCAATTCCCGCCGCCAGAGCTTCCTCAGCGCAATGACGCCGACATCGGCGACGCCCGGATGGTCGAGGCTGCGATCGGCAATCCGGCGCTGGCCAACCTGCGCGATATTGTCCTGCAGCCGGACCATGTCGCAACGCTTTGGATTGACGTCTCGAAGATGCAGCCGGCCCAGCAGAATATCCTCGGCCACCTGCTGATGCGCCAAATCGATTTCGCCTCTGCGGGCTTGGCGGCGTTCGCGGATGCGTTGCGCCGCCTCGCCCATGGCCGGCACGCGATGGATGCTGAACTGCATGTGGCTTGAATCGTCTATGGGCACCCACCAGAACAGCGACTCCTGCCAGCTTATCTCCGGGTCTGTCGGAAGGGCGGTCATGTGGATTACGTTCGGCATGCCGAATTGCTGGACAAAAGCCTGGCCGTCCTGGCGCGTAAAGGTAAATGTGCCTCCCCAGTCGCTTTCCTGAAACTTCAGCGCCCGGCCTATGCTGCGGAAGGCATCCGCATGGTCACCATGCACATAGGGGACGTGGCTCATGTCGAGGGAGTTTTCGAGGTTCTGGAAGTAATTGCAATGCCGCACGTAAGAATCAATCTCTACAAACCCGTCGAAGTGCTCAAACTCCGGGTACAGGGGAAATTCGGGCGCCGTATCGTCGGCCAGATGGGCGAATACGAGGCCCAGGTATTCCCGCACCGGGTAGGTCTTCAGTCGTATTTTGGCGGCGAAGTCGGGATCCTCCGCCGGCTGTTCCGTGCACTGCCCGTCGCGATCGAACTTCCAGCCATGATAGAAACAGCGGATTGCCTCGCCCTCCACCATTCCCGTGGAAAGCTGCGTCCCGCGATGCGGACAGCGCGCGGCGGTCAGGTGCACCTCGCCACTCTCGCCACGGTAGATCGTGAAGCCATCGCCCATGATGCGCAGCGGCTTGGCCTGGCCACGGACCAGGTCTGCCGAATGGTAAACCGGCTGCCAGAACCGTCGCAGATAACGGCTGCCGAGGGTGCCGGGCCCAGTATGAACCATCTCGTCGAAACTCACCCCGCTCGCTGCGCGCGCGATGGTTGCGGTGGCTGCTGATTTCGCCATATGACTTTCCTGAAGAAATTTAGAAGTACTCTGATCTCCTGGCCGCTATGCCGGCGCCACAACGAATGTAACGGGCTTGGCCGGGTACTGCCGGGCGCCCGCCAGTATCGAAACAGCCGAGCCTGCGAGGCCGGGAAAATATTGCAGTTTGCGCATCAATGGGTCCATGGGTTTTCCTCATTCTTCCCCGGCGAGATCCCTGGCGGCCTTGTCCATGAGGTCGCTCCAGATGCTGCCGCCGGTGTCCGGACGGCCCACCCGGGCTACAGCCCGCTGGAAGTGCGGTTCGGAAAGCGGTTTCCATTGAAAGAATTCTTCGATCAGCTCCTCGGGGATCCGGGCATGATCGGGACCGGCAATGGAACAGGCGTAGTAGTTCATCTGTGCCTGGTGTTCCAGGTGCATCATGGCCATCACCGCTTCCTCCATGGTCTTGCCGACCGTCACGGCGCCGTGACCAAGGAGCTGGACCGCGATCGCCTTGCCCAGGTATTTCGTCATCTTCTGGCCTTGCTCCTCCGAGGTGATCAAGGCCGTATGGGGATAGACCGGGAGGGGGTGACGGACGATGTGCATCCCTTCAGCCACCATGGGAACCACGGGGATGCCAAGGACCGAAAGCATGATGCTGAACGGCGGATGCACATGGACCACCGATTGCACCTCCGGTCTCGCCTTGTAGGCACAGGAATGGATCTTGACCTCGTTGCACTGAACGATTCCTGGCGGACCCTCCAGCAGTTCGGCGTCAAGATCGCATACCACCATGTTTTCCGGGCGCATGCGGGAAAGCACATCAATCGCATAGCCGCGTCCTTTGACGACGAAACGGTTGGGATCGGCAGGATCGCGGCGGCTGACGTGTCCCATGGAGGCGCGAATTCCGCTCGCAAGCCCGACCATGGCGAGAATGCGGTTACCGAGCGCCACCTCGCGCTTCACATCGTCAAGGCTCACGCAGGGCTCCTATGAAGATCGTTGAGCTGGCACGCCGCCGGAACCACCGATTCCGCCTTCCGCTTCCACTTGCTTGAGGAAGCTTCGCCAGACCGGCGCGATACGCTTGCCCTGAAGGTTGGAAACAACCGGATAGGGCTGTACTTCGAAGATTTTGGACCACTCTTTCGCCGTGACCACCGGAGCATGGTAGCGGGAGTTAGGCAACAACCTGTGGAGCCTGCGGGCGACGGCGGTCGGATGAATCGGATCGCAGCCGCCCGTCACGATGGCCGGAACCTTGATTGACGCCCATTGTTCCTCGGTCGCCCGGCACCCTGCGATCGGCAGGTCGGCGCTGGTATGGAAAAATGCCTCCCAGTAGGCCATCTGTCGTATGAATTGCCCGGGTTTCATGGCCAACAGGCGCTCGCGGTTGGCGCGGTTCTTCTTGATGGAGTCGGTGAACGCCCCGGCCGTCTTCACCACACCTGCCATGCCCAGCCGCAGGGCCGCGCGTATGTAAGGCCGGTACATCACCCTGGGTACGCCCTCGGCCGGGACGGCGCCTCCGGAGGGCCACGCGAGCATCAATCCTTTCACCAGCTTCGGGTACTTCAGGCACAGCAGCGGCGTGGTCCGGCAGCCGGCATATTCCCCGACGTAGCAAGGGCCGAGTCCGAGTGATTGAATCAGCCGCGCCAAATCATCCGCCCACAGGTCGGCTTCGGACCGGGCGCCTCGCACGGCAATGCTGGATTTGCCATCCGTGTTACGGCGGTCCCACAGGATGACCTGGAAGTCGCCGGCCAGCTCGGTGGCGACCACGCGTTGAACGTAGCCCGCCCACCTCCCACCCGGAGTCAAAACGACCGGAATGCCACGACCCAGCTTCTCGTAGTGAATCGTCCCGCCGACAACCGAAATTTCCGGCATTGCTTTTCCCCGACGCGCGTTTGATGCTGGATCGCCGTCAATTCCGGCGATTTGATCTGTCATGACCGGCTTTACAAATCCGGCGCTTCTCAGGATAGAATAATCTTAACCGTAGCATCGGTCCAGACGCGAGGATTGTTAACGACCCGTTTTGAGGAGGAACCCAGATGAAGGCAACGGCATTTTCACTGACCCCCAAAGACTATGCGAAACCTCTTGAGGTGGTGGGTGAGAAGATAACGGTACTTGCGTCGAAGGAAGCAACGCAAGGCTACGAAGTCTTCCTGCAAGACGGCGTTGAGGGATCGGGTCCGCCGCCGCACAGCCACGACTGGGACGAATCGTTCTACATCATCAAGGGTAACGTCGAAATTACCTCCGGCGGCAAGGCGATTGCCGGCAAGCCGGGAACATTCGTCCATCTGCCCGGCGGCACGGTTCATTCGTTCCGCTTCGGCTCCGGTGGCGGCCTGATGATTTCCATGACCAGCCGCGGCGGCAATGCCTCGGGCCTGTTCACCGACATCGACAAGGAGATCCCGCCCGGTCCCCCCGATATACCCAAACTCATCGCCATCGCCGCGCGCAACAAGGTGGCGATCGCTCCGCCACCGAAACAATAGCCGCGGGCATGAGCTGCCGCCGCGGAGAGCGCCTTGCAGATGGCGCCTCGTTAGTTTTCGCCGCAACCGCCGGTGGATAATCCGTCATGACCACACGCCGCTGCTTCGTTCAATCAATGGGTGCCCTGGTGGCGCTGGGCGCGCTGTACCCCGTCACGGGGCTGGCTCAGGCCCTGGAGTCCGTCAGAATCATCAACGGCTTTCCCCCGGGCGGCATATCGGACCTGCTCAGCCGCCGCATCGGCGAGAGAATTGCCGGAACGCCTTATTCAAGACACGCCGCAGTGGTCGAGAACAAGACCGGCGCATCGGGCCGGATTGCCAACGAATTCGTGAAAAACGCGAGCGCCGACGGCGCCGTCCTGCTGCTCACGCCGCTTGCGACCATGGCCATGTTTCCGCACATGTTCCGCAAGCTGTCCTACGACCCGTTCAGGGATTTTGCCCCGGTGTCGGTCGCCGCCACTTCGCACCACTGCATGACCGTGGGTCCGATGGTGCCCGTCACGGTGAGAACCGTCAGCGACTATCTCGCCTGGGCCAAGGACAGTTCCAGGAATGCGACCTACGGGTCGCCCGGTCCCGGATCATCCCCGCACTTTCTGGGCGCCCTGCTGAGCGTCAACACGGGCGTCGCTCTCCACCACGTCCCCTACCGTGGCGCAATACCCGGCCTGGTCGACATGATGGGAGGGCAGATCGGCGCCATGTTCACGACGTTGGGCGATCACGTGGTCGCCAACCACAAGTCCGGCAAGCTTCGCATCCTCGCGACATCGGGTCCGGCGCGCTCGCCGCTGACGCCCGATGTGGCGAACTTTGCCGAGCAAGGATTCGGCTACCTGACCCACGAAGAGTACTGGAGCTTCTTCCTGCCCGCCAGGACCCCGGCCGGCGTGGTCGCCCTGGCGAATGCCGCCATCAACGCCGCGGTAAGAGACAAGGCTACGATGGACAGCTTGAGCGGCTTCGGCCTGGTGCCCCTGGGCTCCACACCGGCCGAAGTGTCACGGTTGCTGAAAGTGGAATTCGACCGCTGGGAGCCGCTCATAAAGAAGATCGGCTTCACCGCGGATTCCTGATTGGGTTCGATCCAGCCTGGCCGCGATAGCCGCGCGTTCCGGCGAAGCGCTGACGGGTATCAAGCGGCGTCTTGATTCGCCGCACCCGCGCGGATCGCGCGCCACACCTTGTCCGGCAGCGCCGGCATCGGGATGTCCTCGACGCCCAGCGGTAACAGCGCGTCGATGATGGCATTGATGATGGCAGGGGGTGCCGCGTTGTTTCCCGCCTCGCTGCCGCCCTTGACGCCCAGCAGGTTGGTCTTGGTCGGAACGGTATGGTGATCGGACCTGATCTGCGGCATGTCGTCGGCGCGCGGCAAGTCAAACGCGGACCCGCTCAGAAGCTGCCCGGTTTCGCGATCGTAAACAATCTCCTCGATGAGCGCTTCGCCGAGGCCCTGCGCGATCGACCCGTGCAGTTGTCCTTCGAGCGTGATGGGGTTGACGACCGTTCCCACATCGTCGACCGACGACAAACTTTTCACCTTGACCGTGCCGGTTTCCGGATCCACCTCCACCTCGCAGATCATGCAGCCGTTGGGCATGCAGTAGGAACCCTCATGAACTCCCGTGCCGTCCAGTCCGATGCCAAACGCCCCGGGCAGCCCCATCGGCTGGTACGACTTCCTCGCCACTTCGGCAAAGCTCACGCAGCGGTCGGTTCCCTGCACGCGGAACTTGCCCTCTTCGAATCCGATGTCCGCCTCGCTTGCCTCCATCATCCAGGCGGAAATCGCCTTGCCTTTCCTCACCACCTCGTCCGCCGCCAATCTGAGCGAGGAGCCGCCGGCGACGGTGCAGCGCTGAGCAAACGTTCCGCGGCCGAAAAGAATCTTGTCGGTGTCGCCCTGGAATACCCGCACCTTGTCGAACGGAACGCCCAGCCACTCCGACACCATTTGCGTGTACATCGTCTCGTGACTTTGCCCGGTCGCAACGGTGCCGGCGTGCAACGCGACCGAGCCGTCGGGCGCAACCCGGATCTCCATCCTTTCCGACTGGCTGCTGCCGGACGGGTGGCAATGCATGCCGAGGCCGATGCCGCGCCGCAAGCCGCGCCGTTCGCTGTCGGCCCGCCGCGCGCCGAACCCCTGCCAGTCGGCAAGCGCCAGGGTCTTGTCGAGGATGCGCTCAAAATCGCCCGAGTCGATGGTCAGGCCGCCCGGCGTCTCATAGGGCAGAGCCGAGGGCTTTATGAGATTGCGCCGGCGGATTTCTATCCGGTCAATGCCCATTTCGCGCGCTGCCTTGTCGATCAGCCGCTCGATTATGAGCGTGGCCTCGGGTTTTCCCGAGCCGCGATGCGGGCCGAGCGGGCAGGAGTTGGTGAACGTTGCGCGGACGACCGAGTGGATCAGCGGCACATCGTAAGTCAAGGTGTAGCTTCTCCCCGTGTTGTCCGGGGGCACGCCTCCGTAGGCGCCGAGATAGGCGCCGACGTTGATCGTCACCGCTACGCGCAACGCCAGTATGCGTCCTGCGGCGTTCAATGCCATTTCCGCTTCGGCTATCTGGTCGCGTCCGTGGATGTCCGAAGACAGGCTTTCACTGCGATCCGCGGTCCATTTCACCGGGCGCCGCAGTTTGCCGGCCGCCCAGACGGTAAGCACCTCTTCCGGATAGCCGGGGCCCTTCACGCCGAAGGAGCCGCCTATATCCATTGCAATCACCCTTAAATTCAGCTCGGGAATTCCCAGTGCCGCGGCAACGATTTCCCTGCTGGCGAATGGCAGTTGCGTGGTCGAACAAAGCGTGTAGCGGCCGTCGATTGCATCGAAATAGGCGACCGCGGCGCGTGGCTCGATTGGATTGGCCGCAATGCGCGGATAGCGGGAAAACAGCTTTGTTACGTGGGCAGCTGCGGAGAATTTCCGGTCGACGACCGCGCGATCGCCGTTCTCGAGTTCAAAGCTGATGTTATTCAGCGCATCGTCCCAGATCCTGGGAGCGTCAGTTGCGAGAGCGTCCTCGAGCGTCACCGCAGGCAACGCCTCGTAATTCACACCAAGCAGCTCCCCGGCATCGATCGCCTGGCCAAGGGTTTCGGCGACGATCAGGGCGACGCGGTCCCCGACGTGACGTACCTTGCCCGTAGCCAGGATTGGCTGCAGCGGGCGATGGTGTTTACTCCCTTCGGGCAAATGAGGGAATGCGTGGCATTTCAATGCTCCGATCCTTTCCTCGAGAACGTCCTCTCCGGTAAGCACAGCAAGTACCCCGGGTGCTCTCAAAGCTGCCGATTTGTCGATGCCGAGTATGCGAGCGTGCGCATGGGGGGACCTGACGACATACGCAAATGCCATGTCCGGCAACGCCATGTCTGCGACGAAGTGACCTTGCCCGGTGAGAAACCGCTCATCCTCGATACGGGATACCGGTGCGCCCGGCCCGGTCTTGGTTACGGTTTCCGTGGTTGCGGCTTTTCGCACTGGTCCTCCCTTTATTGAAATGAAGTGCCGATGCCGCGCGCGCAGCTGACGCGTGATTTGATCGAATGCCCCGGCCGGCGCCGGGGACCTGGCGGACAAAGACGGCGCGCCCGGGATATTGCCGGAGTCCGGCGCTCGCGGCTTGTCCCCGGCGCAATGTCATTTGCCGCATTCATTCAATCCTGATCCCGGCTTTCTTGACCACCTTGCCCCACTTCTCGTAATCGCTTTGCATCTGGGCACGCATCTCCTCGGGCGTGGTGGCAGGCGCAATTTCGAATCCGACCTGCTTGAGACGCGCGCTCACGTCGGGCAGATTGACGATGCTGCGGGTTTCTTCCGCGAGCTTCGCGGTGATGGCGGCCGGCGTGCCCGCCGGCGCGGCCAGGCCGAACCAGAACGGCACTTCGTAACCGGGCAGGGACTCGGACACCGCGGGCAGGTCCGGCAACATGGCGAGGCGCTTTTTCTCGGCTACGCCGATGGCGCGGATCTTGCCCGACTGCATGTGCGGCAGCATCGAATTGATCGCGCCGAACAGCACGTTGACGCGGCCGCCGATCAAGTCGAGCAGCATGCCGGCCGCGCCCTTGTACGGAACCATGACCATCCTGGTGCCGGTCAGGTCCATGAACAGTTCCACGGCGAGGTGATGCGGCGAGCCGATGCCCGGGGTCGCATAGGTCAGCTTGCCCGGATTGGCCTTGGCATAGGCGATCAGCTCATTGATCGATTTCACCGGCAATTCGAGATTGACCGCGGCGGCCATCGGCAGGGTGAGCGCGATGGTGATGGGCGCGAATCCCATGGGATCGAACGGCAGGTTCTTCTCCAGCCAGGGCAGCATGGTGAGGCCGTTGGTCACTACCAGCAGGGTGTAACCGTCAGCGGGGCTCTTGGCGACGAAATCCGCGGCGATGTTGCCGCCCGCACCGGGCTTGTTCTCGACAATCACCGGCTGGCCGAAACGCTCCTGCATTTTCTGCCCGACCGCGCGCGCGAATACGTCATTGCCGCCGCCGGGGGTGAAGCCGACGATGATCTTCATCGGCTTGGCGGGGAAGGCCTGCGCCTGCGCGCTGCCCGACAACGGCAGGACCGGCAACGAGAAGATCAAAGCTGCGACAGTTGCCACCAGCGGACGCAATGTCATGAATTCCTCCTCTTGATTCCGGGCCCGCCGGCGGTCGCCGGCTGGAAATTGCGGGTACTTGCTCGTTCCCGTTCGGCGGCAAGTCTCAGATACAGTAAATGTCCACCATGCTGGGCAGATAATCATTCTGCAGGATGGTTTTCTTCTTCGCGATTTTCCATTCCCCGTTGCGCTTCACCAGCCGGTAGTGCGCATGGCCGAAAAACAGCTCCGACTTCTTGTGGCGCGGATCGAACACGTGGCTGGTCCAGGTGGAACGCACCGCGATCGCATGCTCCTCCGGCGTGCCCTCGAGCAGCACGTTGGACAACAGGTGCGCGGTTCGGCGCATCGGGTGCGAGGCCGGCGAACGGCCCGAACGGATGCGCACGAAGCGGTCCTCCAGCCCGGCGCGGCTGGCGTAGTAAATGTGCGAAAGCTCTGCCCGGGGGTCGGTGGTCAGGGTCTCCTCGGTGCGCCAGGTCGGCACCCAGTATTCGCAATCCTCGGTGTAGAGCGCCAGCCAGTCGTCCCAGCGCTGCTCGTCGAGCCACACGGCTTCGCGCTCCAGCACCTCGCGCGCAATCGCCAGATACGCGGCATTGGCCATTGCGCAATCCGCTGCCTGCTCGTCACTGTTGTGTTTCGGATCACCCACGGTGTCGTCCTTCCTGTCAGCCGTAGGCGCGCCTGCCCGACACCCCGGCCTGCATCAGCCGCGCCCACTCGCGATACGGCGGGTGGAAACCGGTTTCGGTCTGGATGTCGAAGGGTCCCTGCACGCTCTCGGCCGGCGAAATGCCCATCTGCTTTGCCAGCTCGCTCTGGCCGTCGTGTCTTGCGCCAAGACCGCGGGCGTATCCCTGCAGCCATTCCACCTGCGTTGCCGCCATGCCCGCCTGGGCGTCCTCGTAGACGACGGTGTCATCCGGCGTGGCAAAACCGCTGACGTTGAAAAAGTCCTCGAACTGGCGCAGCCGCCAGGCGCGTATGTCAGCCGCCTCGCCGACAGGCGCCATGCAGAACACCCGCATCTCGGTCTTGTCCACCGCGATGGGCCGGAAGATGCGCAACAGCAACGATGTCGAATCGGCGATCTGCATGTTCGGAAAGATGACCGTGTTGCGCATCTTCAGCATCCAGTCGGCACGCGCATCGCCGACCCGCGCGCGCACGGCGTCGATGCTCGAATAGACGGGGCGTTTGGTGACTTCCGCCTGGTTCAGCCAGATCACCGAATGGCCGTTCGGGAATCCGAACATGCCGCCTTCCTGCGAGAAGCGCTTCTGCCAGTCGAATTGCCGCGCCTCCTGGTGGCCCGCGCCCACCCGCCGGCGCTCCTGCACCGCCATGAAACTGGTGTGGGTCGAGGTGAGGTGGTAGGAATCGATGCCGTTGTCCATCTGCAGCTTCCAGTTGGCATCGTACGTGTAGGCGATGCGCCCGGGCACGAATTCCATGCCGTCGGGCCCCTGCTCCATGGCGAGGTCGAGGAAAAAACGCATGTCGCCGAGGAAGTCCTCCAGCGGCGGCACATCGGCGCTCAGGCTGCCGAACAGCAGGCCCTTGTAATTGGCAAGGCGGGCCAGCGGGATCAGGTCATGGTCCTCGGCATCAAATGCCGGCGTATAGCGCCCCGCCTGGCGATCCTTGATGTCGATATTCCTGCCGGCCGAGTCGTAGCCCCAGCCGTGGTAGTTGCACACGTGATACTTGGTGTTGCCCGATTCGATGCGCTCCAGGGTCGTCCCCTTGTGGCGGCAGACGTTCAGATGCGCGCCGATTTTGCCCTTCGCGTCGCGGCTCACCAGCACCGGCACGCGGCCGATGGCGGTGGTGATGAAATCGTGCGGCTGCTTCAACTGCGAGTCCAGTGCGAGAAACACCCAGGTGCGCTCGAAAATGTACCGCTGTTCCAGCGCGAACAATTCCGGGTCGGTAAATACATCGCGGCGAATGCGGAACACGCCCTCGCCGGGGCGATCGTCGACGTAGTACCTGATGTCCTTGAGATCCATTTGCTTCTCCTTGGTGCGGTGCTGCTCTGCCGTCAACCGCGCTGGGGCGCGACGCGCAAATCGGGCGACTGGTTACTGAATGATGCCGGGTGGCGCGGCCAGCAGCTTGTCGGCGATCGGTTTCATGATGTACCAGCCCGAGGAATGCTGACCGGGTACGCCCGCGACCGGAGCGCGATGCGGCACCAGTCTAGGCAAGGCAGTCGGGTTAATCAAGTGCACGATGTGTATTGTGTGCCGCGCGACAGGCGCGAGACGCGCCGGCGAATTCGGGCACGCGGGGCAGGCCAATGAATGTCGCGGCTCGACGCCCGGAAATCGACGCTGTCGCCAACCCGGTGAAGTCGCTCGCACTCGCTGCCGGAGCCACAACTACGGCGACTTGCGGAACCGCGCGGAAGCGCAGTATCGTTCGGCCTTGCCGCAAGCCGGGCGCGCTGCGCGCGCACCGCAGCGGCATTGATTTTCCCGGCCGGTCTCGCGCCCGGGTCCGCGATCTTGCGTCGTGACTGCGGAATTTTTAGCGGCACAGGACGCCGCGAGACCTGGACGGGCAGGCCGAGAAGGCGCCGGCGATCCGCATCGTAGTTTCTTAATCAACAGGAGAGCATGATGGGAAAAACGATCGAACTGACTGCAAAAGACGGACACAAGATGGCGGCCTACGTCGCCGAGCCCGCCGGCAAAGCGCGCGGCGCCATGGTCGTGGTGCAGGAAATCTTCGGCGTCAATGCGCACATCAAGGAATTGGCTGACGGCTATGCCAGGGATGGCTATCTCGCCATCGCCCCACATTTTTTCGATCGCTTCGAGCGCGGCTTCGATCACGGCTACACGCAGGCCGACATCGACGCCGGTCGCGCCATCGCGATGAAGACCAACTGGGACAACACCATGGCCGACGTGCAGGCCGCGGTGGACCACGGCAAATCCGCCGGCAAGGTCGGCATCGTCGGCTACTGCTGGGGCGGCACGGTGGCCTGGCTGGCCGCGGCGCGCGTGTCAGGCCTGTCCGCTTCGAGCCCGCACTACGGCGGCGGCGTGGCCAATTTCGTCGGCGACAAGCCGAAGATCCCGGTGATGGCGCACTGGGGCGAGACTGACCATGCGATCCCGCTGACCGACGTGAAGAAGGTCACCGACGCGCATCCGGAAATCACCTCGCACATCTATCCCGCGGGGCACGGCTTCACCTGCGACCACCGCGGCTCGTATCACGCCGAGTCGTCCAAGCTGGCGCGCGAGCGCACCCTGGAGTTTTTCCGCAAGCACCTCGGCTGATCCGGGAGCATGGGGAGCCGCTGCGGACAGATTCATAGATTGATCTCTCAGCAACGACCGGGTGAAAGAGAGGACGGGTTTGTCCTGGCCGGGGGGCATCGCCTCGAATATAGCTGGCTGCCGGCCCGGCGGCCCGAGTTGCCTGCGCTTGTTTTTCTGCACCAGGGCCTGGGTTCGGCAGGCATGTGGCGCGACTTTCCGGCGCGCCTCGCCGAGCACACCGGCTGCGGCGTACTCACCTATTCCCGCCGTGGGTATGGCCAGTCGGACCCGGCAGGCGCGCCGCGCCTGCCGGATTTCCTGGTCGTGGAAGGCGCCGAGGTGCTGCCGCAGGTGCTCGCCCAGCGCGGCCTGGACGATGTCATCCTGATCGGGCACAGCGACGGGGGAACCGCCGCCCTGGCATACGCGGCGCACGGCCACCGGCTGCGGGCCGCGATCGTGGTTGCGCCCCATGTCCGGGACGAGGAAATTTCCTGGCGCGCGATCGGCCGGCAACGCGCAGAGTGGGCCGGCAGCGCACTGCGCCAGCGGCTTGCCCGCCATCATCGGGATGCCGACGCGACGTTCTACTCCTGGGCCGAAATCTGGCTGTCGCCGCAGGTGCGCGGCTGGAGCATTGAGGCGCTGCTGCCGCAGATCCGCGTGCCGGTGCTTGCCATCCAGGGTCGGCAGGACAGCCACGGCAGCATGATCCAGATCGACAATATCGCGTGCTACTCGGGCGCGCCGGTGCGCCTGGAAAAGCTCGACGATTGCGGCCATGACCCGTTCCGGGAACATCCGCAGCGGATGTTGGGGCTGTGCGCGAACTTCATTGCCGAACACGGTCGGCCCTTGCCAAAAAACTGCGCGGCGCGAACAACATTTCCCTGATGCTTTCGGCCTGGCGCACGGTAAAGCCGCAATGACCCGATGAACACTGGCCTCGAAGCGCGTGACGTCCATCGAATGCACTTCGATGGCGAAGAGCTCGCTCTTCTGGACGTACGCGAGGAGGCGATCTTCTCCCAGGGCCATCTGCTGCACGCGCGCTCGGTGCCTTTGAGCCGTATCGAACTCAGGATCGCCGCGTTGGTACCGCGGCGCAGCACGCGCCTGGTCCTGTGCGACGCGAACGACGGTCTCGCCGAGCGCGCGGCGGACATTCTCGCCGGGCACGGTTACACGCGCCCGTTCATATTGAAGAACGGTGTCCAGGGATGGGCGGAGGCGGGCTTCGAGCTTTTTTCCGGCGTCAATGTGCCGAGCAAGGCCTTCGGCGAGTTCATCGAGCGCCATGGCGCTACGCCGAGCATCGATGCCGCGGAACTGAACCGGCTGCTGCGGGAGAAGGCCGACATCGTCGTCCTCGACAGCCGGCCCTATGATGAGTACGCACGCGTTTCCATTCCCACGGCGATCAACGTACCGGGGGCGGAGCTGGTGCTGCGCGTCCGGGACCTGGCGCCCTCTCCGCGGACCCTGGTGGTCGTCAATTGCGCCGGGCGCACCCGCAGCATCATCGGCGCCCAGTCGCTGATCAACTCGGGCCTGCCGAACCCGGTGGTGGCCCTGCGCAACGGGACGATGGGATGGTCGCTGGCTGGACTGGCGTGCGAGTCGGGAAAAAACCAGCGCGCGCCCAGCCCGTCCTCCGCCAGCCTGAAGTGGGCAAAGGCGGCGGCGGCGCGGGTGGCACAGCGGTTTGGTGTCAAGCCTGTCGATGTCCGGACATTGAAGCGATGGCAGGCCGAGGCCGGCGAACGCACGCTTTACCTGCTGGATGTCCGGGACCCGGCGGAATACGAGCGCGGCCATCTACCCGGCGCGCTGTCGGCGCCCGGCGGTCAACTGGTCCAGGCCACCGACCAGTACGTGGGTACGCTGGGCGCGCGCCTCGTTCTCCTTGACGATGCCGGGGTCCGGGCAGTCATTACCGCGTCGTGGCTGATGCAGATGGGGTGGAGGGAAGTGTTCGTGCTCGCGGAAAAGGGAGTCGAAACCGGCCGGCCGGCCGCGCCGTTGCTCGGACAATGGCAATGGCCGCAGGCCCGGATCGAACCGGCCGCGCTCCGGAAACTCCTCGACAAGGGCGCCGCCACCGTCGTCGATGTGTCGCTCAGCCGCGCCTATCGCGCAGGCCATATCCCGGGCGCGTGGTATGCCATCCGCGCGCGGCTGGCGCGTGCTCTGCCCAGGATGGCGCTGAACGGCGCCACCCTGGTGCTGACATCGGAGGATGGCATTCTCGCGGGTCTCGCGATTCCGGAGGCGCGCTCGTTGACCGACCTGCCGGTGGCCTGCCTCGCCGGCGGCAATGCCGCCTGGGCCGCCGCCGGATACAAGCTGGAAGCCAGTGACGGAAATTTCGCGGACGAGCCCGTGGACGTCTGGCTGAAACCGTACGAACGGCGAACCGGCGTCACCTCGGCGATGGCGGAATATCTGGCGTGGGAAACGGACCTTCTCGAACGCATCGACCGCGATGGCACCTGCAACTTCAACTTCCCTGCTGCCAAGACATGAACGCCAGCCCATCCAAGAGCAAGGCGACGCACCGCAAAACCGATCGGCGCTGCGCACGCTGCGTGACGGCGGCATTCGCCCGCGCGAGGCCGATCCGGCCTTGATGTGCCAAACGCTCCGGTGCAAAACCCTCCGGTGCAAAACCCTCAATGTGCAAAACCACCGGTTAATGCTTTACCATGTCGCCCAAGAGGCCGGGCGCCGGCTTCGCCAGCGGAACGCCCCTTCAGTGTGAATGCTCCCTTAGACAGCTCGGTCGCGCATGAACGTTACGTCGGGCGCTCGATCGAGCGCGTCGAGGATGCCGCGCTGCTCAGCGGCACGGCGCTGTTCGGCGACGATCTGCCGGTGCGCGGCAATACGCTCTACGCGGCGATCCTGCGCTCGCCGCACGCGCACGCCGAAATCCTTTCTATCGATGGCTCGAAGGCGCTGGCGCGTCCCGGCGTGGCGGCGGTCATGGTCGGGCGTGAAGTGCGCGAGCAGACCGAGCCCTTCATCGTCGGGGTGAAAGCGCCGATCCAGGACTGGGCACTGGCGGTGGACAAGGTTCTCTACGTGGGCGAGCCGGTGGCGGTGGTGGTCGCCTCGGACCGCTACCTGGCCGAGGACGCGCTGGACGCCATCGAAGTGCAGTACAAGCCGCTTCCTGTCGCCGTGGACGCGCACGCGGCAATGCAAGCCGATGCGCCGCTGCTGCATCCGGCCTGCGGCAGCAACGTGGTGCACGAGCGCAGCTTCCGCTACGGCGATCCCGAGAGCGCCTTCGCCGCCGCCGCGCGCAAGGTTTCGATCGAGGTGGAGTATCCGCGGCTGCTGTGCGCGCCGATGGAAGGCTACGTCGTCATCGCCGACTACAATGCGGCCGAGGCGAGCTACGAGGTCGCGGCGAATTTCCAGGGGCCGTTCTCGGTGCTCACCGTGGTGCCGCGGGCGCTGCGCGTTCCGGCGAACCGCTTCCGGCTGAAGACGCCGCCGAATTCGGGCGGCAGCTTCGGCTCGAAGCTCGCGATTTTTCCGTACATCGTGCTCATCGCGCTCGCCTCCAAGCGCACCGGACGGCCGGTGAAGTGGGTCGAGGACCGGCTGGAGCACCTCGCGGCCTCGGGTTCCTGCCCTTCGCGCAGGACCAAGGTCGAGGCGGCCGTGTCGGAGGACGGCCGGATACTCGCGCTCGCCTGCGACAACGTCGAGGAATACGGCGCATGCCTGCGCGCACCCATGCCCGGGCCGCTTTACCGGATGCACGGCGTGACCACCGGCGCCTATGGCATCCGCAACCTGTCGATCCGCAACCGCATCGTGCTCACCAACAAGGTGCCCGCGAGCCTGGTGCGCGGCTTCGGCGGCCCGCAGACCTATCTCGCGCTGGAGCGGCTGGTGCAGCGCATCGCGGTGGAATTGAACCTCGATGCGCTGGAGGTGATCCGCAGGAATCTCATTCCGGCAGCCTCGTTTCCGTACCGCACGGCGGCCGGCGCGCTGCTCGATTCGGGTGATTACGCGGCCGCGATCGACAAGGCCGCGCGCGAAGGCGGGCTGGAGGCGCTTGAACGGCGGCGCGACGAGATGCGCGCCCAAGGGCGCCTCTACGGGATCGGTTATGCCTGCGTGGTGGAGCCCGGCGTATCGAACATGGGATATCTTTCGACGCTGCTGCCGGTGGAAGTGCGGCGCAAGGCCGGTCCCAAGAGCGGTGCGATCGGCACCGCGACGGTCGGTGTCGACGCGAACGGCGCCGTGACCGTGGTCTCGGACTCGACGCCGCAGGGCCAGGGCCATCGCACCGTGCTGGCGCAGATCGTTGCCGATGAGCTCGGCCTCGTCCCCTCCGATATTGCCGTCAACGTCGAGCTGGATACGGCGAAGGACGGCTGGTCGATCGCGGCCGGCAATTACGCCAGCCGCTTCGCCGCCTCCACCTGCAATGCGGCCTATCTCGCGGCGGGGCGCATTCGCAAGCGCGTGGCGGAAATCGCCGGCAAGGCGCTCGGCGCGCCGCCGCAGGAAATCGCCTTCCGGGACGGACAGGTGTTCGTGCTTTCCGATCCGGCAAGGACGCTGCCGTTCTATCGGGTGGCCGGCATGGCGCAGTGGTCGCCAAGCGAGCTTCCGGAAGGCGCCGCGCCGGGACTGCGCGAAACGGTGCAGTGGAGCCCGCCCGAGCTCGCGCCCCCCACCGACGGCGACCAGATCAACACCTCGCTCACCTATGGTTTCATTTTCGATTTCTGCGGGATCGAGATCGACCGCGACACCGGCGAAGTAAAGATCGACCAGTACGTGTCGCTCCACGACAGCGGCCGGCTGCTGAACCCGGCGCTGGCCGAGGGCCAGGTGCGCGGCGCCCTGGCGCAGGCGTTCGGCGCCGCGCTTTACGAGAACTTCGTCTATGGACCCGAGGGCAGTCTGTTGTCGGGGACGTTTGCCGACTACCTGCTGCCCACCGCCATGGAAATGCCCGCGGTGACCTTGCTGCACATGGAAACGCCTTCGCCGTTCACACCGTTAGGCGCCAAGGGAATGGGCGAGGGCAACATGATGAGCACGCCCGTGTGCCTCGCGAATGCCCTCGCCGACGCATTGCAGCTCCGCGACGTGCCGCTGCCGATGATGCCGGCGCGCATTGCCGAGCTGCTGCACGGCGAAGAGCCGGCGCCTCCGGCGGCGGCGCGGCCGGCGCGAGCGGCCGGCGGCGGCATGAAGGGAGCGGGCAGCACTTTCGTGCCTGCGCCGGCCGGCAAGGTCTGGACCGCCTTGCTCGACCCCGAAGCGCTGCGCGCGGCGATCCCGGGCTGCGAATCGCTGCACACCGAAGGCCCCGATGCTTACCGCGTGGTGGCAAAGGTCGGTGTGGGGCCGGTGCGCGGGACGTTCACGACGCTGGTGCGATTCACCGACCTTGTGGTACCCGCTACGCTTGCCTTCCGCGTCGAGGCGAGCGGTCCGCTGGGATCGTCGCGCGGCTCGGGCAGCGCGCGCCTCGAAGAGGAAAGCGGCGGCACCCGCGTGCACTACCAGTACACCCTGGAAATCTCGGGAAAGATCGCCGCCGTCGGCAGCCGGATGCTCGAAGGCGCCGCCCGCGTGTTGATCGGCGCGTTCTTCGAGACGCTGGCGCGCCAGGCTTGCGGCGAACGCATGGCAGACGCGAAGACAGGGCCGTTGTGGCGAAGGCTGCTGCGCCGGCTGGGGATCGGGCCATGAAGCCCGCGCCCTTTGACTACGTGCGCGCCGCCTCGATCGAGGAGGCGACCGAGGTGCTGGCCCGGTTAGGCGCGCGCGCCCGCGTCATGGCCGGCGGCCAGTCGCTGATGGCGATTCTCAACATGCGGCTGGTCGAGCCGGAAGTAGTGCTGGACATCGCCTCGATTGCGTCGCTGGCCGGTATCCGCATCGACGGCGACACGGTCGAAATCGGCGCGGCAGTCACCCAGGCCGATCTTCTCGCGTGGCCGAAGCTGGCAGAGACCCTGCCGCTGGTCGCGGCCGCGCTGCCCTGGGTCGGTCACTTCCAGACCCGCAACCGCGGCACGGTGTGCGGCTCGATCGCCCATTCCGATCCCAGCTCGGAGCTGCCGCTTTGCCTCGCCATCCTCGGCGGCGAAGTCGAGCTGCGCTCGGCGCGCGGCCGGCGCCGGCTCAAGGCGGCGGATTTCCAGACAGGGATGCTCTCCACGGCAAGGCGGCCGGACGAACTCCTGGTCGCGGTGCGCTTTGCGTGCCGCCGCCCGGGAGAAGGCTACGCGTTCCGCGAGGTGGCGCGGCGGCACGGCGATTTCGCCATCGTCGCCCTGGCCGCGAAGGCATCCGCGAACGGGGTCCTGCTCGGCGTGGGCGGCGTGGCGGACAAGCCGGCGGTGCGCGATCTTGGCCCGCTGCGCGCATCGGACGATCCGGCCCTTGAGGCCGCGCTCAACGCCTTTGCCTGGGACATGGGCGGCAGCGACGACATTCATGCAACGGCGCGATACCGGCGCGAGCTGGTCCGCCGCCTGGCGCCCAAGGTGATCGAGGAGGCACTGGCATGCCGCTCCTGAAAGCGCGCCAACGGCACGAAATCCGCTTCACGCTGAACGGCCGCCCGGCCGGCGGCCTGGCCGAGCCGCGCATGCTGCTGTCGGATTTCCTGCGCCACGAAATCGGCGCCACCGGCACCCATGTCGGCTGCGAGCACGGCGTATGCGGCGCCTGCACGGTGCGCATCGACGGCAAAGCAGTGCGCTCCTGCCTCGCCCTCGCGGTGCAGGCCGAGGGACGGCGGATCGACACGGTGGAGGGCCTCGCCGCCGCAGACGGCAGGCTCTCGGTGCTGCAGCAGGCGTTCCGCAAGAACTTCGCGGTCCAGTGCGGTTATTGCACGCCCGGCATCCTCATGTCCCTGGCGCACTTTCTGGAGGCGAATCCGGAGGCCGGCGAGGCCGAGCTGCGCAAGGTGATCGGCGGACACTTGTGCCGCTGCACCGGCTACGAGCAGATCGTCGCCGCGGCGGTTGATGCCGCCGGACAACTGCGCAAGGTCCCGGGCGTGGAACAGGAACAAGGATAATGCCGAATCAAAGCGCCGCGGTGAAGCAAAAGCCCGAATCAAAGCTGGTCTATCCCCACCAGAATTACCCGGAACCGGGCAAGCCGCTCGAGGTGGCCGAGGGCATCTACTGGGTTTCGACGCCACTGCCGTTCCGGCTGCGCGCCATCAACGCCTATCTGATCGAGGAACAGGAAGGCTGGACCGTGGTCGACTGCGGCTACGGCAAGGACGAGGTGCGCAAGCAATGGGAGAGCGTCTGGGGCACGTACATGAAGGACAAGCCGGTCACCCGCGTGATCGTGACGCACTTCCATCCCGACCACGTCGGCAACGCCGGCTGGTTCCAGGAACGATGGGGCGTGCGGCCGCACATGTCGGAAACCGAATGGGCCTTCGCCAACCTCGGCGCGAAGGGATTCAATACCGACGACATTGAGCAGCGCTGCCTTTTTTACGCGAAGCACGGCCTGCCGCCGGAGACGATCGATCAGTTCCGCCGCGAAGTGTTCCGCTTCCCGCTCGGCTGCCCCAGCGTGCCCGACAGCTACACCCGGCTGAAGGACGGCGACGTCCTTGCGATCAACGGCCATGAATGGAAGGTGATGATCGGCCGCGGGCACTCGCCCGAGCACGTCTGCCTCTATAGCCAGGATCTCGGCTTGATGGCCGCCGGGGACCAGATACTGCCCGAGATCTCGCCCAACGTGAGCGTCTGGCACATCGAGCCCGACGCGAATGCGCTGGAGGATTTTCTTTCGACCATGAAGCGCTTCCGCCCGGCGCTGCGCAAGGACACGCTGGTGCTGCCATCGCACCGCCGGCCGTTCCGCGGCGTGCACGAGCGCTTCGACGAGTTGGAGCACCACCACGAGTTGCGGCTCAACCAAGTCCTGCAGGCCGCCGGCCCGGCCGGCATTACCGCGGCCGATCTCATGCCGCTCATTTTTGCGGGGAATCTCGACGGCCACCAGATCGGCTTCGGCATGCACGAGGCGCTTGCCCACCTCAATTACCTGATGTACCAGGGCAACATGCTGCGCAAGACGGATGCCCAGGGCCTGGTACGGTTCTACCGCGCATGATCTACGAGCTCAGAACCTGCGATCTCAAGGCGAAATCGCTCCCCGAGGTCGAGCAGCGCTTCGGCGAACAGTATGAGAAGCGCAGGAAGTATTCGGAGCTCGCCGCTTTCTGGCACACCGAGATCGGCCCGCTGAACCAGATCGTCCACGTCTGGCCCTACCGCGACCTTGCCGAACGCGAGCGCATCCGCGCCGCGGCGGCTAAGGACGGCGCCTGGCCGCCGCCGATCAGGGAATTCATCCTGGCGATGCGCTCGGACATCATGACGCCGTTCGCGTTTTCCCCCGAGCTCAGGCCCGCGAAAGTCGGGCCGTTCTTCGAGATGCGCAGCTACACCTACGCCAGCGGGGAACTGCCGGCGATCATGAAGATCTGGGAGGAAGCGATGCCGGCGCGGCTCGCCTACGCCCCGGTCACCGCGCTGTGGTACTCGGCGCTCGGCGCCCTGAACAAGTTCGTCCACATCTGGCCTTACCGGAGCCTCGACCAGCGCATGGAAATACGCGCGAAGACGCGCGCCGCGGGCATCTGGCCGCCCTCCGAGATCGCCGAAAAACGCACCGGCCACAGCTACGAGCTGCTCAGCCTGGAGAACAAGATCCTGATGCCGGCTTCCTTTTCCCCCCTGCAGTAGCGAAGGAGAACCGATGAGCACCACCCTGGAAAGCTTTTGCGAGGACGCCCGCGCGGCGCTCAAGCGCGATCCCGGCGCCGGCGGGCGCGAAGAAATCCGCCGGCTGCTCGAAAAGCTGCTGAAGGACGACGTTTTTCTCGCCGAGAAATGCGGCCCGAACGCCGAGCCGGGCATCCGCACCGTCCACCGCGACCAGGAAACCGGCTTCAACGTGCTGGTGCATATCTACGCCAAGGGCAAGACCAGCCCGCCGCACGATCATGGAAAATCCTGGGCGGTGTACGGCCAGGCCGTGGGCTGGACCGATATGACCCTGTGGCGGCGCAACGACGACGGTTCGAATGAAGGGCATGCGGACCTCGTCGAGGAGCGCACGTTCCGCCTGGAACCGGGGATGGCGGGCAGGTTCGACCCCGGCGTCATTCACTCGATCCACTTCGAGGACGGCGCGAAGTTCGTGCGCGTGACCGGCACCGATCTCGACACCATCCCGACGCGCCGCTACGACCTCGCGGCGCAGAAGGTCGCCATTGGGCGCCCGTAGTTTGCGCACCGGCAAGCAGTACCTGGCTTCGCTGAAGGAAGACGGCCGGCAGGTGTTCCTCGACGGCGAGCCGGTGAAGGACGTGGCGGGCCATCCGGCCTTCCGGCGCGCGGCCGAGTCGATCGCGGCGCTGTATGACGCGGCCGCGGACCCGGCGAACCGCGACGAGATGACGTACCCCTCGCCGGCAGGCGGCAATCCGGTGCACCGCGCCTGGCAAGTCCCGAAGACGGCGGACGACCTCGCGGCGAAGCGGCGCTTCCATGAGCGCTGGGCCGAAGCGAGCTTCGGGCTGATGGGACGCACGCCCGACCATGTCGCGAGTTTCTTCTGCGGCTATGCGGCGAAGCCCTCGGTCTTTGCCGCGCATGGCAGGCAATGGGCGGACAACGTGGTCCGGTTTTACGAATACGCGCGCGACAACCACGTCTATCTCAGTTACGCGATCGTGCTGCTGCAGATCGACCGCAGCAAGCCGCCCCACAGGCAGGCGGATCCCACCCTGCATGCGGGCGTGGTCAAGGAGCGCGACGACGGCGTCCTGCTGCGCGGCGGCCAGCAGCTCGCCACGGCGGGCGCGCTGTCGGACATGCTGCATCTTTCCTGCATCCAGCCGCTCGGGCCGGGCGACGAGAATTACGCCATCAGCGTGGCGCTGCCGATGAACGCGCCCGGCCTCAAGCTCTACCAGCGCCGCGCCTTCTCGCTCCAGGCGACCAGCCTCTACGACTACCCGCTGTCGAGCCGCTTCGACGAGACCGACTCCCTGGTCGTGCTCGACGACGTGTTCGTGCCATGGGAGCGCGTGTTCATCCACCGCAATATCGAGCTGTGCCGCGACCAGTGGTGGCGCACGCCTTCGCACGCCTACGGCAATTTCCAGGCGCAGGTGCGCTACGCCACCAAGCTGCGCTTCCTGATGGGCATCGCCAAACGCATGGTGGAGATGACCGGCTCGGACGCTCTGCCGCCCGTGATGGTGCAGCTCGGCGAGCTGGCCGCCCTGGCGCAGCTCGTGGAATCGGGGCTGGAGGCGCATCAGGCGCTCGCCACGGTGGACGACGAAGGCGTGCTGTGGCCCTCGCGCGCCTCGCTTTATTCGGTGATGGCGCTGCAGTCGGAAATGCACGGCCGGATCCTCGAGGGCATGCGCGAGCTGGCGGGCGCGGCGTTCATCACGCTGCCGTCCTCGGTGAAGGACTACGGGAACCCCGAGGTTGCGCGCGACCTGGAGCGCTACATCGCCACCCCCGGCGTCGATCCGCACGAGCGCGTGGCGCTGATGCGCCTCGCCTGGGAGATGCTCGGCACCGAGTTCGCCGGCCGGCAGCAGCAGTACGAAAAATTCTACGGCGGGGCCTCGTTCCTGGTGAAACAGAACATGTACCGCAGCTACGACTTCAAGCGCGCCAAGGCGCTCGTCGAGCGGGCGCTGGAACCGGCGCGAGAGGACCTGAAGTCGCGGCTGGGAACCCGCGCGTCGGGGAAGCCCGCTTCCTGACGCTGGAGCGGGCCGAGGCGACGCGCTGGCTACGCCACCGCCACGGGCGAGGGCATGCAGGCCTGCTCCTCCCGGCCGAGCCGCTCGAGGATGCGCCGCGCCTGGGTGACGCCGGCGTCGGCATTGATGTCGATCCGCGGCGGGTTGGGCTCGACATCGAGGCTGCGCTGTTGTGCCTCGATGACCACCACGTCCTCCAGGAACGCGGTCCTGAGCTGCTCGATGATCCTGTCGGTCGTGTGCGGATTGCGGATGTCGAAATCGTGCGCCTGCCCCCAGAAATAGTGGCTGGTGGTCTCGGTTTCGGGCGTGATGGCGTTGAGATTCCACATGCCGATGCCGCCGACGCGGCGCCCTTGCGGCGCGCCGCTGCCGGTCGGCGTCGAGCCTACGTCGAGGCGGATAAATCCAGGGGGCGTGAAACCGATGATCTGCCAGCGATCCACGTTGCCGGTGAAACCGCCAACCTTCGCGAAAGTCGGAGGCGCCGGCGCGTCGATGATCCAGCGGGTGACGAGGACGTTGTCGTCGGTGCGCTCGACCTTGACGCTCGCCTTGTCCGCCACGGCAGCGTTGCCTATCGTGGTTTCGTGGACGAAGGCGAGATGCGAGAGGTCGAGCAGGTTGTCAACGATGAGCTGCCAATTGCCCTTGACGTAAAGGTACTGGTTTTTCGCGCCCCAGCCGGGATCGTCGAACCAGTGGAAGTCGGTGATTCTGGCGGGATCCGCGAGCGCCGGATCGCCCATCCAGATCCAGATCCAGTGATAACGCTCGACCACCGGATAGCTCCTCACCCGGGCGGTTCGCGGAATCGCGTCCTGCCCGGGCACCTTCACGCACGCGCCGGTCCTGTCGTAGCGCAGTCCGTGGTAATGGCACTGCAGCGTGTCGCCCGCCAGTTTCCCCATCGACAGCGGCAGTTGCCGGTGCGCGCAGCGATCCTCGAGCGCGACCGGCGTCCCGTCTTCCAGCCGATAGAAGACGATCGGCTCGCCAAGAATCATCCGCCCGAAGGTGCGCCGCCCGAGTTCATCGCCGGAGGCGGCGACATACCAGAAATTCCTGAGAAACATGGCTTACTCCCCAAAGTTCATTTAAATCTATTCGCCCGCGTTTCCATTGTCAAAGAAATCAGCCAGCGTCCTCGCGGATCATGTGAGCCCCCTTCTCGGCGATCATCATGGTCGGGGCGGCGGTGTTTCCCGAGGTGATCGTCGGCATCACCGAAGCATCGACCACGCGCAACCTCTCAAGGCCGATGACCCGCAATCGCTCATCGACGACCGCTTGCCGGTCGCCGGAACGCCCCATCCTTGCGGTCCCTACCGGGTGAAACAGCGTGGTGCCGGAATCGCCGGCCGCCTTGACCAGGGTGACATCGTCGTCCGCCGTCGGGTTGCCGGGCAGAATTTCGACCGGCTGGTAGCGACGTAGCGCCGCCTGCCCCACGATTCTGCGCGCCATCCGGAGCGCAGCGGCGATGACGCGCCTATCGTCTTCGGTCGAAAGGTAATTCGGTTGGATGACGGGCGCCTCGCCCGGGTCGGCCGAGTGCAAGCGGACCGAGCCGCGGCTCGCCGGCTGGACGTTGGCCACGCTCACGGTGAAAGCCGGAAATCGGTGCGGCGGCTCGCCGAAGCGGGGCAGCGACAGCGCCTGGACGAGGAATTGCAGATTGGCGCGCTCGCGCTGCGGATCGGAGCGGGTGAACAAGCCGAGCTGCGCCGGCGCCATGGTGAGCGGACCTCGCCGGAACAGCGCGTAGTCGAGGATCATGCCGGTCCGGCCCCAGAACGAGTGGTAGATCTGATTGAGCGTTCTCGCGCCCGAGACCTGGTAGATGAGGCGCGCCTGCAGATGGTCCTGGAGGTTCTCGCCGACCCCCGGTTTGTCGAGAACGAGGGGGATGCCGTGACTGCGCAGTTGCGTCTCGGGCCCGACACCGGACAACAGCATGATTTGCGGGGAACCGATCGCCCCTGCCGACAGGACGATCTCGCCGCGGCAGCGGGCGCGCCGTCGCCTGCCGGCCTGCCGCCAGCGCACGCCGGCCGCGCGCTTGTTCTCGAACTCGACCGCCTCGACGAGGCTGCCGGTTTCGAGCCTCAGATTTGGCCGGTGCAGGGCCGGCTTGAGGAAGGCACGCGCCGCGGACCAGCGCCGGCCGCGTTTCTGGTTGACGTGGTAGTGACACAAGCCCTCATTGTCGCCGGCGTTGAAATCATCGATCGGTTTGATCCCGGCCTCGGCCGCAGCCTGGCGGAACGCGTCCAGAATATCCCAGCGTACGCGCTGTGGCTCGACGCGCCACTCCCCGCCGCTCGCGTGGGCGTCGCTGGGCCCCATGAAATGATCCTCGTGCTTCTTGAAAAACGGCAGCACCTCATCCCATCCCCATCCGGCGAGGCCGAGGCTGCGCCAATGCTCGTAGTCGCGCGCCTGACCGCGCAGGTGGAGCATGGCGTTGATGGAGGATGATCCGCCGATCACCTTGCCGCGCGGATAGTTGATGCTGCGGCCGTTCAGACCTGCTTCGGGAGCCGTGCGGTACATCCAGTCGGAGCGCGGGTTGCCGATGGCGCGCAGATAGCCGACCGGGATGTGATACCAGATCCAGTCGTCCCAGCCGCCCGCCTCGAGCACCAGCACGCGCAGGTCCGGATCGGCCGAGAGCCGGTTCGCCAGCACGCATCCGGCCGAGCCTGCGCCGACGATGATGTAGTCGTACTCGCCCTCGAGCGTGTCGTCGGGCATCGCCCGGCCAGCCGTCATTTTGCGCGCGGCGAGCGCTTGAGCGCGTTCACTCGACAGGCCACAGCAGCTTGACGATTTTCTTCATGTCCAGGCGCCCGGCGATGCGCTCGGCCGCCTTCGCCACCTGCCTCAGGATCTCGTCGTGGTCCACCTGGGCGAGCTTGCCGTCTTTCAGGGTCTGCTCGCCGCCGATGTATACGTGCTTCACCGTGTTGCCGGTGGCGCTGTAGACGAGGTTCGACACCGGGTTGTAGAGCGGCTGCCACTCGGGCAGAGTCGCGTCGAACAGCACGAAGTCGGCCTCCTTGCCGATCTCGATGGAGCCGATGCGATCGGCCATGCCGATGCCTTTCGCGCCATTGATGGTGGCCATCTCGAGCGCCTGCTCCGGCGGCATGACGCGGGGATTCATGCGCGCTTCCTTGTAGCCGCAGGCGCACATGCGCATCTCCTGGACGATGTCCACGATGCCCGAGGAGGCGTGGTCGGAGCCCAGGCTCACGTTGACGCCCAGCGCCAGGAGCTCCGGGTGCATGCCGACGGCGAGGTAGCCGTAGCCGTTGTGCATCGAGGAGGACGGGCTGCAGACCAGCGTCGGCTTGCGCTTCGCCAGCAGGGCGACTTCATGGGGCTCCAGCCAACCCGAGTGCACCAGCAGCATCTTTTCGTCCAGCACGCCCAGCGCTTCCAGCCGCTCGATCTCCGGCTTGCCGTACTGCGAGACGCTGGAGTCGTGGGTCGAGTAGGAAAAGCAGGCATGGGTCTGGACGAAGCTGCCGTGCCGGTTGGCGATGTCCTTCAGCCCGGTGATCAGCTTATCGGTGGCGTTGTTCAGCCCTCGGAACGAAGCGCTGACCGAGAGCCTGCCGTTGTGCTTGCCGGGATATTTATCGAACATCGCCTCGGTTTTCTCGAGGCACTTTTCGGTCGACTCGATCATCGAGGGCGGCAGCAGGCCCATTACCGACTTGGTCTGGTCGAAACAGCTGCAGGCGACGTTCATGCGCATGCCGCTCGCCATTACCGCGCGCACCGTGGCATCCGGGTGGTAATTGCCCGGATCGACGAAGCAGGTGACGCCGTGGCGCATCAGCTCCAGCGCGGCGAACGAGGAACTGACGAATACGTCCTCCTCGGTGTTCGCCGCCTCATACGGATACATGCGCTCGAACAGGAATGACTGGGCGTTGGCCTCGTCGGCCAGGCCGCGCGACATCTGGAAGGAGGCGTGCAGATGGTTGTCGATGAAACCGGGCGTCACCACCGTGCCTTTCGCATCCACCACCCTGTCGGAGCGCCAGGCGTGTTCGATGTCCGCGGTTTTTCCGATGGCGGCGAATTTGCCGCCCTTGACCGCCAGTGCCGCGTCCCGAACGATGCGCCGCCGCGCATCGACGGTGATGAGCCAGTCGATGCGGCGCACGATCAGGTCGGCTTGTTGCGGAGCGGCCATTTTATTCATTGTCGCCTACGTAGCCGAGCTTGTCGCGGCACTTGGGCTCGATCAGCACGTTCTCCGGCGCCGACTGCTCGCACAGCATCGAGCGGTGGCTGATGCCCTTGGGGATCAGGATCAGCTCGCCCTCCTTCGGCACCACCGTGCCCATCTCGGTCTCCCAGCGCAGCGCGCCGCGCACGCAGATGATGACCTCGTGACAGTCCACGTTGCGGTGCCAGAAGCCCATGTCCTCCTTGGAGCGCTTGGACACGTCGATCTTGAGCGAGGGCGAGTCGAACAGGCGCAGCGGCGCGCCGCCGGCCTTGTTGTAGTTCGACGGATGGTACTTCGAATCGAACAGGCTCAGAAAGCGGAACAGCTCCTTCGCCTTGAGCACGCCGAGGTTCTCGATCGGGTTGCCCTGCATCTCGATTTCGACATTGGTACCGTCGATCGTGATGACTTCGCGCAGCGGCGCCTTGGGCAGGGTCATGATTCGAGCCCCCTGATGTTGAGGATAAGCAATCGCAAATCCACAGTTACTCCGCCGAGGGATGGGCCTGGCCCTCGGGACGGATGCCGGCGGTCGGGGCGACCCCGCGCCACTTCGCGGCTTTACGCTCAAGCAGCGCCACGAACACCTAGCTGTGCATCGTCAGACCGCCCGACACGCTGATCGCCTGGCCGGTGATGTAGGCCGCGTCCTCGCTCGCCAGAAAGGCGACGATGCCCGGATAGTCCTCCGGCACGCCGACGCGCTTCATCGGAACCGCCCGCTTCAGCCCCTCGAGGATCTTGGTGCCTTCGGGCCTTTCGAGAAAGCTGCGCAGGATGGCGGTGTCGGTCGGACCGGGGCAGACGGCGTTCAGGGTCACGCCCTTGGTCGCCAGCTCGCGCGCGATGGTCTTGGTGAATGCGATGATGCCGCCCTTGCACGCCGAATAGACCGCCTCGCCCGAGGAGCCCACCCTGCCGGCGTCGGAAGCGATGTTGATCACCCGCCCGAAGCCACGCTGCACCATGCCCGGCAACACGCGATGGTGCAGGTTGAGCGGCCCGTACAGATTGATGCGGATCACCTTGTCCCAGAATTCGGTATCGGTGTCGAGAAAATTCCGGGCGCGGTCCCAGCCGGCGTTGTTGACCAGGATATCGGTCGGGCCGCAATCGCGCTCGAACGCCTCCACCGCAGCGGACACCGCGGCATAATCGCCGATGTCGGCCGTATAGGCGCGCGCGCTGCCGCCGGCGTCGGCGATCGCGTCGGCGCATCGCCTTGCTCCGGCCGCGTCGATGTCGAAAATGCCCACGGTACAGCCCTCTTCACCGAGGCGGGTCGCGATGGCGCGGCCGATTCCGGCGGCGGCGCCGGTAACGACGGCTATCCTGCCTCGCAGTCCTTTCACAGTTCGCTCGGCTGGTTCATTGCGGGTTCCTTTCGGGTGCCGGATGCGGCACGGCCACAGCACGGCCACAGCCACTATGCGCCCGCATAGCATTACACTAACATAGGGTCTGGTCAGCAAGTAGCATTGCACTAACGCAGAGTCTGGTCAGCGGGAGGGGGCGGACATGGTTGCGAGCTGTAGATCGCCGCTGTTTCGCGGCGGGATGGCGCCATGTCCCGATTGATTTCGCTCGTCCGGATCCTGGTCGGGACGCTGATGTTCATCGCCGTGGCGATCAATTTTGCCAACGTTGTCGGGCGCTATGCGTTCTCGGCGCCGATCTTCTGGGCCGAGGAGGCGCTGGTGTTCATCAACGTATGGTGCGTGCTGCTCGGCGCGGGCATCGTCGCGCACGCGAACGCCCATCTGCGCATGGACGCGATCGAGGGCCTTGCCCCGCGGCTCGTGAAGCGCTGGATCGACATGCTGACGATGCTCCTCATGAGCGCATCCGGCGTGCTGCTCGTCTGGGTTGCCGCGCGGATCGTCGCCGAGATGGCGGACAACGACCAGCGGAGCGTCGCGCTGGAGCTGCCGATGGCGGTTCCGTACGCAGCCATGCCGATCGGCTTCGCGCTCATCGCGCTGGTGGCGCTCGCGCGTTTCATTAACCTCGTCCGCGGACGCGAGCCGCAGCCCGAACGTGATCCTGCCGGGCCGAAATTCTGAGCATGGGCGCTCTCCTCGGAACGCTGCCGTTCGCGCTGCTCCTCGCCGGCGTGCCGGTGTTCCTGATCCTGATCGTCACGTCGATCCTGGCGCTGGCGTTCGGCATCCACGTGCCGCTGAGCGCCGTGCCCCAGATGATGTTCGGCTCGCTCGACAAGTTCAGCCTGCTCGCCGTGCCGTTCTTCATCTTTGCCGGAGAAATCCTGAGCGGGGGGAGTATTTCGGAACGGCTGATTCGCTGGGTGCAGTCGATCTTCGGCGCCACGCGAGGCAGCATCGCCCTCACCACCGTCGGCACCTGCGAGTTCTTCGGCGCCATCTCCGGCTCGAGCCCGGCCACGGTGGCGGCGATCGGCAAAACCCTGTACCCGGCATTGCGCGCGAGCGGCTACGGGGAAAAATTCTCGCTCGGCCTCATTACCTCCGGCGGCGCCATTGCCAGCATCATCCCGCCTTCGATCATCATGATCCTGTACGGCGCCGCCGCCGAGCAGTCGGTGGCCAAGCTGTTCCTGGGCGGCGTGCTGCCCGGCATCCTGATCGGCCTGCTCTGCGCGGTGTACATACTCTGGTACGCCCATCGCCACCCGCTCGCACCGGCGGCGCCGTTCGGCTGGGCCCGCCTCGGGCGCACCACGCGCCAGGCCGCGTGGGCGCTCGGGGCGCCGGTCTTCATCCTGGGCAGTATCTACAGCGGCATCTGCACGCCCACCGAGGCAGCCGGCATCGCCTGCGTGTACGGTATTTTCGTCACGCGCTTCGTTTACCGCGAGCTCGACTGGAAGCGGCTTTTCGAAATCGCCGTCCGCTCGGCCTTCCTCACCGCCCAGATCATGATCATCGTGGCCGCCTCGGGTGTGTTCTCCTGGTTCCTCACGGTAAGCGGCGTGCCGCAGGCCATCGTGAAGGCGATCCAGGACATGGGGCTTTCGCCGTGGCACCTGCTGCTCGCGATCAATCTTTTCCTGCTCGTCGTCGGCTGCCTGATCGACCCCGCCTCGGCGGTGCTGATCCTGACGCCGCTGCTGGTTCCGCTGGCGCGCGCCGCCGGAATCGACCTGGTGCACTTCGGCATCATCCTGACCGTGAACCTGTCGATAGGGATGTTCACGCCGCCGTTCGGCCTGAACATCTTCGTTGCCCAGGCGCTGTTCAAGGTGCCGGTGGCGCGCATCTTCGCGGGAATAGTGCCGTTTCTCTTGATACAGATCACGGCGCTCGCGATTACGACCTACGTACCGGCGCTTTCACTGTACCTGGTTCAATTCGTAGGATGATCTGCATTCACACAAGGAGGAGTCCGCCATGACGCACCCATCAGTAAAACGAGCCTTCGCCGCCGCCGCGGCTGCCGGCGCACTGCTCGCCGGGCTTTGGTCGCAGCCGGCCGCCGCGCAGGTGACGATGAAAATCGGCCTGGCCACCATCAATGACGCGCAGCACGAGCTCGCCAAGCGTTTCGCCGCGTCCGTGGCGAGCAGCGCACCCGGCGCGCTGAAAGTCGAAATCTACCCCTCCGAGCAGCTCGGTTCCATCCCGCGGATGATCGAGGGACTCAACCTGGGCACCGTCGAAGCCTGGATCGGGCCGCCGGAATTCTTCGTCGGGATCGACCCGCGCTACCAGATCATGGGGGCCCCGGGCGTGGTGGCCGACAGCGAGCACGGCTTGCGCCTGGTGAGCGATCCGAAATTTCGCGACGCGCTGCTGTCGTTCGGCGATGCGCGCGGCATCAAGGGGATCGGCATCATCGTATACGGGCCCAATGTATACGGCAGCCGCAAGGCGGTGCGCACGGTGCGCGACTTCGAGGGACTGAAAATCCGCGTGTTCGGCTCGCCGATGCATACCACCGCGATGCAAAAACTGGGAGCGACCGGCGTGCCGATGAACCCGGCCGACGCGCTGCAGGCGTTGCAGTCGGGCGCGATCGACGCCAACCGCACCGGCATGAATCTGCTCGTCGCCTTCAAATACTTCGACGTGGTGAAGTTCACCACCCAGGTTGACAACGACGCCATGATTTTTTCGATCTTCGCCGTGGGCAAGAACTGGTTCGACAAGCTGCCGGGAGCCACGCAGAAGGCGATCCTCGGGGCTGCCTCCGGCGTGGAGCGCGAAGTCTTCGATTTCGCCGTCGCCGGCCAGCGCCGCTCGGAGGCCGCCTGGAAGGAGCGGGGCGCGGAGCTCATCAAGATCACCGGGGCGGAGCACGCCGAATTCGTCAAGCGCATGCTGAGCGTGGGCGATGAAGTGACGGCCAAGAACCCGCGCATCAAGGACGCCTACTCGCTGATGCTCGAGCGGGCCAGGGCGACGCGCTGAGGTGAGCATGGCAACACGGATGCCCGCCGTGCCGTACCGCTCGCTCGGCGAGATCATCGGCGGGCATTCCGCCCGGCGCGGCGACAAGGCGTACGCTATTTCCATCGAGACCGGTTACCAGCTGACATACGCGGCGCTCGATGCGATCACCAGCCGCATCGGCCACTTCCTGGCCGAGCGCGGCCTGCAAGCCGGCGACCGGGTCGCAATCATGTCCGAAAACTGCCTTTCGCAGGTGGCGCTGTTCCTCGGCGTGCAGCGCTATGGCGTGACGGCGGTCCTGGTGAACTGCGAAGTGAACGAGAAAAACGTCGGGCAGATCCTCCACGACGTCGACCCGCGCCTCATCCTCTGGCACCGCGATTTGCCTTCGGAGCTGCAGGCGCTCGCGAAAGCGCAGGGCGTCGAGCAGCATGCGTTCGCCGACGATCCTGAAGCCGGTTCCGGCAATTCGTTCTTCAGCCTGATCGCCCGCTATCCGGAGCGGCGCAGCGAAGGCCCCGTAGGCACGCCGCTCGACATTGCGGTCATCAATTACACCTCGGGAACGACGGACCGGCCGCGCGGCGTGTGCTGCAGCCACGAATGGTACTTTTACGTCCACGATTCCGCGACGCTTGGATTCGACATCCGGGAAGGCGACCGGGTGCTCGAGTACCGGGCGCTGACCTGGCTGTCGCCGCAGAATCTCGCGATGATGCCGGCGCTGCACGCCGGAGCGAGCTTCGTGCTCGCCCGGAAATTCTCCGGCAGCCAGTTCTTCGGCTGGATAAAGAAATACGGGGCGAGCATTTCCGCCGGCGTTCCCGCCTCCATCGCGATGCTGCTGGAACGGCCGCACCCGGTGACCAGGGCCGATCTTCCAAGCCTGCGCTACATGACCACCAGCACCGCGCCCATTGCACCTGAAACCTACGAAGCCTTTCAGCGGCAATACGGCATCCCGCTGGTGCAGGCCTGCGGCATGTCCGAAGCGGGCTTCATGTTCTGCAACGATCCCGGGGCGCCGCGGCGCGGCACGGTGGGCAAACCGCTGCGCAACCTGATCGCGCGTTTCGTCGACGAAAACGGCAATGAAACGCCCCCCGGTGTGGAGGGTGAGCTGGTGGTCGAGGGACCCCAGGTCTTTTCCGGCTACCTCACGGGCCGCGGCCAGATACAGCCACGGCCTCCCGGAGCGTTCCGGACCGGTGACCTCGGCTATTTCGACCGCGAAGGCTACGTTTTTCTCACCGGGCGCAAGAAGGAACTGATCATCAAGGGAGGGGTGAAGATCTCCCCGCTCGAAATCACCTCGTACCTGTGCGAGCACCCGGCGGTGCTCGATGCGGCCACGGTCGGCGTGCCGGACAAGATCTACGGCGAGGCGGTCGCCTGCTTCGTGGTTCCGAAGCCGGGCGCCAGCCTTACGGCCGAGGTGTTGCTCGAGCATCTCAAGACCCGGCTGTCGGAATTCAAGATGCCCTCGTCAGTAACATTGTTGAACGCAATCCCGAAGACCGCCCGCCAGAAGGTCTCGACAGAGGCATTGGTCAACCACTGGCAGGAGAATGTCCTGCCCGGGCAGGCAGGGCCCTAGGCAAGCCCCCGGCCGGCTGATGTCACATGGTCCTAGTTGATCAGCCCGGCCTTATGCGCGATGTCCCTCACCCTGCGCTGCTCGGCGCGGATCTCGCCAGTGAGTTTTTCCGGCGAAGCGTAGTCGGCGATGATGCCAAGCGGCTGCAGCCGCGCCACGATCGCGGGGGACTTGATGGCGCGCTCCAGCGCCGGAACGAGGACGCGGGTGACTTCCGCTGGAACGCCGGCCGGGGCGAAGAACGCGGCCCAGACCCCGAACAGCGGTTCCGAGTACCCGAGTTCGGCGAGCGTCGGGATTTCCGGGAACGCGGGCACCTTGGTCGAGATGACGAGGCCGCGCACGGCGCCGGACTGGAGATGGCCGGTCATGGTTCCGAGCGCGAGGATCACGCCCTCGACGTGCCCGCCCCGCACCGCAGTGACCGCCGGCGCGGCTCCGCTGAAGGGCGCCATGGTAATGCCCGCCCCGGTGAGCGAGTTGATCGTCTGGATGCAGAAATCGCCGACCGATCCCACCCCTGCCGTGCCGATGCGCACCTTGCCGGGGTTCTGCCTGGCGTACAGCACCATCTCCTTCAGATTCTTGAACGGCTGATTTGCGCCCGCGGTCAGGATGCTGGGCGTGCGCATGGCGAGGGCGAGGGGCGTCAGGTCGCGCAATGGGTCGTAGATGGCGACCTTCGGCTCGAGGATCGCGCGGAAGACAAGCGACGCATTGTTGGTGAGCGCGATGGTGTAGCCGTCCTTGGGCGCCCTGACCACCACGTCGGTGCCGAGCGCGCCGCCGGCGCCGGGCCGGTTGACAGGCACGACCGGCACCTTGAGCTCGCGCGACAGCGCTTCGGCAATGGCCCGTGCCGCGGTATCGGTCGCATCGCCCGCGGCAAGCGGGATTATCAGATTGATGGGCCCTGCCGGATAGCCCTGGGCGTGGGATTGCGAGATGGCGCCCAGGACGAGCGCGGCGGCGGTGCAGGCCGTGGTGCAGGCCGCGGCGAAGTTCTTTATCATGAATATCTCCTCGCGGCATCAATGCTACAACAGCCGCCGCCGCAACGGGCGCGAGCCCACCACAGCGCCCGGAATGAAACAGCCGCGGCGAAAAGGTCAGAACAAAGAGGTCAGAACAATGAGCATGGCACGAAAACCGCTCGCCTTCGGCGACCTTCGCGGCTGGATCGACGCCCTGGATAAAGCAGGAGAGCTGCGTCGCATCGAGGCCGAGGTCGACTGGAACATCGAACTTGGCACCATCATGCGTCTTGCGCAGGGTCCCGGGACGGGTCCGGCCCTGCTGTTCAACAACATCAAGGATTACAACGGGCCGGCGAGCCGCTGCCGCAGCCTCTTCGGCGGGGGGCTGTCGAGCTACCGCCGGGTCGCGATGATGCTGGGACTCGCGCCCGATACGCACCCGCGGGAACTGGTGCGGATCGGGCGCGACGTTCTCAACGGCGCCATTGCTCCGCGGATCGTCAAGGACGGACCGGTCAGGGAGAATATCGTCACCGGCAAGGACGTCGATCTCTACGAGTTGCCGGTGCCCTGCTGGAACCGGCTCGACGGCGGACGCTATCTGCTCACTTATGGCGGATGCGTGACCAAGGACCCCGCGACCGGGATCATGAACGTGGGCATCTATCGCGGCATGGTCGCAGACCGCAATCAGATCCCGATCCTGATGTGGCGCGCCCAGCACATCGGCCAGCACGTGAGCGCCTGGCAGGGCGCCGGCAAGGACGAGATGCCGATCGCTGTCGCCATCGGCTGGGAGCCTTCGTTCGGTTTTTGCGCCGGCGCGCCGGTGCCCAGGGGAGTCTGCGAGTACGATGTGATGGGGGCGATCCGCGGCGCGCCGGTCGATCTGGTGAAGTGCGAAACCGTCGATCTTTACGCGCCGGCCAGCGCCGAAATCGTGATCGAGGGCTATCTGCAGCTGGATCCCGGAAAATATCTGATGGAAGGACCGTTCGCCGAGTTCACCGGCTACGTTGCCGGCGACCGCTCGCCGAAGCCGGCGATCCGCGTCACCTGCATCACTCACCGCAACGCGCCGATTCTGCGGGGCACGATCGAGGGCTCGCTGCCGGGGAGCTACTCGGAGAACGCGATTTGCAGCTCGATCATGCGCGCGGCGACCGCCTGGAACGTGCTCGATCGAGCCGGCGTTCCGGGGATCACCGACGTCTGGTGCCCCCCGGTGCACGCGGGCATCAATCTCCTGATACGGATGAAACAGAATTACCGCAATCAGGCAAAACAGGCGGCCAACGCCGTCTGGGGAAGCTCGGCTGCGCATGTGCGCTACAAGCACATCACGGTCGTGGACGACGATATCGACGTCCACGACTACGCGGCGGTCGACTGGGCGATCGCCTATCGCGTGAACGCGGGTGAGGACGACATCGTCATCATGCCCTCGACGTTCGGCGCGGGACTCGATCCCTCGACGCGGCGGCGCGACCGCAACCCGGCGCTGTTCGGCACCGGCAAGTGGAACCGGATGCTCATCGACGCCACCATGAACCTCGACTACGACCCGGACCCCGAGCTGGGGGGAGCGCGCTTTCCGCCTACAGTGTGGCCCGCGGAAGACGACGTCAGGGCCGCAACGGCGCGCTGGGCGCAGTTGGGACTTGACCGGAAGGGTTGAGGGGCAAGCGGCAATTACCGGGAGAAAACCGCAAGCACCGACTACGCCGATGAACTCGTCTTGACACCAAATAGATAAGACCAATACTATCCTCCCGCCTAGGCTACCCGGCCTGAAAGGATACTGACATGGACGTAGCGGAAGTTCGGACTGCGCAACAGGCCGAAGGGGAATACAGGGACATGCTCCTGAGGTTGATGACTCGCCAGTTCTACGCGGAAACCGCAACCGCGGAGGTGTTTGGCCGTTCGGTGGGTTGTGCGCCCACGCTGCGCGAAAAGCTCATGGCGGCCGGTTTTGCGAAGGAAGAGGCGGATCACAGCGAGCGCTTGTGCAAGCTTTTTGAGGATCTCGGCGTCGACCCCGAAGAGGTTTTCCGGTCGCGCCCGCCGGCCGCGCAATTCTGGTCGCTCGACCTCGACAACTGGATCCACATCGCGGTGTTCAACTTCACGGTGGATCGCGCGGGCAGCCAGCAGATCATGGAGTACCGCGATTCCAGCTACGCGCCCTGGGCCGCGCAGATGGGCCCGGTGCTGGAAGATGAAGAGGGGCATTACGGCAACGGCGTGGAGAACCTGCGCGAGTTCTCCCGTGACAAGAAGAAATTCGCCGAGTTCCAGGATGTCTACTTCAAGATGCTGCCCGTCACCATCAAGCGCGCGTTCGGCCGTCCGTCGGGAGCGGACAACGATTATTGCGTTCGGGTCGGTCTCAAGCGGCACACGACCGAGCAGGTCGTCAACCGCTATCTGAAGGAGATGCTCGGATACATGCGCGAGTGCGGCCTCAAGTTTCCGCCGCTTGCCGCCTTTGAAAAGATCGGCGCGGAGCTCATGCCGAGCACGCGCGAGCTGGTGCTCTCCAACCAGTGAAAGCCGCAGCGTGAGCGACAATCCGGTGCTGAACCCGAACTACCGGTACCAGGCGGTCAAGGCCGAGATGCGCGGCCAGGTGTTCGAGATCACGCTCAATCGGCCCGAGAGACTCAATACCTTCAACGCGGAAATGCAGCGCGACTTCACCGCGCTGCAGATGCAAATCGAGCGCAATCCCGACATCCGCTGCGTGAGCGTCTTCGCTGCCGGCGACAGGGCGTTCGGCGCGGGAGCCGACCTTTCATGGTTCGAGCAGGACTGGACTTCGGCGCGCTTCAGGACGGAGTATCGCTGGATCCATGACTTTTTCGACGTCCTCGAGCGGGTTGAGATCCCCATCGTCGCGGCGGTGTTCGGAACCTGCGCGTGTGGTGGCCTCGAGCTTGCCATGGCCTGCGACTTCCGGATCGCGGCGGAGGACAGCCGTTTCGGCTTCACCGAAGGCAACATCAACCTCATTCCGGGCTCCGGCGGGTGCTCGCGCCTGGTCAAGATGATCGGCCCCGGATGGACCAAGGAGCTGGTGCTCGCCGGCGAGTTCATCGATGCGCAGCGCGCGCTTCAGATAGGCCTGGTCACGCGGGTGGTCCCGAAATCCAGCCTCGCCGGCGAGGCGCGCGCGCTCGCCGACAAGCTGGTCAAGAAAGCGCCGCAGGCCCTGGGGGCCGCGAAAGCCGTGATCAACGCCTGCCAGAGCATCGACGCCGCATCGGGCCGCATCCTGGAGCGGATGGCCCAGAGCTCGCTCATCCTGTCGCAGGATCACAAGGAAGGCGTCAAGGCGTTCCGCGAGAAGCGCCCGCCGCAGTACAAGGCCCGTTAGCGGAGGAGGCGCCGTGGCGCTCAAGTTCGCGCTGCTCGGGATGATCGCGCTCAGGCCGGTGTCCGGCTACGACATCAAGCGGATGATAGACCGTTCCATTTACTTCATCTGGAACGTCACCGGGCCGCAGATCTACAGCACGCTGCGCAAGCTGCGCGAGTCGGGCTACGTCACCAGCGAATCGGTGCCGCAAAAAGGCAAGCCGGACAAACACATCCATACGATCACCGGGCGCGGCAGCGCGGCGCTGCAGGACTTCATGAACGAGCCGATCCGCGCCTCGGTCACGCGCGACGAGGTGCTGGTGCGCATTTTCTTCGGCAACTTTGCGAGCGAGAAAATCGTGATGCGGGAGCTCGAGTCCTATCTGGACCGCATCCGGCAGGAGCGCGCCTACATGGAGGCGACCGAGTCGCGCATCGAAGCACATCCCGGATCGAAGCACCAGGCGAGGAGGTTCCAGTTGCTGTCGCTGCGCCTCAAGGTCGCCCAATACCGCGTCATGGAGCAGGAGTTGGCCAGGTTCTGCCGGATCGATCTGAACAAACGCATGCCGGCGGGCGCACCGCAGCGGCTGTCGCGCTCTGCCAAAGCGGATCGCCGAGGCCCCGGACTTGCGCTGGTCTATCCGGACGAGCACCTCCCCAAGGAGGGCGGCGCCAGGCGCCGATAAAAATGGGCGTCAAAGACAGGACGATGGCACAGATGGAGCTGTCGCGGTTCGATCTTGGCGCGACGCCTGCGCGCTGGTGGTTTCCACGCGAGTACAACGCCGCGTACGACTTCATCGAGCGCAATCTTCGCGCCGGGCGCGCCAGCAAGCTCGCCTACATCGACGACGCCGGAAGCTGCACCTACGCCGAATTGGCCTCCCGGGTGAACCGCTGCGCGAACCTGATCGCAGGACTCGGTATTCCGCGGGAATCCCGGCTGATGCTGTGCATGCTCGACACCATCGACTATCCGGCAATGTTTCTCGGAGCGATCAAGGCTGGTGTCGTGCCGATCGCGACGAACACGCTGCTAAAGGGGAATGATTACGAATTCATCCTCGCCGACAGCCGCGCGAAAGGCCTGGTGGTGTCCGAGGCGCTGCTCCCGTCTTTCACTCCGCTCGTGTCACGCAGTCCCTATCTGGAGCACGTGATCGTTTCCGGGCAGGGCGGCCATGGCCATCTCCGGCTTGCCGACCTGATGCGCGGCGCGGCAGAAACATTCGAGGCGGTCAGAACATCGGTCGACGACATGTGCTTCTGGCTCTACACCTCCGGATCGACGGGATTTCCGAAGGCTGCGGTCCATCTTCACTCGCATCTCATGCTGACAGGGGAGTTGTACGGGCGCGGGGTACTCGGGCTTACGGAGTCGGACATCACCTTCTCCGCACCCAAGCTGTTCTTCGCTTACGGACTGGGCGCCTCGCTGTCGTTTCCGCTGGCCGCGGGCGCGACGGTCGTCATGATGGCGGAACGACCCACGCCGGAGTCGGTGTACCGGCGCCTGGTTGAGCATCGGCCGACGGTGTATTACGGCGTCCCGACCTTGTATGCGGCGTTGCTCGCGGCGAAAGACGCGCCCGGCAGGGAGCAGCTGGGATTGCGCCTGAGCGTGTCGGCGGGAGAAGCGCTGCCGGCGGCATTGGGACGGACTTGGCACGAGCGATTCGGCAACCACATTCTGGATGGCATCGGATCGACCGAAATGACGCATATTTACATCTCCAACCGTCCTGACGACATCCGCTATGGAGCCAGCGGCAAACCGGTGCCGGGCTATGGCATCAAGATCGTCGACGACGAGGGCAAAGAGGCGGCGGCCGGTACGGTCGGCGATTTGTATGTTTCCGGACCGACCAGCGCCATCATGTACTGGAACAATCGCGAGCGCACCAAGGAGACCTTCCAGGGCCCCTGGACCCGCAGCGGCGACAAATACTATCTCGATGAGGACGGCTACTACGTATATGCCGGACGATCGGACGACATGCTCAAGGTAAGCGGTCAGTACGTGTCCCCCTTCGAAATCGAAGCCGCGCTCGCGACCCATCCGGGGGTGCTGGAGGCCGCGGTCATCGGCGCCCCGGATGAGAACGCCCTGATCAAGCCCAAAGCTTATGTGGTGCTGAAGGAGGGCCGCCGGGCATGCGGCGAGCTCGCCGAGGCGCTGAAGCAGCACGTGAAGAGCATGCTTTCGCCGTACAAGTACCCGAGGTGGATAGAATTTCTCGACGAGCTGCCCAAGACGGCGACGGGAAAAATTCAGCGCTTCAAGCTGCGCGAGATATCTGCCGGTCCGTCATCGACCGACAGTCAGGGGGGGCGCAATGAGCAACAAATCACCACGGATTTTGCCGGCCCCGGTCTTCGCTTCAAGATAACTCAGCGCTTGCTGCGTTCCTCGAACTCCCGGCGGATGCGCTCGAGCTCCATCTGTCTGGCCTCCGCCGTGCCCCAGGCCGGCTTCGCCGCCCGCGATGCCAGCGTGGCCGCCTGCTCTTCACGCCAGCGTTCGCGGGCCGCGCGCTGTTCGTTTTCCCGCTGTTCCTGTTCCCGGACCGCGGCCTCCTGCCGCGCTACGGCGCGTTCGGCGGCGAGTGGAATGGTGCGTTCGGGCAGTCCCGCCATGGCCAGGTATTCGCCGATGCGGTCCCAGACACTTTCCCAGCTATTGTCCACGGAAAACTCGTTGATCAGCGGCAAATTGAGCGCGCTGTAGATGGGCGTCCAGAGCGCCTCATCGCCCTGCCGGCGGCGCACCGAAAGTTTCGGATTGAACTGATACCAGCCCTGGGCAACGCGCATGAACAGCGAGCGGTTCCAGGCATAGTCGCGCTCGACCTCGTTGCGCGCCAGCACGCCGGAAAGATGCGCTCGCCTGTTGCGCTCAGGACGCACCACGTTGGCGGGAAGGTGCTGCCAGGCTTCCAGAATTGCCCTGGTTTCGAAGGCGCCCAGGGAGCGGCGCTGCCAGTGGGTGAAGCGCGACTTGAACAAGGTCCACAATGTCTGAAACAGGAAATATTCGGACAGATGCCGGTCGATGCGCACCAGCCTGTCTCCGGTATTCACGTCGATGCTTGCCGGGGCAAGCAATTCGTAGAGCGCGGCCAGCGGGCCGCGGGCAAACTGCGGATCGCGGAAGGCTTCACGCAGTGCCCAGTGCAAGGCATTGCCGCCGTAATGGTCCACCGCTTCGCGATCGGCGCCGCGCGCCAGCAAAGCTTCCGCGAGCGGCACGTTGCCGGCTGCGGCCGCGGCCATCAGCGGCGTCTGGTTCATGGGAAGGCGGTGCTCGATGCCGTGCTCATCGCACTGCCGCAGGATGTCCTTGAAGCGGGTGCCGAAATACGGGACATAGGTCTTGCGCCCCAGGGTCGCGCGCATCTGCTGAAAATTCCCCGCACCGTCGAACCGCGCCTCCTGCGCCAGCCACGCCGCCAGCACCGGCTCATCGAAGCAGGTGGCGTAATCGTAGAGCTGCTGTTTCAGCTTGCCGCCGGGCGCCTGTTCGCGAAACACCTTGAGCAGGAGTTCCTTGATTTTCGTCTCGTCGAACACCGGCCAGGGCACCGGTTTGTGCTTGAGGATGGTGCGCCGGATCGCTTCGGCCTGTTCCTGCTTGCCCTGCAGTTCGAGCTTGCGCGCTTCCTTCTGCCAGTCCTCCAGGGTCGATTGTTTCGCCTCCACATGGACCGCGCCGATGGCCAGGTCAAGCAGACCGAACAGCGGATGTCCGGTGTCCGACTCGATGACGTAGATGTTGCGGATGGCGCGCGTCAAGGCGACGTACAGGGCGTTGACGAAGAATTTGTACACTTCGAGCGACTTGTCGCTCTTGTCCCGGGCGCGCCGGTAATCCAGCGTGTCGGCGACGAGATCGGCCCTGAGAACGCCCTCGACAATGTCGGCGAACTCGGCCCGATGGTCGGAGACGAAGCGGTACAGCACGATGTTCTCGTATTCCAGCCCCTTGGCTTCATGGATGGAAAACAGCAGCGGCGTCGTGAAATGCTTTCTCGCCTCGGCCTTGTCCTCATCGCGCATCACCAGCACTGCGAACCGGGTGGACTGGCGAATTTTCCGGTCGAGTTCGCGCTTCGTCGCCTCCTTGTCCGGCATCAGCGCCACCTGGCCGCCGGCATCTTCACCCGCATCGCCCACCGCCTGCACCAGGAAATTACTCTCCCGGTCGATGGAACCGAAGCGCCGCTGCTTGATCTTCAGCAGCCGGTTGGCGACTGTTGTAGCTTCCAGCCCGTTGCGAAAATTGGCCGTGAGCACCCGCAGTTCCTGCCGCTCGGCCAGTTTCGGATCGCTCCAGAACAGGCTCTTTACCTGCGCCCAGGAGAAAAAGTTGGGGTGAACGATCTGGTTGGAATCGCCGCAGAGCAGGAACTGGCCGGGATTTCTGAGGGTCTTCAGCACCAGCGCCAGCTGCACCGTTGTAATGTCCTGCACTTCATCGATGACGACAAAGTCGTAGCGTGGTGCGGCCAGCGTCTGCCATTGCTGGGCGACGAGATTCAGATCGTAGAGCCGGCTCTCGGCCAGCCAGGCGCAATATCTCTCGAACAGATCGTAGAGTTGCTCGCGCTGGTTTTCGGGAAAGATGGACTGGCGCACGCCCAGCGCCCGGTAGTCATCCCGCGACAGCACACCGCCGGCGCCGGCGGCAATCACGCCGCGGATCTCCTCGAACACCTGGTGCGGATCGAATTCCCTGAAAACCTGCCGCATGCGCGCAAACCAGCCGGCAAAGTCGCGCCACAGCGCCTCCCGTCCCGGCGGCACGCGGATCGATTCGACGAACTCGCGGTAGGAGAGGAACACCGCCTCCTGCCCGTGACGCTCGAAACCGTTGGCGAAGTACAGATCCCGGGCGCTTTGGGCAAGGTAGGCGGAGTGAGTGACGTAGAGCACTTCGCCTTCGACATGCTTCAGCTTTTCCAGTGTCAGCGCGGTCTTGCCGCTGCCGGCACTGCCAACCACGATAAGGGGCGGCGGCTGGCGGTACACGGCCTCCTGCGTGTCGTCGAATGAAATCGGCTTGTCGAGTAGGTGAATCGCGGTGCGCTCCGGGTGCAGGTAGCGCACCTCCTGCGCCTCCTTGACGGCGTCGGCCGCATCGACATCGGCGATCCTGGCTTCATTGATGACCGCGCCACGCAGGAAACGGGATTTGTCGTAGTCGTGATTGGCGATCACCTCCAGCATCAGGGCGCACACTTCGTCCCCGCGGCGGACCAGGGAAAACAGCAGCCGGTCGGCGTCGTTGAGCTTGGCACGGTAGAACTTGCCGTGGCCAAAATTGGCGAGTTTCTTGACTTGGGCGGCGCGGAAGTCGTGGCGGGCGATGGCCTCGGTCGCCTTGATATAGCCGGCCCTGACGCCTGAAATGTCCAGGCCGGTGTATTCGAGGATTTTCATCGGGGGTGGTTCGGCGGGAGTGGCGGATTCGAGGCTGAAACGCGAACCCCATTATCGCGGAATTTCGGCTGCTCGCAGAACACTTGCCTGGGTGTTTGTTGAGCGGAATGCTGCAACGGCAGATTCGATGCCCGATACGGCCACATCGGCGCCTTGTGTAGTGCTCCGGAAATATCTTTACAGTTAAGCCACCTTCTTTTTCCCTCTGGGCAGGGTAGATCCGGGTTTGATCTGCTCAACTTTCGCCCGCACCCGGTCGATCTTCTTGATGATGTCCTCGACGGTGGCCGTCCATATGAAGGGCTTGGGGTTTTGGTTCCAGGCTTGCATAAATTCCTCGATCGCCTCTTTCAAATCCGGCACGCTCACGAAGCTACCGCGCCGAATCGCTGACTCTGCTTGCCCGGCGGATGCGCTGCGCGAATACCTTTCAGGCGATTACCTGATTCTCTATACGGAGGTCGAATCGATGCTCTACCTGCCGTCCATCCGCCATCGCTCGACTGCAGCACTGTCCGTGCTGCGGGAAACGAACTGATTATTTATTAACACAGTAATACTAGGGAAACTCTGAAGAACTGCGAGTTGTGTCGCGAGGCGGCCGCTGTTTGCAACCTGCGCGGACGAGCGAGGACCATGGCGATCAAGAACTTATGGTGCATGGTTCTCGCGACGCTGTTTGCGGTTTGAGTCAATCAGAGCTTCCCTAGTCGGCGATACCCGTGGTTGCCGGCTCCGGGTGAGGGCGCGGCGCCAGCCGCTGCTGGAACCGCTCGAAGTAGATGTAGATCACCGGTGTGATGTAGAGCGTGAGGAACTGCGACAGCAGCAAGCCGCCTACCACCGCCAGGCCCAGGGGCTGCCTCGCATCGCCGCCGGCGCCCAGCGACAGGGCGATCGGCAGGCTGCCCATCAGCGCGGCAAAAGTGGTCATCATGATCGGCCGGAAGCGGATCAGGCAGGCATCGACAATGGCTTGTGCCGGAGTCTTGTTGTGCTTGCGCTGCGCATCGATGGCGAAGTCGATCATCATGATGGCGTTCTTTTTCACGATGCCCACCAGCATGATGATGCCGACAAAGGCGTACATGTTGAGTTCGATGTTGAACAGCCACAGGGTGACGAACGCGCCCAGGCCAGCCGTCGGCAGACCCGAGAGGATGGTCACCGGATGGATGAAGCTCTCGTACAGCACCCCGAGCACCAGGTAGATGACGAGGATGGACAGCAGCAGCAGAATACCCATCCCGGCGAGCGAACTCTGGAATGCCTGCGCGGTTCCGGTGAATCGCGTGCTCAGGGTCGCCGGGACCTGCAATTCCTGCGCTGCACGCTCAATGACGGTAATCGCCTCGGACAGCGCCACCCCAGGCCGCAGATCGAACGAGAACGTTACAGCGGGCAACTGGCCGAGATGGCTCACCGTCATCGGGCCGACGCCGTAGGAGAATCTGGCCAGCGCGCTGAGCGGCACCAGTGCCCCGGCCGAAGAGCGCACGTACAGCATGGCGAGCGCGGATGGATCCGTTTGATAACGCGGCTCCAGTTCCAGGATCACCCAGTACTGGTTGGTGGCGGTAAAAATGCTGGATACCTGGCGCGACCCATAGGCGTTATTCAGGGCTGCCTCGATCTGCAGGGTGCTCACGCCCAGAGCCGAGGCCCGTTCCCGGTCGATCTCCACGGTGACTTGCGGCCGGGCGATCTGCAGATCGCTGGACACGTCTATTACGCCGGGCAAGGTCTTCAATTTCGCGTCGATTATCGGCACCCAGTGATACAGCTCCTCGGTGCTGGCGCCCTGGACTACGTACTGGTAAGGGCTCTTGGTGAGCTGCCCGCCGATGCGGATCGCCGGCACGTTCTGCACGAACACCCGCAGCCCCATCAGGTTGTTCAGCTTGGGGCGCAGCGCGCGGACCACCTCGTCCGCGGGTTTGCGCTGCGAGCGCGGCTTCAGGGTGATGATCACGCGGCCGATGTTGAGCGCCGGGTTGAATGAAGTGGCGCCCATGAAACCCATCGCGGCTTCGACATTCGGGTCGGCGCGGATGATATCGAGCACGGCGCGCTCGTTCGCCATCATGGCATTGAAGGAAACATCCTGCTGCGCCTCGACGAACACGAATAACTGGCCGCTGTCTTCGCTCGGGAGAAAACCTTTCGGCATTTTCATGAACAGCATCACCGTGGCGACCACGATGGCGAGGAATGCCAGCATGGTGAGGCGCATGTGCCTCAGCACCCAGCGCAGGCTCGCGCCATAGCCGTCCCTCACGGCGTCAAAGGCGCGCTCGCTCATCATGAACAGCCGCCCGTGTTTTTCGGCATTGCGGGGCTTCAGGATGCGGCTGCACATCATCGGCGTGAGGGTCAGCGACACGAACCCCGAGATCATCACCGCGACGATGATCACCACCGCGAATTCGTTCAGCAGCCGTCCCAGGATGCCGCCCATGAACAGCACCGGTATGAACACCGCCACCAGCGAGACGGTCATGGTGACGATGGTGAAGGACACTTCCCTGGACCCGTCCAGGGTCGCCTGGAGCGGACTCTTACCCATTTCCAGGTGCCGCGTGATGTTCTCCAGCATCACGATGGCGTCATCCACCACGAACCCCACGCACAGGGTGAGCGCCATCAGCGAGATGTTGTCCAGACTGTGGCCGAGCAGATGCATGAACGAGAACGTGCCGATGATGGACATCGGCAACGCGATGGTCGGGATGATGGTCGCCGGGATATTGCGCAGAAAAAAGAAGATCACCAGCACCACCAGCGCGAGCGCGAGGAGCAGCGTGAATTGCACGTCCTCCACCGATTCACGGATGGTCACGGTACGGTCGTAGAGCACGTGGATTTCGATGCCGGCCGGCACCTCCGCCCGGAACGTCGGCAGCAGTTTCTTGATCTGATCCACCACCTGGATGGTGTTGGTGCCCGGCTGCCGGTAAATGGCGAGATTGATGGCCCGCTTGTCCTTGAACCAGGCGGCCAGCTTGTCGTTCTGCACGCCGTCGATCACCCGCCCAAGTTCGTTGAGGCGCACCGGCGAGCCGTTGCGGTAGGCGACGATAATGGGTCTGAACGCTGCGGCTGTGTACAACTGGCCGGTAGCCTGGATGGCGAAGGTGCGGTCCGTGCCGGAGAGCGATCCTGTCGGCAGATTGACGTTGGCGCTCGCCACCGCCTGTTCCACTTCGTTGATGCCCACGCCCCGCGCCGCCAGCGCGTTGGGGTCAAGCTGCACCCGGACGGCATATTTCTGCTGGCCCTGAACCTGGACCTGGGCGACGCCGCTGATGGTGGAAATACGCTGCGCGAGGAACGTCTCGGCATATTCGTTGACCGTGGAAAGCGGCAGGGTGTCCGAAGTGAGCGCGAGAAAGAACACCGGCGCGTCGGCCGGGTTGACCTTGCGGAACGATGGCGGCGCCGACATCGTCGTCGGCAATTGCCGGGCGGCCGCTGCAATGGCCGAGTTCACATCCTGGGCGGCCGCGTCGATGTCCCGGTCGAGGGCGAACTGGATGGTGATGGTGCTGATCCCCTGGCTGCTGAGGGAGGTCATCTGGTCGATGCCGGCGATGGTCGAGAATTGTTTCTCGAGCACGGTGGCCACCGCCGAAGCCATGGTTTCGGGACTGGCGCCCGGCACCTCGCCGGTGACCTGGATGGTCGGAAAATCGATGCTGGGCAGCGAGGACACCGGCAACAGACGGTAGCTGAAAATGCCGAATATCAGGATCCCGGCCATGAGGAGGACGGTCATGACGGGACGGCGCACGAACAGTTCCGAAAGATTCATGATGGCCCTGTCAGCCCGGCAAACGCTTCCTCGGTCCGGAGACCGTCGGGGTCCTTGATTGTAGTCCGGAAGATGGGGCCATCCGGGCTCGATCAAGAACCTTGGATAAAAGATAACGCGCTACGCTTTTCTTCGAAATCGTGTTTTTGTGCGGATGGCTTCATCCTCCGCACAAAAACACGATTCGCCCTTTTTTGCCCAACCACCACAGTTCCTGGAGCCCTCTTCCGATGCAAAGACCGTCTCC